>JACXTT010015164.1_pt1 | contig 10015 bp, 8 predicted proteins | sample 9270951 | NCBI WGS metagenome assembly JACXTT01 (sample SAMN15532306, study PRJNA645909) | rock metagenome | isolation source: weathered quartz diorite | place: Puerto Rico | collected 2017-06-21
CGGGTGATTCGATGTCCCCGTTGCTGCAGGTCGCGCTGAACGGCGCGCGCACGACCGCTGAACATCCGGCGATCCCGAGGAGGCCGGACGATCTCGCCCGGGAGGCGCGCGCGTCGGTGAGCGCGGGTGCTCAGGTCGTGCATCTCCATGCGTACGACTCATCGGGTATCGAGACGCTGGCCCCCGGGCCGTGTGCGGCGGCGTTGCGAGCGGTGCGTGCGGTGTGCCCCGGTGTCCCCATCTCCTTGACGACGTCGGCGGCCATCGAGCCCGACCCGATCCGCCGGCTGGAGTTGGTCGCGGGGTGGACGGACCTACCGGAGCTCGTCTCGGCCAATCAGGGGGAGGGAGGCATTCAGGCGCTGTGTGAGCTCCTCATCGGGCGAGGCGTCGGCATCGAGGCCGGGCTCCTCAGCCTTGGCGATGCCGAGGCCTTCGTGCGCTCAGGGTTGGCAGACCGATGTGTGCGCGTGCTGGTGGAACCCCTTGCGCCCGATCGGGAGAGGGCGGTCGCGGATGCCGCCGCCATCGAACGCATTGTCCTCCATGCGGGCATCTCGCTGGAGCAAGTCCATCACGGAGACGGTGTGGCCAGTTGGGCGGTGTCCGCGCGGGCGCTTTCGCGGGGCCACGGCATCCGAACCGGATTCGAAGACACCGTGGTCCTCCCGGACGGCCGGCCCGCCGCCGACAACGCTAGCCTCGTTCGCGCGGCGGTCGATATGATGAAGCGGCACTCGGCCGCACAGGGGCCGCGCGGGAGCTGACGCTCGTACTCTTGCTCGAACGGGACACCCAGCACGGCGAGGGCGAAAACGTGGTCAGGTCAGCGCCCTTATCGGGAACACCGAAGGCCGCGACCGGCTGTGCCGCTCATGAAGTAGAAAAAGGTAAAGTCCCCGGTCCGAGTCGGCTTCAAGTCCGCCAGGGTGGCCTCAGGGAGAAAGAAGCTCACGGGATTCGAGCTCGAGGTGGAGACCAGCAGGGCGCATGTTTGCAGAACGGCGACTCTTGACGGATCGTCTCGCGCTTCGAGGATGATGAACAGCCCGCCCCTGCATCCAGATCGTACTGTGCGTCCGCCGATTTGCATGGAAAAATCTCCCCCTACGCTGAAGCTGATCCCCTCCAAGCTACTCAGATGCCGGGTGGGATATTGGGTACCGATCCCTTTGACGTGGAATAGGACATCTACACCGCGACTTTGGTCGTTGAACTCCGGCGCCGAAAAGGGAGCGCAAGGATTCAGCATAGGGGTAGGGGCAGAAGGAGCCGGTGCTCCGCGGCCGTGCTGGGTGGCGACCAGGCTCAACCCAGATACCAGCGTCATGACGGCGAGGATACGGGCCATCCGAGCGTGCGCGGTTTTCATGGACAACTCCCTCCTTTGCTACTCTCTCGTCTCCGTTCGCGACACAGAACCGTTAGAATCTCGGTCAGAAGTCCGCCCCACTCCTGTGCTCATCAACGGGTGTTTCTGGCCGGCATCCGGCCTATTCTCGTTCAAACGGCACACCCAACGCGGCCGGCGGCGACGCCTGAAGCGTGCCAAGCAGGCGCGTGACGGCGAGACGCGCGCCGAGCGGCAGGCGTCGGAGGGCGCGCCGAACGACCGCCGCATTCGCGAGAGAGACGAGCAGCAGCGCGAGGATCATCAGCGGAAACGGCAGCGTTGGGACCACTTGCGTCGGGACGCGCGGGAGAGAGCTCTGCAGCGTCGTAGCGAGCGTCTGGAGCATGACGAACCCGTAGGCTCCGGCCGCGGCGCGGACGGGATTCCAGTTCCCGAAGATCACAATCGCCAGCGCGATCCAGCCGGTGCCTTCGATGCCATACGGACGGCTCCACCCCGGCTTGACGGCGAGCGAGGATGCGGCACCGCCGAGGCCGACCAGGGCGCCGCCGACGAGCGCGTAGACGTACCGCAGCCGCGTCACATCGATCCCGCGGGCGAAGGCCGCCGCCGGCCGCTCGCCCAGCCCGCGCAGCGCCAGGCCGGCCCGCGTTCGCGTCAGGTACCACCACGCCGCGGCGATCGAGACGATGCTCGCGTACACCATCGCGTTGTGACTGAACAGGAGCGGTCCGATCACCGGCCAGGCCGAGAGCACCGGGATGGGCGCATAGGCCACCTGTGGCCCGGCGACGTGTGCGACGGGGTTCCCGACGACATACGCGATGTTCTGGCAGAGGATGGTCAGCACGAAGCCGGCCGCGACCTGGTTTTGCCGCAGCGTCAGGCTGGCCAGGGCGACGATGAGGCCGGCGCCGGCGCCGATTGCCAGGGCCGTGGCCACGCCGGCGAGGAGGTTGTTCGACGCCCGCGCGGCCGCGAACGCCGCCATCGCGCTCAGCAGGATCAGGCCGTCCAAGGACAGGTTGATGACGCCGGCGCGCTCTGCGATCGTTTCGCCGAGCACGGCGAAGATCAACGGCGGCGATGCCGCCACGATCGCTGCGCCGAAGAGGACGAGGTCCACGCCTTAGGTCCTTGAGGACGCCGTGCGCAGCGCGAGGCCGCGTAACAGCAGAACGGCCAGGACCAATGTTCCCTGGATGATCCCGCCCATCGACGAATCCAACTGCATCTGCAGCGGGAGCTGGAGACTTCCCGTCGAGATGACCGCGAAGAACGCCGAGATGAGGATGCTGGCCCCGGCACTCTGTGTGGCGAGGAGGACGACGAGAATCGCCAGGAAGCCGTAGCCTCCCGAGATCAGCGGAAAGAGCTGATGCCGGGAGTAGGCTCCGGTGACCAGCACGTAACCCGCCAGCCCCGCGAAGCCCCCGCATCCGGCGAAGGCCCACAGGACCCGACGGGTGACAGGCACGCCCTGTACATAAGCGGCGCGGGCGCTCCGGCCAATCGCCTTGAGCTCGAGGCCGGCGCGCGTGCCACGCAGCGCCAGAAATACCAGCACGATGGCGCCGAGGCCAGCGACAACCTCGGTGGGGATCGCCAGCGCCCCGAGGCGGATCGCGGGCAGCCACCATGGGCTGTCAAACGGAAGCGTCCCGCTCGTGGAGGCAATTCCGGGGCGCGCCCAGGGGCCCAGCACGAGATACACGGTCAGGCTTCCGGCGATGAAGTTGAGCCCCAGGCCGCCGAAGATCTCGCTCACGTTGCCATACTCTCGGAGCGCGCCCGCCAGCAGGGCCCACAGGCCTCCTCCCACCATGGCCGCGACCAGCGACAGGCCAAGGGCGATCCCGGCCGGGAGGCTGTGTTCGAGCACCCTCAGCAGGCCCGTTCCGAACACCGCGCCGAGGACCACCTGCCCCTCCACGCCGATGTTCCAGAGTCCCGCGGCAAAGGTGAGCAGCAGTCCCGCCGAGCAGAGCAGGAGCGGGGCCCACGCCGTCACCACGTAGGCGATCCGCGCAGGGGACCCCAGCGCGCCGGCGACGACCAGCCGGGAGGCCTGGAGCGGCGAGGCCCCCAGCATGGATACGATCGCCCCGGCGAGGCCAAGCGTCAGCGCGACGCCCGCGATCCCGACGCCGAAGTTGCGGAACGCCGTCATCCCAGGCCCGGCCCCGTTTCGTTCAGAACCCTGCTCCACCGATCAACTCGCCGAGCTGCTCGACCGTCGACTCGCGCGCATCGAGCGAGGCGGACATCCGGCCCTCAAAGAACACGATGATCCGGTCGCTGTGCTCCCGGAGTTCGTCCAGATCGGACGACGAGAAGACGATCGCCGTCTCGGTGTGACGCCGGGCGAGCAACCGGGACCAGACGTCGCCGGCGGATTCAACGTCCAAACCCCGCGTGGGGTGCTCGATCAGCAGCACGGCGAGCCGGGCCGGCAACAGGGAGAGGATGGCGCGTTGTTGATTGCCGCCAGAGAGGTCCTGGACCTGAGTCCGCGGTGCGCCGTGGATGTGGAATTCCTGAACCCGCCGTGCGGCGGATCTGGACGCGGCGGCCCAATCGACAAAAAACGTTCCGCGGCGGTCGGTCAGGGCGGCGTGCTCGGTCAGTGTGAGCCCGGGGATCAAAGCTTCGTCGAGGCGGCCGGCCGGCACATACGCCACGCCCGCATCGAGGAAGTCGGCGTATGCACGGTTCGTCATGTCTCGTCCCCCAACGGCGATGCGGCCGCGGCTGAGGCGGTTGAGACCCGCGCAGGCGCGGAGGAACTGGCGCTGCCCGCTCCCTTCCAGGCCGGCCAGGCCGAGCGACTCGCCGGCCCGGACCTGCAGCGTGACGCCGGCCATGTCCAGGTGAGTGGCTGACGCGGTGGCATCGACCAGCTCGAGCACCGGGACCGGCGTTGCAGCCCGGGCGGGCAGCTTGTCACTCGCTACGGGCGGGGGCGTCCGGCCGAACATGAGCGCCACGAGCTGCTGCGTTTCCGTGCGTCCCGGGACATGGCCGGCCACCTTGCCGTGGCGGAGGACGGTGACCGTGTCGCACAGCTCCTGTACTTCCTCGAGCTTGTGGGAAACAAAAAAGATTACTTTCCCTTCCGCCGCCATCGCCCGGAGCGCGGCAAAGAGTCGCGTGCGCTGAGGCGCCGAGATCGCGGTGGTCGGCTCGTCGAGGATGAGCAGTTGGGCGCCCAGCCAGAGCAGCCGCACAATCTCGAGCTGCTGGCGCTCGCCCACGGTGAGGCCGCCGCACGAGGCGTCCGGGTGAAGGGTGAAGCCGAACCGGCGGGCGAGGGCAAGGAGCGCCTCTCGCGCCCGCCGCCGGTCCAGCACCCAGTGGCCGGGACTGCCCAGCAGGAAGTTATCCAGCACGCTCAACGGGGGAAAGTCGAGCGGATCCTGGTGTAGCATCCCGATCCCCCGGCGAACGGCATCCGCCGGAGAGACGAGTCGGACTGACCGGCCGTCGAGCAGAATCTGGCCGCGCTCCGGCGCGGTGAAGCCGGAGAGGACCTTCATGAGCGTGCTCTTGCCGGCGCCGTTCTCGCCGAGCAGGCCCCGGATCGTGCCCGCTTCCGCCACGAGACTGATGCCGTCGTTTGCCCGCACGGTCCCGAAGGACTTGCGAATGTCCCTCAGTTCGACGCGCATCGTCTCCCCGCGCAGCGGCTGGGCTTGGCCCCGCGCTTAGCGCGGAACGCAGCGCGCCGCGGTGCGTGGCGCGGCACGGCGGGCTACTTGCTGGGCCCCTCCATTCCCTTCAGGAGCTGAGGCATGTACCAGACCTGGAGGTCGCTCGCCTTCTCCCCGGCCTTGAGGTACGGCGTGCCGTCCTGCAGGGACAGCGGCCCTTTCCACAGCACGATCGCCCCGCTGCCCATCCCTTTGATCAGCGCGTTCAACTTCACGCTGGCGTCGGTGCTCAACGCGGATCCCTTTTCAAAACCCACGGCGGAGGTATCGGGATTGTTGATATTGGACCAATCCGGCCCGTTCCACTCCCAATACTGTTTGTACGCACCGCTCTGAACCGCCTTGATGACTTTGACATACGCGGGTCCCCAATTGAAATAGGACACGCCCAGGCAGGCCGCCGGCGCTTCCTGGCACGCGCCCTTGAAATCATACGGAATCGCCCAGACCTTCTTGCCCGCCTTGACCGCCTTGTTGGCTTCGACGAGGGCTTCCGTGGTGTCGATCCCGGAGATCACCACATCGTGGCCGGTGGTGTAGAAATCATCGGCCACCTTGGTCGGGTCGAGCGTCTGACCCGGGATATTGAACCAGAAGCCGATCCAGGTGGCCTTGAACTTGAGGTCGTCAGGCTTCTTCCTCAGGTACGCCGTCCAGCAGTAGCGCGCTCCGAGGTAGGCCGAGTTGACCAAGCGCCGGGTCTCGTCGTTGATGAGCGGACCGAGGTAGCCGATCTTGCCGGTGCGCGTCGTGAGCGCGGCCGCACAGCCGGAGACCATCTTCATGTACTCCATCCGGCCCATGAAGTTGCTCTCGTTGGGCGGTGCCTTGTAGTCTTTGCCCGCCTTCCAGGCATGGTCGCCGGAGATGTTGATGATCGGCAGGTCCGGATGTTTCTTGGCCGCCTCCAGGGTCCCGTCCTTGAAGTCATCGGACGTCGTGAAGATGAGCTTGGCGCCCTTTGCGACCATGTCGTCGACGACCTGGGGCACGGTGACGCCCGGCTTGGCCCCGGGGTTCACGTTATCGACGTAGATCATCTTGGCCCCGGCCACCTTCTTCTCGGCATACTGGCTCGCGATGTAGTGCGCCTCGCTCCAGCCGTGGTCGTTGTGCGGGCCGACCAGGATGACACCGAACGTCAGCCCCGCGCCAGTCGCGGCCGGCGCGATGGGTACCAGGGCCAACACGAGGCCCATCACGACGGTCAGGATGGCAGACGATCTCCTGGCGGTCATTCGTCCCCCCCTTGGTGACGTGCTCCGGCTATCGCATCAGCCTGCCGGGCACCACGTCATTTGCTGCCGGTGGGTCGTTCCCCCTTCTGCGCGGTTCAGTTCCCGGACAGCCGCGGATCGAGGGCGTCTCGGAGGCCGTCCCCGATCAGGTTGAACCCCAGGACGGTAAGCATGATCGCCAGGCCGGGGAACATCCCCACCCACCAGGCGGTCCGGAGGAACGCCCGTCCCTGGTTGATCATGCCGCCCCAGTCGGGGAGGGGCGGCTGAGCGCCAAGCCCTAGAAACGACAGCGCGGCGGCGGCCAGAATCGTCGTGCCGATCGCCAGCGACGTCAGGACGATGATCGGCGCGACGACGTTCGGCGCGACGTGGCGAACCATGATCCGCCCATCGGAGGCGCCGAGCGCCCGTGCCGCATCGACATACTCCTGCGTGCGAATGGAGAGCACCGATCCCCGGACCAGGCGGGCGAAGGATGGAATCTCGTGCACTCCGACGGCCACCATGACCTGCGCCAGCCCGGGCCCGAGCGCGGCGATGATGGCCAGCGCCAGCAGGATACCGGGAAACGCCAGCAGCACGTCCATCGCGCCCATGATGGCCCGGTCGAGCCCGGTTCCGTAGAAGCCCGAGAGCATGCCCAGGAGCGACCCAAAGACGAGGCCAAGACCGACCGCGAGGACGCCGACGAGGAGCGAGATGCGCGCGCCCCACACGATCCGGCTGAGCAGATCGCGGCCCAGCGCGTCGGTCCCCAGGGGAGCCCCGGCCGACGGCGGCAGCAGCCGGTGGGCGAGATGCTGTTCGTCGTAGCCTTGGGGCGCCAGGACGGGTGCCAGCACGCTGACACCCAGGAATGCCGCCACGAGCAGCGCGCCGAGCCCGACCAGCCGGCGGCGGAAGAGCCGCCGAAGAAACGCGGCGTGCCGCCGCGGGATGATCATCGGTCGCGCCGGGGCCGGTTGTACCCGCGCCTGCGCCATGTCTACTCGTACCGGATGCGCGGATCCACGAACGCGTAGAGGAGATCCACGGCCAGATTGACCGATACGAACACGAACGAGGTCGTGAGCATCGCACCCTGCACGATCGGGTAGTCGCGGGTGGCGATCGCGGTGACGATCAGTGCGCCGATCCCGGGCCACGCGAAGACCTGCTCGGTGACGACGGCGCCACCGAGCAGCCCGCCGAGCCGCAGCCCGACCACGGTCACGACCGGGATGATTGCGTTGCGGAGCGCGTGCCGCACGATCACGGCCCGTTGGACGACTCCCTTTGCGCGAGCCGTGCGGACGTAGTCTTGCCGGAGCACTTCCAGCAGGCTGCTCCGGGTGAGCCGGGCGATGATCGCGGCCGACGGGGCTCCCAGCGCCACCGCGGGCATGACCATCGACCGCCAGCCGTCGGGTGTCCAGAGCGGCCCGGCCCTCCCCGATGCCGGAAGCCACCCCAGATAGTACGAGAACGCGAGCATCAACAACAGGCCCAACCAGAACGTCGGCGTGGAAATCCCCGCCAGCGCGCCCAGCGTCGCGCCGTAGTCGTACAGCGTGTTCGGACGAACCGCCGCGACGACACCGGCCGCGACCCCGGCTCCGATGGAGAGCACCAGGCTGACGAGGGCGAGTTCGAAGGTGTAGGGGAAGCGCGATCCGATCTCGTTTCGCACCGGGCGGCCGGTGCGGATCGACCGGCCGAGATCACCCTTCAGGAGATCCCCCAGGAACACGAGATACTGTACCGCGAACGGCCGATCCAGGCCCAACTGATGGCGAATGCCGCGGACATCGTCCTCGGAGGCCTGTTCGCCGGCGACGAGGCGCGCCGGGTCCCCGGGCGTGAGGCGCAGGATCAGAAATGCCAGCAGGGTAGCCCCGAGCAGCACCGGCACCGCGGCCAGCAGCTTCCGCGCGACGTACCGCCACATCTTACTTCAGCCAGGCGTGGCTCAGCTCGGTGCGCGCCGGCGTGTGCACGTACCCCTGCAGCCGGGCCGTGGCGACCGCGATCTTGAACTCGTTGTCAATCGGAATGTACCAGGCGTGCTGATTCACGAGGGCGATCGCCTTCGCGTAGAGGAGTTTCCTCCGGCCTTCGGAGAAAGCGATGAGCCCTTCCTGCAGCACCGCGTCGATCGCCGGGTCGCTGTGCCTGCCGTAGTTGGCGCGGCCTCCTGTGGCCAGCAGGGGATCGAGGAACAACGACGGCTCGCCGCTCGACTGGTTCCATCCGGTAAAGGACGCGTCGAACTTGCCCGCGCGGGTCTCCTCCAGGAACGCGGCCCATTCCATGACCTTCACCCGGCAGTCGAAACCGACCCCGTGGAGGCGGTTGCAGATGGCCTCGGACATCTCTTTGTCCATGAAATACCGGCCGTCGGGGGAGTGCAGCGTGAAGCGTAGCAGCTGGCCCGATTTCTGGAGGACCCCGCCGGGACCGGCCGTCCAGCCGGCCTGGCCGAGCAATTCGCGGGCCCGAGCCAGGTTGGTGGGATACGTCGGATAACTGCCGTGCGCCGGGTGGAGCGGGCTCTCCAGCGGCAAGATCGTGTCCGTCGGGACGGCCATCCCGGCGGCCAGCGCGTTCACGATCTGGGGCACGTCCAGCGCGTAGGCCGCCGCCTGGCGGACGCGCGCATCGTCGAAGGGCGCGTGGCGGTCGTTGAGCGAGATGTACCGGACCCGATACGTCGGCGCGCGGTAGACCACGAACCGTTTGTCCTTGCCGAGACGGGTGAGGTCGTCCCGGTTGGCGCGCGTAATATAATGGACGCCGCCGGTCTCGAGCTCGATGACGCCGGTGTTGGGATCCGTGATCGGCCGGATGACGATCCGGTCGAGCTTGGCCGGCGGTCCCCAGTACGAGGGGTTACGCTCGAGGACGACGCGCTGCCCCTGCACCCACTGCCCCCATCGGAATGGGCCGGTGCCGATGGGCTTGTACGCGAAATCCTTGCCGAGCGTTTCGAACGCCCGCTTGCTCGGGATGTAGGCCCCGTTCGTCAGCATCACGTACTCGAGAAACGCCACGTTGGGTTCTTTGAGGGTGAAGGCGATCGTGTACTTGTCCATGACCGCGATCTTCTGAATCACCGAGAACTGCCCGCGGAACTGGCTGAGTTCTTGCGGGTCGAGCGCGCGCTTGAACGCCCACTCCACGACCGATGCGTCGAACTCGGACCCGTCGTGGAACTTGACTCCCTTGCGCAGGCTGAAGGTCCACGTCCGCCGGTCGGGAGATAGCTTCCAGCTCTCGGCCAGCGAGGGCGCGACCTTCCCGTCGTTGGTGCGCTGCACCAGCTGCTCGTACACGAACCCGGCGACGAAGCTTGTGGGCGCCTCCTGAATCCGGATGGGGTCGAAGAGGGTGACATCGGCCTCGTTGGCGACGACGAGGTCCTGGCTCGTGGCGGCGGAGACGGCGACGCTCCCGGGTATCGTCAGGGCGACCACCAGCAGGAACGTGACCATGCGCATGGTGACAGGCCCCCTTTTGCAGCGCCTCTGCCCGGCAGGGTTTGACCTCGGCCGCGGTTGTCCCTCCGCCAGCCGCGGAAGGAGCCCCGGCGCGCCCCCCCAGAACCTCCCTCTGGTCATCTTCTGAAGCGACCGTCATAAGGTGGTGGGGCTGGGCGCATGAACGTGGCCGTTCCCGACCACTACCGGGCCGTCCCCCGGGACACGGGCGCGTTGAGCCCGCCCAGGGGGGGG
>JACXTT010015165.1_pt1 | contig 10015 bp, 10 predicted proteins | sample 9270951 | NCBI WGS metagenome assembly JACXTT01 (sample SAMN15532306, study PRJNA645909) | rock metagenome | isolation source: weathered quartz diorite | place: Puerto Rico | collected 2017-06-21
CGCGACGGACTGATTCCCTCCTGAATTCTCACGAGGTTGTCGAGTCGCACCAGTCCACCACGTGACGAGGGAACGTAGAGTCTCTGGATGGTGGCGGAATCGGTCCGATCCTTTTCTGAGAGACGAAGCTGCACATCGTAATCCAGATTGACCGTAGGATCGTAGTAGCGAGTAACTTGATCGTCACCGCCAACCATCAGGCGCAGTCCCGTCGCCACGTCGGAGCTGTCTACTCCGAGATCCGCCGCGCGCGCGCGATCGATTTGGACGCGCAACTCGGGCTTGTCCAGCTTCAACGTGGTGTCGGCGTCATTGATGCCGCCGATTTCGATTGTCTTTTTCCTTAAGTCGTCAGCGTATTTCGCCAGCTCCTTCAGATCCGGCCCGCGAATAACAAAGTCGATGTCCTGCTGGCCGCCGCCAATATTGAAAGACGGTGCATTGCGCACACTAAATCGAAACGGGGCGTATTTCGTCATCCGCCGGCGGACCTCCTGCATGACGTCGCGCTGGGTATAGTTTCCGCGAAAGGCTGCAAGCGGATGACCCGATCTGATCGAATTCCAAAGCTTCGTTAACGAGAAAGTGCGTTCTTCATGCGGGGCGATGCGGATATAAGCCCCGCCCTGGTTCACGCCACCCAAAAATCCGCCACCGGCCGTGGCCAGCACCAAACGGACTCCCGGCGTTGATTGCAAATCTTTTTCGATAGAAGCCATCGATTCGATCATCGCATCAACGTTGGTTCCCTCTGGAGCATTCACGTTTACTTCGAACTCAGCTTCATCGACGTCGGTCGGAATGTATTCCTGCTTGACGACGCGATAAAGGGGAATGCTCGAGAGTGCCACGGCGATGGCAATGACTGCCACGACTACTCGATGACGCATCGAGAGACCCAGGAGCCAGGTATAAGACCGATCGATCAGCGCATAGAAACCGCGTCGCGATCCCGCGCTGCTGACGGTGTCGTGATGATGACCGATGGGCGCGTGGCCGGCGGCGGCATCCTCGACGCGCAACAGACGCGCACTCATCATCGGGGTCAGCGTGAACGATACGAGCAGTGACACAAGCACGGCCACGGCCGCGGTGATGCCAAATTGAAACAGGAAGCGTCCGGACACGGACGACATGAAGGATACGGGGAGGAAGATAACGACGAGGGAAAACGTGGTCGCCATTACGGCGAGACCGATATCTGCCGTGGCTTCTTTTGCGGCACGCATCGCCGTCATGCGCTTTTCTTCGACAAAGCGAAAGATGTTCTCGAGCACGACGATCGCATCGTCGATTACCACGCCAACCATCAGCACCAGCGCGAGCATGGTCACGCCATTCAGCGTAAAGTTCATCGCGCGCATCATGCCGAACGTTGAAACTACCGAACACGGAATGGCCACGGCGGCGATCAATGTCGAGCGCCACGACCGCATGAACAGCAGCACAACCAAACTCGCCAGGATGCTTCCCAACACCAAATGACGGGTGATTTCGTGTAAGGCGGCATCAATGTAACGTGACTGATCGCGAATGACCTCGACCTTCATATCGCCGGGAAGTTGCGCTTTGACGCGATCGAGCTGAGCCTTCACATTGCCAATGACCTGCACGGTATTAGCGCCCGATTGGCGACGAATCTCGAGCGTGACGGTGGGGACGCCGTTCAGGTGAGCAACTGATCGTTGCTCTTTTGTGCCATCCTCGACGCGGCCGATATCACGAATTCTTACGGGTGCGCCGTTGATGTTGGCCACAACAAGGTCTTCCATCTCGCGCGGATTGGTGAAGCGCCCGAGCGTGCGCAACACCAGTTCACGTTTCCCCGTCTCGACGTTACCGCCGGGGACGTCCGCATTTTGCCGCTGAAGAGCGTTCCGGACCGCGGTGATTGGAATCTTGTATGCCGCCAAACGCTCGGCATCGATCCAGATATTGATTGCCCGGTCGAGGCCGCCGACGACTCCGACCTCACCAACGCCTTCGGCACGTTCGAGCTGCGGCCGAACGATCTTGTCACCGTATTCAGTCAACTCACGAATCGAACGATCGCCAGAGAGCGCAATTGAGAGAATCGGCGTGCTGTCGTTATTAAACTTCGCTACAACGGGAGGCTTAACATCAGGAGGAAGGTCGCGCACCACGGTAGAAACGCGATCGCGAACATCCTGGGCCGCCGAATCAATGTCGCGATTCAGATTGAACGTGGCCATCACGAACGACGTGCCCTGGCCAGAGACTGAGCGCAGTTGGTCGATACCATCGACCGTGTTGACGACTTCTTCGATTCGTTGTGAGACGAGCGTCTCCATCTCTTCAGGAGAGGCGCCCGGCAAATTTGTGCGTACGCTGACGGTGGGAAGATCTACGGAAGGAAACCGATCGACACCAAGTTTGAAATAGCTCGCCGACCCGACGACGACCAGAGACAAAATGATCATCGCGGCAAATACTGGACGGCGTATACAGATTTCAGCGAGCTTTTGCATTAACAGATCTTAACTAACACGCTGACGCCAAAGTCTCGGGTCGCGACTGCTGTGAAGAACCCCAAGTACCTCGATCCGATCGTCAAGCACTCGATAGTAAAGCAGGTGCGGAAACCTTCTGAGCTTCGCCCGGTGAACGCCTTCGATAACAATGACGTACATTCGAGGCATTGACTGAACGCGTCCGACGACCTCTGCGAGTGCGCTCCTGAAGTCGTCTCCGACGCCTGCCTGTTGGTTGTCATACCATTTATGGGCTTCAATCACATCGACGGCTGCTTCAGGTCGAAAGACTACTGGGAGCATTTATGATTTGCCGCTGAGGCGCTCCTTAACGTCTTCCCACGATATCCCGGCACCGGGATCTGCATCAGCAGCAGCCAATCTGCGATCCAGTTCTGCCTTATGCCATTCAGGAACAGGTAACTCATCGACCGAATCAGGTAGGCTGTCCCATAGCTCGCCTATCAATTCCAATCGCTGCTCGATCGTGAGCGGCATGCGCAAGACTTGCGAAGCTTGTTCAGGTAATAGTTGCGACATGTATGCGTCCTATTGCGTGTCTATCGTCACATTCTGGCCCGATTGTAAATTCCCCGGATTCACGACAACTGTCTGTCCAAGGTTCACGCCGGCCTTAATCTCGATCCAATTATCACCGCGGCGCCCGACGGTCACGGCTTTTTCGAGAGCCTTACCGTTTTCCACGAGAATTACTTTGTCGATTCCGGCAAAAGTGACGAGTGCGTTCGAGGGGATCGTAACCGCCGTGTTTGTTTGATTCGTGACAATCTCGGCCTTTACAAAAGCGCCGGGACGAAGCTGGCCATTGTTGCGCACGTCAGCTTCGACGGAGAGCACGCGGTTCTGCTCGCTGATGGTTGGACTGAGGCGCTTAATATAGCCAAGGTACGAATTAGGATCGCCTTCAACGGTGACACGCACACTCTGCCCCAGGCGCACGTTGTGAGAATCGCGCTCCGGCACATCAACCCGCAAACGCAGCGGATCCATTTTCACAATGTCAACGACCGCGGCGCCTGCGGCTAGATACTCACCGCTACTCGATTTCTTTTCCTGAACGACTCCGTCCATCGGGGCGTAGACGATAGTGTCCGCGAGTTGTTGCTTCGCCAGCGCCAATTCCGATCGTCGCTGAGCCAGCAGTCCCTGCCGAGTGCGAATTTCTTCCAGCGCATCCTGATAACGACTCAATGCCACTTTGTATTCCGAATCAACTGAGTCGTATTCAGCGCGAGGAGTAATGCCCTGCTGCACCAGCTTGGCCGCGCGCTCACGTTTTAACTTCGCATCCTCCAGCACGGCTTTCGCCTGGCGCACGGTGCCGGTCTCTTCCGCGGTCACGCGATCGTCACCACCATCCGGTGACAATCCAAGTCGCGCCCGCGCTTGGGCCAGCGCTGCTTCCGCTTGCTGCACGCGCAACTTGTAATCCTGCTGTTCGAGCTGTGCGATCACTTGACCCTTCCGCACGGTGCTTCCCAAGTCAATCGAAATCGTTTGCAGTCGCCCCGGCACTTTGGTGCCAATCGTGACTCGATCATAAGCCGCTAAGCTGCCGTTTACTGTTACCGTTTCGCCAATAGGCATCTCGGCTACGGTCGCGGTCTTTACTTGTCGCGGGGCTGACTTGCTGTCGGGACTGGCAGCTTTGCCGGAGGATGGGTAATCACTCTTACAACCCACGCACAACACGAGGAGGACCAGGGTGAGCGAGAGATTAGTAAGAGAAGATCGATTTCTTAACGGCAAAAACCACATTTGGAGACGGTTCTAACGGGCAAGCGCGTAGTTTAGCACGCATTTCTTTATACGGCCTGATCGCGACTCAAGTTACAAACGGTTGCCGAAAGGCAGGTAAGAGGGTTCAGGGACTAACGCGGGACTAGCTAAGAAAGCTGACGACACGCTCTACAAATAGATGAACGGTCAAGAGTACCTGGGAGTGACTGGCGAAGATTGCCGAACCTACAAATGCCCCGATTGCGGTGGCCAATGGCACGGCGGCGGCGAGTTCAGCTTTGGCGCTGGTCGTCTCGCGGCCTCGGGAAGCTATATCCAATAAATGGCGGACTCGTGCCTTGATGCCGCGGCCTTCTTCGCCAACTATGAAAGCCGCAAGCGGTAATTCAGCGCGAACGCCAATGGGAACCATCCGCGCGATCTTTACCAATGCCGAGGCAAGATTAAGCGCCACGTCGGGGCTTGTCTGTGCGGCATATTCATCGGCGGCGGACTCAGCCGCCTCGGACCACGATTTTTCGACCGAACTTCCTACCGGGATTAGTAGCGCATCGCGGCAAGCGCGCAACAGTCCCCGTTTCAAATTATCGCGCGCGCGTAAATGTCCGTATTCATGCGCCACGGTCGCAGCCAACTCTTCGGGAGTTAGCGTGTGCAAAACCTGTTCAGCGATAAACAGGCGCGGCCGAAAGACGCCCACGACAGCAATGATGGGAAACGCGTGCGGCAACCGAAAGGCTTGAACACCAACGCCTGCGAGCGAAATCTCTGTCGACACGTTCAACCACTCGCGACGTAACTTGTGAGTTACCCAAAAGGCGCGAGTGGCTCGCCAAGTCGCCAGCGCCAGTCCCAGGATCGAAAGCGCGGCGAAGATCGCCAGCTTTGTGCTAACTGGTTCAGCAGTGCCCCGCGGTTCGTAGTCGAGGTAAGCGGGAAAGAAGAAAAATCCGACGGCGATCAGTCCAATTACTGAAGGCGCCAGGCGTAGCGTGAAGAGAATCTGCGCCCGCATTCGCGCCGACCATTGCTCGGCAATTTGACGAGTACTGCGCCAGACAAAAGATACGACCGTCGCCGCCATCATGTTAACGGCAAGAAAGATCGCCAGAGCCAAACACGTTCCGAGCAGCTCGAACATTCTACTCCGATTTGCGACGCATCTCGCGTTTCTTCTCTTTAATAAGGCGCTCGAGTTCATCGAGCAATTCGCGATCGCGCTCGCTGACTGTGTCCACAAAGCAGGCAAGCACCGGTTGAATCTCAGTTACGCCGTGTTCCAGTAGACTGTCGATCACATCTTCGCGGATGCCGTGCTCGAAATCTTCGCGACCGACGGCGGGTGAATACAAGAAAGCGCGACCATCTTTTCGACGATGAAGCAGTCGCTTTTTGTAAAGACGATCGAGAGTTGTCATTAAGGTCGTGTAAGCAATTCGCTCTTCGAAATGTAGATAGACATCACGGACACTCACCTCGCGGCGTTGCCATGTTTGCTCGAGCACTTCGCGCTCAAGTTTGCCCAGTGCCAATGACGCAATTTCGCTCGGGCGTCGGAAACCACGAAGTAGGAAACGCGGAGCTTTCATCGTGCACGTATTCTTCAGATCGTTTGGGATTAAGTCAATCGAAGAGTCAAACTCTCGGAGCTGGCAACAGTAATAGAACAATCAGCCTTGTTGCTGCATCGGACAAGCTTGAACGGCGCATAACTGCCAACGGCCCTCTCGTTCGGCGAAGACGCTGATTATCTTGTACTGCCCGGCGAGCTCTCGGCCATGATAAAGCCAGGTCGCGGAATCTCTGGCTGTCAATACCGCCGTCTTACCGAAGACACGCACACTCAGTTGCTCTCGCTGGATATGCTCAATCTTGAGGTCGCCCGACGTGACGTCGTTGATGAACTGGGCCTTGTCGTCGCCTTCGAGCGGATAAGTGAAGAAAAAATCTTCCGCCATGATTCGATCAAGCGTGGTCGCATCTGCGCGCACCATGGCCTTCACCCAATCATCATTCAGTTGGCGTACGTGGCGCTCGATTTCGAAAGTCGAATGCATACTTGCTTCACTTGAGGCGTCCATAATTTAAGGGGTTGAAAACAAGCAGGCTTCTACGTCAAAACGCAGCCAGAGTCAATCCTTTATATGTACGACCTGTACCGATTCCCACGCCAGTCTGTCCGCCACATCTACACGCCGGAGAGGATGAATAAGCGCTGCCAGGTCAGACAAACAACGAATCGCGACCCATGTCGGTTAAGACCAAGACCATTTGGAATATAACCACAATGAATTCCGATCTTTTCGCACCTCGCGGATGACTGGCATGTTCATTGCGAAGAATACTGGCGGGAGGTCAGCAAATAATGAAACTCAATAAGGTGAAAAAGTTTGGAGGGTCAATCCTGGGACTTCTGCTGTTCTTAGGTGTTATCGCGATGTCGAGTACAACAGCCCAGGCGCAGTATCCCTGGTATCAGGATAGAGATCAGCAACGGCGACAACGTGATTACGAACGTCAGCGCGAGCGGGAGTTGAGACGTCAGCGCGAACAGCAGTCACGTCAGGGAGGCTGGTACGATCAGTATGGTAATTACCATCCGTACAATGACGGGTACAACAACAACAATGGCTATTACAACCAGAACGGGTACTACAACCAAAACGGTTACTACGGCCGCGGACGCGGTTACGACAACTATCCGAACTACGGTGGCTCGTATAACTTCAGACAGACAGCATTGAATGCCGGCTACAACGCCGGTGTCAGAGCGGGTCGTGACGATCGACGCAGTGGTCGCTATAACCCGTACGGACATAGCGAGTATCGCAACGCGTCGAAGGACTACAATTCACGCGAAGGCGATCGAGGTACTTACGCGCAGTACTTCCGTCAGGCTTTTGAAACCGGATATCGCGACGGTTACAACGGCTACTAACTTCTAACTGCGGCGCGGTGGTAAAGCGAGAGTAGGGTTGATTCTCTGCTCTCGCTTTTTTGTGCTTTACGATCGATTCTTCACGGAATGAAGGACGCAATCGCCGTTTATTACGGGTACACAAATAACGTCGGTTTGGTGACTCTGATCCTTTTTGATTATACCTATGCCTCAGACTATCCTTGTGATCGAAGACGATGACTTAATGCGCGAGTTAATGCGTATGTCGCTGACTCGGAGTGGATACGAAGTAGCCGTAGCTGAAGACGGCGTGCGCGGCTACGACAAAGCTCTTTTCCTCAAACCGGATCTTATCGTTACCGATATTCAGATGCCCGGCGCCGATGGCATTCACGTCGTCCGGCGCGTTCGCGACACTCCTTCTTTGGAACGGACGCCGATTCTGGTGACGACCGCTTTTGGCACCGGCAGCGCCACGTTCGCGCTCCATCTGGGCGCGAATGCATTCGAGCCTAAGCCAATCAATAGCCAGAGTTTCCTTTCGACCGTTCGTCGATTGCTCACCGACCGCGGCACCCTGAAAGTCGCTTAAGGGCTAAGTCCCTCCCCTACTTGTGGCCTTTCGCGTCTTTCGGAAGGTTTCCAGAATTCTCCGCTCCAGTTATTATCGGAACTCTCCGATTTCCCGATCCGTTTAAATTTCTGTTCCCGCGCGTGCAAAACTTTTGAAACCTTTCGGCGCGGGGGCTCACTAACACACCGGAACAAATGAAACGGCTGGCGGCACGCGAAATAAGCCTGGAAGGCCGGCCCGGTGCGTTCGCAGGATCTGTGATGAACAGCTCAGCAGACCTAGTTTCGCGTGCGTGTCGGGGCGATCATGACGCCTTCCGGATGATCTTTGAGAGGTACTCGCGACCTGTTCTGAGCTTTATTTACGACCAGATTGGCGATCGGGAAGCCGCGGAGGAGCTCGCTCAAGAGACCTTCGTCAGAGCTTATCGCAGTCTGAAATCGCTGCGAGAAGAGACCAAGCTCTCTACATGGCTTTTTGGGATCGCTAAGAACGTGGTGCGCGAGTCAATAAGATCGAGAGTCCGAGATCGGCAAAATGTCGACCTCGATGATGAGAAGGTCCTGGATTTGAGTGACCAATCGCCGGTGCCGGTGAATCAGCTCCTTGATAAAGAGTTCAATCAAGTAGTGCAGCGATCGCTGGCCAAGCTCGATGAGGACAAGCGGATGGTGTTCACGCTGAAGGTGCTGCACCAGCGCAGTTATGAAGAGATTGCGGAGATCACAGGCTTTTCGATCCCCAAGTTGAAAACAGATTTGCATCGCGCGCGCGCCGAGATGCGCCAGCGCGTGGGACGATACATAGGAACATAAGTCATGAAGTGCGATGACTGCGTAAATCTTCTGGAAACGTATCTCGATGGCGAGGCCACCGAACGCGAATCCGATCAAATCCAAACGCATCTGGCGACCTGCTCGATGTGCGCGAATCAGTTTGAGGCGCTAACGGCCGAGAACGAGATGTTCGCGCGCTACGATCGCGAGATGGAAATTTCGCCGGCGCTGTGGAACGGCGTAGCCGCGCGCATCGCTCTGGAAGATCGCCAATCGCAAGACAAATCAAAATTAGGTTTAGGTGAATGGATCGCCGGTTTGTTCGCGATGCCTTCGTTCCGATTCGCCGTGCCGACGATGGCTCTGGTGTTGATTGCGCTGCTGGTTGGCTTGGCTTACTGGCGAACAAGGCCCGAGCCGCCGGCGCACGGTGAAACAGTCGCTGAGGCGCAGAATCCAAAACCCACGACCTCAACTGGCTCTGAATCCGGAACCGCTCCGCAGAAAAACAACTCCGCGTCCGAGTCTAACGACGGCAGCGAAGGACGAAATCCGATAATCGTTGCCGCCGGCTATCATCCACCGCGCCAATCCAAGACGGCCGATCAGAACGACGTGCTGCCGGACACTGGCACCATGGAAGAGCGCGACACGGCCAGCCACCTCGAGCAAGCGCAGAATCTGCTGCTCTCGTTCCGGAACATCAAGTACTCGGACACTGACGAAGAAGTCGACGTCAGTTACGAAAAATCTGAATCGCGTCGCTTGCTAAGTGAGAACATCATGCTGCGCCGCGAAGCCGAAAGCTCAGGCAAGTTCCCGGCGAAGTCTGTGTTGGGCAGCCTGGAACCGTTCCTGATCGACATTGCGAATCTACCTGACAAAGCTAAACCTACCGACGTGCGTCAGATTACAGACCGTGTGCAAAGGACCGAAATCGTAGCCGAATTGCGAAGCTACTAATTCTTGACCCTGAAGGAATCAAATCATGACTACAAACAGACTCAGTTCAATTACCAGGACACTAATCATCGCGCTCGCTCTATTGATGGCGGGCGGAACAATTCAAAATGCAACGGCGCAGAAGTTTTCGCATCGGCAGGCAGGAAACAAGTTTGCTCAACAACAGAATAATGAAGCTGCCGAATCTAAGTTTACTGCGGCGCGCGATCTGATCGATGACGCACAGTGGATTAAAGCGGAAGCGCAGTTCTCGCAATATGTCTCGGCTTATCCGCAAGAGAAAAATGCAGATGCGGCCCTGTACTGGATGGCTTACGCGCAGTACAAGCTGCATAAATTCGACCAATCCAAACAAACTATCGACAAGCTGCTGAAGGCTCACCAAAAGAGCGCCTGGAAAGAAGACGCTGAGACGCTTTTAGCGCAATTGCCCGGCGGCGTTACCGTCAAGGTTGATCCCATAGCAATTACTGTCGATCCCGTGGTGGTTACTCCAGCGCCCGTCGTCAACGTTGCTCCGGTTGCTATCGCCGTTCCCGGCGCCGTTGTT
>JACXTT010015166.1_pt1 | contig 10015 bp, 12 predicted proteins | sample 9270951 | NCBI WGS metagenome assembly JACXTT01 (sample SAMN15532306, study PRJNA645909) | rock metagenome | isolation source: weathered quartz diorite | place: Puerto Rico | collected 2017-06-21
GGTCGGCGTCGGCGTGGTCGGCGTGGTCGGCGTGGTCGGCGTGGTCGTGGGCGGGGGCTCGGCGGCCGGGGCGACGTCGTGGCGCAGGAGGCCGCCCGGCCACACGAAGCCGATGGCGACGGTGCCCGCGAGGACGATCACGAGCGTGATCGGGAGCACCACCTTGGCCCGGCGGCGCCACCGGTGATTGCCGCGCAGGATCACCCAGCACGCGATCGCGCCGACGAGGATCGCCCCGAACACCAGCCAGCTCGCGCGCGGCTGGCGGTTCATGATCCCGCCCGTCGCCGGGATGCCGGCGGGACCGGGCCGGAGCATCCAGATGAGGACCGCGGTGACCGCGACGATCGCGGCCGATACGAGCGCGGCCTTCACGATCTCGGCTCGATCCCGCCGGTGCACGGCCTGGGCCTGGCGGCGGCTGCGTGCAGGACTCATGGTCGCCGGCTCATGCTTGTCCGCTCTCGGCCGTGCCGGCCGGGCCGCTCGGGCCCCGCTTGCTGCTCGGCCGGATACCGGCCTCGCGACGCTCGCTCATCGTTTCATCACCCGCCCGATCAGGATCGAGATCTCGAAGAAGATGTACATGGGAATGGCCATGAACAACATAGAGAACGGATCCGCGCTCGGAGTGATTACCGCCGCGAACACCGAGATCCCGACCGCCGTCCAGCGGCGCGACCTTCGCAGCTGCTGGGTGTTCAGCACGCCCACGAGCATCAGGAACACCAGGAGCAGGGGGAATTCGAACGCGACGCCGAAGGCCGCGAACATCAGCATCACGAGCGTGAGGTACTTGTTGGCGTCGATCAGCGGCTGCAACGAGGTGCCGCCGATGTGGAGCAGGAAGTCGAGCGCCTTGGTCATGGTGAACCAGGCGACGACGCAGCCGAGCACGAACAGCAGGACGGCAGACAGGAGGAACCACACGCCGTAGCGGCGTTCGCGCTTGTGCAGACCGGGCACGATGAAGCGCCAGATCTCCCACATCACGATCGGGATCGCGAGTGCGAAGCCGCCGTAGCCCGAAATCTTCAGACGCACGATGAGTGGCGCGAGCGGGTCGGTGACGATCAGCGGACGGCCGGTCACGTTTTCGTACGGCTTCGACAGGAAGTGCAGGATCGGGTTGTAGAAGATGAACACGATCACCGCGCAGACGAACACCGCGCTGATCGAGATCAGTATCCGCTTGCGCAGCTCCATCAAGTGGTCGACCAGCGGCATCGTGCCGGTGCGTTCGACCTTCGGCCGCCGTCGGAGTCGCATCCGTTACCGGCCGATCAGGTGAACGAGTCGGTCGGGCCGGCGAAGCGCGTATCGGCCTCGTCGGTCCCAGGGTCGGGAACCGGCGCCTCGGATGCGACGTCGTCGGGCCCGGTGATCTCCGACGAGCCGGTGTGCGTGGCGATCGCGGTGTGATCGCCGGGTTCGGCGACCGGATCGGGCTCGCGGTGCTCGGTTTGGTCGAAGTCCGGGCTGATGTCGGGGTGCAGCACGGAGTCGAGCTCGCCGCGCACCGTGTCCTGCATCCGCCTGAGCTCGCGCATCGCGGCGCCGACCTGCCGTCCGACCTCCGGCAGGCGTTGCGGCCCGAACACCAGCAACGCGATGAAGAGGATGACGAGGATTTCCGCGGGCCCGATATTCATGTTTCGTTCCGGTATTCGGAGCGAAAGCGTACTTCGGCGAACCCTGCGCTCCGGGAGCGCGCGGGGGCGCGAAAACCGGCTGCTAGCTGCGGTGTTCGCGCCGCGCGATGTCGGCGCGAGTGCGCTCGGTCTGGGTCCGCAACTCGATCAACGCGGGGCGCAGCTCGCGGCCGAGGCGCTCGAACGCGACACGCGTCGGCGGGATCTCGCGGCGAACGCGGACGACGAGCCATGCGAGCAGTCCGCAGCCGAGTGCGGCGATCGCCAGCGGGAGCATTGCGGTCACGTACAGAACTGTACTGCCAAATCCGTCGCGGTGACGTCGCTACGAGTTGAGCGATCGCCGAACTTCGAGCGCGAGGTCCTCGAACCAGTCCTCGCCGCTGAGCAGCAGGTGGAAGTCGAGGAGGTCGTCGGGCGTGAGCGGCTCGCCGACGCGTGTCTCTCCCAGCTCCGCGGGCAGACGCCACACCTGCATGCGCACGCCGCTCGACACGAGGAGGTCGACGATGCGACGGCTTGCTTCCTTCGCGACCGCGGCTTGGCAGTCGGGGCAACGGAAGCAGTAGGAGCCGCGCTCGTCGTCGGCGCAGACGCGGACCGTGAGGTCGTCCGCCGTCAGCTGTACGTCGCCGCAGCTCGGGCAGTTCGCCCTGATGGTCGTCACCGCAACCGTCCCCGTCCAGTTGTCGCCGTTGGAGCCCACGGCCGTCGGACGAGCCCGCCGTCGTGGGTACTGCCCTACCCTTCGGCAGGCCCCCGGGGTCGCTTGAGTACGAGCGCCGATGGGACGCGTAGCGTGATCGCGCCGCACAAGACGCCGAGTCCGACACCCCTCGGATACGACGGAGAGTGAGATGGAGATGTGCCCGCGTCCTGTTGCACGCCGACGTGCGCGCAGCCTCGGAGCGGCGGAGCGAACAGGAGGCCGGCATCCGCGGGTCAGGTGCCCCGCCGAGCCGGAGGCCGACCGATGAACCGCGTGATTGCGTTCGCGCATCGTGGCGCCCGGCTCGAGGAGCCGGAGAACACGATCGCGGCGTTCGAGCGGGCGCTCGCCGAAGGCGCTACCGGCCTCGAGACCGACGTGTGGCTGGCGGCCGACGGCGAGGTGGTGTGTGCGCACGATCCGGTCGTCCGGCGGGGCCGCGCCCGCCGCAAGATCGCCGACTCGACGGCGGCCGAGCTGTTGGAGCTCGACGTGCCGCGCATGGCTGACGTGTACGAGCAGCTCGGCACGGCGTACGAGTGCTCGGTCGACGTGAAGTCCCCCGACGCCGCGGCCGCGCTCGTCGAGGTCGGTCGCCGCTACGACGCGCTCGAGCGGCTGTGGGTCTGCAGCCCCGACGTCGAGGTGCTCCGGGCCCTGCGGGCAGAGCCGAGGGTCAAGCTCGTGCACTCCGAACGACGCCGCGCCATCCCCGTCCCGCTCGAACGGCACGCGTACGCGATCGGCGCGATCGGCATCGACGCGATGAACATGCACCACACCGACTGGACGGCCGGGCTGGTGGCACTGTTCCATCGGTTCGACGTGCGCGCGTTCGCGTGGGACACCCAGGAGGTGCGGCAGATGCGCGCGGTGTTGCGCATGGACGTCGACGCGGTCTACTGCGACCGGCCCGACCGAATGGTCGAGACGGTGGCGGCGTGGGAGGCGGAGGAACGGGCCGAACCGACCATGCGGCTCCGACCAACGGCGGGCGATCGCCCGTCCGACTTGTCCTGACCGTCCGGGCCGAAGGATCTCTCGCCGGGCTGCGCTACATGAAGCCCAGGCGCGACAGGGGCCAGATCCTGAAGAACACGCGTCCGACGATGTTGTTCTTCGTGATCGGTCCGAAGACGCGAGAGTCCTTCGAATTGTCGCGGTTGTCGCCCATCACCCAGTAGTGGTCCGGTTTCAGCGTCACCGGCGAGAAGCTGCTCGTATCGGTGCCTTTGGGCAGATACGTCTCGGGCAGCTCCTTGCCGTCGATGTAGACGTGCCCCCCGTGCGCGGAGACCGTTTCGTTCGGCAGCCCGATCACGCGCTTCACCAGGTCGTCGATGCCGGGATCGCTACCTTCCGGCGCCTTGAACACGACGATGTCGCCCCGGTGCACGGGATGGAGCTTGTACGACAGCTTGTTCACGAGCACCCGGTCGTGGACGCGCAGCGTCGGCACCATCGACTCGGACGGGATGAAGAACGCCTGGAACAGGAACGTCTTGATGAGCAGCGCGATGAGGAGCGCGAGGACGACGAGGCCGACCCATTCGAACGCGATGCGAACGCCGCTGCTGCCCTTCTTCTCCGGCTCGGCCGGCGGCGGAGGGGCGTCGGGAGCGCCGGGTTCGGGTGTGGGTTCGGTCACGACGGGGACGTCGGAGCGCGTCGTGCTCCTCGGCCAGGGGGGCTCCACCGGGTCATCCTCTCATGCGCGCTCGCGCGCGGACGGGTCAGGGCGTTCGACGGGACGACGGTTTTCTCGGCGGTCGGACCCGTCGACCGAACCATCTGTGTAGCGCGCGAGTACCCGCCGGGCGGCGTCGGCCCCCGCGTGACGTGCGGTTTCGGGTGCGACGACCCGCGCTTCGGGCCCGAGCCGGACCAGCAAGCGATCGAGCCAGGTCGGCTCGCTCACCGCCAGCACCACCTCGATCGTCCCGTCCGGCCGCGTCGTCGTCGACTCGGCCGGATAGGCCTCCGCGACCCACGCCGCGCTCGGTGCGAGCTCCAAGGTGACACGCGGGTCGTCCGCGTGGGGATGGAAGACCTCGGCGATGTCCTCGTCACCCGGCGATGCGTCGAAGTGCTCGCCCGTCGGGCGCAGGCCGCGGATGCGGTCGACGCGGAACATGCGCTCGGCCTCCGCGCGGTGGCAGTAGGCGCTCAGGTACCACTCGCCCATCGCGAAGAACGCGACCGCGGGATCGATCCGCCGGGTCGTCATCTCGTCACGGCCGGCCGACCAGTAGTCGATCTCGACCCGTTCACCGCGGGCGGCCGCGTCGCGCACCGCGGCAAGGAACGCGGGCTCGCCGACTGCCACGCCGACCTCGGGCAGGTCGAGCGCCCGCTCGAGCTTGGCCAACGCGGTCGCGAGCGGGCCTTGCGGATCGCTGCCCGGCACCGCGAGCAACGCGCGCCCCGCGGCGAGCAGCGCGAGGCCCTCGCCCGGCGTGAGCCGCAGTGGACGGGAGAACTGATCGGCGAGGCGGATCGTCACGAACTCACCGTCGTCGTCGACGTCGAGGTAGTCGCCGGGCGAGTAGGGCGGCACGCCGACCATGAGCACCAGCGCGAGGTCGTCGTCGAGTTGCTCGAGCGTCGTTCCGAACCGGCGGGCGACGTCGGCCTTCGCGGCGCCCGGGTGCGCGACGATCCAGGGCACGATCGCGAGGATCCGCTGGATCTCGGTTCCGGCGACCGGACGAGGGCTCACGCGGGCGTGGCCGCCACGGCTCTGAGCCACTCCACGACGTCGGCGCGCACGTCGGCCGGATCGAGCACCTCGGCGTGCTCGAGGAAGCTGAGCACGAAACTCCGCAGCGCGGCCCGGTTCGTGACCGTCAGTTCGACGATCGCGTCGCCGCGCGCCGTCTGGTCGCCGGTGACCACCGCGTCGGGGCCGAGCGTGCCGCGTGCGCCGTCGAGGTGATCGGGGTCGATCGCGAGCCGCACCGTCACCGGCTCGGCGTCGCCCATGAGCCAGCCCCGATCCTCGATGTGGTCGGCGGCCCGGAAGCCGTCGGGCACCTCGAACCCGTTCTCGGCCCCGATCTCGACGTCGCCCTCGATGCGGTCGGCGCGGAACGCGCGCACCGCGCCCCGGTCGCGGTCGTGCCCGACCACGTACCAGTGTCCTCGCTTCGACGTCAGCCCCCACGGCTCCAGCGTGCGGGTCTCGCCCCGGTAGACGAACCGGACCACGGCCCGGTGCCGGTAGCCCTCGAACAGCGTGGCGAGCGCGGGCGCGATCGGCAACGACGCGATCGGCGCCGACGTCTGGTCGCCGACGCCGCCCAGCTTCATGAGCGCGCCCTCGCCGGCCTGGTCGCCCAGCGACACCGCGCTCACGGCCACCCGGAGCGCCGCGGTCTCGTCGGCGGTGAGGTCGAGGTCGGGCAGGCAGTAGTCCTCGGGGCGGACCCGATAGCCGACCTCCGCGCCTTCCCCGATCGTCTCCATCGTGATCGGGACGCCCATGCCGCGCAGGATCTCCTTGTCGCGCTCGAACGCGCGCCGGTTCGCCTCCTGCTGTTCCGGATACCCCGCGATCTCGCGCACGAACTCCTCGCGGGTGCGCGGCACGCGCGTGTCGAGCATGAGCGAAAGCAGGTTGAGGACGCGCTCGACGCGCGAGGGCGTGTCGGTCACGCAGGCAGGCTAGGAGACGCAGGCGCGCGCGGCGGCCACGACGCCGGCCGCGGCCGCGGCCTCGTACAGCACCGGGTCGGTGGCCGCGGGGCGGCCCATCGACACGACCGGGACGTTGTGCGCGCGAAGGAGCTGCACGATGCCGACCGGCGCGACCTCGACGATCTCGTGCCGGTCGAGGAGGCCGGCCTCGTCGAGATCGGCGCGCAGCCGGCGCTCCTCGACGCCGCCGACGGTCGGCACCGGAACGAGCGCGCGGCAACGGGTCGCGACGGTCAGCGCGGTCGCGCTGTGGTGGGACAAGCCGCGGTGCCGCTCGCGCGGGTCCGCGAACGAGACGCGGAGGCATGCGATCGGGACTCCGGCGAGTCCGGACGCGGCGTCGAGCACCGGCCCGACCTCGATGCCGCTGAATCCGAGCCGGGTCGCGGTGCCGACGATGCCGGGGCCCATCGCGACCACCGCGGCGTCCGCGCCGATGATGTGCCGCGCGATCGCCAGCGCGCTGTAGACCGACACAGCCTCGTAGTCACCGCCGAACGCGTGCCCGCATGTGATCGTGGCGTCGAGCAACGCGCGGTCGCGCAGCTGCGCGACCAGATCGCTGAGCGCGAGCGGCAGCGCCGCGCCGTCGGTCATGACGTACGCGAGCTTCAGGTCGGGACGGGCCTGCTTGAACGCCGCCGCGATCGCGGGCACCTGGCTGTGCAGCGCCGCAGCCACCACCGGGAGTCCGTCGATCGACGTGATGTCGGTGAGCTCGGCCCAGTGCTCCTCGGTGCTGCCGACGTCGGCCTGCAGGCTCGTGTAGCGCGCCTTCATGATGTGACCCGGACCGGGCTCGGACCACTGGTCACGCGACAGGTTCCAGTGCACGACGTGCCAACCGCCGGTGCCGAGCCCGAGGTCGACGGCCGTGGTGTTGACGACGACCGCGTCTCCCGTCTCGACCCGGCCCGTGAGCTGCGGCAGCACGTAGGCGCGCTCGACCTTGCCGTCGAGGCTCACCTCGATGCGTTGCAACCCCGTCCGCTCCTCGAGGATGCGATCGACCTTGCCGGTTTTGAACGTCGGCACGAGTCAACCGTAAGCGAAGGGGACAGGTGCGTTGCGGGCGTCGGGAGGGCGAACCCGACCGCACGTCCCGTCCGTAATACCTGCGGCGACGCGGGCCGGTACGTGAGGGATCGCAGCGCGCCGGCCATCCGAAGGGTGTGGTCGTTGAGCAATCCCACCGAGCTGCACACCAGGGACACCGCCCACCGCTCCGAGCGTCGAGCGACGCTCGTGGCCGCGCTGCTGGCGGGCGCGCTCGTCGCCTTCGCGCTCGGTGTCTACGCGCGCGCACACGCCGGCACCGGGCGGGCGCCGCTCACGCTGGGCTTCCACCTACCCGGCGAGATGAAGATCTGGTTCACGCGCGCCGCCGCGGTGCTCGCCGTGGTCCAGCTCACCCTGGGACTGCGGATCATCGGTCGCATCACGATCCCGCGCCGAATGCCCCGCTGGTTCGGCGTGCTGCACCGCGCAACCGGCGTGCTCGCCGTCGCACTCGCGGTGCCGGTCGCCTACGACTGCGTCGCCGCATTCGGGTACCAGCTGCACACGACTCGGATCGTGCTGCACGGAGCCGCCGGGCTCGTGCTGTTCGGGGCGTTCACGACCAAGGTCATCGCCGTCCAACGCCGCCATCGCCCCGGCTGGCTGGTTCCCGCCGTCGGCATCGTGCTCTTCGCCGCGCTCGCCGCGCTCTGGCTCACCAGCTTGGGCTGGCCGGTCTCGGTCTACTGACGCCGCCCCCGGCCGTTGCTGACCGGCACCGACGAGTCCGACGACTACAACGACGCGATCAGTCGCTCGACGCGCTCGTCGCGCGACTTGAACGGGTCCTTGCAGAGCACGGTGCGCTGGGCCTGGTCGTTGAGCTTCAGGTGCACCCAGTCGACCGTGTAGTCGCGCTTGCGCTCCTTGGCCCGCTTGATGAACGCGCCGCGCAGACGGGCGCGGGTGGTCTGGGGCGGCGTGTTGACCGCCTCGTTGATCTCCTCGTCGGTGACCATGCGCTCGACCTGGTCGCGCCGCTCCAGCAGGTAGTAGAGCGATCGGGACCGGGTGACGTCGTGGTACGCCAGGTCGAGCAGCGACACGCGAGGGTGCGTGAGCGGCAGCGAGCCGCGCGTGCGGTACGACTCGATGAGGCTGTGCTTGATCACCCAGTCGACCTCGGTGGTGAGCTTCAGCGGATCCTGTTCGAGGTGACTCATCACGTGCTCCCACATCTCGAGCGCCTTCTGCTCGAGCGGTGGGAGTCCGTGTCGCTTGGCGAATCGCAGCGCCCGGTTGAGGTACTCCGACTGGATGTCGATCGCCGACAGCTCGCGTCCGTTCGCGAGACGCACGCGCCGACGGCACGTGATGTCGTGGCTGATCTCGCGGATGGCGCGGATCGGGTTCTCGAGCGTGAGGTCGCGCCACGGCGCGCCGTCGTCTTCGAGCATGCGGAGGATGATCGAGGTCGCGCCCACCTTCAGGAACGTCGCGTACTCGCTCATGTTCGAGTCGCCGACGATCACGTGGAGCCGGCGGAACCGCTCGGCGTCGGCGTGCGGCTCGTCGCGCGTGTTGATGATCGGCCGCGACCGCGTGGTGGCGCTCGACACGCCCTCCCAGATGTGCTCCGCCCGCTGGGCGATGCAGTACATCGCGCCCCGGGCCGTCTGCAGCACCTTGCCCGCGCCCGCGTAGATCTGGCGGGTCACGAGGAACGGGATGAGCACGTCGGTGAACTTCGAGAAGTCACCCTCCCGCTCGACGAGGTAGTTCTCGTGGCAGCCGTAGGAGTTGCCCGCGCTGTCGGTGTTGTTCTTGAAGAGGAAGACCTCGCCCCGGATCCCCTCCTCGCGCAGCCGCTGCTCGGCGCTCTGCACGAGGCCCTCGAGGATGCGCTCCCCCGCCTTGTCGTGCACGACGACGTCGTGGATGGAGTCGCATTCGGGAGTCGCGTACTCGGGGTGGCTGCCCACGTCGAGGTAGAGGCGGGCGCCGTTCTCGAGGAAGACGTTGCTGGAGCGGCCCCACGAGACCACCCGGCGGAACAGGTAGCGCGCGACCTCGTCGGGGCTGAGGCGGCGTTGTCCGCGCAGCGTGCACGTGACGCCGTACTCGTTCTCGAGGCCGAAGATGCGGCGCTCCATCGGGCGAGTGTAGGTGCCGCGACCCCTCGCAGAGGGTGGCGCGGCACCGTGAGCGCAGCGCAGCGGAGCGAACTGGCAGGAGCGGCGAGCGTCCGCGGCGCAGGCACCCTGCGCCGCAGCGAGCGCGACCGGAAAGCTCGGTCACTCATACACTCGACTCGTGGTCCCCATGACCAGGCTGACGAGCGTCCCGGGGACGTTCCGGGCGCACGTGCTCGCGGCCCGGCTCTCCGACGAAGGCTTCGACGTCGAGCTGCGCGGCGCGCTCGTCGGCTCGTACGGGCTGACAGTGGGTGATCTCGCGCGTGTCGACATCTACGTGCCGGGCGATCAGATCGAGGACGCGAGCCTCGTGCTCCTCGTCAGCGAGGTCGACGAGGTCGACGACCGGCCCGAGGACGAGAGGATTGATCGTGACGCGCGCCGCAACAAGGTGCGCGGCCGGCTCGTCGCCGCGCTGATCCTGTTCGTGTTGGTGGCCGGCCCGATCGCGCAGGTGCTGCGCTGGTACTAGTTGATTGGTCGGGCTCCGCGCGTCGGCGCGCGCCGTGAGCGGAGCGCGTCAGCGCGGAGCGAACAGGAGGGCGAGGTCCGCGAGCCGGGTATCCCGGCGAGCACGAGCCCGATCAATCAAAGCAGTTGCTCGAGCTCGGCGTTCTTGATGCGACGGAAGGCCCGGCGCGGGCGCGCCCGGTCGAGCAACGCGACCTCGAGCTGGTCGGCGCCCAGCCACGCACCGTCCGGCCCCAGCCCCTTCGCCCCGAGCCTTGGCCCCTCCCCACGCCCCCCGCCCTCCGCAAGCCCCC
>JACXTT010015167.1_pt1 | contig 10015 bp, 12 predicted proteins | sample 9270951 | NCBI WGS metagenome assembly JACXTT01 (sample SAMN15532306, study PRJNA645909) | rock metagenome | isolation source: weathered quartz diorite | place: Puerto Rico | collected 2017-06-21
TGCGGAAATAGCGCGGCACCAGCGCCTCCACTACATCGCTCTTCAGATCCTCGGAAAAACGCTGGCGGATCACGGAGGCGGGGACGTGCCCGCGGCGAAAGCCGGGGATTCGCGCCAGCTTCTGGTATTTCTGGACCAGGAAATCGGTCTCGCGGTTTACTTCTTCTGCCGGGATTTCGACGTGGATCTCCCGCCGGGTGCTGCTGCTGGTCTCAGTGGGGCTCACATGTACCTTTCAAACTTCGACCCGTCGAGCCGTCCCTTTTCGGAACTGGACGATGAGTTGAGCAGCATGGGCTGCAACTCTGAGTGTAAAGACTGAGGGAGAGTAGCGTCAAACACGTGGAGTCGGAAACAAGGTGACAAAGGTAACCTCGGAGGACCTCACACGAGGCGGCGGGGCAATCCGCGACCCCGAATGCGCGCTAGCAAAACCCTCACCTTCCTGATGCTGGCCGGCCAAGCCCAGTCCGGACTTTCCGCTTACAATAAATTCAGATGCCCGCCTGGCTTGTTCAACTGAACCGCGAAGTCGTTGCCTGCACTCGCTGCCCGCGCTTGGTCGAATACCGGGAAAAAATTGCGCGCGAGAAGCGCCGCGCCTATTTTGGTTGCGACTATTGGGGAAAACCTGTCCCGGGCTTCGGCGATCCGAACGCGCGTGTGCTGGTACTCGGCCTTGCACCCGGCGCCCACGGCTCGAACCGCACGGGACGGCCATTCACCGGCGATGCCTCCGGCAAATTCATGTATCCAATTCTGTACGAGGCAGGTTTCTCCAATCAGCCCACTGCCACGGATCGCGAGGACGGCCTTGAGTTGAAGAATCTGTACATCACCGCAGCCGCGCGTTGCGCGCCGCCCAACAACAAACCCCTGCCACAGGAGCTAGCCAACTGTGCGCCCTACCTGGATCGCGAAATGGATGGGCTCAGGAACCTGAAAGTCGTCGTAGCGCTGGGCAGAATCGCATTCGAAGCGTATCTCAACTACCTCAGGCGTCGAGGCCTGCTGCACAACAAGAGGCCTTTTCAGTTCAAGCACGGAGCCAGCTACGAAATGCCGGATGGCAGGATCTTGCTGGCCTCCTACCATCCTTCAAACCAAAATACCCAGACTGGCAAGCTGACGCGTCAGATGTTCGCCGCCATTTTTAAAGAAGCCACACGGTTGGCCGATCGTTGAGGATAGGCGGCCACCCCTGGACCGGATCGTTTCCCCCCGCAGCACGAGAGTCTCAAGGGGCGAGGCTGCTGTTACTTGATAAGCATTGAATTAACCAGTGATCATATGATCTACTTAATCATGGTTAACTTAGCCAATGGGTTTCGTCCAGTTCTCTTGTCCAGTTGCTTTGCTCTCGTCGCCGTTGTTTTGGTTTGTGAAAATTCTCCTGGTCAGCAGGGTCCTTCCACTTCAGGCCCGCCCGGCATCCAGGACAACAGCTTCCTGGTTGAGGAGGCTTACAACCAGAATTTCGGCGTGGTTCAGCACATCTCGAGCTTTACTCGTTTCTGGGGCAGCAAAGACTGGAATTATACCTTCACCCAGGAATGGCCTGTTCCCGGCGATGCTCGCCATCAGCTCAGCTATACGCTGGCAGCCTTGCACTCGGGCGCATTTCCCGGTTCCGGCGCAGGCATTGGCGATGTTTTCCTGAACTATCGCTACCAGTTGCTAGGAAGTGGGGATACTCGGGTCGCCTTTTCTCCCAGGCTCAGCCTCATTTTTCCTGCCGGGGACTCTACTCAGGACCGGGGCGCAGGAAGTTTCGGTCTGCAAACCAGCCTTCCATTGAGCGTGGTTCTCAGCAAGAAGCTGGTCAGTCACTGGAATGCCGGAGCCACATTCTTCCCTCGCGCTCAGGACGGCTCGGGTGACCGCGCCGCTACGGCAGGTTACAATTTCGGCCAGAGTTTTATCTGGCTGGCGCGAACGCGCTGGAATGTCATGCTGGAGACGGTGTTCGCCAGCGCACAGACCGTGGTGTCCAGCAACCGGACGCAGTGGACGAACTCGCTTTTCCTCAGCCCCGGCATCCGCTGGTCCTATAACTTCCGGAATGGTTTGCAGATTGTCCCGGGGATTGGCGTCCCACTTGGAGTTGGGCCGAGCGCGGGTGAAAAAGCGGTCCTGCTCTACCTTAGCTTCGAACACCCATTTCGCAAGCTGCCGCAGAAGTAGCGGGGCCTTGTTGCTACCGAATCTTCGTCGCGATGACCTCGAGCTGATATTGGCGTTTGGAGTTGGGATCGTCCACGCTGCCGATGATCACTGGCTTGTCCGAAACCACCAACGTGCTGCCGCTGATGACCATTTGGCGTAAAAGTGGCTGTCCGCCTTTTGCCGCCTGATCTGGAGTCGCAAAACTGCTGATTTCGACGCGAACCTCCATCGAGGTTGAGTCCTTATATTGATGTAATTGGGCCAAGATGTTTGTTCCCACGTCGAGATATTGAAACTTTCCTTGCTCGGCTTCGACTGGAACACGAGTGCCGATTTTAAGTTCCTTGCTCGGGCCGGCGTTACTGGGGCCGATACTGAGGTTCATCGAGTAGTGCCGCGCGTTGATCTTCTTTCCGTCCTCAAGTTCGTGGATGGCAAAGTCGAGCCGATACGCGACGATCCACTCCTGTTGCGGCGCTTGCTCTTGCGCCTGGATCAATTGTGTCGTACCGCCGATCGCGGCAACCAACGCCAGTGCTAGTAGAAATGTTCGTGTGCGCATCTATCTCTCCTTAGAGATCTCTATTGCTCAGAGTCTTCTAGTTCGCTGGTCCCTGGCGCCTGCTGAAACCTGAGAAGTTCAGTTTTCAGCAATTCGGCTCGCGCCCTCGCTACCATGGTTGCTTGCCGGCGGTGCTCACGCACGTATTGAGCCAGCATCTGTTCCTGATCGCTCAGTGGCGCCGGAGCAGGAAACTGCTCCAGGCGTGGCTCCCAAGCAGCGCGAGTGATGTGGCTCTGAGGCCGCGCAGCGCCACGCGGCTTCAGTACAGCAGGCGGTCTTGCCGTCGAGGCAATCGGCTGATCCGGCTGTGTGTTCCCGATGGCAACAGGCAGATGAGTTGCAGTCGTGGCCGGTGTGATGTCTGGTTTGCGTCTCAGCCACCATGCCCCGGCGGCAAGAACAGCGATCGTGAAAACGGCTGCCACCGGCCGCCACTGCCAGGGCTGGGAAGCCGCTCGCGTTTGCTCTGCATACAAGTTGGCCAGGATCCGGTTCTCCAGACCGGGTCGCGGCTCGGTTTCGCCATACTGTTTCAGCGCGGCGTCGAGCCATTTCTCGGCGGGCTGATTGTTATCTTTGGCTCGCATAGTTCTATTCCAGCAGGGTCGTGAGCTTCTCGCGTAGAATCTGGCGGGCACGGAACAGGCGTGAGCGTACTGCCGCTTCGCTTGCGCCCAACACCTGGGCAATGTCTGCCGGCGACATCTCCTCCACCGTCGAAAGCGTTAAGGGATCGCGCAGTTTGGCGGGGAGACTCGCGATGAGCCGTTGCACAAATCCGATCATCTCCGCTCCCAGCACCTCTCGTCTGCGCCGACGGCCTGAGAGCGAAGCCGGTTAACGGTTTCACCGAGGTCTTCCAGCCGCACTTCCGGGGTTCTTCTTCGACGTTCGATCGCCACTCGCCACGCGATCCGCGCCAGCCATGTCCGCCGGTCCCGCACGCCTGCCATCTTTCTGCGGTAACGCAGCACCCGCACAAACGTTTCTTGTGTTGCATCTTCCGCATCATGGTGATTTTGCAGGACGGAATACGCGACACGGTAAACCAGCCGGGCGTGCTCCCGAACGGCAAGATCCAGTTGATCTTCTTCCGTCTGCCCTAGCGCCACGGCTTCGAGCATGGTCACCTGTCCGGCTGCCACTCTCAGGCCCTCAGATATGAAGACCGCCTTGGGGGCTTGCTTGTTCATAAATTTCTTTGGGAACGAACCGGCATGTTTACGCCTGATGGTGATTATCGACGACGGAGACCAGCTCAGAAGCCTACAAATACCGGCTCGGGGTCGAGTTGAATGCCCCAGAGTTCTTCCACCCGCTGCTGGATATGATCTTTCAACGCCAGGATGTCGGCGGCAGTCGCCTCTCCGCGGTTCACGATGGCCAGAGCGTGCTTGCGCGAGATCCCGACTGGGCCACTTCTGTAGCCTCTGCTGAAACCCGAGTACTCGACCAGCCAGGCGGCTGAAACTTTCCTCTGAGCATCAAGCGCGGGATAACTGGGGATCTGCAATCCTTTTGCTGTGGCCCGCCTGGCGAGCTCGTCATATTGACCGGCGGTAAGCACGGGATTCTTGAAGAAGGACCCGGCGCTGCGGCAATCCTCATCTCCGGGCGTGATCAGCATGGCCTTGCTGGCGCGTATGCGGCGCACGGCTTCGCGGGTGCTGGTCAAAGAGGGACTTTGCTGGAAGCCAGCGAAATGTTTTTTCAGGTCCGCGTACTGGATGCGAGGCTCCCCGCCTGGGGTCAGGGAATAAGTCACACGCAGAATGATGAAGCGTCCACGCTCACTGGCGTTGAATATGCTGCTGCGATACTGGAATCCGCAGGCTTCGCTGCAGAGTTCGCGAATCTGTCCGTCCCTAACATCCAGGGTGAGCACAGAGATGATGGTCTCTGCAACCTCCTGGCCGTAAGCTCCGACATTTTGTACGGGCGTTCCGCCCACGCTGCCCGGAATACCGCTAAGGCACTCAATCCCTGCACAATTTCGGGCGACAGCGCGGGCCACGAACCTGTCCCATTCTTCGCCTGCCCCCACGTCGAAGAGCGCTTTGCCATTGTCGTTACTACTGCGCTCATCGATTCCTGAAATTGCAACTTTCAACACCAGGCCCGGCCAGCCCGCGTCGGAAATCACCAGATTGCTCCCCCCGCCCAGCACAAATAAGGGAAGGCTCCGTGACCGCGCAAACTGTAGCGCTTCAACTACCTCAGTTGCGCTCCTGGGTTCGGCAAGATAACGTGCCGGGCCGCCTACCTTGAAGGTTGTCAGCGGGGCCAGGGCCACGTTTTCCAGAATGTTCATGGTGATATGATCCTTCACTATATATGACGGGTATGGGTGCGGAGGAATGCGTGTGCGGCGTACGTCGGGACATATCCCGGTGTGACTTGCGCGGCTCGAACTCGAGGATGTTTGGGATCGTATTACAATAGTGGCGAGGAGAAAAAATGTATCCAGAGATGATGGTGATCCCGATGCGCGAAGAGTTAACCCGCCTCGGCATTCAGGAACTGCGCACTGCAGCAGAAGTTGACCAGGCGATACCGAATCAGCCGGGCACGACGATGGTGGTGGTGAACTCCATTTGCGGATGCGCTGCCGGCCGCATGCGTCCCGCGGTGCGGGCGGCGCTTCAGCACTCCAGCCGGCCCGAAAAACTGTTCACCGTCTTTGCCGGCCAGGACAAGGAAGCCACGGAGCGCGCTCGCTCGTATTTTGCGGGCTATCCGCCCTCTTCCCCTTCAATTGCACTGCTGCGCGACGGCAAGCTGGTCCACATGATGCAGCGCAGCGACATCGAACATCGCGAGGCGGTAGACATCGCCGCCGAATTGAAGGGCGCCTTCGACAAGTTCTGCGCCAAGCCCGCCACGGTATCGTAAGAGTCTCCTGAATTACCACGCCTGGCGAAAGGGGGGTTGCCACCTCCCGGTGGAGCCAAGCTCCAGTCTTAACTCGGGGCAGGCTTTGGTCCGGCCGTGGCTTCTGCCGAATCGATCTAATGTTCCACGTGGAACATTTTGTGGTCACTGAATTGTACGTATACAAATGTATTTTCATGGGCCTAACAGCCATGGTTTCATAGGATGCCAGCCCTGGCGAGCTTTGCCCGCCCCGGACGAGAGCCTGCCCTGAGCGCAGCTGAAGGACGACCGGGCCTCCGCTTCAGAAGCGGGGCGATGACCGCTGAAATGTAGTAGAAACCTTGCCACCACCTGCGCCCGCCCGCCTCCGTGTCAGCCTACGTGTTGTTGGTAGACGCCGGTGAGCGCTCGAAGTTATCGGGTTTGCGACTCCCCAGGGATGTAAACTAAAATATTTTGGCACTCAGCGATCGCCCCAAATCATGATTGGAAAGACGATTTCGCATTACCGCATTGTGGATATGCTTGGCGGCGGCGGGATGGGTGTGGTCTTTAAGGCCGAGGACACCAAACTTCATCGCTTTGTGGCGCTCAAGTTTCTGCCGGAGGGAATAGCAAGGGACCATCAAGCATTGGAGCGTTTCCAGCGCGAAGCCCAGGCAGCTTCAGGCCTGAATCACCCCAACATCTGCACCATCTACGACGTGGACGAGCACGAAGGCCAGCCCTTCATCGCCATGGAGTTGCTGGAGGGCGAAACGCTGAAGCACCGCATCAGCGCGAAGCCCTTCGAGACGGACGAGATTTTGGAACTGGGCATCCAGCTTGCCGACGCCCTGGACGCGGCGCACGCGAAGGGGATCGTTCACCGGGACATCAAGCCGGCAAATATCTTCGTCACCAGCCGCGGGCAGGTGAAGATTCTGGATTTCGGCCTCGCGAAGTTGACAAGGCCTGTGGGAGCGGTCTCTGGGCTTCTGTCCGGCGATGCGGACTTTGCTGTTACGGCGGGCCCGCAAGCGACACACCTGACCAGTCCCGGTACGGCGATGGGGACGGTGGCCTACATGTCGCCCGAACAGGCGCTGGGCAAGGAACTCGACGCGCGCACGGACCTGTTCAGTCTGGGCGTCGTGCTCTACGAAATGACAACCGGCGCCAAGCCTTCTCGGGCGACACTGCGGCGGCGATCTTCGACGGGATTTTGAATAAGGCCCCCATGTCACCGATGGACCTGAAGCCGGGAGCCCCGGCAAAGCTGGCGGAGATCATCAACAAGACTTTGGAAAAAGACCGCGACCTGCGCTGTCAGTCCGCGTCTGAGCTTCGCGCCGACCTCAAGCGGGCCAAACGCGATACCGAGTCGAGTAGAAGCGCCCAGGTTGCGACGGCAGCAGTACAGCGTGCCATGCCGTCCCCGGCAGGCGTCGCGGCCGCGCCCGCAGGAGTGCAGCCGGCGAGCGCATCGGCGCGGAAAACATACTTCATTCTGGCCGCTTGCGTGGCGCTGTTGATGAGCGCGATGGCAGCTTATCGCTACTGGCTGCCGCCCAAACCTGGGAGTGGCCCGGCCAAGGTAACGCAGATTGGCCACTGGAACAAACCCATGAATACGGCAAGACTTTCGCGGGATGGCCACACCGTGGCGTTCGGCTCACCGGTGAGCGGCATTGAGCAAGTGTTCGTCATGCTCGCCTCGGGCGGAGAGCCTCATCAGTTGACCCACGACGAAGGCGACAAGGAGGTCGATAGCTTTTCGCCGGACGGCACCGAGATTTATTACGGACTCGTCTCGGGGCGCGACGAGGAATGGGCGGTGCCTACACTCGGAGGCACTCCCCGCCGGGTGGCCTCCGGCCGGTACCTGGTGCCCTCTCCCGATGGCAATTCACTCTTCTACTTGAAGTCGGACAGCCGCGCGATCTTTCGCGCCGGAAAGTCCGGACTGAGTGAGGACAAGATATATAGCTTCGATAATCCGCCGATGACGCCGGTTTTGGTTCTGCCTTTTCCTGACGGCAACGACGTCCTTGTTGAATCGGTGGCTGGGTCTAACTATGACCAAGTCCATCTCCATAAAGTGAATTTGTCCAGCCACACGGCTGTTGAATTGGGTACGCTATCTGGGTATCCGGAGGGCGCGGTGTGGGCGGAGCCTGGCAAGACGTTGCTGCTAAGTCGCACGGTCAGTGGACTCGCCAACCTTTGGAAATACAGCCTTAGCGACCGAGCCTTGACGCAGATTACCTCTGGCCCTGGCCCCGATTACTCACCCATGCCGGACCCGGCCACAAAAGGGATTTACTACGTAAATGGGAAGGCATCCGGATTTCTAACCGTGTACCGTGTCCGCAGCAAGCAGTCCATCGACATTGTATCGGAGAACGCTTCCCAGCCGACCGTCTCGCCGGACGGAAGGCACGTAATGTATCTCAAGTTGCTCGGGCCAGATAAGACCGAGCTATGGGTGTCGGACATCGACAGCAGCAACCAAATTAAATTGGCTTCGTCCGCATCGTTGCTAACCGGTGACTGGTCACCCGACAGCTCTCAACTCACCTTTATGGATTCGTCGGCTGGCGAGAGCAAGGCATACGCTGTCGGAGCCGACGGACGCGACCTTCGCCAAATCGGGCGGGTGGAAGGAGGAACCGAGTGGGTGGCTTGGTCGGCTGATGGGAAGTTCCTTTACCTGAGCGGCGGAGTAAACGACGTAAAACCAACCGTTTGGAAAGCGAACGCCGACGGTTCCCACCTTGAGAAATTCCTGGACGGGGGCTGCCTTGTTAACGACGCCGCACCAACGGGGGGCTATCTGCTGGGCGTGATTCCTGCCGGGAAAGAGGTAGGTATCTACGAGATCTCTATCGCCGGTCGGCAGCTCGTCCCGTTGTTACCGGGCGTTGAGACCCTCATGGTTCGGTTCGCCCGAGACGGCAAGTCGTTCCTGTATCCCCTAACTTCCCGAAGCGAGGTCACCTTTTATCGCCAAGCCTGGCGGGACGGTCAACTGATCGGCAAACCCCAGATCGTACTCAAGCTCCCCTTTGCCTTTCACGAGTTCTATCAAGGCAACATACGACTTCTCTCGCGATCTTTCCACCATCGTTTACGCCCGCCCCGGCGGGCAAGCCGACCTTTACCTCCTCAGTGAAGTGCATTAGTCCGCTTATACGTGGTCGAAGTCGCTGGACGACGCCCCCGACGGGATTGATTTCACCGCAGGCCGCCGCCTTTCCGCAGTAAAACGTTGTTAAAACTATTTCCAGCTTTTGGGATTGCGCATGGCCTGGAATGTCATCTCGCGGGCTCGGCTCCGAGTTTTCTGCTTCCAGGCAAAGAATAGTTCCATGTAACTTTGCGTGATGTACCACGCGCGGTCGATTCCGAGCTGCAGGGCGGTTCGATCAATCCATCTCCCTGCCCCTTCAATTTCGCCAAAAGATCCGATGGGCGTTTCATCCACCACCACCTGCCCCTCACCGTCACTCCACACCGCGCGGAATTTCTCGTAGCGGAAGGCGGGCGCATAGCCAAGAGACCGCAAGATCTTTTCCAATTTGCCGCCATCGGCAATTTTGGTTTCCGTCTCGACTCGGGTCTTATGCCGGGTTACCTTGCCCTTGGCTTTATGCGTGAGCAGCCATTGGTTTCCATACTTGCGCAGGCGCAGAACCTCGCCCCGCTTTTGCAGAGCCCTGCCGGGGAGATCGTACAAAGTGTTCTGCTCGTGGGTGCGGGGCGTTATCTGCCGGAAGCCAGCAGCCCGCAGCCGGCGCCTCAGAGCGCGAAGGTTGTCCACGCGAAATTTGATTTCTACTTCCATGGGGAAAGACGGCCGTCGGGCATCGGACCTCAGACTTCGGACCTTGGACCTCGGACCTGAGGCGTCGTCCTCTAACTGCGATTGTCGAATGGAAGCCGAGGTCTGCTTTCACGAAAACGTAGGCAGCTTCACCAAATCGTCTCTGGGGACCGACTCCGTCGCGTTCCCAGCCTTCCGCCAGGCTGCCAGTCCGCCCACGATTACGAACGCGTTGAATCCTTGCTCCCGCAACATGTGCGCCACCCGGGCGCTGGTCGCTTCGCGTGCTCAAGTGCAATAGACATAGATATCCTTGTCCCTGGGCAAAGTCTTGACCTCTTCGGCGAAGTTGTTCGGTTCCAGCCGGATCGACCCCCGAATGCGGGCCGCCCCGGCATCGTAGTAGCCGTGGCTGCGGACATCCATCAGCAGGATATTGTCTTTATCCTCCGATGCCAGCCTGCGTGCCAGTTCTTCCACTTGCACCCGCGGCACGACCCGGTAAACGGCATGCTTGCGATAGAGCCAGACCCGAAAAAACGCATAACAGAACCGCGCGATCTCAGTACCTGATTCGACAGCCCCCCCGGCCGTTCGAAAGCCGT
>JACXTT010015168.1_pt1 | contig 10014 bp, 10 predicted proteins | sample 9270951 | NCBI WGS metagenome assembly JACXTT01 (sample SAMN15532306, study PRJNA645909) | rock metagenome | isolation source: weathered quartz diorite | place: Puerto Rico | collected 2017-06-21
CCGCGCTACCTTGATTTGCTGGTGGGCGGCGTTGGGTTTGAACCAACGACCTCTTGCGTGTGAGGCAAGCGCTCTCCCACTGAGCTAGCCGCCCGAATGGGCAATCAATTCTACCCAGCCCTACCATGGGTCCATGGTGACGCCGCTGGCCGAGCGCAAGTGCGTCAGGTGCGAGCCCGGCACCCCGCCCCTCGACCCCGCCGAGGTGGACCGCCTTGTCCCCGAGGTACCCGGATGGGCCGTTGAGCGGCGTGAGAAGCGCCAGGTTCTGACCAGACACTTCAAGTTCAAGGGCTTCATGCCCGGCGTTGACCTGGTCAACCGGATCGCCGCCATCGCCGAGGCTGAGGGCCACCACCCAGACCTGCACCTGGGGTGGGGCTACCTGACCGTCGAGCTGTGGACCCACGCCGCCGGCGGCCTGACCGAAAACGACTTCATCCTGGCAGCGAAGGTCGACGCCGCCCGATCGTCAATTTCTTAACAAGCCTGGCGGGGAATTGTCCGCGCGCCGGTGCTAGTTTCGGGCGACCCCGATGAGCTTTTTCGTCTGCTGGTTGTTCCATCGACGAGACAGGAAGACACTGATCCCGGGCGTCCTGCCGGGAGGCATAGACGCCGTGGTCTTCTGCCCGCGCTGCGACCGGATGCGCGGTCGCGCGGTCCGCGTCCTGCAGCCGACCGCCGTCCCCATCCGCTAGGCCAGGCGCTACCTCTCCAGCACGACCGTCGGGTAGTACGCCGGCAGCACGGTCCGCCTCGGAAATTGCTGTGCGGCCTCGTCCCGCAACGGGATGACCACACCCCAGCTGACGACCACCACCATGTCGCATGCCGCCAGCTGGTCCGCTGAAGTGACGACCGTGAAGCCAGACGCTGCGTAAGCACCGAGCACCTGCTCATCGCTGTGGATCAGGCAGACCGTCTTGCCGGTGGCGTGAGCGTCTGCGACCACTGCCGCCGCCTCGCGTAGGGCAAGCGGGTCGGTCGTGTAGTCGGGCGCGATCGTGATCGCCGCCGTGACGGCACCCAGCACCACCACCGGCGCCAGGACGCTCCAACGCTTGATCGCCGCCGCGAGCACGTAGGCGCAGGCGGGAGTCAAGGCGATGAAGAAGCGCGGGTACAGGTACGCGGGATGGATCACCAGCCACAGCGCACCTGCCACGGCGGCCACCAGCAGAACGGTCGCCCAGACCAGCCGCTCCTGGCGCAAAGCCCACAGCCCGAGGCCGAACGTGCTGAGCCACAGGCCGATGGCGAGCAGCGAGGGTGCGCCCAGCAGATAAAGGACGAGGTCCTGAGGAAAGGTCGGATTCAACAGCCCGGGTACAAAACCGTGCTGCGTTACGTCGACCCAGAGGATGTAACCATTCGCCGCCACCGCGATGCCGGCCGCCAGCGCCCACGCGGGAACCAGCTGCTTGAACTCCGGCCAGGACCTGCGGACCAGCACCCAGAGCAAGTGCGCCAGCAGCACCAGTCCGGCGTAGACGTGGGCGGCGATGGCCAGGCCCAGGAGAGCGCCGTAAGCGATCAGGCGCCAACGCGTCCGCGGACCAAAGAACAAGACGGTCGCCACCAGTCCGCAGAACGTGGCCAGGCTGTAGCCGCGGAGGTCGCGGCTGTTCTCGACGAACATCGGATTCGTTGCGATGTACAGGCCGGCCGGAGCGCCGGCGAGCAGGCCGAAGCGATTCGACAGGACGGTGGTCGCGACGCCGACCGTCCCCCCTGCGGCGATGGCCGGAATCAGCCGGTACACGAGCTCGCCCCGCGTGCCTGTGAGTGAGTAGATGACGTGGCTCAGCAGCGAGATGAGCACGTGATCGTTGCCGGCGATCTGGGCGAGCGGGATGGTCGGCTGCTGGGAAGAGACGGCGAATGAGTCCAGCAGGTTCGGCGTCGCGATGAAGTTCGCGAACGTGACCGCCGAGTCGTAACCGAACACGCGGCCGCCACCGATCAGGTACAAGACCACTGTGGCCGCGCCTAGCGCCGCGCCGGCGTACCGGGCTTTCAGGCGGGTCGGGCGGCGGGCGCGGTTACGTCCTCCGGCTCTGGCTCGACGTCCTCCCCCGTGTACGCCGAGGCCTGCATCCGGAAGAGCCGGGCATAGCGGCCGCCGAGGGCCATGAGCTCCTCGTGCGTGCCCTCCTCGACGAGCCGGCCATGCTCGAGGAAGACGATCCGGTCGGCACGGCGCACGGTCGAGAAACGGTGCGAGATGTAGACCGCCGTGCGGCCTTTGGTCAGCGAGCGCAGGCGCTCGAACAGGTCGTACTCGGCCTGCGCATCGAGCGCCGACGTCGGCTCATCCAGCAAGAGCACTCGTGCATCCTCGCGCATGAACGCGCGCGCCAGCGCGACTTTCTGCCACTCGCCGCCCGACAGGTTGACCCCGGCGTCGAACCACTTGCCGAGCGCGGTGTCGTAGCCGTCAGGCAGGCCCGCGATCAACTCGTCCGAGCCGGCCTGCTTGCTCGCGCTGACCACGGCCGCGCGGTCGGTGAGCTGCGGCACGTTGCCGAGCCCGATGTTCTCGGCCGCGGTCGCCTGGTAGTCGATGTAGTCCTGGAACATCGCCCCGATCTTCTCCCGAAGCTGCATGGGGTCGAAGTCCGCGATGTCGATGCCGTCGACCAGGATGCGGCCCTCTGTCGGGTCGTAAAGGCGGCAGATCAGCTTGAACAGCGTCGTCTTGCCGGCGCCGTTGCGACCGACGACCGCCAGGGTCTCCCCCGCCTTGATCGTGAACGACACGTCGGTGAGCGCCTGGGTCTGGGCACCGGGGTAGGTGAAGCTCACGTGCTCGAACGTGATCTCGCCGCGCAGCGGATCTGGCACCGGAGTCGGCTGAGCCTTCATCGGCATCGACGGCTGCTTTTCCATGAGCTCGATCAGATTGTTCAAGTACAGGTTGTGCTCGTACATCCCGGAGAAGCCGCCGAGGATGCTCTGGATCGAGTTCTGCACCGCCGTCGCGGCCTGGGTGTAAGCGATGAGGTGACCCAGCGTCAGCCTGCCGGCAATGGCCTGCAGCGCCACATATAGATAGGTAAGGGACGAAACGATCGTGCTGACGTTGCCGAGCGCGAAGCCGGTCATGTAGCGCTTGACCAGCTGGGCCCGCTGGCTGTCGTAGAACGCCTTCGCAATCAGGCGGTAGCGTTCGATGAAGTACTGGCCCAAGCCGAACAGCTTCACCTCTTTCGCGAAGGTGTCGGTGGTGACCAGGCTCACCATGTAGTTCATGCGGCGCAAAAGCCGTGATCCCCAGCGCGCGATGGTGTAGCCCCGCCATCCGTAGCGGGTGTCGGCGATGAACGCGGGAACCGGGGACACGAGGGCGAGCAGCGCCAGCAACGGACTGAGGCCGAGCAGGATAGCGATCATGGTCACGAAGGTCAGCGCGGTCTGCAGCAGGCCGAAAGCGGTCGCGATCATCAGTACCGGGCGGTTGATCGAGTCGTTTTGCGCTCGGCGCAGCAGGTCGTAAGACGCCGCGTCCTCGTAGAAAGGCAGATCGAGCGACGCAGCCTTCTCCATGACCATCAGCTGGATCCGCATCGAGACCGAGTTCTGCAGCAGCTGCTGGCTGATGTTGCGGAGGGTGTTCAGCAGCGCACTCAGGGCGAAGACGACCAGCTGGATGACAGCCAGGAAGACGATCATCCCGATCGCCGTGAACTGGAAGGCCGGCATCCAGGGCACACCGAGCTGGGACAGGACCTCGCGGTCCGGCCGGTGCGCGACGTTGATGACGATCCCCTGCGTGACAGCGTTGGTCAGCATCAAGGTCAGACCGACCGAGATGGTCGGGATCAATCCGGCCAGCGCGGTGGTCGCGAACAGGCCGACCGTCGTCGACGGGCTCGCCTCCCACACCAGGCGCAACACCTGGGGCAGCGCCGCCGTGGTGCCCAGCACAGATTGCTTCAGGTTCTCCCAGCGGCCTCGGAGGTCCTTCGGGCCTTCGGGCTGCTGCGGCGGCTCGAGCGCCGGGTCACCGGTCAGGCCGCTGTTCGCCGGACCGCTTTCGGGCTTGCGCCGCCCGCGGCCCCAACCGCCCCACCAGATGACAGGGCCGTGTGAACCGGGGGGCGTCATACCCATGGATTTAGGACTTTACCCACTCGACAGACCGATCCAATCCAGCCTTCCGCCTCAGCCACTTGCATTGTAATCGTGTAATCACTAGCCTTTATTCGCATGGACGAGAAAGAGTTCGGTTCGATCAAAGGTTGGTTTGCCGGAAGGCTCCCAGACGGCTGGTTCACGGGAGCGGAAGTCACGATCGAGGACGACCAGATCGTGGTGGTCGGGACCCTTCCCGACAAAGACCTTCCCGCCGCCTCGAGTGCCGAGGAGAAGGAAGGAGCCGCCGCGGGGCGGATCGCGCGCTTCCGCGAGGAGACTCGCGGCCAGCGCATTGGCATCGCCCAGGAGGCAGAGGAGCGCTTCAAGAAGTACGTCACGTGGGGCGCGAAGCTCGGTGGCGTGACCAAGCGCTTCAACCCGGGCGGCGGCGGTCGTTCGGGCGGTGACCGCGTGATGATCGGTCGCTGGTGGCGGCGGCGTCACCGCCATGGCGCGGGCGCGCAGTCGCAGACCTCATCGACTACGCAGGTCTTCTAGAAAGGGCCGAATAGATCGACCCCAGGTAACGGCTGGGGACGGTGTGCAGGAGCACCGTCCCCTGCAGCCCGACCTCGTCCGCAAGTCTCCGCCAGGTCTCGAACGACATCGGGTACGGCACCCAGGGATTGCCGCGATCTGAGCCGTACTCGATCATGATCAGCCGGCCGCCCGGCTTGAGCATCGCCTGCACGGACCCGAGCACCGGACCCTTGTCGCGCACGAAATGCAGCGAGTTGGCCATCACTACTCCATCGAGGTCGTGGAGGTCCAGCGGCTTCGTGAAGTCCGCGACCCGCGTCTCGATCCCATGACCGATCGCCCGCAGCGATCGGGCGTCTTTGTCCACGGCGGTCACATGGGCGTCCGGTCCCAGCAACCTTGCCAGCGCCAGCGTGAACGCCCCCTCCCCCGCCCCCAGGTCCGCCCAGCGTCCGCCGGTGGAGTCGACGCCTCCGCGCAGTAGGTCAAGCAGGTCGTCTTGATTCACGACTCTTGGCTACCTGCTCGCGGACTCGCGGCGCAACCTCGCGCATGAAGCGGCCGAGGTCTTCGCGAGGATCATCGCCACCCTCGGCGATGAGGAAGCTGTCCATCCCGCAGTCGACGGCGAGCAGTGTCAGCAGATCCGCGGTGTTCTCGTCGATCGGGACGCCGATGTTGAGCACTCGGCGAATGGTTTTCGGATCACGACCCGCGGCGCGCGCCGCGGCGTCGATGCGCTCGTTGCCCGCGACGAGGTCAGGCGGTTGGAGATTGGTCGAACGACGGCACCCAGCCGTCCGCGAGCCGGCCGGTGATGCCCAGCATTCGCGGCCTGTATGCACCGAGCCAGACCCCCATCGCATGCGCAGGCTTCGGTCCCGCGTTCACACCGGACAGCGAATAGAACTGCCCCTGGTATCGCAGGTTGCGATCGCCGCTCCACATCAACCTCACCACGTGGATCGCCTCCTCGAGCGCGGACACGGATTCCGCCGGCGTACGCCCCGCACCACCCATCGCCTTGATCGCATCCCAGAACCCGCCGGCGCCGAGACCGAGCTCGGCGCGACCGCCGCTCAGCACATCGAGCGACGCCGCGGCCTTGGCCAGCACAGCCGGCGGGCGCATCGGCAGGCTCGCAACGTCGGGGAAGACTGTGATGCGCTCGGTTCGCATGGCGATGGCGACCAGCAACGTCCATGTATCGAAGAAACGCCATTGATACGGATGATCCTGCACCCCGATGAGGTCGTAACCGAGCTCGTCGGCGATCGCGCCGACGTCGATGGACCGCGACGGGTTCATGGTCGCCGGGATGGCGAACACCCCGAACTTGACCTCGTGACCGTAGTCCAACTAGCGGCCGGCCACCCCGATCAGAAGTCCCAGTCCGTAGGTGACGCCGCCGACTATCACGCCCGCGAGCGTCATCTCGAGCCCCGCCGACCACCACTTGCGCAGCGTGAACAGCGATTTCGACGCGCCCACCAGGAAATGGGCGACGAGCGAAACGATGAACGCGACGATCACGCCGCTCGTACCGCGCAGAAAGAAGAAAGGGATGACCGGCACCATCGCCCCGACGAACGTGCTGATGCCGGCGGCCGCGGCAGACTGGAACGGATCGCCGCCGGCCTCGGCCCCGCCCAACTCCTCAGCCGCCTGGGCCATGAGCATCGCCTCAGTGTTCTTCGACAACCGCTCGGCGAACATGGTTGCGGTCTCCGCGTCGAAACCCTTCAGCTGATAGAAGAGCGACAGCTCTTCCTTCTCCTCTTCCGGATGCTCCAGCACCTCCTGCCGTTCGCGCGCCAGGTTGGCCGCGGCCACCTCGGCCTCAGAGCGTGAAGCGAGGAAAGCGCCGGTCGCCATTGACAATCCCGACGCGACCGCCCCTGTCAGCCCGGCTGTGAGCACGAAGCTCGATCCTCCCGTGGCCCCCGACACGCCGGCCACGATGCCGAACACGGCCGCCAGGCCATCGTTGGCGCCGTAAATGGCGCCCGAGATCCAGCCTGCGCTGGTGCGGTGCCACGTCTCGTGGTGGAGGATGCGATCCAGGCGCGACTGAACATTGGACGGCCGCTTGCTGTCAGTCATGTGCGCCGCCTGCAGCTCATCAAGCGAGCGCGAGTGGCCCTGCTCCTCGACGCGGATGGAGAACAGCACCTCGTCGGTCTTCGGGTCGCCCGTGCTGCGGTGGTAGCGGTCGTCGATCTCGTTTTGCTCGGCCGCCTCCATGCGCGAGATCACGACCGAAATGGGCGCGAGCCGTGCCTGCAGGCGTTGCAACCACGACAGCCGCGCGCTGTCGGGATGCGGTTGCGCGATGTTCAGCTCACGCAGTCGCTGCTCAACGCGCTCCCGGTGATGGCCTTCCGCCTCTGCGATTGAGCGGATGATGGCCGCGCGCTGCGGATCCTTCACACGATCGGCCAGGATGTCGTAGGTCGCCCGCGCCTGGACCTCACCACGCCAGGCGTCGAGCAAACGCTGCCGGGCGTCGTTCATGCCGCTTCGTGCGCGACCACTTCCACGATCTGTGCCGCGGAATGAATCTCGTCGGGGTTGACCGTGTGACCCATCCCCGGGTACAGGCGCACGGTGACTTCCGCGCCCATTCGCTTCAACGCATCGCCTGCCTCCTGCACCCGCTCTCTCTTGATGTGCGGATCAATGTCGCTGCAGCCGATAAAGACAGGTGTGCCGTCGAAGGCGCCTGTGTAATCGCGCGGGGTGCCATCCGGCCCGATGAGTCCGCCGCTGAAAGCGACCACGCCTCCGTAGCGGCGCGCGTGTCGGGCGGCGAACTCGAGCGTCAGGCATGCGCCTTGAGAGAATCCGAGCAGGATCGTGCGCTCTGGCGGCACGTGCTCACCGATGCGGGCCATCAACGTCTCGAGCAACGACAGCGCCGACGACAGGTACGGTTCGTTCGATTCGAAGGGCGCGGTGAACGGTTTCGGGTACCAGGCGTGGTCCGCAGCCTCAGGGGCGATGTAGGCGAAACCGGGATGCTGCAGCTCGCCGGCGATGGTCATGATGTCGCCCGCGCTTGCGCCGCGACCGTGCACCAGCAGCATGGCCGCGCGTGCAGATGCGAGCGGTTCGCCCGCCTGCAGCACCGGCTGTCCGTCGTGAGGCCCGGCCATTGCCTACAGTGTCCACGATGCCGGCATTCGAGTACGCCAATCCCCCCGTCATCCACTGGGGTGCAGGCTCGGTCGAGCAACTGGGCCGCGAGCTCGAGCATCATCAAATCAGCAGCGTCCTGGTGGTCACCACGAGGTCCCTGGTCGATGCCTCCCGACGGCTGCCCCTCCGCCCCGCCGCAGCGCGAGGCATGGCGGTAATCGGCCAGCACGCACCGATGGCTGAGATCGAGGTGGCGGTCACGGAGGCGGACGGAGCCGGTGTAGACGGTGTCGTGAGCTTCGGCGGCGGCAGCCCGATCGACGCCGCGAAAATCATCGCGATGCGGCTGGGCTCGGACCAGCGGGCCGTTCCCCATGTAGCCGTGCCGACCACCCTGTCAGTGGCAGAGCTCGCCAGCGGTGCCGGCTACACGGATACGAGCGGCACCAAGGCCGGTCTGCGCGACGCCCGACTCATGCCGCGCGCGGTCATCTACGACGCGCAGCTTGCCCTCGACACGCCGATGGAGCTCTGGCTCTCAACTGGGATCCGGGCCCTGGACCATGCCGTCGAGGGCTTCCTCGCCGACGGTGATCATCCGTTCAACGATGTGATGGCGCTCGAGGCTGTGCGCCGCTTGTTCAAGTCCCTGCCGGAGGCCAAAGCCGACCCGAAGGACACTGGCGTGAGAACTGAAAACCAGCTGGCGGCCTGGTTTTCCTTCACTCTGCCCAGCGCATCGGCCGCGGGGCTGAGCCACATGATGGGCAAACAGATCGGGGCCCGCCATCGGATTCCGCACGGCGTGACATCGTGCCTGCTGATGCCGCACGTCATGCGATATCTCGCGACCATCAAGCCCGAGCGGATGAAGATGATTGGCGATGACGCACCCGGCGACGTCGGGCGATTGATCGCGTCTCTCGCTCTCCCGCAGCACATTGCCGCATATGGCGTCGACGAGGCGCAACTGCGGGCTGCGGCGCATGAACTGGCCGGCAAGTTCCCCGAGACCGACCTGCTCCAGATCTATTTAGCCGCTCTTTAGTATTCTTCGCCTATACAGGGACAGGCGCAGCACATAGCAACCAACTCCGCCCCTGCGCGTAAGGCCCGTGCCTTCAGGCCCGGACGAGTTGCGGCGGCGGTGCTCAGCCTCGCGCTGGCGGCTGCGGTCATCGCGATCAGCCACCCCAGTCGGGTCTGGGACTCACTGGGAGAGGTCGAGGCATTCCCGCTGCTGGCGTCCCTCGCACTCAACGTGCCGGTGGTAATCCTCCGTGCCTACCGCGCACAGGTGATCGTCGCGCACCTCGAGTACCGGGTATCGATGCGCAACATGCTGCCGATCCAGCTGGTCGGCCAGACATCGAGCAGCCTCACGCCGGCGGCCAGCGGCGACTTCGTCCGTGCGTACCTGTGGCGGCGCAGCGATGGCGTTCCGCTGCGGGTCGGCGCGGCGGTCGTGATGTTCGAGCGCCTGTACAGCCTGTGGCTGCTGGTCGCAGTCTCGGTCCTGTTGATCACGCTGCCTCGGCACGGCACCGTTGGTTGGGTGGCGGTCGCCATCGGCCTCGCGCTCGCGACCTTCGCGCCGGTCCTGTTCGAGCTGTTTCCGCCTGACCTGGAGAAGTGGGCGCTCGGCAAGGTGACGCGCGGCAAGTTCTTCGGGCGATTCGCCGACGGCGCGCAGGGGATGATGGAGTACTTCAGGACGGTCATGCGGGCGCCGCTGCTGCTGGCGTGGACCTCGGCGATCAGCATCGCCATCTTCATCATCAGCGGATTTCAGATCTGGCTCGTGATCGCCGCGCTGGACCACGTGGTGCCCATCACCCAGGCGGTCGCCGCCTTCGCCACATCGCAGGTGGCGGGCATACTTTCGACCCTGCCCTTCGGCCTGGGGTCGGCCGACGCGATCCTGGTCACCCTCTTCGCCGGATACGGCGTGACCGTTACACTCGCCGCCACGGTTGCGGTCCTGCTGCGGGCCGTGACCACCTTGCCGCAGGCCCTGGCAGGCCTGGCCGCCTACGCGATCGTGGGGAACGGCCGGAACGCCGGGGCTGAGTTCGAGAGCGAATGAGCCATATCGGTCAGAAAAAGCGAGCCCCGCGCGCTAATGCCCGGGGGTGTGATCATTAAAGGAAGGGAAACGTAATGAGAATCATCGTTCTGGGCGCTGACGGCTACCTGGGCTGGCCGACGGCACTTCACCTTTCGGCCATAGGACATGACGTGGTCGCCGCCGACAAC
>JACXTT010015169.1_pt1 | contig 10014 bp, 7 predicted proteins | sample 9270951 | NCBI WGS metagenome assembly JACXTT01 (sample SAMN15532306, study PRJNA645909) | rock metagenome | isolation source: weathered quartz diorite | place: Puerto Rico | collected 2017-06-21
ACCAGGCGCCGCTGCCCGCCACGCTGGCGGCCGATCTGCGGCCCTACCAGGAAGAGGGCTTCCGCTGGGCCATGACGCTGGCCGAGTCCGGTTTCGGCGCCTGTCTGGCCGACGACATGGGGCTTGGCAAGACGCTGCAGGCGCTTGCCGTGCTGCTGGCGCGTGCGGGCGGCGGGGCGGGGCTGGTGGTCGCGCCGACCTCGGTCTGCGGCAACTGGGCGGCGGAGGCGCGGCGCTTCGCGCCCACGCTGCGCGTGCATGTCTATGCGGATGCGGACGCGGGTGGCCGGCAGACGCTGGCCGAGCGTGCCGGCGCGTTCGACCTGGTGATCGTCTCGTACAACCTGCTGCAGCAGGCGCGCAAGGCATTTTGCGAGCGTGTTTGGCATACGGTGGTGGCCGACGAGGCGCAGTCGTTCAAGAACGCGGCGTCGCGGCGCGCGCAGGCGATGTTCGCGCTGCCGTCGGACTTCCGCATGGCGCTGTCCGGCACGCCGGTGGAAAACCGACTGGCCGAGCTATGGTCCGTGATGCGCTTCTGTAATCCCGGCCTGCTCGGCTCGCTCGCCCGCTTCAACGAACACTTCGCCAACCCGATCGAGCAGAGCGGTATGCGCGAGGCCGGCGTGCGCCTGCGTCGGATGATCGCGCCCTTTGTGCTGCGCCGGACCAAGGCGCAGGTGCTGGACGACCTGCCGCCGCGCACGGAGGTCGTGATTCGCGTGGAGCCGGAGCCGGTGGAGGCGGCTCACTACGAGGCGTTGCGCCGCCAGGCGCTGACCGCGGCCGAGCGCGCGAAGGCCCGGGCGGTGCCGGCCCGCAAGTCCGCAGCAAGCGCGGAGGCCGAGACGCGCATCCACGTGCTTGCGCAACTGATGCGGCTGCGCCGTGCGGCCTGCGATCCGCGCCTCGTCACGCCGGAGGTGGCGCAGGCGGGCGCCAAGGTCGGGGCTTTCCTCGAACTGGCCAGCGGGCTGGCGGCCAACGGCCACAAGACGCTGGTGTTCAGCCAGTTCGTCGATTTCCTGCAACTGCTGCGCGACGCTCTGGCCCGCGCGGGCCTCGCGTACCAGTACCTGGACGGCAGCACGCCGGCGGCCGAGCGCACGCGGCGCGTGGCCGCGTTCCAGGAGGGCGAGGGCGATGTGTTCCTGATCAGCCTGAAGGCCGGCGGCTTCGGCCTGAACCTGACGGCGGCCGACTACGTCATCATCGCCGACCCGTGGTGGAACCCGGCCGCCGAGGATCAGGCGATGGGCCGCGCCCACCGCATCGGCCAGGAGCGGCCGGTGACGGTCTATCGGCTGATTGCCGCCGGCACCATCGAGGAGCGCATCGTCGCGCTGCACCAGGGCAAGCGCGCGCTGGCCGACAGCGTGCTCGCGGCCGAGGAGGGCGAGGCCGCCGGAATCGCCGTGCCGCTGCCGGACGTGGACGAACTGGTGGGCCTGCTGCGGCGATAGGCGGGTTCGCGCGCTGTTGCGCATATGCCGATGCGGCATACGCTTGTGCGAACTCAATCGTTGGTGAAGCGCCGCTTCATTGGTATCGTGACGAACTGGCACGGGGCGAAGAGACCCCGGCCACGCGGGCGAGATGGGAACCCTTGTTTTGCGGACCTTTGTCGAGACATTCTTTGTCCAGACATTACCGCTCCCGCCGCCCGCGAACCTGCCATTCATTCCATCGACGGTGCCCCCATGTCCCGCAAGCTCTGCTGCCTGTCCCTCCGATCCGCATCGCGCCTGGCCGCCGGCCTGGGCGTTTTGGCCGCGCTGTGCGTGCCCGCCGCGCCGGCCCTGGCGCAGGCCGAGTGGCCGGCGCAGCCGATCACGATCCTGATGGGTTTCACGGCGGGCTCGGGCGTGGACATCGTGGGCCGCACGCTGCAGGACTCGCTGCAGAAGTCGCTCAAGACCACCATCATCTACGACTACCGGCCGGGCGCCGGCGGCAATGTGGCCTCGGAAGTGGTCGCGCACGCCAAGCCGGACGGCTACACGCTGCTGCTGGGCACTGCAGCCACGCACGGCATCAATCCGGCGTTGTACAAGAGCCTGCCGTTTGACGCCGAGGCCGACTTCACGCCGGTGGCGCCGCTCGTCGAGGTGTCCAACGTGCTGACCATCAACCCGGCCGTGATCGACGTGAAGTCGGTCAAGGAATTCATCGAGAAGGTCAAGGCGAACCCCGGCAAGTACAACTACGCCTCCACTGGCAACGGCACCGGCACGCACCTGGCTTTCGCGGAATTCAACGCGCGGGCCGGGCTGGACATGGTCCACGTGCCCTACAAGGGTGGCCCTGACGCGCTGCAGGCCGTGCTCAAGGGCGAGGTCTGCTGCATCTTCAACCAGGTGCAGAGCGTGCTGCCGCAGTACCGCGCCGGCAAGGTGCGCCTGTTGGGCGTGACCACGAAGAGTCGCGTGCAAGTGATTCCCGACGTGCCGACCATTGCCGAGAGCGGCCTGCCGGGCTACAGCAGCACGATCTGGTTCGGCTTCTTCGGCCCCAAGGGCCTCGATCCGAAGATCGCGCGCAAGGTCAATGACGCCGTGAAGGTGGCGCTGGAGACGCCGGCAATCCGCCAGAAGCTGATCGATGCCGGCAACTCGCCGCGTATCGAATCGGTCGATCAGTTCCGCGCCACGGTCAAGGCCGACCGCCAGAAGTGGGCCGGGGTCGTGAAGACCGTCGGCGCGTCGATCGACTGATCCGCTGTCTTCACCCGCCGCCGCCCGGGCGGCGGCGCGGCCCGCCTGGGCCGCCCCCTGCTCGCTGCCCCGCCATCTTCTCCCGGCGGGTTTGCGCCATTTCCGGAAGTGTTGTTAAGCGGCCGCTTACCAAAACGCCAAGCCGGCCTATAATGGCGTCTTGCCGGTCTTCGCCGGCCTGCCCTCACGGTTCGGCCCCTTTTCCGGACCGCGCTTTTCCCCTGACTTCGCCCCTGACATGACTCCCTCACGGCCATCGCTGTGGCTGCGCCTTTGGCATCGCTTTGCGCCCATCGAGCGCGCCGGCTTTCTCGAAGGTGCGCGCTTTTTCGCGCCGTCCCTGCCCGCGGTGTTCTCGTGGGGGCTGGTGACGGGCGTGGCGATGAGCAAATCGGTGCTGACGGTGCCGGAGGCCATCGGCATGTCGCTGCTGGTCTATGCCGGCTCCGCGCAACTGGCCGTGCTGCCGCTCTTCGCGGCGGGGCTGCCGTTGTGGACCGTGTGGCTGACCGCGGCCGTCGTCAACCTGCGCTTCGTGATCTTCAGCGCCGCGCTGCAGCCGCATTTCAGCTACCTGCCGCTCTGGCGGCGCACGGTGCTCGGCTTCTTCAACGGCGACCTGCACTTCGTCTATTTCATGCAGCGCTACAGCGCACCGGGCTATGAGCCGGGCAAGGAAGGCTACTTCTGGGGCATGGCGCTCATCAACTGCTGCATGTGGCAGATATCGTCGATCGTCGGCATCCTGCTGGCGAGCCTGTTTCCGGACGCCTGGGGCCTGGGGCTGGCGGGCACGCTGGCGCTGATCCCGGTGATGATTGCCACCATCAACTCGCGCTCCACGCTGCTGGCGGTGGTGGTGTCGGCGGTCCTGGCGCTGCTCTTCTTCGATCTGCCATACCGGCTGTCGCTGGTGCTGGCGGTGGTGGGCGCGATCGCGGCCGGCATGGCCAGCGACGAACTGGCGGCACGCGCCACGCTGCGCGGCATCCGGCAGCGCAAGAGCGGTGCGGGCGAGCCGGCGCAGAGCTCGCAGGCGGGAGAAGAGGCATGAGCCACCTGGAAATCTGGATCGGCCTCGTCGGCATGCTGGTGGTCACCATCATTACCCGTGCGTTCTTCCTGATGGCGGGCGAGCGCGTCACCGTGCCAGACCGCCTGCAGCGCGCGCTGCGCTACGCGCCCGCCGCCGCGCTGGCGGCCATCATCTTGCCGGACCTGATGACCTGGCAGGGACACTTCACGGTGTCGCCGCACAATGCCAAGCTGATGGCCGGCCTTGCCGCCCTGCTGTTCTTCCTGCTCACGCGCCGCATGGTCGGCATGATCGTGTTCGGCATGGCCGTCTACACGGCGCTGCGCCTCTTCGGCTGACCGCCGCCGCGCTAGGGGCTCGAAGGCACGGCGGCCAGGCGGGTCAGCAGGTGCGCAAGTTGCGCCTGCGTGCCGGTGCCGGTCTTGGTGAAAATCGATTTCAACTGCGTGCGTCCGGTCTCGCGCCGGATGATCAATTGCGCGCAGGCCTCGGGCAGGCCGATGCCGGTCGTCATCAGCGTGGCGAGCCGGGTTTCGGCGGGCGTGAGGCCATAGAGCTCGCGCAACAGGGCCGGGACCGCGAACGGCGTGCCGCCGGCCTCGTGCACGGCGACCAGTACGGTCGGCCGTTGCCAGTCCGGCGACAGATGGTGTGCCGGCGGCATCGGCAGTACCACCAGTTGCGCCTGCCCGCCGTTCGCGCCGGTGGCGTGGACGGCCTGCGCGGGCTGCGCGTTGACGGGATCGACGGCGGCTCGCAGCACGTCGGCGAACGGGCGCGAGAACTGCCAGCCGTCGCCGCTCTTGCCGCCGCCCGCCATCGTCTCGCCCGCGCCGGAGAGCGCGGCGGGTACCAGCCGACGGATCCAGGCCTCGCCGGCGCGGTTCGAGAGCAGCGGCTTGCCGTCATCGGCGAACACGATCACGCCGAACGGCACGCGCTCCAGCAACTCGGCGGAAACATGCGCCAGGGCCGAGAACGCGTGCGTGCGGTCGCGCAGCGCGATGGCGTGGCGCACGTGGGGAATTGCCCAGTCGAGCGCGCGTGCGTCGTCCGGCGAGTAGACGGCGCGCCCGGCGGGACGCTGCAGCGACAGGAAGATCTCGTAGTGCGGCTGGCGCTCGACCAGACACGCCATCTGCGACGACATGTTGAAGTCGCGGAAGAACTCGCCGTAAAAGGGCAGGCGGCGCATGGCCTCCTCGCCCAGTTCCCGCGAATCGATGTACCAGCCGCCCACGCTCATCTTGTGCGTGAACGCCAGCGTCGGATCGAGCGCCTGGTAGTGGGCGTTATAGGCCGCCACGGCCTCGGGCATCGGGTTGACCACCTGGTTGATCAGCACACGTTCGCGCACGGTGTCCAGCACCACCAGCGAGGCGTGCGCGCTGCCGCTGGTCCTGCACAGCGCCGCCAGGCTGCGCTGCCAGGCGTCCGGATCCAGTATTCCCTCGTAGAGGTCACGAATGGTCTCGTGCATCTCGGTCTCGCTCATTGCCTTGCCCTCTTGCGCGGATTGCTGCGGTTGCCCGGCGGCGCTATCGCTCCAATGCGCGGCCACGACTCCAGGTTGGTACGCCGGCGGACGGCGTCAGCCGCCCTCCAGGGCGGCGGCGAGCCTGGACAGCTGGTGCGTCAGTTGGGCCTGGCTGCTGGCGCCGGTCTTGTGGAAGACCGACTTGAGTTGGCTGCGGGCGGTTTCGTGGCGGATATGCAGCGCCTGGCTCGCTTCGGGCAGGCCGTCGCCGCAGGTCAGCCGCGTGGTCAGCCGGATCTCGGCGGGCGTAAGCCCGTACAGATCGCGCAGCACGGCCCCCAGCAGCAGCGGCGGTGCCTCCTGCTCGTGGACCACGACCAGTGCCGCCGGCCGCTGCCATTCCGTGGCAAAGGCGTGCGAGGCGTGCAACGGCAGCACGATGACCTGGGCGCTGCCGCCTTCGTCGTTGGTCGCGCGTGCCGCCTGGGCGGCCACGGTGCGTGCCGGGTCGCACGCGGCCAGCAGCATGTCCGCGAACGGGCGCGAGAGCGACCAGTCCGAGGTCTTGCCGGCCGGGTCCAGCCGGCGTGCCCAGCGCTCGCCGGCGCGGTTGGCCATCAGCACGCGGCGCTCCGGCGAGAGCACCACGACGGCGAAGTGGAGGCGCTCCAGCAGCTGCGCCGACAGGTGCGCGAGCGTTGACAAGCCGAGCGTGCGGTCGCGCATCGCCATCGCGCTGCGCATGTGCGGGATCACCCAGTCGATGCCGTCGGTGTCGTCCGGCGAGAACGACGGCTGCGACAGCGCGCGCTGCATCGAGAAGTAGACCTCGTAATGCGGCTGACGCTCGACCAGGCAGGCAATGTACGAGCGCAGGCCGAAGCGGTGGAAGAACTCGCGGTAGAAGGGATGGCGCGCCATGATGCCTTCGCCCAGGTCGCGAGCGTCGACATACCACTGGCCCGGGGTCATGCCCGGTGCGAACTGCTTGGCCGGGTCGATGACCTGGAACTCGTCCTCGTACGCCTGGAAGAGCTCGCGCACCGGGTTGACGATCTGGTTGACGGTGATCCGGTCGTGCATGGTGTCCCACACCATCATTGACGCATGCGCCGTGTCCGCCATGCGCGTCAGCGTCTGCAGGCTCCCCTGCCATGCATCCGGATCGAGAATGCCCTCATAGAGGCCACGGATGGCCCCGTGCATCTCCGCATTGTTCATCTGACTTCCCCTGCATTCGCGACAATTTGGTGCCGCCGGTCCCGGTTCGTGGCCAGGCCGGCATGCTTTTTCTTATGGATGTCTGGCGGCCGCTGGATGTCGGCTCTGTCCGCATCCTGATGTCCGGCGGTGGCCCCTTGGGAGCCTGTCTGGAAAACGCCAGGACTGTCATGAATACGTTAAGTGTATGAAGTGTGTACCTTAACCCACTCGGGGGTGGAGGGCGATAGACAAGCGGCGCGGTTTCACCCTGCTTTCGAGGGGAGTCGAGTCACGCCTCGGAGTGCTTTCGCGCGGCCGCCGTACCGCGGTCCGGCAATGTGGCGGTTGCGGCACGAAACCCGCCGCGCCGGGTGGCCAAACGCGGGTTTCCCTGGCGACGATCAGGTAAAATGCTGGATTCCCCGAATTTTCAGCGTTTTCCCCTTCCCAACACCGCCATGACCTCTGTTCTGCGTCTTTCCGATCTCATTTCCCAAGGCAAGCTCTCCGGCAAGCGTGTGTTCATCCGCGCCGACCTGAACGTGCCGCAGGATGACGCAGGCAACATCACCGAGGACACGCGCATCCGCGCCTCGGTGCCCGCGATCCAGGCCTGCCTGGAAGCCGGCGCCGCCGTGATGGTGACGTCGCACCTGGGCCGCCCGACCGAGGGCGAGTTCAAACCGGCCGACACGCTGGCGCCGATCGCCGCGCGCCTGTCGGAGTTGCTGGGCAAGCCGGTGACGCTGGTGCAGAACTGGGTGGACGGCGTGGAAGTGGCGCCCGGCCAGGTGGTGCTGCTGGAAAACTGCCGCGTCAACAAGGGCGAAAAGAAGAACAGCGACGAGTTGGCCCAGAAGATGGCCAGGCTTTGCGATGTCTATGTGAATGACGCCTTCGGTACCGCCCACCGCGCGGAAGCGACCACCCACGGCATCGCCAAGTACGCCCCGGTGGCCTGCGCCGGCCCGCTGCTGGCGGCCGAGATCGATGCGCTCGGCAAGGCCCTGGGCCAGCCGGCGCGCCCGCTGGCGGCCATCGTCGCCGGCTCCAAGGTGTCTACCAAGCTGACGATTCTGAAGTCGCTGGCCGACAAGGTCGATCAGCTCATCGTCGGCGGCGGCATCGCCAACACGTTCATGCTGGCTGCCGGCCTCTCGATCGGCAAGTCGCTGGCGGAACCCGACCTGGTGGCGGATGCCCGCGCGATCATCGACATGATGGCCGCACGCGGCGCCTCGGTGCCCATTCCGGTGGACGTGGTCTGCGCCAAGGAATTCAGCGCGACGGCCGTCGCCACCATCAAGGATGCCAGCGATGTGGCGGACGACGACATGATTCTCGACATCGGCCCGAAGACGGCCGAGCTGCTGGCGCAGCAACTGAAGGCCGCCGGCACGATCGTCTGGAACGGCCCGGTGGGCGTGTTCGAGTTCGACCAGTTCGGCAACGGCACCAAGGTGCTGGCCCGCGCCATCGCCGACTCCAAGGCGTTCTCCATCGCCGGCGGCGGCGACACGCTGGCGGCCATCGCCAAGTACGGCATCAGCGAACGCGTCGGCTACATCTCGACCGGCGGCGGCGCGTTCCTGGAGTTCCTGGAAGGCAAGAAGTTGCCGGCATTTGAAGTGCTGGAGCAGCGCGCGGCGGGCTGAGCCCCGCGTGCCAGGCCGGCCCGGCTGACGCCGGCGTCCGGCCGATATCGATGTGTCCCGCAGTGCCCCCCATCGCGAACAAGGAATCCGACCGCATGACTCGCTCCACCAAGATCGTCGCCACCATCGGCCCCGCCTCCAGCACGCTGGAAACGCTGACCCGCATGATTGCCGCGGGCGTCGACGTGGTGCGCCTGAATTTCTCGCACGGCACCGCGCAGGATCACATCGACCGCGCCCGGCTGGTGCGGGAGGCTGCGCACACATGCGGGCGCGAGGTCGCCATCATGGCCGACCTGCAGGGCCCCAAGATCCGCGTCGGCAAGTTCGAGCAAGGCAAGATCATGCTGACCGCGGGCGACAGCTTCGTCCTCGATTCGGCCTGCCAGCTCGGCAACCAGGAGCGCGTGGGGCTGGATTACCAGGACCTGCCGCGCGACGTCGGCCCGGGCGACCTGCTGCTGCTCAACGACGGCCTGATCGTGCTGGGCGTGGACCGCGTGCTCGGCACCGAGATCTATACCACCGTCAAGATCGGTGGCGAGCTGTCCAACAACAAGGGCATCAACCGCCAGGGCGGCGGGCTGTCGGCGCCGGCACTGACCGCGAAGGACATGGAGGACATCAAGACCGCCATGGCGCTCGGCGCGGACTACGTGGCGGTGAGCTTCCCGAAGAACGCCACCGACATGGAAATGGCACGCCAGCTTGCTGCCGTGGCCGGCCAGCCGCACGGGAACAAGGCCCGCATGATCGCCAAGATCGAGCGTGCGGAGGCGATTCGCCCGGGCGTGCTGGAGGAAATCCTGCAGGCGTCCGACGGCATCATGGTGGCGCGCGGCGATCTGGCCGTGGAAGTCGGCAACGCCGCCGTGCCCGCGTTGCAAAAGCGCATGATCAAGCTGGCGCGCGAGGCCAACAAGCTGACCATCACCGCCACGCAGATGATGGAAAGCATGATCGTCAACCCGGTGCCGACCCGCGCCGAGGTGTCCGACGTGGCCAACGCCGTGCTGGACGGTACCGACGCCGTGATGCTGTCGGCCGAGACCGCGGCGGGCCGCTTCCCGGTGGAAACCGTGGAGGCCATGGCCGCCGTCTGCATCGAGGCGGAGAAATCCGAGGTCGTGCAACTGGACACCGATTTCCTCAACCAGACCTTCTCGCGCATCGACCAGTCGATCGCCATGGGCGCGCTGTTCACCGCCTATCATTTGCAGGTGAAGGCGATTGCCGCGCTGACCGATTCCGGCGCGACCGCGCTGTGGATGAGCCGTCACCGCATCCACGTCCCCATTTACGCGATGACGCCGAACCTGGCCTCGCAGCGCAAGATGCAGCTGTACCGCAACGTGGTGCCGCTGCCGTTGCAGTCCAGCGCGGACCGCGACACGGCGCTGGAGCAGGCCGAGGAATTACTGCTGTCGCAGGGCGTGGTGCAGCGTGGCGACTTCATCGTGCTGACCATCGGCGAGCCGATGGGGCAGCCCGGCGGCACCAATACGCTGAAGATCGTCCGGGTTGGCCACTGAGCCGCCGCGACCACAAGAATATCGAGAGACACCCCATTTTCTTTTAGGAGTTTGATATGCCACTCGTTTCGATGCGCCAGCTGCTGGACCATGCTGCCGAGAACAGCTACGGTTTGCCCGCGTTCAACGTCAACAACCTCGAACAGGTCCAGGCCATCATGCAGGCCGCCGACGAGGTCAACGCCCCGGTGATCATGCAGGCCTCGGCCGGCGCGCGCAAATACGCGGGCGAGCATTTCCTGCGCCACCTGATCGAAGCCGCGGTGGAAGCCTATCCGCACATCCCGGTCGTGATGCACCAGGACCACGGCCAGTCGCCGGCCATCTGCCAGGGCGCGATCGACCTTGGCTTCTCGTCCGTGATGATGGACGGCTCGCTGCGCGAAGACGGCAAGAC
>JACXTT010015170.1_pt1 | contig 10014 bp, 6 predicted proteins | sample 9270951 | NCBI WGS metagenome assembly JACXTT01 (sample SAMN15532306, study PRJNA645909) | rock metagenome | isolation source: weathered quartz diorite | place: Puerto Rico | collected 2017-06-21
GAGCCATGGCAGGCACCACCCACACCCGTTGGAAATTGAGCGTCCCAGAGGCTGCGGAGGAGGCCCTCTGCGCGTGGCTGGACGAGACGGGCGCCTCGGCCTTCTATCGCGAAGCCGATCCGCCGCACGCGTTCTTTGCTTATTTTCCGCCGGATCAGGCCTTGCCGGATGCGGCGGGGCTGAAGGCTTTTGCGGGCGTGGCCCTGGAGGCTCAGGAGACCTTTGCAGACGAGGACTGGCTAGCCAAAAGCCGCGAGGGCTTCGGGAGTTTCCCCGTGGGCTCGCGCTTTTTCGTCAAGCCGGTGTGGGACGAGACCCTGCCGCCGGAGGGGCGTACGGCCCTCGTGGTGAACCCGGGTCTCGCCTTCGGTACCGGGGGACACGAGACGACACGCCTCTGCATCGAATTCCTGGAGGAGCTCAGCGAGGAAGGGGCCTTGGGTTCGCCCATCCTCGACATCGGAAGCGGAACGGGCATCCTCGCGCTGGCGGCGCATCTGCTCGGCGGCGAAGCCATCACCGCGTTTGATATCGATCCCGATTGCGGTCCAGCCATGGAGGAGCTCATCGAGATGAATGCGGCGGTGCTCCAGGGCGACCGGCCCTTCCGCGCCTTCATCGGCGAGCTTGACGATCCTCAGGTGAAGGGACCCTATGCGGGTCTACTCGCCAACATCCTGCTCATCACCATCCAGCAATTGTTGGATCAAATGGCTGCGCTCACGATCAAAGGAGGCTGGCTCATTGCGAGCGGCATCCTCGCCACGCAGGAGGATGAGGCGCTTGTGAGTCTCGCTGCGGCGGGTTTCCGGCCCGTGTCGGTGAAGCGCGAAGGGGAGTGGATCGCCATCCTCGCGAGGCGTGCGTGACCGTCGCGAAAGGGGACCGTCCCATCGGTGTCTTCGATTCCGGCATCGGCGGCCTCACGGTCGTGCGGGCACTGCGTCGCTTGCTGCCTCAGGAAGAGATCATCTACTTGGGTGATACGGCACGCGTGCCCTACGGCACGAAGAGCCATCACACCATCGAGCGGTACACCCTTCAGGCGGGTGCTGCCCTTCAGGCCTTTGATCCCAAGCTCATCGTATTGGCCTGCAACACGGCGTCAGCCCATGGTCTTGAAGCCCTGCAGGCGGTTTCACCTTGCCCTGTCGTCGGCGTGATCGAGCCTGGTGCCGCAGTGGCCGCGAATGAGAAGGGTCCTGTCGGTGTGATCGGAACCTTGGCCACCGTGCAAAGTGGTGCCTACGAGGCAGCGATCACCGCCAACAAGCCGGGAAAGAAGGTGCACAGCATGGCTTGTCCGTTGCTCGTGGCCTTGGCCGAAGAAGGTTGGTTGGAAGATCCCATCACTGAGGCGGTGTGCCGACGCTACCTCAATGAGATTCCTTTCGAGGCAAAATCCATCGTGCTGGGTTGCACCCACTATCCCGTGCTGCGTCCAAGCCTGGAGCGCGCGAGGCCTGGAACGCGTTGGATCGATAGCGGCGAGGTGACAGCGGCGGCAGTGGAGCGCTTGCTGCAAAACGGTCCAGGGTTCCGAACCGCTTCTCCCAAGGGCTCCCTCACGGTGCTGCTGACGGATGCCAGCTCTCGTCTTCAGGAAGTGGGTACGCGCTTTCTTGGAGAAGCGTTGGAAGACGTGCGCGTCGTGGATCTCTAACGGGTCCATCGCAGGCCCAAGGCCCAGCGGCGAGGATCCTGAGGCACGCCGAAGAACTCGGGCGAGACGCCGGGATGCGCACCGTAGTTGAGGTTGCGGTAGCGCTCATCCAGTCCGTTGCGGACATCGAGGAGGAGGCCGAGGGTACCCTTGGCCACCTGCCACTCGTGCTGAAGGGTGCAGGTGAGCAGCGCGTAGCCGGGGAGGCGGTAGCGGCGGAGATTCACGTCCGCGGCGGCGGTGCGCTGGGTGCCCACCCAGACGAGGCGTGGTGAGAACGAAAAGGCGCTCCACCGAAGGTCGGCACCAAGGCGTCCCGTCCATGGGGAAATCTGCCCCAATTCTGAACGGCGTCCGTTGCCGAGGGCGTCCTCCCGTCCCTCCACGTAACTGACGGAGGCTCGCAGCGTAGCGCCCGATGTCCAGGGCCAGCGCAGATCGAGCTCGCTGCCCCAGGTGCGCTGTTCGCCGAGGTTTTCGACGACGAGGATGGTCTGGACGGGCCAGCCCATGAAGTGGCCGTGGTAGCGGTCTGCCACGGTGCCGTCTGGAACCACCGCGAAGAGATTCTTGAGGCGCATGGCGAAGCAGGTGAAATCCATCTGCACGCCCGCGCCGAAGAGGTGCCGCGCGCCCAGCTCGAGGGTGCGGGATTCCTGAGGTTTCAGATCGGGGTTGGGCAGCCGCCAGAAGAAGGATTGGTAGGTCAGCCCGCCGTCGTTGGTGAAGAAGGCGCCGTAATGCAGATAGGCCTGGTATGGAGAGGGCGCGAGGAAGGCGGTGCCGTAGAGGAGACGCAAGGATGAATCGGAATTGGGCGACCAGTTCAAACCCAGTCGGGGATTGATGCTGTGGCCGTAACGGGAGTTCCAGTCCACGCGAGATCCAAGGGTCAGCGTGAGTTCGGGTTGAGGCTTCCACTGCGCCTGTCCGAAGAGGCCGTCATTGCGGAAGGCGAGCTGATAGAAGTGGGCGGTGATGGGCGCGCCGAGAAGGGTGCCCTGAACGTCCTGATGTGGATCTACCGGGGCGGCCAGATCCGCGCTCCAGGGCAGAGCCTCATCGCTCTCGTGTACGTATCCGAGGCTGCCGCGGAAGCTGGGGGCGGGTTCCCAATCCGCCTGCAATTCCAGGCGCAGGCTGGAGCTGCGGGCGTACTTGTAGGCGCGGTCGAAATAGCCGAAGGCATCGCGGTAGTTGGAGCGAGGATCCAATTCATAGCGGGAGAGTGAGCCCCTTTCCGACAGGCTCAGTTCGCCAAAGGCGGAGCGATGGTCGAAGGAGAAGACTTCAAGGCGGTGCTCAATGAAGAGATCCGAATTGTAGATGGCGTTATCGGGCGTGTTCTTGTCGAAGGAGGGGAAACGTGACGCGTTGCGGAAATAGCCCAGGTGGAGGGCATCCACTTCGAGACCGAGCTGAAAGGCTTGTGCCCACAAGGGATGGCTGGGTTCAGAATCGAAAGGAGCGGAGGGGTGGAGGGTGACGTTGAAGGCGGTGGGAAAGGCTCCCAAGCGCTGAGCCTGGAAGTTTCGGTAATCGGGATAGTCCTTTTCCAAAGACGGTTGCTGATCCACGAAGAGTTGGCCGGAGAACGCGAGGGCCCAGCCTTCGCCGCGGTGATTCCACATCCATTGAGTGAGGCCCAGGCTGTGGTCGCCTGCGAGCATGAGTCCTTCGTTGGGAGCGGTCTGAGGATCTCGGGTGATGAGGTTGATAACAGCGGCCACGGCGTCGGCGCCGTAGAGGGCAGAGGCGGGTCCGTAGACGATCTCCACGCGCCGCGCCATGTGCACGGGCATGTTTTCAAACAAGGGGAGTGGCTCGTTGGTGGGGCCCGTCACCCGATGACCATCTACGAGAAGGATGAACTGGTCGGAGCCGGCGATGCCGCGCGTTGAAAAGGAGGTGTAGTAGTGCTCATGAACACCACGCTCAACTTTGAAGCCGGGGAGATCCTGCAGGAGATCAAAGAGAGAGCGGTAGCCCCGCGCGCGGATCTCTTCATGAGTCACGACACGCACCGTCGCCGGAGCTTCGCGGAGGGGCTCTGAGATTCGCGAGGCGGTGATGATTTCGGTGTCCAGAAGGCGGCGCATCTCCTGGGCACTGAAGCCTTGGGGGGCCTGAGCCCAGGCGAGGGTTCCCCATCCCAGCAGCACACCGAACCTGACAGCCCAGTCGCGGCTCATGCTCTCCCCCGGCTGTTGTGATCGGCTCTTCGGGGGGCGGGGCAGACGTCCTTATTTTCGTTAGGCTACCTCCGAAGTCTTTTTCTTCGGAGTCACACTCATGCGCTTGGTTCTCTCGTTGTTCCTCGGACTGTCTCTCATGTCGGGGCCTGCGCTGGTTGCTGCTGACACGGTCATCGTAGTCGTCCGGCACGCAGAGAAGGCCACTGACGACCCCCGCGATCCAAATTTGAGTGAAACCGGAGTGGCTCGGGCAGCCGCCTTAGCCAAGGTGCTCGCCGATTACCCCCTTACGTCGACCTTCGTCACGGAGTACAAACGCACCTTACAGACCGCCGATCCCGCATCGCGTGAGCATCACATCACGCCTAAGGTCATCTCCTCGAACAAAGAGAAGGCTGATGTCTACAGCCAGCGCCTTGCGGATATGGTGAGGCGGGAATATCAGGGCGGAACGCTCCTCGTGGTGGGCCATTCCAATACGGTGCCGGCCATCGTGCAGGCTTTGGCAGGCGTTCAGGTCCCGCCCATCGAAGAGGCTACAGAGTTCAACCGGATCTACATCATCACCCTACCCGCCGAGGGCAAGCCGCGCGTTGTTGCAGCCAAGTACTAAGGCTCTTAGGTTCCTGGCAGAGTGAACACCATGGCGGCGCCGCGATCCGGATTGTTCTCGGCGCGGATCTCGCCGCCGTGGGCGCGGATGATTTCACGGCAGATGGGCAGCCCCAGACCCGTACCCTTGCCTTCGGGCTTGGTGGTGAACATGGGCTTGAAGATCTGAGGCAGAGCCTCTTCGGGAATGCCGGTGCCAGAATCCATGAAGCGTACCCGCCACCAGCCTTCATCCATGCGCTCCGCCGCGATGCGCACCACGCCACCCTGATCCGGGAGTGCGTCCAAGGCGTTGTTCATGAGGTTGAGGAAGAGCTGCTCCATCTGCTTGCGGTCCGCCTGAAGGAGGCACTCCTCGGGAATGTCCATTTCCAGCTTGGCCTCGTGAGCTGAGAGGGCCGGCCCCCAAAGCTGTTGAAGCTCCAAGAGGAAGGCGCGGAGGTGCAAGGTCTGGCGCGCAGCCTGGGGCCGGCGGGTCATATCCAAGAGGCGCCGCACGATATCGCCCACGCGGCGGATCTGCGCGTGGATGAGGCCGAGGCGCTCCTTGGCTCTATCTGGGAGATCCGGCTGATCCTGGAGCAGCTGGAGGTGGCCGTTCACGAGGTTGAGCGGCGTACCGACTTCGTGAGCGAAGGTGGCCGCCAATTGTCCGGCGATGGCGAGGCGTTCCTGCTGGGCCAGCGCGTCGTTCTTCGCCTGGAGTTCCTGTCGAGCCTCCTCGATGCGATGCTCCAACCCGGCGTTGAGGCCGCGCACCTCCTCAAGAAGGGTTTCACGCTCCTTGCTGGCGCGCTGAAGACGACCAGCCATGATGTTGAAGCGCGTGGCGAGGTAGCCCAGCTCGTCCCGCCGCTGAATCTCCGCGCGGGCTTCCACTTCGCCCCGCTCGATGCGCTCCATCGTCTCCACGAGGCTGGAGAGGGGGTCGCTGATGAGCCAGCGCAGAAGGAGCCACAACAGGATGAACTCGCCGACGAGGACGCCGGGCAGCTTGTCCAAGGTGCGGCGGCGGTTGGCGGTCCACACATCATCCCAGCGTTGGAGATCGCAGTAGGCGCGCACGATGCCCAGCGACAGGCGGCTGGAATTGGGATTGGGGATGGGGACGTAGACCTTCCAGGCTCGAGATCCGTTCTCCAACTCCACGATATTGGCATCCGGCGCGCTGATATCGAGGTAGGTCCCAACCTCCGGCCCGTACTTCACGGTGGATTCGTCCAGCTCCGAGCTAACCCACAAGAAGGCTTGCTTGGGTCCGCTGCGCTGGAATACGTCGATCTGGAAGATGGCGCGGTCACTGCTGGCCATGCTCTCCAGCATGTCGTTCATCATCCGGGGCTGACGGAAGGAGGGGTCGCGCTCGCTGACTTCCGTGGCGACGTTCTGCGCGACTTCGATGACCAGTTTGCGGCTGTAGCTCTCCAGCTCCCGCTGGCTGTTGCGGGTGATGGACCAGGCCACGGCCAATGTGAGCACACTGGTCACCAGGCCGGTGACGATGAAGAGCTTGGCATGCAGGCTTCGCAGCCAGGCCATGGCCTTGGCGATCAAGGGCGGGCTCCTGCGAAGGTGGGCATCCTACAGATTGTAGACGGAAGCGCCGAAAGGCGAACTTTTCGCGTAAACTGACCCGCTCTGGGGGTGGTATGGACGCGATCACGATCAAAGGCGCTCGCGAACACAATCTGAAAAACATCGATCTGACGATCCCCCGCAATCAGCTGGTGGTGATCACGGGGCTGTCGGGATCGGGCAAATCGAGTCTCGCCTTCGACACCCTCTATGCCGAAGGCCAGCGCCGCTACGTGGAAAGCCTTAGCGCCTACGCCCGGCAGTTCCTCGACCAGATGGAAAAGCCGGATGTGGATGCTATCGAAGGCCTCTCTCCCGCCATCTCCATCGAACAGAAGACGACAAGCAAGAATCCCCGGTCCACGGTGGCCACGGTCACCGAGATCTACGACTACCTGCGTTTGCTTTACGCCCGCACGGGCAAGCCCCACTGCGTGGCCTGCGAGCGTCCCATCGCCAGCCAGACCATCCAGGAGATGGCGGATCAGATTCTCTCCCACCCCGAGGGCACCAAGCTGCAGATCCTCGCGCCCGTGGTGCGGGGCCGCAAAGGCGAATATAAGAAGTTGCTCCAGGATCTGATGAAGCGCGGTTACATCCGGTCGCGGGTGAATGGCCAGATGCTGGATCTGACAGAAGGCGTGCCCGATCTGGATAAGCAGAAGAAGCACACCATCGAAGTGGTGATCGATCGCCTCAAGGTGACGGAAAGCATCTCCACGCGACTGGCGGATAGCTTGGAGATCGCCTGCAATCTGGCGGAGGGATCTGCGCTGGTGGATCTGGATGGCAAGGAGCGCCTCTTCAGCAGCAAGCTCGCCTGCAACAACACAGCCTGCGCCCGCTTCGGCCAGGGGTTGCCCGAATTGGAGCCCCGCTCCTTTTCCTTCAATAGCCCCTACGGTGCCTGCGAGACCTGCGACGGCCTTGGCTTCAAGCGCCAGTTCGCCGAAGAGCTGGTCATCCCAAATCCCACGCTTTCCATCAACGAAGGCGCCATCCAGGCGCCAGGCTGGAAGAGCGTGTCCGAAGAGGGCTGGCGCAGTCAGCTGATGGATCAGTTGAGTCGCAAACTGAAGTTCTCCCTCGATACGCCCTGGAAGAAGCTCGGTGCCGATATCCGCCGCGTGCTGCTGCACGGCACGGATAAGGAAATGCGCTTCACCTACGAGAGCAAGCGCAATCGCTACGACTTCTTCCACAGCTTTGAAGGCATTCTCGGCAATCTGGAACGCCGCTACAACGAGACCACCAACGAAGACACCCGCGAGGAATTGGAGCAATCCATGCGCGTCACACCTTGCGAGAGCTGCAGGGGGCAGCGTCTGCGTCCGGAGGTGCTCGCCGTCACGGTGGCGGGGCGTAACGTGGCGGAAGTGGTGTGCCAGAGCGTCCGTGAAGCGCGGGTGTGGTTCAAAAAGCTCTCGTTGGAGGGGAAGGACGCCATCGTCGCCGAAAAGGTGATGAAGGAGATCCGCGAGCGCCTGGGCTTCCTCGATGATGTGGGCTTGGGCTACCTCACTCTGGACCGATCGGCTGCGACGCTCTCTGGTGGAGAAGGCCAACGCATTCGCTTGGCGACGCAGATCGGATCGAAGCTACAGGGCGTGCTGTACGTGCTTGACGAACCGAGCATCGGTCTGCACCAGCGGGATAACCACAAGCTGCTGAACACGCTGAAAGAGATGCGCGACCTGGGCAACACGGTACTCGTCGTGGAGCACGATCTGGAGACCATCCAAGAGGCCGACCATGTCATTGATATGGGCCCCGGCGCGGGAGAGCACGGCGGCTTCATCGTCTCCCAAGGCGCGCCGGACCATGTGGGCAAGGATCCCAACAGTGTCACCGGCGCCTTCCTTTCCGGGCGGGATGGCATCCAGGTACCCTCCAAGCGGCGCAAGAGCAGCCGCGGCCACATCGTCGTAAAGGGCGCCACGGAGAACAACCTCAAGTCTGTGGATGCGGCCTTCCCGCTGGGCATCTTTACCTGCGTCACCGGCGTGTCGGGCTCGGGTAAGAGCACGCTGGTGAACGAGATCCTATATAAGGCGCTGGCGAATCAGCTGCACCAGGGCGTGCATATCGTCGGCAAGCACAAGAAGATCGAAGGGCTCGATCTCATCGATAAGGTCATCGATATCGATCAGGCGCCCATCGGCCGCACGCCGCGCTCCAATCCGGCCACTTACACGGGGCTCTTCACGCCGCTGCGGGAGCTCTTCGCCCAGTTGCCGGAGAGCAAGGCGCGGGGCTACATGCCAGGCCGCTACAGTTTCAACGTGAAGGGTGGCCGCTGCGAGAAGTGCGAAGGCGATGGCGTGCTCAAGATCGAGATGCACTTTCTCCCGGATGTGTACGTCACCTGCGAGCAGTGCAAGGGCAAGCGCTACAACCGCGAGACGCTGGAGATCCACTACAAGGGCAAATCCATCTCCGATGTTCTCGCCATGACGGTCGAAGAAGCCAACGAGCTCTTCGCGCCGATCCCCGTTCTCGCGAACAAGTTGCAGACCTTGCTGGATGTGGGCTTGGGCTACATCCGCTTGGGTCAGGCGGCGACGACACTCTCCGGCGGCGAAGCCCAGCGCGTGAAGCTCGCAAAGGAGCTCAGCAAGCGCGCCACCGGCAAGACCGTCTACATCCTCGATGAGCCCACCACGGGCCTGCACCTCAAGGACATCCAAAAGCTCCTGGAAGTCGTCAACCGTCTCGTGGAGACCGGCAATACGGTTATCGTCATCGAGCACAATCTCGACGTGATCAAGACCGCGGATTGGGTCTTGGATCTGGGGCCCGAGGGCGGTGGCGAAGGCGGCCAGATCATCGCGGTGGGTACGCCCGAACAGATCGCCAAGACCAAGGGCAGCGTGACCGGCGCCTACCTGAAGCCTTATTTGAAATAGGCTGGGCGCGATTTGAAGAAAACAGACAATAACCTGTCGCAGTAAGGTGCAGGCTGCGAAGTGTTGTTAATTCATGCCCGAGGCCCTTATCTGCTGGATCTGAAGGGACGAACCTGGGTCACACCACGGTCCAAATCCCATGCAAACGACCTTTGCGCTTCTTCGGCTCGACCCCCTTTCGGGGTGCCGCGTCTCGCTGCCCTATCACTATCCCACGTCGATGGAGGCCGTGCGCAAAGTCGCCGAGCTCCAGGCGAGCGAGCCCCGTTTCCGCTACATCGTTCAGGTTGTACCCCTCATCGGCCAAGGAGAGGTTCCCCTCCGGCGGGCCAGCGATCGCCGAAAAGGGCAGTAGGGCCGAAAGCAGATCGGGGCCGATTAGAACTGAATTGAAAACGGTTTTTTCAGTGTGGTCTGAGTGCTCGCCTTGTTTGAGCGACGATGCGCTTTAATTGTTTATTTCGGAAAATACATAGGGCAGGTGTATATCGTTGCAGGTAAAAGACGATAAGGAGAATCACGGTCGAAATAAATGCGTGTTGCACAACCTTTCATAGGCCCTATATCACCTGTGAATTGTTGTTAATTTCCTGCCGATCCTCTTTTCAAGTCCAAGTGCAGGAGTGATCCTGAGGGTCACCACGGTCCAAATACTATGCGAACTTTTTTTACTCTCCTCAAAGTTGATCCCGATTCAGGTCGACGGGTCCCCTTGCCCTTCCGCTACCCCACTTCTGCAGAAGCAGGGGAGAAGGTGGCCGAACTCCAAGCGGGCGAACCTCATTTCCGTTTCATTGTGCAGGTGGTGGCGGCCTAGATGAGCCAAAAGCGATCCGGAGTGCAGGGTTGGGCTTCCACAGAGTTTCACCTTGTCCGGCTGGAAGATGGCCGAGATCGCTACACGGTGCTGCCCGATCGCTTCACTGCGCTGGAAGAAGCCAAAGCGCATTTGGAGCACTTGCAGCTGCAGCAGCCCCAGCACCGCTTCGTCATCCAGCTCTCCGGGTTGGCTTAGGCCCTAGGCTCTGACATCCAGGTTCTGGCCCACGCCGCCAGCGCCCTG
>JACXTT010015171.1_pt1 | contig 10013 bp, 11 predicted proteins | sample 9270951 | NCBI WGS metagenome assembly JACXTT01 (sample SAMN15532306, study PRJNA645909) | rock metagenome | isolation source: weathered quartz diorite | place: Puerto Rico | collected 2017-06-21
ATGTGTATGCCAAATCGTAGCTTGGCTGCAACACCGCCGGAGACTCTCTACCCCATGGGGTCATGGCTGGAACGCAACCTCGGGTTAGGCCCGGCGATGCAGCAACGCCTGCTGGCCACGATCATCATTGTGGCAGGGTTGTGGCTGCTCCAGAGCATCGCGCTGGCCGTGATGTACCGCCGGTCCAGCGACCCCAGAGTCCGCTACCAATGGCGCAAGACGATCACGTACCTGGCCCTGCTGATCGGCCTGGTGGCGGTCGGTCGTATCTGGGTAGAACGCATCGAGGCCCTCGCGACATTCCTCGGCTTGCTCACCGCGGGAATCGCGATCGCGCTGAAGGACATCATCGCGAACCTTGCCGGCTGGGCGTTCATCGTGTGGAGCCGTCCTTTCGACGTCGGCGATCGCGTGCAGGTGGGTTCCCACGCGGGCGACGTCATCGATCTGCATCTCTTTCAGTTCACGCTCAACGAAATCGGTAACTGGGTCGACGCCGACCAGAGCACCGGCCGCATCATCAACGTTCCCAACGGCAAAGTATTATCGGAACCCATCGCCAACTACGACAAGGGGTTCCGTTACATCTGGAGTGAGATTCCGGTCACCATCACCGCCGACAGTAACTGGAAGAAAGCCAAACAGATCCTCGAGGGGATCGCGACGCGCCATGCCGAGCAGCTCAACGACCAGGTCGAGAAAGAGCTGCTCGAGGCCTCGCGTCGCTACCTCATCGCCTATACCAAGCTCACGCCCATCGTCTACGTGCGCGTGGGAGACCACGGCATCCGGTTGACGCTGCGGTACCTCATTCGCTCGCGCTTCCGACGGGGCAGTGAGAGCGCGATCTGGCAGGACGTGCTCGACGAATTCGGACGCGAACCGGACCTGCGACTCTCCTATCCTTCGGCTCGCAAGACCCAGGCCGCCGGCGTCCCTCACTGATCTCCGGGGCCGACGCCGACCTCGTAGTGCGTCACCGTCGGCTCGAGGTAGAGCAGGAACTCACGATCTTCGGGATAGTAGTGGGCGCGCTCGACATCGGCTCCGGCGAATCGCTTGATGGCGTCGTAGGACTCCCACAGCGAAATGAAGAGGAACTCCGTCTCCGTCGGGAGATCGCGCCGCAGTACCCACACGCCGTTGTTGCCCGCGGTCGCGCGACAGTCGCGCACGCCGGTGCGGTCGAGATAGGCGGCGTAGGCGTCACCGCGTTCCGGGAGCACAGCTCCCCGCCACAGTCTGGCGATCATGTCCCCTCCCGGAGGACTGCCACCGTCATTCCAGATCTTCCAGGATTCCCGAGGTGTCCACCACTTTCGCAAACTCACCGTGCAGGTCCGCCAGCGCCACATCGTGCAGCAGTTGTGCGGGGAACAGCCGCCCGTCCGGACCCGTGTTGTCGAAGGTCGCGGTCGCATCGGAAACCACGTACGTGTCGAAGCCGAGATTCCCGGCCATCCGCGCTGTCGTCGAGACGCACAGGTTGGTCTGCATGCCCGTGACCACGAGGGTCTCCTGGCCGGCAGCGCGCAGATGGGCTTCGAGCGAAGTGCCGATGAAGGCGCTGTTCACCCATTTTTGCACGACCGGCTCACCGAGGCGTGGCCGCACTTCCGGCTTGATCTCGACGCCCGGTTGATTGGGACGCAGCGGCGACTGCGGCAGCCGCGAGACGTGCTGCACGAAGACCACCGGCCGTCCCGTCGCCCGCCAGCGGTCGAGCAGCCGGGCGATGTTCCGCTCCAGCTCCGGATTGTTGCGGTGCAGCGACTCGTTGTACTGATCGAACCCCTGCTGGACGTCGACGACGAGGAGCACCGCATTGCGAACGATAGACATAGTGCCTCGAGGCAGGCCGTGGAGGATGGTGGAGGATGTGATGGTTCCTCCACCAACCTTCACCCACCTCCACCGACCTCGACAACCTTCTCGGATCTCACCTGATCACCAATCTCCACGACCGTCTTTATCAGCAGATCGAAGTCCTCCCGGCGCGAGCGCTGGTTCGTGTTGGCGACCCGGATCGCGAAGCGGCCGTCGAGCACCGTGTGCGAGGGCAGGGCCACGCCGCTCTCCTGCAGTCGCCACAGGATTTCCTGATTGAGCGCATTCAGCGCCGTCGGATCCAGCCCTGGCGTGACGTAGCGGAAGCAGCAGATGTTGAGCGGCGCCGGCGCCAACAGCTCGAGCTGTGGATGCGCCTCGACGAGCGAGACGAGATAGCGGATCTGCGCCACATTCTGCGCGATCAGGTTCCCGATCAGGTCGACGCCGTGCGTCTTGAAGGCCATCCACACCTTGAGCGCCCGGAACCCGCGCGACAGCTGGATCCCGAGATCGGCGAAGAGCACCCCGCCGGCCGCGAGCCCCCGCGCCGTGGCGCCGAGATAACTTGGCGCTGCGGCGAAGGTGTCGCGATGGACATCCGGGTGCCGCACCAGCGCGCACCCGACCTCAAAGGGCAGATAGCCCCACTTGTGGAGATCGAACGCGACGGAGTCGGCGGTCTCGAGTCCCTGGACGAGCCGCGCGAGCTCGGGCGCGAGCCGCACCAGCGCACCGAAGGCGCCGTCGACGTGGAACCAGAGATTCTCCGCCCGGCACAGACGCCCGAGCGCGGCGAGGTCGTCGGTGGCCCCGGTGTTCACCGTACCAGCGTTGCCGACGACGCACAGCGGACGCCGGCCCTGCGCGCGGTCGGCGACGATCGCCGCTTTCAACGCCGCCACATCGATGCGGTAGCCGGTGTCCACCGGGATGAGGCGGAGATTGCGGTGTCCCAAACCCATCAGCTCGACGGCTTTCTTCACGGAGCTGTGGACCTCGGTGGATGCGTAGACCACGAGCGGCGGTGCGCCGTTGCCCACGCCCTGCTCACGCACGTCGAACCCCGCCTTCGCCTGCCGCGCGACCGCGAGGGCGACGAGGTTCGCCATCGAGCCACCCGACACGAGGAGACCGCTCGCGCCGGTGGGGAATCCCATCGCTTCGGCGAGCCAGGCGATCACGCGCTCTTCGACGTGGCGCGCCCCTTCCTGCACCCCCGCCGCCTGCGGATTCATCCCGGATGCGAGCATGTCGGCGAGCATCGCGAGCGGTGTCCCAGTGCCGATCACCCAACCCCAGAACCGTGGATGGATGTTGCCGGGCGGGTAGGGAAGCACGTCCCGTTTGAACTGCTCGTACACCGCTTCTGCAGGCGTCCCCTCGTGCGGCAGCGGCTCGGCGAGCCGTGCCCGCACGGCATCCGGAAAGGGCTGCCAGACCGGCCGCTCGCGCACCGAGGCGAGGTAATCGACCATGTCGTCGATCATGCGATGCCCCAACGTGCGGAATTCGTCCCACGATTGGGGGTCGAGGGTCAACTCGTTCACGCAGCCTCCGAGGAAGCGGTCGGCTGTCGGCTGTCGGCTTGCGGTTGTGCCGGTGCCGACTGCCGATTGCCGACTGTCGAAAGCGTTTTGTGGGACAATTGAATCCAGACCACGGCCGCGAGCGTCAACACGATCGCCACGATCATCCGGCTGGTGATCGGCTCGCCCAGGAGGGCCCAGCCGAGCAGCACGGCGATCACCGGATTTACATAGGCGTAGGTGCCCACGATTGTCGCCGACGCGTGGCGCAGCGCGTAGCTATAGGCGCTGTACCCGATGATCGACCCGAACACCACGAGATAGGCGATCGCCGCGGCGCCGCGCGTGGTCAGGTGCCACTGGCGCCATTCGCCGAGCAGCGACCCGACGATCGCCACGGTGAGGCCGCCCGCCAGCATCTGAATCGCGGCCGACATGTAGGCGCTCGCCTGGGTGGGGTGCCGCTTGGCGTACACCGAGCCCGGCGACCACGGGGCGCTCGCGCACGTCAAGGCGATCGGTCCCCGCAAGTCGGCCGACAGGATCTCGCGCGGGTTGGCGCCGACGAGCAGCGCCGTCCCGAAAAATCCGACCAGCAGTCCCAGAATCACCCGCCACGTCAGACGGCTCGTGCCGCCCGGAATCGTGGCGTCGAAAAAGGCCATCCACAACGCTACCGTCACGACGAAGACGCTGGCGACGCCCGATGCCGTGTATTGCTCCGACCACACGACGAACGCGTTGCCCCCGGCGAGCAGAAAGACGCCGACGATCGCCGACGTGCGCCAGTCTTCCAGGCGGCGGGGCAGTGCATCCCCGAACGCGAGCGCCAGGATCAGCAGCAGACAGCCGGCGACGGCGAAGCGCAAGCCGGCGAACAGGAACGGCGGCAGCACGCCGACGCCGATCTTGATGGCGAGGTACGTCGACCCCCAGAAGACGCACACCAGCAGCCAGGCGACCAGCGCCTTGCCGCGCAGGCCGGCCATTAATCGAGCTCCTCGGCGAGGAGCCCCGGCTTCTCGAACACAGTACCGAGCACGATCGTGGTGCGCGTGTTGATCGACTTCTGACCCTCGGTGAGCGTGCGCAAGATCCCCTGCACCCCTTCGAGGTCGGGTGCGACGACTTTCAGGATATAGCAGTCCTCACCCGCGACATGATGGCACTCGAGCACGCCCGGGTGTTTGGCCATCTGGCGGATGCGCGGCTCGTCGACGACGTAAGTCGGATTACCGTAGCGCACGGAGACGAACGCCGTAACGGCGTACCCGAGCTTCTTGCGGTCGAGATGCGCGCCATAGCCCGTGATGTAGCCGGATTCCTCGAGGCGCTTGACGCGCTCCATCACGGCAGGGCGGGAGAGGCCAACGATGTCGGCGACGGACTGGTAGCTCGAGCGGCCATCTGCGGCGAGGAGGCTGAGAATGCGACGATCGATGGCATCGAGACTAGGTTTGGTTGCCATCTCGTAACCCCTCCAGCCACAGGCACTCGGACGTTTCGTCGATCTCTATATGCTGAGACTTAACGAATGTGCAGTCTAAACGGTTCCTCGCTGACGAAATAGGCACACGAAATATCCGATTCTTGTAAGCAAACTGTCCTTGAGTTAGGACACCCCGCTTTGCTACCTTGCCCGCCATGCAGGTGCTCGACGCACTCGTCGCCTCGATCCGTCCCTATCAATCCGCCCTGGTCGGGTACTCTGGCGGCGTCGACTCCACGCTCGTCGCGGTCGCGGCGCGCCGGGCTCTGGGTCGCGAGTCGGTCCTGGCGGTGATCGGGCGCAGCGCGTCGTATCCGGAGGAGCAACGAGCGGCAGCAGACACGATCGCCGCCCGCTTCGATCTCCCGCTGGTTGCCATCGACACCCACGAGCTCGAAAACCCCGCCTATCTCGCCAACCCCACCAACCGCTGTTTCTTCTGCAAGTCCGAGCTGTGGACTCGCCTCGGCGCGCTCGCCGCCCGGCGGGGCTTGCGAGTGGTGTGCGATGGCACCAACGCCGACGATTTGCACGAGCACCGGCCTGGGTATGCGGCGGGGCGCCAGGCGGGGGTCCGCTCCCCGCTCGCAGAGGCCGGTCTGACCAAGGTGGACGTGCGGGCGGCGGCACAGGCGCTGGGGCTCCCCAATTGGGATGCGCCGGCCGCTCCCTGTCTCTCGAGTCGCGTGCAGTACGGCATTGCGATCACGCCGCGGCGGCTGCAGCAGGTCGAAGCGGGGGAAGCCTATCTGCGCGCGCTCGGCGTCACCGGGAACCTGCGGGTGCGCCATTGTGGTGCGACCGCCTCGGTCGAGGTCGATCCCGAGTGGATCGGCTGGGTCGAAGCGCGTCGCAGCGCGGTCACAACCCAGTTGCAGGCACTCGGGTTTGAGGCGGTCCAGATCGATCCGCGCGGGTATCGTCGCGGCAGTCTCATCCTCGACGCCCCAGACGCGTGAGGTTGTTCATCGCTCTCACGCCTCCTCCGACCATCCAGCGCGAGGTGTGGGAGGCGTTCGCGCCGTTGCGCGCGCGGCCGCTCCCGGTGAAGTGGGTCGCGCCGGAAAATGTGCATCTGACGCTCAAGTTTCTCGGGGAAGTGGCCGCCGAGCGGCAGCCGGAGATCGTCGCTGCGCTGTCGTCCGCGACGCAGGGGACGAAGACGATCACGCTGGTGGTGCGCGGAGCGGGGGCGTTCCCGAACACCCGGGCCCCGCGCGTCGTGTGGGCCGGTATCGAGCCCGATCCCGCAATCGAGATTCTGGCGGACCGGGTCGAGCGCAGCTGCGCGCCGCTGGGGTTTTCTCCCGAGGGCCGGCCGTTCCGGCCACATCTGACGCTGGGTCGGGCGGAGCGCGACGCCCGTGCGCGCGATTGGGGCGGGGTGGCGGAGCTGCTCGACGGACTCCCCCTCGCGACCAGCGCCGTGCTCGACGGTGTGGATCTGGTGCGCTCCGAGCTCCGTCGCGGCGGGTCGGTGTATCACAGGGTACATCGTGAACGGTTGTCTTAAAGGGCTGTTTCGCCTTTTCGTCTTCGTCCTGTTGCTCGTGGGCGTCGCCGCGGCGTACTGGTATCGCCAGCCGATCGGCCGCGCTTTCGATCGTCTGGTGGGACGCCGCGGCACGGCGTTGCCGAAGGTGTCCCCCGATTCCGGCATCGGTGCGCCGACCCCCACCGCGCTGGCTGCGGCGCAGCGCAAGCTCACCACCCTGGCTGCGCCGCGTGGCCCCGATTCCGTCGTGCTGACGCCGAACGAGATGGCGTCGCTCGTCGGCAATGGGATCGACTGGACGGTTCGCAAGACGTTCGACTCGCTGCGCATCGAGCTGTCGGAGGGGTCGATCGCCGTCAACGCCCGGCTCGACACCAAGCTGATTCCCCAGAACGCGCTCGGTCCGCTGCGCGGATTGCTGGCCGAGCGCGAGCCGATCCGCATCGCGGGTCCGCTGCGCGTTGCCCGGCCCGGGGTGGCCCGCTGGACGGTGCAGTCGATCGCGCTGCGCGGCTTCCCGTTCCCTGCGCCGGCCGTGAAGGCGCTGGCGCGGCAGACCGCGGGTGCCGATACGACCGGCTCCGTCGCCATGCAGGTCGACCGCGCCGTCGCCGATCTCGCGATCCATCCCGCCGGAGTCGTGCTGTACCGGAAACGCCGCCCATGAGCCGACGCGTTCTGGTCGTCGACGACGAGAAGGGCGTGCGCGAAGCCCTTAAGCAGGTCCTCGAGTTCGAGGACCTCGAGGTACAGACGTGCGCCTCAGGCTTCGACGCCGTGCAAGCGTACGGGGAATTCCGTCCGCACCTCGTGTTCCTCGACGTGAAGATGCAGGGCATGGACGGGCTCGAGGTGCTGCGGCGCCTGCGCGAGCAGGACCCGCACGCCCAGGTCGTCATGATCTCGGGCCACGGGACGATTCAGACCGCCGTCGAAGCGACGCAGCTCGGCGCCTACGACTTCCTGGAAAAACCCCTCGACACCGATCGCATCCTGCTGACGCTGCGCAATTCGCTGCAGCACATCGACCTCTCGGAAGAGAACGTGCGGCTGCGGGCGGAGGTCGAGGCCCAGTACGAGATCGTCGGCTCGAGCAAGGCGATCAAGACGGTGATCGAGCGCATCGAGAAGGTGGCGCCGACGCCGGCCCGGGTGTTGATCACGGGCGAGAACGGGACCGGGAAGGAGCTCGTGGCGCGGGCGATTCACGCCCTGAGCCCGCGGGCGCGGGGCCCGTTCGTCGAGGTCAATTGCGCGGCGATTCCGGCCGAGCTGATCGAGAGCGAGCTGTTCGGTCACTTGAAGGGGAGCTTCACCGGCGCGATCGCCGACCGGCCCGGCAAGTTCGAGCTGGCCGACGGCGGTACCCTGTTCCTCGACGAAATCGGGGACATGAGTCTCAACGCGCAGGCGAAAGTGTTGCGGGCGTTGCAGGAAGGCGTGATCTCGCGGATCGGCTCGGGGAAGCCGTTGCAGGTGGATGTGCGGGTGATCGCGGCGACCAACAAGACGCTGGAGCAGGAGATCGCGGCCGGGCGGTTCCGCGAGGACCTGCTGTACCGCCTCAACGTCGTGCCGATCGAGGTGCCCCCGCTCCGCGCCCGCCGCACCGACATCCCCCAGCTGGTGCAACATTTCACCGATCAGCTCTCGGGGACCGGCCGCTCCGGCCTGAAGCCGAAGCAGTTCGACGAAGCCGCGCTGCAGCGGCTCGCCGTGCACGACTGGCCGGGCAACATCCGCGAGCTGCGCAACGCCGTGGAGCGCCTCCTGATCCTCGCGTTGGGGGACGCCGTGACGGAGGCCGATGTCGACAAGCTGGTGGGCGACGGGGGCCGCACCGTGGCGGCGGGCGACGCGGCGGCAGGGGGGGCGCTGTTCCGCGCCGGGACGTTCGAAGAGTTCAAGCAGGCCGCCGAAAAGTCGTACCTCCTCGCCAAGCTCAAGGAGCACGACTGGAACGTTTCCGAAACGGCGCGTACGTTGGCGATGCCGCGCAGCAACCTCTATAAGAAGATCGAGCGCTATCACTTGGCCCGGGAGAGCTGAGTGCAGAAGAATCAGGAGCGTGACTGGGACAAGGAGCTGGCTGAAGTCGACCGGCTGTTGAACCAGCTACCGTCGCACCGCGAAGAGCAGGTGGCTGCGCAGGCGGCGAAGCGTGCCCAGCCCGCGGCACGCCCCGGCGGCGCCGCCGCACCGGACATGGGCGCCGGCCGCATCGGCACCTGGGCGCGCGTCGGGCTCGGTCTGCTGCTCGGGATCGGGATGCCGCTGTGGCCCTACGACCACACGTGCGGCATCAAGCTGTTCGTCTATCTGGGCGGCGTGCTGACAGTGGTCGTGGCGGGCGTGTGGAGCAGCCTGTCGTCGTGGAAGCGCCGCATGGGGACCGCGCACCTCTTGTCGCAGCTCCTGGTGATCTGGGGACTCGTGCTGACGGCGGAGGTCGTGCTGCCGCGCTTCGGGTACGCGAAGACTCCTGCGACATGGTTCTGCCCCTAAGAGCTGTCAGCTCTCAGCCTTCAGCTATCAGCCTTCAGCTATCAGCTTCCTTCCGCACTCGATTAGCTTTGCTGACAGTTGTAGCTGATAGCACGCACCCAGGAATCGAATGCCAGACAACTTCAAGAACTACATCGGCGGCGAGTGGTCGGCGGCCGCTACCGGCTCGTATTTCGAAAACCGCAACCCCGCCGACTGGAACGACCTGATCGGATGTTTCCCGCGCTCCGGTCCCGACGACGTACGTCGCGCGGTGGACTCGGCGAAGCGCGGGTTCGCGCAATGGTCGAAGACGCCAGCGCCGCTGCGTGGCGCGGTGCTGCAGCGGGTGGGCGAGCTGCTGGTCGCGAAGAAGGAAGACATCGCGCGCGCAATGACCCGCGAGATGGGGAAGGTGCTGGCGGAAACGCGCGGCGATGTGCAAGAGGGGATCGACACGGCGTTCTATGCGGCGAGCGAAGGCCGCAGGTTGTTCGGTCGTGTCGTGCCGTCGGAATTGAAGAACAAATGGGCGATGAGCTATCGCCGCCCGATCGGCGTTGCCGGAATCATCACCCCGTTCAATTTCCCGCTCGCCATCCCAACCTGGAAAATGTTTCCGGCACTGCTGTGCGGGAACGCCGTGATCTTCAAGCCGGCGGAAGACGTCCCGCATACCGGACACTTGCTCGTCGAAGTGCTGTTGGAGGCGGGTCTCCCCCCCGAGGTGATTCAGCTGGTGCACGGCCAGGGCTCCGTGGTGGGGAAGGCTGTCATCGAGCACCCCGACGTCCCGGTGATCTCCTTCACCGGGTCGACCGAGACGGGATCGATCATCGGCGCGACGTGTGGCCGGATGCATAAACGGCTCTCGCTCGAGATGGGCGGAAAGAACGCAATGATCGTGATGGACGATGCCGATCTCGACCTGGCGCTCGATGGGGTGCTGTGGGGAGCATTCGGGACGACCGGGCAGCGCTGCACCGCTACAAGCCGGCTGATTCTTCACGAAAAGATTCATGATCGCTTCCTGACGATGCTCGGCGATCGGGCCGGCCGACTGCGCCTGGGTCCCGGGCTCGACGCGAATACCGAGGTCGGTCCGCTGATCCATGACGAGGCGCGGCGTAAAGTGATGGAGTACGTCGACATCGGGAAGCGGGAGGGGGCGGCGGTAGCGGTCGGCGGC
>JACXTT010015172.1_pt1 | contig 10012 bp, 10 predicted proteins | sample 9270951 | NCBI WGS metagenome assembly JACXTT01 (sample SAMN15532306, study PRJNA645909) | rock metagenome | isolation source: weathered quartz diorite | place: Puerto Rico | collected 2017-06-21
CCCACCGAAACCGCAACGAAAGCCGCCTCAATACTTACGGTTAGGGTTGACGTAAGCTCTTCATCAAGAAAGCTGCGTGCTTCGTTCTTTTCGTCGAAGATCTTGAAATAGAACTGATAATCAAACGGAATTGTTCGTCGCCGTGGAGGAGCCAGCGTCTTTGACGTGAGCGTTGTGGCAAGGCCGAGTTGACTCATGAGCGTCCTCCGATGCCGTAGGCTCCGATACGCTTATACCCTTGCAACGCCAGGAAAAGGACGCCGCGCCCAAATTGTTCCTGGACAGTGATGTGCAGAGTGGAGCGCGGCGCAAGAATGGCCGGTTTAGCTAACTGTTTGAAGGGACGCAGCCCGTTGGCAATGCCGAGCCCGGCGACATTGTAGAGCGGAACATTCTGCCAAGACTGGCCTGTACCGGCATCGTAAATCGTGTAAAGAAAATCCACATCGTCAGACCGATTCAATCGCTGGAACACCTGGTTGACCACACCAAGAGAGACACTTGCCAGCGCTCCACCTGATTGCAATGCGACGCGCAGATACTCCGGCCGGATTCGAATGCCGTCCAAGGAACAATCGGCGGGAAGCGCACTGAGCGGAATCTTACTCAGATCGACCGGGTCGCCGGGCGGCAGTTGATCCGCGGTAAACTGCACTGCTTCGTCTTTCACGGCAAGACCATAACCGATGGCCGAAACCACGAAAGCGCCCTCTGTGGTAACGGTGATTTCATTTTCCACGACGTTACCGCTACGACCCGTGAGCTCGAACTTCGCCACAGAATCAAAAGGGATGGCTCGCTCTCCGGCCAGATTTAAAAGAGATCCGCGGACAGCGGCCTCGGCCATCCAGTCTGCAGAGGGCTCCGGACAGGACGAGCCGATTAGAACTTTGTAACCGTAGAGAACAATGAACAGAGTTCCCGTAATGTCCGGAGTCTGCTCGAACACTTGCAACCGTACGGTCGAGCGGGGCAGAAACCTTAATGGATTCGCCAGCGGCCGAAACGGGCGCTCGCCATCGCTTCCGCCCAGGCCAGAAAGGCTGTGCTCGGGTTGGTCCATGAGCTCGCGGCCGGAGCTGCTGTCCACAATGTTGAAGAGAAAAGCGATGTCCCGTAGAGGGCGCACAAGTTGGAAGCAGCGGTTGAGCAAATCCAGCGAAACAGGCTGATCGGAATAGCCTCCCACACCCCCGACGCCACCGGGTGAAGCAAAGATAACGTTTGTAAAGTCAGGATGGACGCGAAAGCCTTCAATGAGCGCGGTTACAGGAAAGTGTTGAAGCTGGAGCTCCGCTGGTTTTGCTGGGTCCGGCGTGGTGCTTGCCAGCGCCAACGGACGCATGCGCTCTTGTTCGAAACCGTAACCGATGGCTACAGCCACAAAGATAGCGTCGGGGCTGATGTTTAGAACGTCCTGAACGATGCGTCCCGGTTGACCCTTCAACTCAAAGCGTGCCGCGGCGTCGAAAGGGACGACCGCCCCCGCCCGCGGTTGAAGAGTTTCAGCCGTCGGGCGGATAGAGCGAAGTGTCCTGCGGGAGACGCGCCGCGGAGTAGAGAGCATAGGAATCCTTTCCTTTGGAAGGTTGGGAATGGGTTCCTTAATTACTGCACGTCGCGAGTCATGTACCCGTCGAGCACGACCCAGATGAACATTGGTCCGTAGATTCGTTGCAGCTCGTCCAAAACGTCTTTATCCGGAACGTCAATTTCGACACGGAAATTCTGTTGCTTGTCAATGAAGATCGGTTCGGCGAATCGAAACGTCGCCAGAGGATTGGGTTCGCCGTGACTTGCGAAAGTTGCACTTTCCGAATAAGCCCCCGCGCCGGACGGGAAAAACCAGGTCGGCATCTGAATCATGGTCTTTTCACCCACGTACAGCGTTGTCACGGTGTTGTAAATCAGTTTATTTACCAAGGTTCCGGTACCGTCGCCACCGCTGACTTGTTCGTCGATCGGCTGCTCGTCCGCGGGTATTTCATCAAGCATGTCTTGCAAATCGCCGACGGTCAAAGTTATCGTGCCGCCAGCCTTATCCACTGCCTCCGCATCCACTGTTACACCCGCGTTGAGGCCGGCTGCACCCAAGTCGACGCCGTCCTCCAGCACCGATATTTCCGTTGTGCCGTCATTACTGTCCTGGGCATCCTGAAGAAAACCGACAATGCTATCAAGCCCGAACTCGATTGAAGCGGTGACGGCGACTGCGCCTCCCGCTGCCGATGGCTGTCCAGTGGCCGCATCCACCTTGACAGGGATTTCATTGTTCGGGTTGTTGGGGTCCTGCATGGTCACACCAACCCCGTCCAGCGTCCCTGTACTATCTGAGGGGAACTGAGGAGGCAGATCGCTGATCACCACTCGCAAGGCGCGCGCCTCAAAAGTGTTGTAGTGAGGCAGCAGCCCTGCTGACTGCAAATTCGTTTCGAGCTTGGTCTTGTTTTGCACGTCCACGAAGAACTTGAGCGTTCCGGTTGGTTCCGCATCCTTGAGTTGGCTCTCTGGATCTACGGTCAGGGAGTCATAGATGGGAAGATGGACCTTCTCTTTCACGCCTCGAACGACTGACATGGTGATTCCTCCTAATAAAAACAGTTTTCTGAACTCGTTGCAGAGCCCCGCCGCTGCTACCAAAGCGGCCTAAAGGTTTCGGGAACTTCGCCGGCTGTGCCGGGCTGCGGCGCGAAGTTCTGGCATGTCGCGTTAACCGTGCTCGGCTTGACGTAACCGTCGAAATGATTCTGGTCGCCGAATCCTGCAACATTGGTTGGCATCGGGCAGCCTGCGTTAAATGTGGGCGGCACATCGCGCACATAGCCCTCGATCGGAGGTTCCCCGTAGTAACCCATTGGGGTTTCCGGCTCACCCCAGCCGACCATCTCCGGAACGTCACCGTAGTATTCGTCTGCGTAATAGCCCATCGGCTGCTCATCGGCGTAGTAGCCGTAAGGATCATCCGCGTAGTAGCCGACCGGCTGCACATCCGGCTCTCCCCACTGGGACACGTCCACAGGCTCACCGTAATAACCCATCGAGTAGTTATCTGCGTAGTAACCATAGGGATCATCCGCGTAGTAACCAACCGGCTGGACATCCGGCTCTCCCCACTGGGCCCCCTCCCACGGCTGGGCGTAGTAACCATAAGGGCCAGCGGCGTAATAACCATATCCAGGCGTATAGTGAAATTGCATGACGTTCGCTCCTTCGCCGGCACCGCTCGCCGGGTCATACGGATTTACGATCATCACCTCGTCGAATCTTCGATCGTTTTTCATCAATTCCTTGATGCTTTTTCCGTGAATCTCCTCACAACCGTGCTCAGCCCTCGATTCCTCTGGGCGTCACTCGGTAACGGCCCCCCAAGACGTAGAGCTGTTTTCCGTCTGGATCGCAGGCGAGCCTTGCCGGCGTCCGCATGAAGTGGATGAACGTACGCGGGGACCCGCACTGTCCGCGGTCCGAACGATAGATGAGCCCGCGCAGTTCGCCCACATGCACCAGCACCGGGGGAATCAGCCTTTGGCACTTTGCCCGCCGAAATTCCAGTGCCGGGAAGCAATGAAACCGTTCGAACATTCTTCCGGCTTGGTTCAGACAGGTGTAGCAGCCCCGATGGATCATGCTGGCTTCCGGCAGTTCCACGTAGCTCACTGCTGAATCTCCCAGTCATCAAGTGATTCTCCCCTCGCCTTCTCAGGCTAACGGCGCCGGTGACGGAACCGCCTGCCGTGGCCCCTGCCCCACGATGGATAGCCTGGGTAACCTGGATAGCCTGGCGGTCCTGGTGGCGGTGCGGGAGGAATCGCTTGTCCTGATCCTGGTGCGATCGGAACAAGTCCTGCGGGCCCCGGCCATACCGCGCAACGCATGTACATTCTTTGCGGCCCTAATCCGGTGTAAGGCAGAGTCGGTCGATGCCACCCGAGTGGCCATGGCGTGGGAGGCATTGCAGGAGGCATGAAGCCAGGAAAGCCAGGAATCGGCATACCTGGCGGCGGAACAAAACCTGGGGCAGGCTGGGGAATCAGTGGGGCTGGCTGCGGTGGAGCCTGGCCCGGGAGCAAGCTGCCCACGATGTTTCCCACTGCCTGGAGCGGGTTGAGTAGATTACCCACTGCGGGGAGGACACTGCTGGCCACCTGTCCGACCGCGGGTAGAATGTTGCTGGCCGCCTGGGTAAGCGCTCCAATCGGGTTCGTGATTGCGCCTACCACCGGCTTTAGGAAGTCGAAAAAATCCCCCAGTTGTCCAACAGGATTTCCCAGCCCGTCATAAAGAACTTGAGGTGGCTGTGAAAATTGGGCATCGGGGATGTCGTGGACGTAACCAAACCTATCGCGCGCGAGCATGAAACCTCCTTCTTGGCCTTACCCGCATGAGACTCATTCCGCCCGGGGCCGGACCCGGCAGGGGGGGCATTGGCCCCATGGCTGCAGCGGGATACATCTCTTCTACCGGGGCTCCGCAGACCGGACAAACTGGACAGGGGGGGCACGGAGGGCATGGCATGGGTGGTGGCGCTAACGCGACGGGCTCGGGAGGTGGGGGCGGAGGTGGCGGAGGCACTTCTCCTCCTCCTTTTTTTCCAAAGAGATTGCCCAAGAGGTCGCCAACCACCGGCGCCAGTGAAGTGATGAGGGGCAGAATGGGCAACCCCACGGGGTTGCCCAGCCCGTCGTAGCCTACACGCTGGAATCCGTAAACCTGTGAATCGGGTATTTGGTGCACATAGCCCAGTCGGTCTCGAATTAGCATTTTTCTCCCTCAGTCATCGATCTCGTAAATGCGCTTCCACAGTGCGGGCGGCGCCCAACCGATCGGCCTCGAAACTGTCGCATCGATCGGAACCCACAGGCCCGAGACATTCACCTCCGGATAAATGTGGCTGTACTCGTGAGGCTTGTGCGGCCGGAAACCCGCAAGGACCAGGCGAATGGGATGCCCCGTCGAAAGAAGCATGGACCCCAGAAGGATGGACATGTCGTCGCAATCTCCCGCCCGAAGTTCCAACATCCTTCGCGGAGTGTGCAGCAGTTCCACACGGAAAATGTCGCGGGTATACCGGACATTTCTCTTCACCCAATCGAACAACGAGCGGACTTCTCCCCAACGGTCCTTGGGGCGAACCTTGCAGGTCCGGAAAATCTCGATGGCCTTTTGCCGCACATAGAAATCCTTGGCGCCATCGCAAATCATCCGGGCGATGATGCGCGCGGTTTCGAGAGTCCCGCGATTGCCGTGCGGAACGTGCAGCAGCATGACGCGCGGCCGAACGAAACGACTGCCGAATCTCACCATTCACAGGACACCTAGCACGTGTTCCGCCGGAACGATCACGGGATGCTTCAGGCCTTCGACCTCAACGACCGCGTACGATTGGGTCATGCCGGCTCCTTCGGAAATCTCAATCACACGGCCCTGCAGCAGATCCTCACCATGGAGCGTGACCAGCAGTTGCTGGGGCTCGGGGATGTATACGTCGCGAATCCGGAAATGCACCCAGCGGTTTTTGATATCCACGGTATTTGCGCATCATCCTCTGCAAGACTTTCCGTTGCATTACCGCTTCAGGCGAACTGCAGTTAGACCGCCAGATCGGTTCGGAGCGTAGATCCTTTGTAATTGCTAGCGGTTGGGGCTTGGTGAGGGCGGAGCGCCGGAGGATGTTCCCGTCTGGTCCAGAAAACTGTTTCTTGCCCTAGCACGTTGCTTCCGGAAATCTCAAGCGCGCGCAAGTTTATAGAAGATTTCAATTCGGATGTTGGCGCAGCTTGTTGTAAATGCTGCGAGGCGTGAGGCCCAGGAGCCGCGCGGTCTCCGACTGGTTCCCCTGCGTACGACGCAGAGCCAGGTCGAGCAGCAAGCGTTCGAAATGCCTGACAGTACGAGAGAGATTCCAGGCATTCTGCTCTAACAAGCGCAGTGGAAAAGTCGGGAATTCCATAGCCACAGGTTCATCCGAGGAATCGCTCGGGATTGTTGAGTTCTCTTCGCTACCGTTTTCGCTTGTGGGGATGGACAACTCTTCCCAAAGTTCGGGGGGGAGATCCGCAAGCCCTAGAGGTGCATCATCTTCCCTGCGTGCAAGGGCTTGGCGAACGATGTTTTCCACCTGCCGGACGTTGCCGGGCAAGCCCGTGTTCTGAAGACCTTGGATGAATTCGGGGCCAGCCGCGAGCAAAGAAACGGGATGTAAGTCCCGATGCTTGTGAAGAAAGTGATCCACCAATGGAGCGACATCTTCCATTCGCTCCCGCAAAGGAGGAACGTGGATGGGAACCACATTCAAGCGGTGGAACAGATCGGCGCGAAACGCTCCTTGAGCAACCCGCTCTCGGAGGTTACGGTTCGTGGCTGCCAGCAGCCGAACATTGATGGCAGTTTCGCGGTCATCTCCGAGGACCAACAGGCGGTTTTCCTGCAGCACTCGAAGCAGTTTGCCTTGGAGGTCCAGCCGCATTTCGGCGATTTCATCGAGAAATATGACGCCTCCCTCCGCGGCGCGGAACAATCCCTTGCGCTCGTTTTCTGCACCCGTGAAGGCACCACGGCGATGTCCGAAGAGTTCCGCCTCGGCAAGATCTGCGGGCAAGGCGGCACAATTCAGCGCGACGAACGGCCCTGGGCTTCGCTTGGGGTCGAGGGCGTGAATAGCGCGCGCCAGAAGTTCCTTCCCTGTTCCGGTCTCTCCGGCAAGAAGGACAGGCAGGTCGTTCAGCCGGCTGACCCTTAGCACTAAGCGGTGGACCGCCATCATGGCGGCGCTTTCGCCCACAACTCCGAGAGCGCTCAAGGTTTTTCGAGTGGCCTCCTCTTCCTCAATACGCGAGGCGATTTCCTTTACGGTCGACTGTACCTGCCGGCAAAGATCGGTGAAAAATTGTGGGTGTTCACTGTCAAGGATCCATCTAGCGCCTGACAATAAAGCCTGGCACCGGAGTCTCAGCGGCCACCGGCTGGCTCCATCTTCAAATGCAAACACGAGTCCCTTGTCTTTCGGCAAGTCCCGAATCAAAGAAAAGGCAATCGCTTGTTCCGATGCAGTTTTACCAAGTGCTACAATAGTTAATGATTGCTGGCCCGGAACGACGCGTTCTTTCTTGTCTGGATAATCAAAGGGGTGGATGTTGATGCCTGCTTCGCCCAATACGCGCTGAATCTGCGCTCTTCTGTCCGTTTTCCGGTCCCAAATAAGGACAAAGGCAGGACGGGGGACTTGTAAGCGGAAGGACATGGGGGCGACACGCTTTCCAGTCCGCAGAAGGTTCGATGCAAAGCTAGACTTCAAAACTCGCTAACGCAACTGCTCATAAGTCTCGGCCTACCTCGACGTATGGTCTAGGCCCGGACTGAGTGGTTGACGGAACAGTTAGGTATGTTAGACTCGCTCCCCTCCGAATCGCCGTCCACGCTTGAGGGTCTTCTGATGGATTGGCCGAACGGTCAAGAATCAATCCGGGTTTGCGTCGTAGCGGAGAATTCCCTGGCCCGCTCCTATCTTATGGAGCTTTTGCGGAAGGATCCCGGGATCAAACCTGTTACGCTGGATGAGCTGCTGGCTTCCCGCTGGTCGTTGGACTCGCCAAGAGTTTTTGCGGTGGATCGGTGCGGTTTGACCATTCCCTTGTTCGAGTGTTTCCGAAGGCTGCGCTGCCGCTATGCCAACGCGCGCTTCCTCGTGCTTGGAAACCTGTACGACAAGGACGAAGTCGTGCGGCTCATGATCTTGGGGGCACACGGATTCCTGGAACAGAGCCGCACGCCGGAGTTGCTGCGGGCAATCCGCTTTGTTGCTCGAGGGCAACTTTGGGTGTCCCCGGATGTGCTTGAAGCGTATTTGAAGGAAGTCGCTGCGGTACTGCGCGACACGCAGCAGAAGGGTGGCGCGTTCACACCGCGGGAAATGCAGATCCTCGAAATGGTTCGCAGCCGAATGTCCAATCGGGAGATCGCTTCTCTGCTGAAGATTAGCGTCAGCACTGTGAAGTTCCATCTCACCAACATTCTTTCGAAGCGACAAGTTGGTTGCCGGCGGGAACTTCTCACGCCCCTGCATAGTGAAATCTGGAATAAACTCTCCCCGTAGCCATGCACACCGAATCTCTCAGGAACGAAGGTCGCTGAGTGGAAGATGGGATTGGAGCCCAACTAGCCTAGGAAATTTCCATCGTCATTGGTAAAACGTAAACCTATTTGTTGTCAACGAAGCATGAGTCGGCCGGCGAACCCCTACGACAATGCCAGTTGCGAAAGCTTCATCAAGGCCCTCAAACGGGAAGAAATCTACGCTCACAAATACGACGACCTGGAGCATTTGCGGACTAACATCGAAGAGTTCATGGGGGAGTATTACAATCGGCAGCGATTGCACTCAGCGCTGGGCCATCGGCCTCCGGAAGAATTCGAGCGCAAGGCTCATTGTACGACGCCCGCTCTGGAATCAACGTAACAAATCCGCGTGTTCGAAGCAACCTGGTTACTTTGGTTCGTTCTCAGACTATTGGGTAGAGGCGGACTGTAAAGCGAGAACCAGATCGAGGCGGCCGTTGCCCATTCCATCCCCGACCGGCACTGCGTTGGCGATTGCGCTCGCAGCCTGGCTTTGGCCGGTACCTTTATCCAAGTCCAAAAGCAGGGCCGCGGCCCCGGAAACAAAGGGCGCGCTAAAAGAAGTTCCCGAACTGGCTGCGTAAGTCCCAAAAGGATAGGTAGAGATAATTGCCTCTCCAGGCGCAGCTACCCACACGATCGCGTTTCCATAGTTGGAGAATGAGGAGCGCGTGTCCGCATAGCTGGTCGAAGCTACTCCCATGACGTCATTCTGAAGAGCTGCCGGATAGACGATTTCCTGCATGCCGTCGTTTCCGGCGGAGGCCGCACAGATCACGTTATTTTGGTTCGCATAATCGAGCGCACTGTTGAATTCCGTTGAACTCGTTTTGAAGTCGAAACTCATGTTGATGACGTTCGCGCCATTCTGAACGCCAAAATAAACCGCCCGCAAAATGTCCGAAAGAAATCCGGATCCGCTGGAATCAAAAGCTTTCAATGGCAGCAATTTTGCCTTGGGAGCGACAAGGTGGACAACGCCCAAGACCATTGTGCCGTGGCCGAACGCTGCATACTGCGGATTTCCATCCAGTACCGCCGCCGTGGATTGATCGAGCACCGCGGCGGTGGATTGGTTTACCTGGGCGATGTTGCTCGTGCTGCCTGACGGAGGAGGTCCGGCAAAATCATTCATTTCCGAGCCGCCAGGCTGATTCCGCGTGAAGTCATACCCCCAAAGCAGCACTTTCTTTAGAGCTGGATGATTGGGATCTACGCCGGTATCAATATCCGCAACGATACCCTTTCCAGAAACGCGAAACGTACTTTGCGCTTCGGAAACTCTCACGATCTGCGCGGCGGGTTGAATGGCGTAGCCATTCCAGACATTTGTGCTGAAGTAGTGGTTAGGCGCGGTGTCCGACAATCCGGCAGGCGGAGTAGTCAGTTGATTTAGTCCTCCAATCAGACTGACCACTTGGTCCGCTTCGGCATCGAGGATGCCCACGGTGTTGCCCAGGAGATTCAGAAAGGTTGTGAGATCAAGCGGGGTCGTGACTAGAAATAACTGGTTGAGAGGATCGCCCAGTCCGCGCACTACGGTGCACGTCTGAACAAACAATATGGGATTGCAGAACTGCTGAAGTCCCTGAAGCCCAAGGGTCGTTCGAACAATGACGCGATTGTCGGCCGAGGCGGAGCCGCTGAACAGACTACAAAACAATAGGGGTACACACAGCCATCTCATTTTCATAACTTGTCTCCCGACCGCATGCCGCAGCTTCTTTCCCGGGACAGTGGAAACCCGCGCGAGGTACGCTCAATTGAGGCCAGATGTCGCCGCTCTGTCCCATTCCAAAGCAGGAGAAACAATAGCTATCCAATGGCCGTAGTTGACTTCGATTTCGAACGTGACTTTCCGCTCGTTTTCAAACTCGAACAAAAACTCCCCGGATTG
>JACXTT010015173.1_pt1 | contig 10012 bp, 11 predicted proteins | sample 9270951 | NCBI WGS metagenome assembly JACXTT01 (sample SAMN15532306, study PRJNA645909) | rock metagenome | isolation source: weathered quartz diorite | place: Puerto Rico | collected 2017-06-21
TTTGTAACGAGATAGGACATGTAAAAGCGAAGGAGAACTGCATGCAGTTAGGACTCGCCTGCATTGGCCGCGGCAATGACCTGACGTACACGGAGATCATCCAGATTAGCGAGGGCATCGATCGCGACTACATCGGCGAAGGCGACCTGCGCCGGGAAGTGGCGATGAACATCAAGCGCCTGATGGATCTGGGCTGCTATCGGGGGCTGCGCCACCGCAAGGGACTTCCCGTTCGCGGACAACGCACGCATACCAACGCACGCACGCGCAAAGGTCCCGCCCGCGCCATCGCTGGCAAGAAAAAAGTCATCGCGAAATAAGAGAGATCCATGGCTGCTCCAGCTGCAACGGCGAAACCTGTCGCGCGCGCTCACAAGAAGAAAGAAAAGAAGAACGTCGTGGTGGGCGTCGCCCACGTCGCGGCGACCTTCAACAACACGATCATCTCGATCACCGACGGACAAGGAAATGTCGTGTCGTGGTCGTCGGCAGGTATGATGGGCTTCAAAGGATCGCGCAAATCAACACCCTATGCGGCGCAAGTTGCGGCCGAGGACGCGGCGAAGAAGGCCGTCGAGCACGGCATGCGGACGCTAGAGGTCGAAGTAAGCGGACCGGGTTCCGGCCGCGAGTCCGCGCTCAGGGCCTTGCAGGCGGTGGGTCTGACCGTCACGTCGATCCGGGACGTGACGCCGATCCCGCACAATGGCTGCCGGCCGCCGAAGCGCCGACGCGTCTGACGAGTTTTGTGGTTCGGAAAAAGCGTACCCGTCGAACGAATTGGCCGTGATCCGACACGTCCGGGAAACGATGAGGACTAGATGTTTCAGAAGAACTGGCAAGAACTGATCAAACCGCAGCGACTGAAGATCGAGACGCACGACTCTGGGAAATCGGCGACGATCGTTGCCGAGCCGCTGGAGCGCGGCTTCGGCCTGACGCTCGGCAATGCACTCCGGCGTGTGCTCCTTTCCTCGCTGCAGGGCGCTGCCGTCACCTCGATCCAGATTGAGGGCGTGCTGCATGAATTCTCCTCGATCGCAGGCGTGCGCGAGGACGTGACCGACATCGTGCTCAATGTGAAGCAGATCGCTCTTCGCATGCACGCCGAAGGACCGAAGCGGCTCTCGTTGCGCGGCCAGGGGCCGGGCGAAATCACGGCGGCGCAGATCGCACAGATCGCCGACGTCGAGATTCTCAATCCTGAGCTCGTCATCTGCACGCTCGACGAGAAGGTTGACTTCCGCATGGAGCTGACGGTGGCGACCGGGAAGGGTTACGTCCCCGCCGACCGCAATCGTCCCGAAGACGCACCGATCGGACTCATTCCGGTCGACTCGCTCTTCTCGCCGGTGAAGAAGGTTTCTTACAAGGTCGAGAACACGCGCGAGGGTCAGATACTTGACTACGACAAGCTCACACTGACGGTTGAGACCAATGGCGCAGTAACGCCGGACAATGCCGTGGCTTATGCCGCGCGCATCCTGCAGGACCAACTGCAGGTCTTCATCAACTTCGAGGAGCCGCGCGAGCGTGTTGCGGAAGAGGCGAAGCCAGATCTCGCTTTCAACCCGGTGCTGCTCAAGAAGGTCGACGAGCTCGAGCTGTCGGTCCGTTCGGCGAACTGCCTCAAGAACGACAACATCGTTTATATCGGCGACCTCATTCAGAAGACGGAAGCGGAAATGCTTCGTACGCCGAACTTCGGAAGAAAGTCGCTCAACGAGATCAAGGCGGTCCTTGCGGAGATGGGCCTGCATCTCGGCATGGAAGTTCCGGGATGGCCACCGGAGAACATCGAGGATCTCGCGAAGCGCTACGAGGACCAGTACTGATGCGTCATCGCAACGAGGGTCGCAAGCTCGGCAAGAAGACGGCACACCGTACCGCTATGTTTGCGAACATGACTGCGGCGCTTATCAAGCACGAGCAGATCCGCACGACACTACCCAAAGCCAAGGAGCTTCGCCCGGTGGTCGAGAAGCTCGTGACCTTGTCGCGGCGCGGACGCTCAAATCTTCACGCGCGTCGCCTCGCGCTCTCACAGGTGCGCGACGAAACGCAGGTCAAAAAGCTCTTCGAGGTGATCGGACCTCGCTATGCGAAGCGCGAGGGTGGATACACGAGGGTGCTTAAGGCCGGTTTCCGCCAGGGTGACAATGCCGCCATGGCTTTGATCGAGTTCATTGATCGCGATGTGGATGCGCGCGGGCAGGACTCCGGGCCGGTCGAGGTCGAGGAGACTAACGAGGAGTAATCCTCACTTTTGTCGATTTTGGAATTAGATTGGGGCGGCCGCGAGGCCGCCCTTTTTCTTTGCAAGAGCGATGCGATGCTTGTGACCGTCATTGCCGATCTTGAGACCGTTGATCACCATTTCAACACAGAGACACTGAGAACACGGGGGCCACGGAGAAGGACAAAGCCGCGCTTCGCGCGCCGATCTTTCGTTCTCCGTGCTCTCCGTGCCTCTGTGTTGAGCGTTTCGTTCGCGCTCTCAACAACGCAGTTAGCGTCGGCTGCGGCGCCGACCGTTCCGCAGTCGATGCCGCAGGTGCAGCTGACGTTTGCGCCGATCGTGAAGCGCGTGGCCCCCGCAGTTGTGAACGTCTATGCGCGCTCGGTCGTGCAGGCGCAGGTCAATCCGCTCTTCAATGATCCCTTGTTCCAGCACTTCTTCGGCTTGTCGCCGCAGTTTCGGCAGCGGGTGCAGCAATCGCTCGGATCGGGTGTGATTGTTCGCGGCGATGGCATGATCCTCACCAACAATCACGTAGTTGCCGGCGGCCAGGATATTGTTGTCGCACTGGCCGACAAACGCGAATACAAGGCGAAAGTGCTGCTTTCCGATTCCCGTACGGACCTCGCGGTTCTCAAGATCGACACACATGGCGAGCGGCTGCCGTCGCTCGAGTTTGGCGACAGTGATCGGGTGCAGGTGGGTGACCTTGTTCTCGCCATAGGCGATCCTTTTGGCGTCGGCCAGACCGTGACGATGGGGATCGTTTCTGCGCTCGCGCGAACGCAGGGGGGTGCGGGCGACTATCAGTTCTTCATCCAGACCGACGCTGCAATCAATCCAGGGAATTCCGGCGGTGCATTGATCACGACCGACGGGAAGCTCGCGGGAATCAACACGGCCATCTACTCGCGTACAGGGGAGTACGCGGGCATTGGGTTCGCGATCCCTGCCAACCTCGCCCGTCGCGTGGTGGAAGGCGTGCAGGGCGGTGGACATGTTGTGCTCGCCTGGGTCGGTGCCGAGGGCCAGCCCATCACGGGCAGCATCGCCTCGACGCTTGGCCTGCCTAGGCCGGAGGGTGTGCTGTTGAAGAGCGTCTATCCCGGCGGCCCTGTCGCGCGCGCTGGGTTGAAGCAGGGCGATGTGGTTCTTTCTGTCGACGGCGTCGAGGTCGACGACATGCAGTCGCTCAACTATCGCATCGCCACCCGTAAGCCGGGCGACAAGGTCAGAATGCGCGTCAGTTCTGACCGAAAACAGCGCGACGTCGACGTGGTGCTTGCCGTGCCGCCCGAGAATCCTCCACGCGATCTCCGGACGATCAGCGGCCGCAGTCCATTGACGGGGGCAAAGGTCGAGAACCTCTCGCCTGCGGTGGCTATCGATCTGCAGCTTGGTCTCACGGCGAAAGGCGTCGTCATCGTAAGCGTCAACGAAGGAACGCCGTCTGGCGGCTACGGCTTCCAGCCCGGCGATATCGTGAAGTCGGTGAACGGCGTGCCCGCCACCACCGTCGCGGAGCTCGAGCGGGCACTTGCGAGCGCCAACGGCCACTGGGATCTGGTGGTCGATCGCGGGGGTCGGCGTTTATCGCTGAGCGTGGACGGCTAATCGACCTCTTCCCGGGGGAGCGGTAGAAGAGGGCATGACCGACCTCTTCGAAGCGGGAGGCCTTCCGGATGACGCGCCGCGGCCGCTGGCGGATCGCTTGCGGCCGAAGATGCTTTCCGAAGTTGTCGGTCAGGACCACCTGATCGGTCCTGAGGGCCCCATCGGCCGCATGGTCGCGCGCGCAAGTCCGCATTCCATCATCCTCTGGGGACCGCCGGGCTCGGGCAAGACGACGATCGCGCGACTGCTTTCGAATGCATTCAAGCTGCACTTCGAGCAACTGTCGGCTGTCTTCTCCGGCGTGGCCGATCTCAAGAAGACGTTCGATGCGGCCCGCGGCCGACGGAAGATAGGCCAGGGAACGCTTCTCTTCGTCGATGAAATCCATCGTTTCAACCGCAGCCAGCAGGACAGCTTCCTTCCCGTCGTCGAGGACGGCACGGTCATTCTTGTCGGCGCGACGACGGAGAATCCATCGTTCGAGCTGAACGGAGCGCTGCTGTCACGCACGCAGGTGCTGGTGTTGCGCCGCCTCGATGACGCGTCACTGGAGATCCTGCTTGAGCGCGCGGAAACGCATTACGGCGAAAGGCTGAAGCTCGACGACGACACACGCGCCACCCTGCGCGCGATGGCGGACGGCGACGGACGTTATCTTCTCAACCTCGCCGAGGAGGTGGCTGCGCTCAGGTTGGTGAAACCGCTCGATCCCGCCGGGCTTGTCACGGCGGTTCAGAAACGCGCGCCGCTCTACGACAAATCGCGCGAGGAGCACTACAACCTGATCTCCGCACTGCACAAATCGATCCGCGGCTCGGATCCCGACGCGGCGCTCTATTGGCTCGCTCGTATGCTGTCGGGTGGCGAACAGCCGCTCTACATCGCGCGGCGGCTGGTTCGTGCAAGCGTCGAGGACATCGGCCTTGCCGACCCGCAAGCCGTCGTCCAAGCGCTCGCAGCAAAAGATGTCTACGACTTCCTGGGTTCGCCGGAGGGCGAGATCGCACTGGTCCAGGCAGTGATCTATCTCGCGAGCGCGCCGAAATCGAACGCTGTTCTGTCGGCTCATGGCGCGGCCCTGCGCGCCGCGAACGAGCACGGATCGTTGATGCCGCCCGCACATATCCTGAACGCACCGACCAAATTGATGAAGAAGCTCGGCTATGGGCGCGGCTACGAATACGACCATGAGGCGGACGAAACATTTTCGGGCCAGAATTACTTTCCGGAGGGAATGACGCGCAGATCGTTGTACGAGCCCAAGAACACGGGGTTCGAGCGCGAAGTTGCCAAGCGCCTCGAGTATTGGGCCAAGCTGCGCACGAAGAAAGGCGAGACTTAATACCGCCATCCAGCCAGAAGGGCGTCCATCATCCGCGCTGCCATCTTTTCCGATTCATGCCAGCGATATTCGGGCATCGCAATCAGCCCGGATGCGACGCCGTGAAGGGCGCAGAAGATGATCTCGACGGCGACTCTCGGCCGAAGGCGCCAACCCGCGCATTTTTCTCGAGTACGCTTTGGAGATCGCCGACCACGGCAGAGCCTCTGTTCGCGAACCGTCGACTTGATGCACCCACCTTGCGTTACGGATCGCCGTATCGCGCTTCTCTGACCTCCAGATTTCATGCACCACAAGGAACGTCCATCCCGCCCGACCGGGCGATGAAATCTCAAAATCTCGATCTGGTAGGAACTGCGTGGGTCTCAGCTCGTCTGGCGCTGCAGGCTGCAGCGAACTCATTTCAGGTCCCACTCACCGCATTCTCGTCCCGGTCTCGAGCTTGCGAGCAGTCCTTCGCTCGCATTGAAGAAGGTCCTTTCGCCGAGTCGCAATTCACGAGTCCTTTGCCGTTCCGTATCGCAGCACCTTCACCTTCTCCATGGTGACGAGGCCGCTTCCCATGATGCCGTCGAGGACAGGCAGGAACGCTTCGATTTTCTCCTCTGCATCGACGATCTCGATCACCAAGGGCAGGTCCTCGGAGAGTCTGAGAATCTTGGCCGTGTGCAATCTGCTCGAATGACCATAGCCCATCGGCCCTCGCAATACCGTCGCACCAGCCAAATGGAGCTCCCGCGCTTTGAGCACGATGGCTTCATAAAGTGGCTTCCCATCGCACTTGTCAGCTTCACCTAAGAAGATCCGGAGAAGAACGGCATCCTGGGGCAGCTGCATGTCATGCTCCCTTGAGCTGGTTCAACGCAGCGGCGGCGACCGCGCCGATCCAGACAGACAGAAGACAGAGAATCACCGAAGCGAACACATTTGCTCCGACGCCGAACCACTCACCGTCGCGCATGAGGTTGAGCGTCTGAATGCTGAACGACGAGAAGGTCGTGTAGCCGCCGCAGATACCGACCATCATGAATTGCCGCACCGTGCCGCTGACCAACAGCCTGCCGTCCGGCCCCGTGAGCGTCGCAAAGAAACCAATCACGAACGAGCCGCTGACATTGACGATCAACGTGCCCCACGGAAACGTCTCGCCGAAGCTGTTGGCAACAACGCCCGAAACGAAGAATCGCGCCGCGCTGCCTAGCGCCCCGCCGACCGCGACCGCGAGGTAAAGTCGAAGTGGCATTTCCAGTGTCCGGCTCCTCTGGTGCGGGTGGCGGGGAGCGCGTAACGGGCTCGCGGACTGTAGACGGACTCCGCCACTCAAACTCTCAAGCGGTAGGAGTCATCAGCCTTTGACCGGAGGGCCGAAGGCGGTTTAAGGGGAACCCCATCCCCAAACGCTAGGTGACTCGATTCGATGCGTCAACCAAGCACTGATCCTTCTGTCTTGAGCGTTCGAAGCGCGTCGATCGACCCGGACGAAGACGGTATTCGTCTCGATCGCTGGTTCAGGCGGCACTATCCGGCCCTCACACATGGTCGTCTCGAGAAGCTGCTCCGCACAGGGCAGGTGAGACTCGACGGCAAGCGCGCGAAGGCGGGTGATCGCATCGTTGCGGGCCAGACGGTGCGCTTGCCGCCGAACATCGGTGAGGCGGCAAGCGAGGGGCGGGCGCCACGGCAAATTCGCAATGCGGAGAGCCTGCGCGATCTTGTCCTTTACATGGACAAGTCGGTGATCGTTCTAAATAAGCCACCAGGCCTTGCCACACAGGGCGGATCGGGTCTTACCAGGCATGTCGACGGCATGCTCGACTCACTCGCCTTCGAGAAGAAGCAGCGCCCACGCCTCGTCCACCGCCTCGATCGAGACACGAGCGGCGTGCTGGTCGTCGCGCGAACCGTTCCTGCGGCCGCGGCGCTCGCAAAATCGCTTCAGCAGCGCGACGCGCGGAAGATCTATTGGGCGCTGACGAGCGGCGTGCCGAAGACGCAGCGAGGCACGATCAAGCTCGCGCTCGCGAAGCAAGCCGGCTTCGGCCCGCGCGGGCGCGACGAGCGCATGACGGCGGTAGAAGAACAGGACGATGACGGCGCCCGTCACGCGGTTACCGACTATGCCGTGCTCGGCCATGCCGGCGAGGAGTTCGCCTGGGTCGCGGCAAAGCCGGTAACAGGTCGAACGCACCAGATCCGGGTGCATCTTGCGAGCCTTGGCGCGCCCATCGTTGGCGACTTCAAGTATGGAGGCTCCGATGCACGCGGCCGGGGCGCGATCGAGAACCGCCTGCATCTGCATGCCCGCGCCATCGACATCGCCCATCCCGACGGTGGCCGTTTGCGTGTGACCGCGCCGCTTCCGCCGCATATGCTGAAGAGCTGGTCGCTCCTCGGATTCGATGCCGACGCGATTGGCGACCCGTTTGAGAAGAGGCTTCGATGAAACGACCGGACATCATCGTGCACTGGCGCGATGTAGAATCGAAAACGAGGGCCGCGGCGCATCACGATGGTGAGGAGTTCGGGTTCAACTCCCCGATCGGCGCGAAGACGGGCCTCTCGCGGCTGATGGTTTCGCATCTGCGCCTTCCGCCAGGCGCGCGCTCCAACATCCCGAACACGGTACGCGACGAGGAACAGTTCTGGTTCGTGCTCGAAGGCGAGCCCGACTTCTTCGTCGACGGAAATCTCCACCGGCTGGAGGAGGGCGACGGAGTCACGCTCGATGATTTCACCGGCATCTCGACGTCCTTCCTGAACAACAGCAACTCCGAAGCACGCCTCTTCTTCATGAGCGAGGGGCCGCGTTACTCAACGAAATACGCGCACGCGCTTGAGCGCGATCACCATGCTAACGAGGCGCTGAAGGCGCTCGGCAAGCACTGGCACGATGCGCCGAAGCGCAAGCTTGGGCCGCATGACGGGCTGACCGATGCGGCGCGCGGCGGTAAAGCGTCGGCGAAGCGAGGTGGAGACCGCCCTGTCTTCGTGTGTCACTGGCGTGATTTGCTCGAGTCGAAGGCTTCGCACTACAACAACAGCGACGAGCTGCAGGGCTTGAACGCCGGATTCGGCAAGCGCGCCCGCCTGTCGCGCATCGGCATGCACGTTGAACTCTTGAAGCCCGGTCGGCGAACATCGTGGCCGCATGCCGAACGCGATGAAGAAGAATACGTCTATGTCGCCGAGGGCAAAGTCGATTGCTGGCTCGACGGACACATCTTTCCCATGCGGGAAGGCGACTTCGTCGGCTGGCGCGGCGGTGATGGCATCACGCACGTGGTCATTAACAACGAAGATGAAGACGCGGTGCTGATCGTCGGCGGCGAGGCGTCGCGCTGGCGCAGCCGCTGCTGGTATCCCTACCACCCGCATCGCCATAGGGAGATGGGCGAGAATTTTTGGCACGATCATCCGGTGCCGAAGCTCGGCCCACATGACGGCCTCCCGGATGCGCTTCGGGCGAAGCTGCCAAAGAAGGCGATGAAAAACGCGCTCGCCGCAAACACGGCGGCGATTAGGTTGAAGAAGAAGAAGAGGAAGTGATGGCGTATGCGTCTGCCCTCCCCTTGAGGGAGGGTCGAAAAATCGCGCAGCGATTTTTCGGGGTGGGGCAGGCGGGCGTTGCGGTTAGCGCCGCCCTGCCTTCAGGGAAGCGTCAAATTTTGCGCGAACGAGGATCGGCAGCGAACTCGACGCTAAGTGAGCAGATATCGGGCGGGCGACAGTGCCGCACCTTTATCCATGCGGCGCGCCCCGCCCCGAAAAATTCCTCGCCGCACTCGGAATTTTTCGACCCTCCCGCAAGGGGAGGGTAGGTGCGACGCTTCTACAAAAGCGTGAGCGTTGCCGAGCGCGATGGCGCGTTCGGCATCCTGCTCGACGGCAAGCCCATCAAAACTCCGCGGCGGAAGACCTTGTGCGTGCCGACGTATGCCCTCGCTGAAGCGATCGCGGCGGAGTGGCGCGCGCAAGATAACGAGATCAAGCCGCTCGCCATGCCACTTAATCGGCTGGCGAATACGGCCGTCGATCGCGGAGCTCAAGAGCTGGAGCAGATCGTCACCGATATCCTGCGCTACGCGAATGGCGACCTACTCTGCTATCGAGCAGAAAGTGCAGATCTAGCCCAGCGTCAGCGAGTTGCCTGGGATCCGATTCTCGACTGGCTAGTCGAAGCGCATCACGCGCGGCTCGCGGTCACGACCGGCATGACTCACGTCGCGCAGCCAGCTGATGCGCTTCTGAAACTTGGTGAGGCCATCAGGGCACACGATCCGTACGCACTGACGGCGCTTCACGCCGCCGCCACGATCACGGGATCGCTCGCCCTGGCGCTGGCCCTCATCGAGAGCCGCCTCGACCCAGCAGAAGCCTTCGCCCTATCGCACCTCGACGAGACCTATCAGGCCCAGAAGTGGGGCGTGGACCTTGCCGCCGCCGAGCGGGCGAAAACCCTTGCACACGAACTCACGTTTGCGGCGCGCTTCGTGGCGCTGACACGCCCTTGACCCCTGCGGTTGTGGCGCACAATCTCGACCCCCTTCTCGAAGAGCGCAAACCCATGAAGCACATCCTCAAAGAACTTGACGAACGCCGTGCACGCGCACGGGTGGGTGGCGGGGAGGCCCGTATCAAGGCGCAGCATGCGCGAGGCAAGCTCACCGCGCGCGAACGCATCGAACTCCTCCTCGACGAGGCTTCGTTCGAGGAGTTCGACATGTTCGTCAAGCCCCGCAACACCGATTTCGGGATGGACAAGTACAAAATTTCGGGCGACGGCGCTGTTCCCGGGTGGGGCGCTATCAACGGGCGCC
>JACXTT010015174.1_pt1 | contig 10012 bp, 7 predicted proteins | sample 9270951 | NCBI WGS metagenome assembly JACXTT01 (sample SAMN15532306, study PRJNA645909) | rock metagenome | isolation source: weathered quartz diorite | place: Puerto Rico | collected 2017-06-21
ACAGCCAGAAGGCCATCATCCTCAGCGGTTTCGTCGTGCTGTTTCAGTTTGCCTTGTTCCTCCTGATTGGCGTGATGTTGTTCGCGTATTATTCGACCGGCGCAACCAAGCCGGTGCTGGAAAGCAACGATCAGGTCTTCCCATTCTTCATAGTCCGTGAGTTGCCGCACGGTATCTCAGGCTTGGTAATCGCCGCGATCTTTGCCGCTGCGATGTCGAATCTCAGCGGTTCGTTGAATTCACTCTCATCAAGTACGGTACTCGATTTTTACAAGCCGTTAATGAATCCAAACGCGAGCGACGATTACCTGCTGCGTCTCTCCAAATGGTTCACCGTTGGCTGGGGACTGATTCTGATCGTGATCGCGATCGCTTCAAAGAGTTTCACCAAATCCGTTCTCAACACCGCGCTCACGATTGCTTCGCTACCTTACGGAGCAATGCTGGGAGCTTTCCTGCTGGGGGTGCTGACCAAACGGGCGAACCAAAGAGGCGTGATGACGGGCATGGCGGTCGCCCTGGCGGTGATGCTTTATGTATGGCTCAAGACGCCGCTCGCCTGGACCTGGTACGTTTTGACGGGAACAATCATTTGTTCCTCGGTGGGTTATCTCGTGAGCTTAATAACCGCTCCTCGGCAGTCGCCGATCGCAGAAACTGAATAATCAATGCTTAGAAAAGCCAATCAAAACATTCGTCTGGTTGCGAGCGCACTCGTTCTGGCCTTCGCAATCTCACATTCATTGCAAACCTCGGTCGCGAATGTGGTCGGCAGTGCACCTGTGACCAGTCCTAAGCCGTATTCGCGCAAGCCATCCAAAGACGCGTTGAAGTGGGCCGACACGGAACTCAAGAAGATGTCGCTCGACGAAAAGATCGGACAACTGATTTACGTCGGGGTCAACGCAACTTTCCTTAATCAGGACAGCGAAGCTTTCAAAGCTCTACGTCATCAAGTGGTTGATAATCATATCGGCGGGATCATTCTGTTTCGCGGTCCGGTTTATGAATCCGTTGTGCTCTGCAATCGCATGCAGCAGTTGGCGAAGTATCCGCTGCTGATCTCAGCCGATCTCGAAGCGGGCTCGGGAATGCGCTTCGACGACACGGTGAATTTCCCCTGGAACATGGCGATCGCGGCGACGGGCAACCCGGAATACGCGCGACGAGCAGGAGAACTAACTGGTCGCGAAGCGCGTGCGATGGGCATCCAGCAAATCTATGCGCCCGTTTCCGACGTGAATAATAATGCGGCCAATCCGGTCATCAATGTGCGCTCGTACGGCGAAGATCCAAAAGATGTGGCACGCTTCGTCGCGGCGTTTGTTGAAGGCGCGCAGCACGCGGGCGTCATCGCTACCGCGAAACATTTTCCCGGACATGGCGACACGGCGACAGATTCACATCGCGGTTTGCCGGAGATCGACGTCACCCGCGAACGCCTGAACTCGGTCGAATTAGTTCCGTTCCGCGCCGCCGTTGACGCGGGTGTTGGCGCGGTGATGACGGGACACATTGGTCTGCCTTTGATTGATTCGACGGCGATCCAGCCGCTGCCGCGCGACGTGAAGCTCAAAGCGATCGACACCACTGATGAGGGCGAAATAATCGCGGCCGGAACGATGCCGACGACCTTGTCACCGGTTATGAATGGGATGCTGCGAAATGACCTGCACTTCGACGGGTTGATCGTGACCGATGCGATGAGCATGAGCGGCTTGACGATTTACTTTACGCAGGAAGAAGCATCCGTGCGCGCTCTTGAAGCCGGCGCAGACTTGCTGCTGAAACCCGCCGATCCTGACGCCAGCATGCGCGGGGTGCGTGATGCCGTAAAGAGGGGCCGGCTGACTGAACAGCGTATCGATCAATCAGCGCGAAAAATCCTCGCCGCTAAATTCGATCTCGGCTTAACTCAGCAGCGCATCATGCCGCTCGATCAAATCGATCAAGAAGTCGCGGGCAATAAAGCAATGGAGCTGGCAGACGATATCGCGGACGACGCAATCACACTGGTTAAAAATGACGCGAAGCTTTTGCCGTGGACGAATCCCGCGAATGCGAAGGTCTTCAATCTTGCGATTACAAATGGTGACGACCGCTTATTCATTACGCAAGCGTTTGTTGGCGCGATGTCGCGCGGCGGCGTGAAGATGGACACGATGGTGCTTGACGATCGCTCGTCTGAACCTGAGGTCGCCAAAGCGATCGAAAGAGCTTCGCGCGCCGATGTGGTAATCGTGTCGATGTACGGCCGCGTGCGCACCGGGCAAGCACGCAGCGTGGCTTTACCCGAACCTGGAACCAAAGCGTTGAACGAATTGATCGATAAAAACTCAAAGTTGATCGGAATTAGCTTTGGCAATCCTTACATCCTGATGAGTTTTCCGAAACTGCCCACCTACATCGTCGCGTACGGTGATATGCCGAGTCTGCAGGAAGCCGCGGCGGAGTCGCTGCTGGGCAAGAACGAGATCAAGGGTCGGTTGCCGATTTCGCTTCCCGGAATGTATCCTCGCGGCACCGGAATTCAGTTGAAAGCTACCCGCTAACATGCGTCGTCATTTCGCGTCCCCTATGGTCGTTGCGCTGCTGCTAGCGCAATCCGTCTTCGCCCAACTCCCGTCGGTTCTTCCGGCAACTCAGGGCATTTCCGCCGAGCGTCTTGCGCGCATGGACGCGGTCATCAACGCGTCGATCGAAAAGAAGGAGTTGCCCGGCGCGGTCGTGCTCGTCGCGCGTCACGGCAAAGTCGTTTGGCGAAAAGCTTACGGAGCGCGCGCGGTCGAGCCGCAACGTGAAGCGATGACGCTCGATACGATTTTCGATCTCGCCAGTCTTACGAAAGTCGTCGCGACCACGACCAGCATCATGATCTTAGTTGAGCAAGGCAAAGTTCGACTGAGCGATCCAGCGGTGCAATTCATCCCCGAAATGAAAGGCGAAGGCCGCGACGCAATCACGATCGAACAGTTGATGACGCACATGAGTGGCTTCGCTCCTGACTTTGACCTGCGCGATCGCTGGACCGGATACGACGAAGCAATTAAGCGACTTTATCGCGAACCATTGCGAACGACACCGGGAACGCGATTCGTTTACAGCGATATCAACTACATCGCGCTGGGCGAGGTTGTGCATCGCGTCAGCGCAATGACGCTGGATGAGTTTGCGCGGCGAAACATTTTCGTCCCGCTGGGGATGCGCGATACAGGTTTCAATCCGGCGGCGTCTCAGAGGTCGCGAATCGCGCCGACAGAAAAGCGTCGCGGGCAGATGAATTATCTGGGCGACTCGAGTGCTGATGTTGGCGCTGAGGGCGAGAAGTGGCTGCGCGGACAAGTTCACGATCCGACTTCGTTTCGCATGGGCGGAGTAGCTGGTCACGCCGGTTTATTTTCTACCGCGAATGATCTCGCGATCTTCTGTCAGATGCTTTTGAATGGCGGCGTTTACAATGGCATCCGTATTTTGAGTCCGATGACCATCGCCACGATGACCCGGCCACGGGCCGTTTCGGAAACGGGTGCGGCGCGCGGACTTGGCTGGGATCTCGCGACGACTTTCTCTTCCAACAAGGGCGATCTGTTCCCGATGGGATCGTTCGGGCACACGGGATTCACCGGCACCTCGATCTGGATCGATCCGGCCAGCGATTCGTTCGTGATCTTTCTCAGCAACCGCGTTCATCCTGATGGCAAGGGTGATGTTGGCCCTCTTCGCGGACGCGTCGCTTCGATTGTCGCCGGCTCAATCACAGACACGCATGCATCAAAGGCGCGCGAGGAAGCGGGGAACACTGCGGCTGAATTGCTTGTGAGCCTGGCCCGCTTGAACTCGAGTGCGAATCGCGCCAGCAGCGCTCCAACTCCAACGGACGCACAAGTCTTGACCGGCATCGATGTGCTCGAACGCGACGGATTCAAGCAACTTGCCAATATGCGGATCGGACTGGTGACGAATCAGACTGGGCGCGATCGCGCCGGACGCCAGACTATCGATGCGCTCTTTAAAGCGCCAAACGTGAAGCTCGTCGCATTGTTTTCGCCCGAGCATGGTATTCGCGGCCTCGCTGATGAAAAAGTCTCGGACACGAAAGATGAGCAAACCGGCTTGCCGATTTATTCGTTGTATGGCGAGACGCGCCGGCCAAAGCCCGAGCAACTAAAGGACTTCGACGCGCTGGTTTATGACATTCAGGATGTCGGCGCGCGCTTCTACACCTACATCTCTACTCTCGGCATCATTATCGAAGAAGCAGCCAAGGCAAAGCTGCCGGTCTTCATTCTTGATCGACCGAATCCGATCAACGGCATCGATGTTGAAGGCCCCATCGCGGATGCAGATAAGCTTTCATTTACGGCTTATCACACGATTCCGGTACGACACGGAATGACTGTTGGAGAGCTCGCAAAATTTTACAACGAAGACAAAAAGCTCGGCGCCGATGTGCGAGTGATACAAATGGAGAACTGGCGGCGGGCGATGTGGTTTGATTCGACGAATCTTAGTTGGATCAATCCTTCACCGAATATGCGCAGCCTGACAGAAGCAGCGCTGTATCCCGGAATTGGCTTGCTCGAAACGACCAACCTTTCGGTAGGCCGCGGCACTGACACGCCCTTTGAAGTGATCGGCGCGCCGTGGCTCGACGGGCAAAAACTGGCGGGTTACCTCAACGCGCGCCGGATTCCCGGCGTTCGTTTGATTCCAATTCGCTTCAAGCCAAATACGTCGGTGTTTAAAAATGAAGAATGCAGCGGCGTAAACATCGTCATCACTGATCGTGATCGATTCAAATCAGTCGCGACCGGCATTGAGATAGCCGTAGCTTTGCATTCGCTCTTTCCAGCAGACTGGAAGATCGATAGCTATTCGCGTTTGCTGGTGAATGCGGATGCGCTGGAAAGACTAAAACGCGGTGCGTCGGCGGAAGAACTCACGCAATCGTGGCGAGCGTCCCTCGATGTGTTTCGAAAGAAACGAGCGGCGGTTTTGCTTTACGAATAACCCTCCAGTTAGTCCGCGCATCTTCACGAAAGCTTTGAGCTCCTAATCGCAGTCGCGGTAGTTGCGATAGCCTTCCGGCCTGATCAGATCTCGCCACACTTTCCTTTGGCAATCGCTTTATACGCCGGACCTAGCATTCGCATCGGGTTCCAATTGTGGCGCTGCCAGGTGGTGCCGTCGGCGAACTCGATGCGGTTGATGATCACGTCATCAAGGGTGGGTTTCGGCGGTTTACCGTTCGGCGCGGACGACACGTCTAACACTTTTCCGTCGGGTGCATAAGACAGCGCGATGATTTTCTTGATCTCATCCGGCTTGATCGAGACCTTACAGAGGATTTCCTGGTCCGTGGTGAATAGCAGAGTCTTGGAAGCCTGATAAGCGAAAATGAAACTTATGATTGTCTTTGCCGAAGTATTCTTCACTTCCGCGCGCGATTCATAGATTGGAATCCTTTTCGGATCGCGCGGTGATTCGAGTTTGGCATTCTCGATGGCGTGCATGTTCTGTATGCGCTGATTAGTTTGCCGTTCGATGCGTGCATTCTCACTCTCCACGCGGTTGGTGGGCCGACCGGCGTTAGGATCGGGTCGCGTAACTGAGTCGGGCAGGTCAGGACCATCGGGCGTGCCGCCAATCACCAACACTCTGTCCTTTACTTCAAGGTGCGCCATTTCGAGGCCGCGCGGATCCTGAGGAGTGTTTGGTGATTGACCGATCGCGAAGGTTAGTAGTGCGAACCCTAAAAAGATTTTCATCGCCGTCCTCGCACTGCCGGAATCTGTGAAGTGGCGCGAGTATTATTTGCACCGCGAGGATTGTCAACAGGTTTGGCCAAACGCGATCTTCCGCATGAAGCGACGTTCAGCGCTTGTTGCTATGCCACACCTTCTTCTTCGCAGATTTCTTCCTTCGTTTCGTGCCTGAGCGCCGCGGGAGTTTCTTCGGATCTCCCGTCGCGGCTTTCGCTACCACTCCGCCTTCGTCTTCCGCGATTTCGGCCAGCGTGCGCTTGGTGAGAATCGAGTAAGGCTGGGTCTCGGCGATGTCTTCGCCTTCCTTCGCATACTCGTCCTTGTGTTTCATCAAGAGCCATTGACGTTCGCGGGTGCGCACGAGCACGAATGATCCTTTGAGTTTCTTCCCGAGCAGAACGAACTTCAGTTCACCTTTCGCCAGAGCTTTCGAAACATTTTCGGCATTCTCAGGAGCGTACACACCCGTGTCCCAGACCATGACTGTCCCGCCACCGTACTCGCCTTCGGGAATGACACCTTCGAAGTTCGCATAATCGACCGGATGATCTTCGACCTGCATCGCCAGTCGTTTGACGGCCGGATCCATTGGTGGACCTTTTGGCACTGCCCAGGATTTCAATACGCCGTCCGCTTCCAGACGAAAGTCATAATGAAGCTGCGTTGCCCGATGCTTCTGCACTACGAAGATGTTGCCGAACTCGGAAGTTTTCTTCTCCGGGCCTGGCTCAGGAGTTTTGTTGAAGCGGCGTTTCTTTTTGTATTCGGTGAGACCCATGACCTAAGTTTCAGGTTTTGGGTGTGAAGTTTCAAGTTGGGAATCCGCGGCTAACTTGCTCTCCCTAACGGTTGGGCTTCTGACACTAGACTCCGGCAGCTTCAGCTTTCTCTTCCGGAAACAAATTGTCTTGAATCGGATCGAGGCCCAGCGCCTGCCGCACGCGCGCGAAACTGCGGCGATGGATTGCCGTGGCTCCCAGTTCCTGCAAGCAGCGGCAATGCTCAGGCGTGGGATAGCCTTTGTGAGTTTTAAAGTTGTAGCCGGGATGCATAGAATCAAATTCGGTCATGATCGCGTCGCGCGTAGTCTTTGCGATGATCGACGCCGCAGCGATGCTCGCCGACAGGGCGTCGCCCTTGATGATGCCGCGCTGTGGCGTAGCGCAATGCGGGATGCGGCGGGCATCGACGAGAATGAAATCAGGTTGCGAAGCTAATCCTTCGACGGCGCGCCGCATCGCCAGCAAGCCGGCGTGATAAATATTCAGCGTGTCGATCTCTTCGACTTCCGCGCGGCCAACGGCCCACACGATGCAATCGCGCTTGATTTGCTCCGCCAGCTCGCCGCGAACTGTTTCATCCAAAATCTGTTTTGAATCATTCAGACGTTTCAGTTTGTAATTCTTCGGCAGGATTACCGCGCCGGCGATCACCGGGCCGGCAAGTGGGGCCATTCCGGCTTCATCGACGCCGGCGATCATGTTGAAACCCTGCTCCCACAAATCAATTTCGAAGCGCAGGAGATTGTGAAGCCGCTGACCCTCTGCGCGATTCTTGCGCCACCGCTCGCGAATCAACTTCGCGAGATGATGCGCGCCCTGGCGCGAATCAGTCTCCAGTGCTTCGACCAGACCTTTCGGCACGCGTCGAGCGCGATCGACATAACGCTCTCTTAGTTCAGGAATTGATTTATCGAGGATTTCTTCAAGCGTCGGCATAAATTCTTAGCCGCGGATGAACGCGGATACACGCGGATATTAGAACAATCTCAGAAGGAAAAGAATCACAGGGGATGTTTTATCGATGGTCTTATCAGCGCTAATCCGCGTTTATCCGCGGCTAGTCTTTCTTCCGCGCTGCCGTCCCTAACGGTCGGGCTTCTAACACCTTATTTCCCAGACAACGCTGCCAGGGACGTTTGATCCAAAACATAAACATCGGCCGCCGGTGTTGTGCCCACCGAAATCGTAAATGCCGGCCGGCTGGCAGCTCTCAAACGCGTGAGCATCGTTTGATTGCTCAGATAGGTTCGGCCGCGCGCGTCGATCAGAAAGTCTCCAGCTCGCAATCTACTTAGCGTTCCGGGTTCAGATAGCTCGAGCGAAACCAGATCGGATCGGTTAGCTCGCTGAGCATAATAGGCGGAAACGGTTTCCAATTCGCTGACAACTATCGCGTTCGGTTGGGCACGCTTGGCAATCTCGCGCAGAGCATCCTGCATGTAGGCGTCATAGAACTCATCCTGAGGAAAGTAGTCGCCCGCTTTAGCCGAACCGCCTGATAACGCGTTCACATAAAGCCGGTAATGAGGTGAAGCCTTCGTCGCGGACCAGAACGCAGCCAGGATCACCAGCGCAGGAAGCGCGGCGCGCGCGTACACCTTGATTGAATCGTTACCGATCAATCGTGCGCTCAAACGGCCGACGTTCCGAGCGACAAAGTGAATGCCAATTGCTGAAGTGATGACAACCACGGGCATCAGCGAAGTGATATAGCGTGTGAACTTTCCGCCCGCGAACACAAAGCCGATGGCCCAGAGCGCGATCCACATCAATAGCAGATAACGTCCATCACCGGTCTGGCGGCGAAACACCAGCACGATACCGCCCAACAATCCTGCTAATGTGAGTACGGGCAGTTTCGTTCCGAGCAACACCAAATAGAAATACCAGGGTTGACCGTAAAGCCAATCAGCGAACCTATGTGAATAAAGTCGCCCCATGAATTCATAACTGTCATGCCCCATGGCGCGATAGCTGGTGAAGTTCGCGATGGCTTTCCACGTGCCGGGCAACAGAATCGTGGGACTTAGAACAACAAACGTGAGCCCGAGAATGATGAAAAATTTGATGAAACGCTTCTTTCCGATCACCCAGCGCGTGGCCGGGATGTTTTGAAACACATAGTTGTAGGCGACGGGGATCGAGATAAGAATTGGAATGAGCTTTGAAGCCATCATCGCGCCCATCGCGATCGCAGTAGCCCAATAGTAGCGTTCAGGATTTCGCTGGGGCTCACTTTCGGCGACGCGCTGTCCGCGCAACCAGAAAAAGATTGCCAGCAGAAAGAAGAAGACGAGAAAGGTGTCTTCCTTGGCGATCCGATTCAATCCAATTATTAGCGGATCGAATGCCCATAGCGCCGCCGATAACAAACCGATTTCGAGCCCAAACAACTCTGAAGCTATTAAGAAAAGCAGCACAGCAGTCGCGGCGCCGAACAGAGCGCTCGGCAAACGCAAAGACATCTCCACCGGCATGTTGAGATCAGGGTGCGTCGCCACCAGAGATGTCTGGTTCCAACGTTCAGCGCCGATCACGCTGATGGTGAGTAACGCTTTCATCAACAGGGGATGCTCGCCATTTGCTGAGGTTAGTCCGTGTGCGCGGTAATCACCGACGGCGGTCAGCTTGTTCAACTCGTCTTCGCTGAGTCCCTCACTTGCGAGGTGGTGAACACGAAAAGCGAACCCCGCGAGAGCGAGCACCAATAAGGCGAAAATCAGAATTGTGCGTGGAACAGTGCGGGGGCCGGCGTCAGGGAAAAACTCAGGCCGCAATCCAGCGGTTATGAAGGGCACAGCAGGGGACGACAAGATCTAACGGGGCCTCCTAAAAACCAAAACGCGGACCCCTTGGGACAAACTGGAGTGCCGCGTGAAGGGCAAGCTTAACGTGTATCTGCCATGCGGGCAAATCTATAACCATTTACAGGGGGCGGCAGTTTTAGAAGTTGAGCTTGCAATCGACGGTTAAATCAGCGAATATGAGCGCTTGATTCCAGCCTTACCCTTCGAGCAAGCAATCGCTTCGAGGGGTATTTAGCTTTACCCGATTTTCACAGAAAAGGTACAGAAATAATGGCACCAGCACTTCAGCAGGAGAACGCACCGACATCATCAGCTCCTGCCTTTCGCATAGATCAACAGCTTCACCAGATTCTTTACAAGCCGGAACCCCGTTCGGTTTTGGAGCCGCTGCCGGAACCGGCTGTGCTGCCAGAGCCGCCGTATCCGCTCAAGCCCGATCCGCAACCGATGACCAAGTCGGAGTATCAGAAGCTGAACGCGATCCGCACGTGGAAAACCTGGGGTTCGCCCTACTTCAAATCGCGCTGGTATAGCAAAGACCTGCGGCCAATTATTCCTTACCAGTTTACCGACTGGAAGTTCAATTACGATTGCCTTTACTCGTGATCATAACACCAAAAGGTCAAAGGAATTACGCGGGAACCGGCCAACCCAGCGA
>JACXTT010015175.1_pt1 | contig 10012 bp, 11 predicted proteins | sample 9270951 | NCBI WGS metagenome assembly JACXTT01 (sample SAMN15532306, study PRJNA645909) | rock metagenome | isolation source: weathered quartz diorite | place: Puerto Rico | collected 2017-06-21
GCCGTTTTTGTCGACCTGGACCGTCTCGTCGTTGACGCACCCGTAGGTCTGGGTGGTGCGGTTCGCCGTACACATCGACCAGTAGCGCAGCTGCTGCCCGCCGGTGGTCACGGGTTCGCCGTCGAAGGTCCGCGGGGTGGTGGGCATCTTTCCCTTGAGCAGCAGCACCTTGCCCCACTCACGGGAGAGGTAGGCGTACACGTACTTGTTGTCGACGTTCTCCCCGAGCCCACCGGGCAGCTTGCCGGTCAGCTCGGCGATCAGGGTGGTCAGCGTCGGCGACGTGTACTGGTTCTCGGTCGGGTCGGTCAGGTAGGTCTGTGCCACGTTGACGTACCGCATGAAGTGCGGCGCCTTCGGCGCCAACAGCCCGACGGGCGGGAGCGGCAGGTCGACACCCAGGCCCGCGAGGAAGTCGGTGATGGGCAGCAGGTTGGGCAGCGGGTCCGGGCAGGTCGGCAGGGCGAGCCGGGTGCCGTTTGCGTACACCAGCGTGATCGCAGGGGCCGGTACCCCGCCAAAGGCGCCGGCTCCGCGGTCGGGCAGGTAGATCCGGTAGGCGAACGCGATGCCGTACCGGGTGCCGTCGGTGCTGTTGTTGTAGAGCGTGTTCGCCGGCCCGCCGCTCGCCGGAGCCCGGCCGTTGACGATGCGCACCGTGTAGCTGCGGTTCGTCGCGTTGCGGTCCGCGCCCACGACGAAGGGGTTGGTCGAGCCCGGGTCCGGCTTGATCTGGTCGTCGTGCAGGTTGCTCGCGGTCTGCAGCGCGAGGCTGTAGGTCTGCAACGACATGTAGCGCGCGTGCGGGAACTGGCCGGTGAGCTCGATCGAGCCGCCCGGCGGCACCGGGATCGCAGCGCCGAGGTAGCGGGTCGCGAGGTCGGGGAACAGGATGTTCTCGCGATCGGCACTGGGCTCGAGGATCCACCCGCACGACCGTGCTCGCGCCGGGTCCGACGCGATCGCCCTGGACGGCGACAGGGTCAGGGTGCCGATCAGCGCGGTGACGGCGGCGACGGCACAGATCAGGACGCGGGAGGTGGGGCGTGAAGCCATTCCCGGACGCTAACAGAGGTTGGAACAGATAGACAAGATGTTCCAACCCGGACAATATCGAAGAACGTTCCACCGTGTGTAGGATCGCCGGCATGACCACGTCGGCCGAGCTCCCGCACCTCGAGCGGGCGACCCGCGAGCACGCGCTCCGGTTCGCGCGGATGCAGTTCGAGCAGGGCGAGCGCGTCGACATGCAGACCCTGGCCACCGCGCTCGGCGTCGGCCGGACGACGCTCTACCGCTGGGTCGGTGACCGCGAGCAGCTGATCGCCGAGCTGTTCGCCGCCCTGACCGACGAGCTGTTCGCCGGGATCGCCGAGGAGACGACCGGGTCGGGCATCGACGGGGCGCTGGAGCAGATCCGCAGGTTCATGGTGCTCACCGCAAGCTTCGAGCCGTTGCGCGACTTCGCCCAGCGCGAGCCGGCGCTGGCGCTGCGCATCCTGGTGTCACCGCACGGCATCGTGCAGGACCGGATCCGTGCCGGAGTGACCGCAGCGCTCGAGGCCAACCTGCCCGCGAGCCAGCTCCCGATCCCCAACGACCTGATCGACGTCCTGGTCCAGGTCGGCGCCGGGTTGCAGTGGACGCCGATCGTCATCGGCGACCCGCCCGACATCGACCGGGCCCTGCACCTGGGCCGCACCGTGCTCGACGCGCACTTCGGCTGACGCCTCAGTAGGCGATCCCCACGGCCGAGAACGCGGCCGCGCAGAACAGCGACGCCGGAACGACGGCGAACGCTGCGGGGACGAACACCGAGAACCTGCGGGACGTGCCGATGAGGACGGCGATCCCGAGCACGGCCATGAAGCCCGCGGTCTGGGCGATCTGGACCTGGAAGGTCCCGTAGATCAGGTGCACGTTGCGCCAGCTCAGCACCGCCTCACCGATCAGGACCCCGGCGCCGGCCGCGGACCCGACGACCTGTTGCCACCAGACGCGCCCGGACGTCCACGAGCCGGCCACCCCGAACACCACCCCGGCCATGACTCCGAACACCATCCACATCCGGGCGTGCGCCGACCACACGGTCGCCACGCCGTCGAGACCCAGGAAGGCGGCGTAGCCGTAGTAGGCCTCGACGGCGACGACGAGCATGACCACGCCCGCAACGGCCGAGCGGACCGGGTCGGTGCGCAACACGGCACCGAGCAGGAACGCGCCGAGCGCCCACACCGCGCTCGAGTTCGCGAGGTTGGCCCACGGGTAGGAGATGTGGGTCATCACCACGAGGTCGCCGACGCCCAGCGCCAGGCCGGCCGTTATCGGGGCGATCAGCAGGCGGCCGACATGGACGAAGGACAGGGCGGAGACAGGGCGCTCGAGCGTGGTCATGGATCCAGCCTCGCCGCGCTGGGCGTTCGCGACCTCCGCCTCAGGTACCGGGCCGGGGGACCGAGGTACCGCGTCGGACACCGCGCGCCGGTACTAGCACCAAGGTCCGATGGCGGCTCGGCGTTATCGGCGAGATGGTCGAGTCACTCGAGGAGAGGTTCGCGCGGTGATCAAGTACGTGGTGGCAGCTGCCGCGCTCGTGCTCGCCGTCGTACCGGCCGCCTTCGGGATGGTCGGCAACGACTCGTTCACCCGCGACGTACCGATCCGCATCCCCGACCAGGCGCGCACGGCCGCGCCGACACCCTCGGGGACTGGTCACGGCGAAGGGAGCAACGGCGCAGGACATGGGCCGGACCGTGGGTCCGGGCACCGTCCGCAGACGGGCGCCGGAAGCAGTTCGGACGACGGCTGACTGCCTCCGAGCCCAGAATGGACGCGATGACCCACGATCCGCCTGCCGCCGTTGCCGGTGACCAGCGCGGCGCCACCCGGGAAGCCCCCGGGCTGGCGCCGTGGGTCGTCGTCTCCGCGGGGCGTCGGGACTCCGTCGGGATCCAGAAGCCACGCAGGATCCTGGCCGTGGTCGGGGTAGGCGCTCTGCTCGTGCTCGTCGTGGTCAGCGTCTTCGGCATCGTCGCCGCACGCAACCTCGCCGCACGCCAGGCCGTCCACGACGCCGCGAGTACGGCGGACCTGCTCGCCGAGGCCATCGTCCAACCGGCGCTGACCAACGCCATCACCCGCCAGGACCCGGCCGCGGTGGCCGCGGTCGGGAATGCCCTGCGGCCCTACATGGCGTCGTCGTCCCTGGTGCGGGTGAAGATCTGGGCGCGCGACGGGACGATCCTCTACTCCAACGAACCGAGGCTGCTCGGACAGAGGTTCACCCTGGATCGCGAGGAGACCGACGTGTTCGCGCATCCGCGGACCCGCGCCCAGGTGTCCGACCTGACCGCCCCCGGTAACCGCTTCGAGTGCCGCCACGGGCGGTTGCTCGAGGCGTACCGACCGATCTGGACTCCGGACGGGACGCCGCTGCTCTTCGAGACCTACTCGCCGTACACCGAGGTGGACCAGCGGGCCGGCCAGCTCTGGCGCGGCTTCGCCGGGGTCACGATCAGCAGCCTGCTGCTCTTCACGGCGCTGATGATCCCGCTGCTCTGGCGGCTGGCCACCCGGCTCCGGGCGGCCCAGCGCCAACGGGAGGCCTTGCTGCAGCGTGCTGTCGACGCTTCGGCAGACGAACGCCGGCGGATCGCGGCGACGTTGCACGACGGCGTGGTGCAGGAGCTCGCCGGCGCCTCGTTCTCGCTGAGCGGTGCGGCCAATCGCGCGGAGGTGATCGGTGACGACCAGCTCATGGCTGACCTGCGGTCGACCTCGACCACGCTGCGGGACAGCATCGGCGGACTTCGCACGCTGCTGGTCGACATCTACCCCGAGACGCTGGAGTCGGCGGGTCTGCTCGAGGTGCTGCGCGACCTCGCGACCACCTTGCGCTCGCGGGAGATCGCGGTGCACCTCGACCTGCCCGAGGTCGATCCCGGTCTCGGCGCCGAAGCCGACCGGCTGGTCTTCCGGATCGTCCACGAGTGCCTGCAGAACGTACGCCGGCACTCCGCGGCCGCGAACGTCCGGGTGAGCCTGCGCAGCGGCGCGGACGGCACGGTGGTCGAGGTCGCCGACGACGGCACCGGGTTCGATCCGTCCGAGGTGCTCGCCAGTCCTGCCGAGGGGCACTTCGGGCTGCGCGTCCTGTCCGATCTCGCCAGCCGCGCCGGAGCGCACCTGGCCGTCTCCTCGGCTCCGGGCTCCGGCTGCACCTGGCGACTGGAGCTGCCGTGAGCGCGATCAGGGTGCTGCTGGTCGACGACCATCCCGTCGTACGGGCCGGGCTGGCGGGCCTGCTCTCGGCCACCGACGACCTCGAAGTCGTCGGTGAAGCTGCTGACGGTGCCGCGGCACTGGAGATCGCCGCCGCCAGCGCACCGGACGTCGTCCTGATGGACATCTCGATGCCGGGGATGGACGGAGTGACCGCGACCAGACGTCTGCTCGACTCGCGCTTCGCCGGCGCGGTGGTGATGCTGACGTCGTACGCCGAGCGCGACCGGGTGATCGACGCGCTTGGTGCCGGTGCGGTCGGGTACCTGCTCAAGGACTCCGAGCCGGGTGAGGTGCTGGCAGCGATCCGCGCAGCGGCGAGCGGGCACGCCCCGATCGATCCCCGTGTCGCCGGCGCCCTGCTTCCCACCCGTACGCCGGCCCCCGGCGCCGACCTGAGCAGTCGTGAGCGCGAGGTGCTGGACCTGGTCGCGCAAGGCCTGGCCAACAAGCAGATCGCTCGTCGTCTCGGGATCACCGAACGGACGGTCAAGGTCCACGTCGGCAACGTCTTCCGGCGCATCGGGGTCGCCGATCGCACCAGCGCCGCCCTGTGGGCGCGCGACAATCTCGGCTGACCGGTGCGGCGACCCTTGCGCTGCCGTGGGCCGCACGTAACGATCGACCGAGCGGCGCCGTCGCATCGACGATCACTCCAGCCGAAGGACACTGCTGATGAACGACATGTGGAGCACCGTCGCCGCCGAGCGCGGCGCCCTCGCCGATGACCTCGCGGGACTCACCGCGGACCAGTGGGCGACGAAGTCGCTGTGCCAGAACTGGACGGTCGCGCAGACCGTCGCGCACATGACCGGGACCGGGGTGCTCACGCCGGTGACGTTCTTCGGCAACTTCGCGAAGGCGGGCTTCAACTTCGACAAGTTCGCGAACGCGCAGATCGTCAAGCACCTCGGTGCCGACGATGCCGGCACGCTCGCGAACTTCCGTGCCATCCAGCACTCGACGTCCTCTCCTCCCGGGCCGAAGCTCTCCTGGCTGGGCGAGGCGATCGTGCATGCCGAGGACGTACGCCGCCCGCTCGGCATCAAGCACACCTACGACGCCGACGCGGTCCAGCAGGTCGCCGACTTCTACAAGGGCTCGAACGCGCTGATCGGGACGAAGAGCCGGATCGCCGGGTTGGCGCTGAAGGCAGACGACAGCGACTGGTCGCACGGTGAGGGCGAGGAGGTCAGCGGCCCGATGCTCTCGCTGTTAATGGCGATGACGGGACGCAAGATCGCCTGCAATGATCTGAGCGGACCGGGGGTTTCGACCCTGGAGAAACGGTCCCTCTGATCGACTGACCGGGAGCCGATGATGGAACGCTGGGCCGAGTTCGTACTGCGACACCGACGGTGGGTAGCGCTCTTCTGGGTGGTGATGCTCGTCGGGGGCATCGCGTCGGTCCAGAAGACCACCAGCAACTTCACGATCAGCTTCGACCTCCCGAGTGAACCCGGGACCAAGGCCGCGAACCTGATCGTGCAGGAGTTCCACAACGGCGGCAAGAACTCCCCGGCGCTGGTCTCGATCACGGTCGCGCCGGGCAGCACGGTCGCCGCCCACGCGACGGCGATCGACGCTGCGTTCGCCAAGATCACCACGGACGTGCCGAACACCCGGGTGGTCGACCAGGCCAACAGCGGCGGCGACCCCGCGTTCGTCACCAAGGACGGCCGGACGGCGTACGCCTATGTCTTCTACCCGTTCCCGACCTCGCAGACCCAGAAGCCGCCGTCGGCGGAGCTGACCAAATCGCTGAACGCCAACAAGCCGGCCGCCTCGACCGTGGGTGTCACCGGTGAGGAAGTCCTCGCCCTCGGCAACGACAAGGGCGGCAACGGCGTCCTGGCCGAGACCCTGATCGGGGCAGTCGGCGCGCTTGCCGTGCTGGCCTTCGTGTTCGCCTCGCTGCTCGCGTTCCTGCCGCTGGTGATCGCGCTGGTCTCGATCATGACCACGTTCCTGCTCCTGCTGCCGCTCACCGAGATCACCGATGTCTCGTTCATCGTGCAGTTCCTGGTCGCGCTGATCGGCCTCGGTGTCGCGATCGACTACTCGCTGATCCTGGTGACGCGCTGGCGTGAGGAACGCGATCACGGCAAGGACAACCACGCCGCGGTGGTCGAGGCGATGCGCACAGCCGGCAGTGCGGTGCTGTTCAGTGGCCTGACCGTCGCCATCGGCTTGCTCGCGCTGATCGTCCTGCCGGTGCCGTTCATGCGCAGCGTCGGGATGGGTGGTGCGCTGATCCCGTTCGCCAGCGTCTCGGTGACGCTGTCGCTGATGCCGGTGATTCTCAGCGCGATCGGCCCGAAGATCGACTGGCCCAAGGTGCGGCACGAGAACACCGCGAGTGTCGGCTGGAGCCGGTGGGCCCGGCTCGTCGTACGACGCCGCTGGTTCGCGGCCGGCGCGGCCCTGATCGTGCTCGGTGCGCTGTTCGTCGCGTTCACCGGGATGAAGATCGGCTCGCCTGCGTCGGAGTCGCTGGCCCGCAACGGTGCGGCCTACGACGCCTTGCACGTGCTCGAGAACGGTGGCGTGGCAACGGGAGCGCTGACGCCGATCGAGGTCGTGGCGAAGGCTGATCAGGCCCCGGCGATCGCCGCGAAGCTCGGGGCCGTCAAGGGCATCGAGCGCGCGATCGTCTCGACCGGCCCGAGCAGCAACGCCAACGGCATGACCGTGATCCTGGTGATCCCGAAGGCCGAGACCGTCAACAACAAGACGGTGCAGCCGGTCAAGGACGTCAAGAGCGTCGCCGCGACGCTGCCCGGTGTGCTGGGAGTGGCCGGCCTCGGCACGGCACAGGTGGACTTCCTGCACGGTGTCTACGGCAACTTCCCGCTGATGCTCGGCCTGATCGCGCTGCTCACCTTCATCCTGCTGGTGCGGGCGTTCCGGTCGCTGCTGCTGCCGTTCAAGGCGGTCGTGCTCAACCTGATCTCACTGTCCGCGGTGTACGGCGCGATGCGGTTGTTCTGGCAGGACGGGCACGGGTCGCACACCCTCTTCGGGATCCCCGAGACGGGCGCGGTCACCTTCTGGGTGCCGATGATGGTGTTCGCGTTCCTCTTCGGGCTCTCGATGGACTACGAGGTCTTCATCCTGGCCCGGATCCGCGAGGAGTACGACGCCGGGCACTCGACCGACGAAGCAGTCATCGAGGGCATCGGCCGGACCGGCCGGTTGGTCACCAGTGCGGCGCTGATCCTGTTCCTCGCGTTCGCCGCACTCGCGTCCGGGCCGGGCACCGACTTGAAGATCCTGGCGACCGCACTCGGCTTCGGCATCCTGCTCGACGCCACCATCGTGCGCTCGCTGCTGGTGCCGTCACTGGTGTCGCTGTTCGGCACGTGGAACTGGTACCTGCCGGACTCGGTGGCGCGACTGCTCCGGGTCAAGCCCTCGGTGCAGCATTCCGAGACCGCGACACGCGCCGAGGTCTCGTAGGCCAATCACGGCCTCCGGGCACGTCGGGGAGCACAGTGGAAGAAGCCGTCACGGGTTTTCCCGTGCACTGTCCGCCAGGAGCTCACCATGGCAATTGGACTCGGGATCGGCCTGCTTCTCATCACGCTCGGCATCGTGTGCGAGTTCGTCGTCGCGCACTTCGACTCGTCGGGTGCCGCGCACCCGAGGTGACGTTCAGAAGCTGAACGAGACTCCGGTCTTCTCCTCGCTCAGCGTCCAGAGCCGCTTGCCGAGCTCCGCGTCCTCGGCGTACTTGCTCAACCTGGCGTCGCCGACCGGTCCGCGCTGCTCCCGGAACCCGGTCGGTCCGCTGTAGGAGCCGGGCTTGGCCAGCGTCGCTGCCAGCAGGGACGGGTTCGCTCCCTTGGCAGCTGACTGGAAGATCAGCGGCATCACGAGCGGGGCGATCGCGCCGACGAGCTTGTTGGCACCCATCCCGTTCGGGTCGGCGACCAGGCCGGTGGCCGAGATGCCCGGGTGCGCCGCCGTGGACACGAGCGAGCTCCCGGCCTCAGCGGTCCTCCGGTGGAGCTCACGGGCGAACAGCACGTTGGCGAGCTTGGAGTTGCCGTAGTACGGCTCCGGCCGGTAGCCCTGCTCGGGGTTCGCCTCGAGCACCTTGTCGGTGCCACCGAAGTGGGCGATCGAGGCGACCGTCACCACCCGGGGCGTCGCGGACTTCGCCAGTGCCGGCAGCAGCCGGCCCGTCAGGGCGAAGTGGCCGAGGTGGTTGGTCCCGAACATCAGCTCGTGGCCGTCCTCGGTCTCGCGGTACTTCGGCGGGTTCATCACACCCGCGTTGTTGACCAGGAGGTCCAGCGGACCGTCCCAGCGCTCGGCGAACTCACGCACCGAGGTCTGCGAGGCCAGGTCGAGCGGTTCGACCCGGACCTCGCCGCTCATCTGGCGGGCGGCCTCGGCGCCGGCCTCCGGATTGCGGCAGGCGATCACGACCGAGGCACCGTGGGCGGCGAGCTCCTTGACGGTGTGGAAGCCGATGCCGGAGTTGCCGCCGGTGACGATCGCCGTCGTACCGGTCAGGTCCGGCAGGTCTGCAGACGTGAAGCTCATCAGTTCTCCTGGTGGTGGTGCACGAGGTCGGCGTACTCGGGGTGCTTCTCGATCCACCCGCGGTAGAACGGGCAGACCGGTACGACGTCCCGCTCGCCCTTCGCACGGATCTCGTCGAGTGACGTGCGGATGATCGCGGAGCCGACGCCGTGGCCCTCGAAGGCCGGGTCCACCTCGGTGTGGACGAACACGATCGAGGTCGGGTGCAGCTCGTAGACGGCGAACCCGGCGAGCTCGCCGTCGATGTGCGCCTCGTAGCGGGACTTCTCGGGATTGTCGGTGACGACGACATCGCTCATGAGCCCCAACCTATCCAGCGGCCCTACCGGGAGGGGAAGGAGTCGGGACAGACTGGCGTTGTGGCGGACGTGACACAGACACCGGAGATCTTTCCCCTGCTGCGCGAGCGCTGGAGCACGCGCCTCTTCGATCCTGGCTACGAGGTGACCGAGGACGACCTGGACCGGCTGCTCGAGGCGGCCCGCTGGTCCCCGAGTGCCGGCAACTCCCAGCCGTGGGCCTTCCTGGTGACCAAGCGCGGCGACGACGCGCACCGCAAGTTCGTCGCGACATTGAGCCGGGGCAACTCCGGGTGGGTGCCGACGGCGAGCGTGGTGCTGGTCTCGCTGCACCGCATCGGGGACGACGAGGACCCCTCGCTGACCTTCAGTGACTACGCCGCCTACGACCTCGGCCAGGCGGTGGCGCACCTGACGGTCCAGGCGTCCTCGATGGGCCTGCACGTGCACCAGTTCGCCGGGTTCGACCACGCCGCGGTCGCGGCGGCGTTCGGCGTACCGGCTGCGTGGGCGGTGACCACCGGGATCGCCATCGGGCGCTACGCCTCACCCGAGCAGCGTGAGGCGGCAGATCCGGGCCTGCGCGAGCGCGAGCAGAAGCCCCGGGTGCGCAAACCGGCGAGCGAGTTCGTCTTCGCGGGCGAGTTCGGACGCCCGCGCGGGGTGTGACCGGGGCCACGAAAGTTTACAAGTCCTAGGGTCTTGTCAAACGGCTTTACATTCACTACCTTCTTGTCAAGTGGTTCGTGCACTCACCCGGCACGACACCTGGCAGAAGGAGAGAACGATGGCAGGCGACACGATTCCCAACTCGACGGTTCCCGAGGGCACCACCGAGGTCTGGAAGGACAACAAGCGCTACCTCTGGCTGATCGGACTCG
>JACXTT010015176.1_pt1 | contig 10011 bp, 16 predicted proteins | sample 9270951 | NCBI WGS metagenome assembly JACXTT01 (sample SAMN15532306, study PRJNA645909) | rock metagenome | isolation source: weathered quartz diorite | place: Puerto Rico | collected 2017-06-21
CGCAGGGCGTGGAGGCAGATCGAACCGGAAACCCAATACTGGCGCGGGGTGTTCCGAATCTGTTCCGAATTCGCTCCGAATTACTTTGCAGAAAACCGCACTTTGACCGGTTCCACGCCGCGCGCATCGGCGTAAAGATCCGCCATTTTCTGCGTCTTGTGGCCCAGCAACGCCTTGGTGTCGACGCGTCCCTCCGCCTCGTATAGGCGCTTCGTCAGGCTGCGGATTTCGTGAAAGGTAGGGGGGTTCTTGCCCTTGATGCCGGCCAGCGTCCGCGCCTCCGCAAACTTGTTCGACAGCGTGTCATAGTGCACCGGATCGCCCCGCTTCACGCCGCGCCACTGCTTGATGTGGTGCACTAGGTAGCGGCTCACCACGCCAGTCCCACGGCAGCGCGCCAGCACGTCGCGCAATGACAGGTCGATGGCACCTAGACGGATGTCTAGCGGAATGGCGATCTTCACGCCCGTCTTGCTGCGGCTGGCGATCACCACATCCTTGCCGATGGTGGCGCGCTCCCACGCCACGATGGTTGAGCGGTCCTGTCCAGTGATCAGCGCCAGCAGCATGGCGTTCTCCAGCCAGTCGGCTACATCTTTGGCCTTCGCGCGAATCGCCTGGAACTGATCTAGCGTCAGCCGCTGGCGCGCCGTCTTGACCTTGACCGCTTCCGTCACCGCAGCAGGGTTCTTGTCCATCCAGCCCAGCGCCATGCCCTTGGTGAACAGCTTCGTCAGATGGCTGCGCATGGCCTGCGCCGTCCGGTTTTTTCCTTCCTTCTCGATGGCTTCGATTAGATCGGCCACATGCCGCGTTGTTACCTCGGCGCACTTTACCGTGCCAAACGCCGCGGTGATGCGCTTCTCCAGCGAACGGCGCGTCAGGATGGTGCTGTGCGCAATGCCTTCCGTCGACAGCTTGGGGATCAGATCGGCAACCGTCTCGGCGCCAAGGGTGACGCGCTCGGCCAGCTTCTTGGCGACCGTCTGCGACTCGATGGAGGCATTCGCCTCATGCGCCTCGAAGATGGCCTGCACGAGCGGGATACGGCCCAGCACAAAGCTCTTGCCGGTGATGGGGTGCACCCACGTGTAATAGCCGGGGCGCGGTTCGCGCAGATGCGCTGGCCAGTTGGCGCGCTTACGGATTCGTGGGCGAGCAGCCATCATGCAATCCTATGGACAAGGCGAGGGCGGGCGTCGGGGGCGAACACGGCGTTCTCGTCCACATAGTACGCTCTGCCGACTTTCTGAGGCGGCGGGTACAGCTTGCCATCGCGCGCCCAGCCCCGGAGCGTATCGATGTGCGGGGGCGGATCGTAGTTCCTGGCTCCCCACTTCTCAAGGCTGATCTTCATTCTCTCTCTCCCAGTCCCCACGCAGCGCGCGTGAGGGCGATGATTCGTTCTGCGTTCTGCTGCATCACCGCTCCTGCTGCGCTGGCTTCGCCTGATCCAGCGTAGCCACCATCGGCGCATCAAAGTCATCCGAGGCGACGGCTGACAGGGCGGCCAGCACCTTGGCGTAATGCTCGGGCTCAGGCTGGCGGGCGTGGGTCAGCGCCTGCACTGCTACCAGCAGCGCGCGGCGGTTGGCAATTCGGCTCATGTTGGCTCCTTTCCAATCCTGCGCAGGTATGCGGCCGGCAAGCTGGTCCAGTCGAATTCGTCCTTGAAGTCGCCGCAATGGTGCTCGCGGCGCGTCATCACGTGGCCGGAATCGAGCGGCAAGCTCGTGCACCGGATGCCAAACATGGACGTTCGCTCGATGCCAGATACCGGCGCGCTCTTGTGGCATTCGCCCACCAGACTGCTGAGCCGGTGCCACCAATCGCAGCCGGCGCAGCATGGTCCTTGCTTTACGTAGAAGCGGTCGGCCAATTCTTGATCTTGACTGGGGATGTCAACCATGGTCCCGCTCCTGCTTGATGGCGCGCCACATGAACGGCTTCGCCGGCCACCAGTCGCCGCGATCGGCCACGAAGAATCCGGAGCCAAGCCACGCGCATTCCGAGGGTCCGGCAAATCCGGCGATGATGGCCTCGAACTTGGCGCCGTCCTTGGGCGCGTATTCGTGGCTCTGCCAGCCCAATTCCATCAGGCGCAGGCGAATCTGCACCATCAAGCGAATGCAGTCCTGATGCGTCGGCAATTGCTCAGCCCGTGCAGCCTTCTGTTCGGCTGCCTCGCGCAGCAACGCATGCACATCAACTGCGCGCTCTGCCTCCGCCTTCCCCGGTGAGGGGGTGGCGAGAGCGAGGAGGACGCGGGCGAACTTGTTGGTATCGAAGAATTCGCCTGGCTTCTGGGCGTCTTTCAGCCAATACGGCTCTGCCAGTTCCGTGATTTGCCCATCCGTTATGGCGGATGGCGACAAGCTCGGCGCGTCCACAGGCGCCTGATTATCCCAAGCGCTCGTCTCGCCCAGCTTCGCCAATTGCCGGCCGATGTGCCAATACTCGGTCAGCCAGTGGCCTGCTGGAGGCTCGTTCGTGCCCATGCGACCATATGCAATCGCGCCGTCGATGGCAAAGCGCGCGTCTTGCTGGGGCATCCCATCTTCTGGGGTAGTGGCGGGGGTCATGGTCATGCGAAGTCCGAAGGAGAAACGCGCCACATGGCGACGGGGATTTGTACGATGCCCACCATGTCCGGGTGGGTCTTGATGCGCTCGACTACCGCGCGGTTGTCATTGCATTGCGGCGAGTGACGGCGGAAGAAGAACACGCGGTCCTGTGCGTCCACGGCCCACCACGCATTGAGGCGAACCATGCAGAGGCCGGCTTTAGGCTCGGCAAGCTCGGCAATGGGAACGCGCTTCCAGTTGCGCTCATCGTCTACGGCGCGGCTCATACTCCCTCCTTGATCTCGGCGCGGATGGCGTCAGCGCAGTCAGTTATCGCCATGTTGTAGCCCATATCCTCAGAGCAAAGGGCTTTCCGCTCCTTGGCTTCCGCTATCTCCGCTGCCCGCGTGAGGCCGGCTGCGTAGGCGGCTTGCCACCCATGCCATAACGTCGCCGTCTGAGGGTAGGCGTAACGATCATCATGGCCGCCAGCGCGGGTGATGTTGCCACCTTGCCCAACTACCCACTTCTCGAACGATTCACGCATCTCCGGCTCCTGCGTTGGGCGCCTCAGCGGCGGCGAGCCGCATTGGCGACCCTTGCAGACCTTCGCGTTTCAGATAGTCCGCGGCACGATTAGCAAGGTCGTTATCAGGCGCGGCCTTTCGGAGTTGATAGGCGAGATGGCGGACTAATGCAGCCAAGTCTGCTGTTCGCCGGTCTGCCGGGACAGCGCCATCGTCATCAAGCGAAAGCAGGCGCAACCGTTCTGCATCCGGCATCTTTGTTGTGATGGCCGTTATCTCAATAGCCTTATCCCACGGAATTTGACCACCGTTCGCATCGCACCACGCATCAATCAGGCGCGAACACAGGATTTCCTGCGGTGTATCGTTATCCCCCGGCACGGCTTGCTCCTCAGCGGCGGCGAGCACTAGTTCGATGCCCCACGCATTCAGTTCGTCCACATCATCGTGGCTGTAGTTGCTAGTGTTGAGTTCCGGGAACTTGTCGATTATTTCAGCCGGCACCAGCTTCCACCCCTCCGGCACGGCTTGCGCCTCCGCACGCGGGGACGAGGCGCGGGAGAGAATGGCGCGGGCGAATGCGTGATAGTTGTTACCGCTCAAACTTCCGCCGTTGTTAAGCCAAATTGTTGTGATCTCTTCTTCCGACAGCGCGCCTTGCTGCCGAGACTTACCGGAGCATGCGAAACACGGAATCAGTGCGCCGTCTCGACCATCTGAAACGCCCGTGCCTTTGCATTCAGAGCACTGCCGGGAAGCGCGCGCATCCTCTGCGGCAGCGGGCGGTTGCCAATTTGCGCCAGTAGTGGGCTCCCGATCGCTGTCGTCGCGCGGTTCTGCGGGATCGCCACCGTAGGGCCGGGAAGCGCGCGCATCCTCTGCGGGGGCGACATAGCCGCTGTGCTTGTCCGCGTCATAAGCCATGATGTCCGGCTCAGCATCAATCTCGCCAATCATCCAGCGCATGCGATCAGCCTCATATCGCACACGGTCAGGGTATTCCGACTGATCAATGGTGATGCCATCGAAGATGCAACCCTTGTGCAGGATGGCTGTGAAATTGCTCTTGCCGTTGCTCTCCGGCATGGGGCCGTACCAGACTTGCAGCTTCGGCGCAGGCTCTGCGGGCTGGGCGGCGAGTAGCTTGCGCAGACGTTTCAGAGATTCGTCCAATTCCGATCCACGATCAATGTAGACATTCTGATTCAATACCCAGTAATCAACCATTTCAGTCAAGATGCGAATATCCCGGCCCATCCCCTCCTCATTGCTGGGACTTGTCAGCGCGGCAGGCGATGCCGGCGCAGGGGCGGCATCTTGCGGGCCGCAGTGATCGGTGAAACCGGGGCTGTAGTTCATGCTGCTTTCTCCATCATCCATGAGGCCGCAATGTCCGGCCTAATCAATTTCCCCGCCTTCTCGGCGTTCTTCAGTCGATACTTGGCGTTGCGTGTCTCGATGTAGTCGGGCCGCTCTTCCTTCAGCATGCGCCAGCGCTTGCGGGCACGCTCTGCTGGCGTCATTGCCTTCGGCCGCGGCGCATCCTTGCCAGACCCGAGACGCCACAGCCTGGGCCTGTAGCCATGGCCGCTTGCACGTGGCCCATAGCCGCCGATGTGCAAGCTGGCCGGGTAGTGCATGCGAAGCTCGGCCAGCACGTAGTTCTGGCTCAGGCCAGTGAGCCGACCGATCTCTGCCGCGTCACGAGCAATGCCATCGGAGAGCACGCGCTCGATTGCATGCCAAGTCATCGAGTTGCCCGGCGTGCGACCGTTGCCGCGTCCTGGCAGATTCAGTTCATGACCGCGCGTGCGGATGGCTTGCTCAGTGCGATTCGGCAGCAGATGCATCCATGTCTTAACGGGATGGCCGCTTTGCCATTGGAAGCGCAGGATCTCGATCTCTTCGTCGGACCAGCCGCGGGGGTGCTTGCGGGTCATACCGACCTCCGCTGCATCTTGTTCGAGTTCGCGCGCAACATCACCTTGTTCATCTCGGCGATCTGGCGGCGCAGGGTTCTGATTTCTTCCGCTGCATCTTTGCGGAGCTGGCGCGAGTCTCCGCTCTCGGAGTACTCGTTGTGCGATTCGAGGCGGTCAACGATGTCGGTGCTCATGATGCTGCTCGCTGTGTTGGGTGGGCGGCCGGAGCCGCCCTGGGAAAATCAGGCCTCGGCGTCGATCATGGCCGAATAGAGTTCATGCGCCGACGCCTGCAATTGCTGCACAGTCGGCTCCAGCGCCGCGGCGGCACCTTCCTTGCCAGCCTTGTAGGCAGCGTCCCTGGCAGCGTCCCAGGCAGCGTCCCTGGCAGCGTCCCAGGCAGCGTCCCAGGCAGCGGCCCTGGCAGCGGCCCTGGCAGCGGCCCTGGCAGCGTCCCAGGCAGCGTCCCTGGCAGCGTCCCAGGCAGCGTCCCAGGCAGCGGCCCTGGCAGCGTCCCTGGCAGCGTCCCAGGCAGCGTCCCTGGCAGCGTCCCAGGCAGCGTCCCAGGCAGCGGCCCTGGCAGCGGCCCTGGCAGCGTCCCTGGCAGCGTCCCTGGCAGCGGCCCTGGCAGCGTCCCAGGCAGCGGCCGCATCCTTCTTGGCGGCATTGAGCAGCGGCTGCACGCGCTCCAGATCGGCCGTGCATGTGATCGGCGGCTGGGCCTTGATCGCTTCGGCGTGGTGCGCGAGCGCCGGCGTCAGCGCAAGCCATGCGACGGTGTGGACGCGGATCATCCAGTCGGCCGCCATCCAGCCGCGCTTCTGCGACAGCTCCGGGCTCTTGGCGGTACCCGGCAGTCGGGTGATGTACTGCTTCAACTGGGCACGCTCGTCGTCGGAGCGCATGCCATCGTTCCACGAGCGGCCGAAATGCGCCAAGATCGGATCAACACACGGCGGGGAATCGCTGAATTGCTCGCCGGCGAACATGGAGACAACCTCGAGCAGGCAGGTTCCTTCCTTAGGCGACGAATGACCACCATGAGCCAGCACTACAGTGTCAAGATCAAATGCTTTCATTTTGCGAATTCCTTTTGGAGTTGACGTTGCTGGCGACGGTTAGCGTTCCTCTCGTCGCCGTGAGATTTCGTGTATTGCGCGCATCGGAGACGAGCACATTCTCCGCAATACCTTGCGCCGGTTTTCCGATAGCGGACGTTGGTTCCGGAGTATTCATGGCCTGCTGGGCAATGCGTGATCGCGCGTTGTGCCGCGTGATGGGCGGATCTACCTTCATCGATATTCTTCGTACGCCCCTTCTGCTGTCGGTCGCGGTTGTTGTCGCCAACCGTTCCAAGTGTCAGATGATCTGGATTCACACAGGAGGGGTTGTCGCACTTGTGCATAACGACGACACCGTGATAGCTACCATCGTCCGGAATCGGGCCACGATGAAGAATCCATGAGGCACGATGTGCCTTGACTGTTTTCCCATCCATTTGGATCTGGCCGTAACCCTTGTTGGAGAGGCCACCAGTCCAGATCCAGCATGAATCCGTCTTTTTGACCTTCGACCAGAAGCGATCTTCGAATACGGGGAAGTCTCTGGCGTGCTTCTTCTTGGTCATGGTGTCGTGTCCTGGTGATGTGGCGCGGTTACTCTTCGTCCGCCGTTTCCGGCTCTTGCTGCGGCTCATCGCCGAACAGTTCGCCGATGGTGTTGGGCGCGGGCGGGGTGAGGGTGATGTCGACGTTCTGCTGCACAAGGCTGCAGAGAACCCCGGACGCCTTCTCATCCGGATGCACCACCGCGCGGAACATAATGATCACGGTCCCGCCGTTCTGCGGCAGCAGCTTGAAGCTATCGATGTCGGCCGACAGTTCCACGTCGCTCGGGCCGCCGATGCCGTAGTGCAGGGTGAGGGTGTAGCCCTTGCCAGCAGTCTCAAATTTGAAGGCGCCCATCTTCGGGAAACGCAGCACGGACAGGCGCTCCGGCTCGATCAGGTCGCCCTGGTCCTCGGGCGCCTTATACAGGGCACTGCGCAGGTCCGGCGCGAAGTGCGCCAGTTCGCCGTTGTCGGCCGCGTACTCGAATTTCAGGTCGCACGCCGGCTTCTTCTCGGTGCCGTGGATCTCCGCGCGCGGGTTGACGCTGGAGAGTTTTACGGTTTGATTCGTCAGTTCGAACATGTGGGTGGCTCCGGTGGTGGCGGGGTTAGGCGGCAGCAGCCTTGTGGTTCTGGATGCCGAAGTAGACGGCCTTGCATGCGGCGAGGTCTACGGCGGCGTTGTGGGCGCCTTCCAGTTTCTTGCCGGTAAAGAATTCGTAGGCCTCGCCCAGGTTCGGAGACTTCGGGTGATTGCGCCCAGCGGCCAGCATGCGAGCGGTAGGCGGCAGGTTCAGGATCTTTGTGCTGTTCGATTGCGTGCAGAACACCGCGCCGTTCTTCCAGTCCTCATGAAAGCCATGGTCGGCGCCAAGCTCGCGGATGGCCTCGATGCGAACCATGCGCTGATCGAACGATTCGTTATGCGCGATACGCAGTTCCGCTTCGGACCACATATGCATGAAGGTGCTCAATACATGCGCCATCGAATATCCGAAGCGAGCGGCGAGCGCATCGGTGATGCCCGTGAGTTGCTCGAGTTCGGCGGGGATCGTCCAACCGTCAGGGCGGATCAGCACATCCATGAAGGCGAGAACACGGCCGCTGTCGGCATCAAACAATTCTGCCGCCAGTTGCGTGATATGCGGCTGCCCCGGGTGCTCGGAAGGCTGATTCCAGAGCGGCAGGCCGTTCGTCTCGGTGTCATAGATCAGGATCGGTTTCATCGTCTCTCCGGTGGTGCGAATAAAAAGACGCGGGCGCCTCGGAATTGCCCGCGCAACAGGGGTTCTGTCAGGCGCCGAGCAGGATCTCGCGGCGATCCATGAAGGCTTGCTCGAGCTTCACGCGCTCGGCGTCCGGGTACTCGCGCACTTCATCGCCGAGCAGGTCGAGCGCATCGGTGTTGTCGCAGCGCTGGATGAGCGTCAGCATCTCGCTGTAGGAGCGAAGGGGAGAGCCGTTCTGCATGATCTCGCCCGTCTCCTGATCCACCTGGCCGCGCACTTCGCCGGTATCCGGATCGGTGATGGTCACGAAGTCGCCGTCGATCACCGCATGCTGGCCCTGATCGGCCGCATTGGTCAGCGCGATCGCATTCGACAGCTCGATCGACTTGGGCATGTACTTGAGCACCTGCAGCAGCGGAATCTTGCGCGCGTACATTTCCCAGTCGCGGAAGCTGTAGTGCTTGCCGCCCTGTTTGTTGTACTTGTCGCGGTGCTTCTTCACCTTGCCGACAGTCCAAACCTCGATCACCGGCAACTGCGAGCCATTCACGCGGCCCACGGCGTAGACGTGGGTCATCAGGTCCGGATCGTTTTCTTCGCCCGGGCGGTGCTTGATGAAGGGCGAATCGCCCAGCGCATAGTCGAACTCGTCACCCTTGAACACGGCGCCAGTCCAGACCGTGGCGCGGCCGCTGCGAGATACCAGGTCGACAAGGCCTTTCCAGCCCGGCACGAAGGTGCAGGTGCGGCCGTAGGGCACGAGGAAGCCCTGACCGTCGACGCCGGGCTCAAGGCCCAAGGTCGAGGCGGTCATGATGCTGCCGGCGATCGACTTCGGGTCGCATTCCTGCAGCTTGGGCGTGGTGCTGAAGGCCGTGACAGCCAGGCGCGCCATGCGGTCGGCCGACAGGTGCTTCGGCAGGGCCAATGCCATCTGCGGCTTCAGCTTGTCGAGGAAGTTGCTGAACGTGGCAACCGGGTTTTCCTTCTTGCCGGTGGCGACGCTCTTCAGGGCTTGGGTGGTCACGGTGATTTCTCCAGAGGTATTGGGTGGTTACTTTTGCTTCTTCAGACGCAGCACGCGGATTTCCTTGGTGCGGCAGTACTGCGTAAAGATGTCCGGCGCGCCTTCCTTCAGTGCCTTCTGGTCGATGCGCGTGTCGTTCTGGTTCTTCCAGGAGGCGATTTCGTGACCGCCGGCGGTGAGGAATGCATGGGGCCGCATGAAGTCGACGATCTTGAATTGCAGCGATTCCTTCTCGTCTTCCAGCACCTTCAGCTTTGCATTGACGTCTGCCAGGCGGAATACGGCGTCACGCGTTGCCGAATCGGCTTCGATGCTCGCGCCGTTGGCCTTCTGGTAGATCACCTTGCAATCGTCGAAGTCGATCGGATCGGGCTCGACATCGGCCAGCACGCAACCATTCCAGAATTCGCAGATGCGGTTGCGGATGCCGTCGATCGTTTCCTGATCGCGCTCGACCCAGTAAATCAGCAGGTCATCCATGCCAATCAGCGTGGCGCAGATGCAGCGGTCGCGGCCGGTGATGCCCAGGCCCTGCATGAATTGCGCGGCGTATTCGATGGGCACTTCATCGGTGCCCTCTTCGCCCCACTTCTTAGAGGCGAAGGGGTGGACCGTCTTGCAGTCACCGTTGACGTGCTCGCCGTCGAGGATCAATTCAAAGTCGATCTCGCAGGCCATGAAGGGATGCTCGGGATCGATGTAGCGCGCATTGCGGGCGATCACCTCGACCTCGTGGCCCTCATCGCGCAGGCGGTCCACCAGCATGTCGACCACAACCGGCTCCAGGCGGTGGCCACGGTCGAAGCGCTTCTGTTGCGCCGGCGTTGGCTGTTCCTTCGGCGCGCGGTGGGTCTTCTCCAGCCACAGTTCATAGGGCGACTTCCACGGGCTCACGCCCAGGACAGCCGCGACATCGCTGCCGCCGATAAAGGTGGAACGGTCGGCTTCGGTGGTGACGAGAGGTGCGTTCATTGCAGTCGAATCCCTTGGTTGTTGTAAAAGCCCTTGGCGGGCGCGTTGCTCGGGTGGCACATGTAGCGATCACCGAGCGCGGCGATTTCCTTCTGGCGCAGGCCGGCGAGCCGGCATTCCTGCTTCTCGGCGTCGGACAGGGGGGTGTCGACCTTGGTCAG
>JACXTT010015177.1_pt1 | contig 10010 bp, 10 predicted proteins | sample 9270951 | NCBI WGS metagenome assembly JACXTT01 (sample SAMN15532306, study PRJNA645909) | rock metagenome | isolation source: weathered quartz diorite | place: Puerto Rico | collected 2017-06-21
TCGAAGCTCCCGAAGATCGCGCGATGAATCACAACCGGCCGATGCTCCATGTTATCGACGCCGATGTACTTCAAGTCGAAGTTCTCCGGCTGCATGTAGTCGAGCTGAATCGTGGCGCACTGCCAGTTCCGGCCGATCGCGTCGGTGATGTCGAAATCGATCTTTGGACCGTAGAACGCGCCATCCTTTTCATTGATCGTGTATGCCAACTTCGCGTAATCCATCGCCGCTTTAAGTTGCGCCTCGGCGTGGTCCCAGGTCGCGACTTCGCCCAGGAATTCGTTGGGCCGTGTCGAGAGCTTGGCCGTAAAGGACAATCCGAAGTCGCCGTAGATTTTCTGGACCAGCCCGATCAGGCGCGCGACTTCATCGCCGATCTGCTCCTGCATGATGAAGCAATGTGCGTCGTCCTGCGAAAACTGCCGAACGCGCGTCAGTCCCGAAAGAACGCCCGACGCTTCGTTGCGGTGCAGCGGCGTCTGCTCGTGATAACGGATCGGCAAATCTCGATAGCTGTGCACGTCGCTGGAATACGTCAGGAAATGACCGGGGCAGTTCATCGGTTTCATGCTCATGATCTCGCCTTCGCTTTCGACGAGAAACATGTTGCTCTGATAATGCTTCCAGTGCCCGGACCTTTCCCATAAAGCCTTGTTGTAAATGAGAGGCGTCTTTACTTCGACGTATCCGGCGGGGAATAGAACGTCGCGCATGTATTGCGCAAGGGTGTTATACAGCGTCGTTCCTTTGGGAAGCCACAGTGCAGCGCCCGGTGCCCAGTGGTGGAAAGTGAACAAGCCCAGTTCTCTTCCAAGTTTCCGGTGGTCGCGCTTCTTCGCTTCTTCAAGACGGATGAAGTACTCCTCGAGTTCTTTTTTCGTATCGAAAGCCACGCCGTAGACGCGTTGCATCTGTTCACGCGCTTGATTGCCGCGCCAGTAAGCGCCCGAAACGCGCGTCAGCCGGAAGCTGTCGGGATCGATCTCCCTGGTCGATACGACGTGAGGCCCGCGGCAAAGATCGGTGAAACCGCCCGTCTGATACACGCTTACTTCGGTGACGCTTGACCCGATAAGATTCGAATCCTCTAAATCCGCGACCGCCGTCGTTCCGCGCGATTTCAAGTCGTTCAGTAACTCGACCTTGAAGTCCTGCCGCATGCCGCCAAACAGTTCGCCGGCCTTCTCGATCGGAACTTCGGATCGCTCGAAGCGAAGGTCCTGATTCACTTTGTCGCGCATGCGTCTTTCGATGGAGTGAAGATCGTCCGGCGTGAGCGAGCGGCTGAGCTGGACGTCGTAATAAAAACCGTCTTCGACAACCGGCCCGACGCCGAATTTCGCTTCGGGAAACAATTCCTGAATACTCGCCGCCATGAGATGGGCGAGCGAATGACGTTTCGTAATAAGAGCTTCGTTCTTGGGCATAAGACTAATAAGGATAACCGATGAAACCTTTCGGCACGAAATGTGGCCCCACTGTCCGTATTTGGAATGCGGCGTCGGGCTTCGTGATGAAATGTTTATGTGAAGAGTGTCCGCCGTTCGATTGCGAGCAGCTGGCGTTTAATATCCAGTCCGCCGGCGTATCCGGTCAGCGTCCCCTTTTGTCCGACGACGCGGTGACAGGGGACTACGATCGCAATGCGATTTTCGTGATTCGCCATGCCGACGGCGCGCGCCGCCCCCGGTTTCCCGATCGACTTCGCGATTTCGCCGTAGGATCGTGTCTGGCCGTAGGGAATCTCGAGCAAAGCATTCCAAACCGCAAGTTGAAACGGAGTGCCGTTCAAGTCGAGAGGTAAATCGAAACTCGTTCGGCTACCTTGAAAATACTCAGTCAGTTGGTGGATGGCTGTGCGATTCGCACGTTCGTCGACGACTCCACCCGGTGGTATCGATGCTCCAAAGTTCACGGCGGACAGCCCTTTTGGGCTGCATGCCAGCGTGAGCGGTCCGATGGGAGTGCGAGTGACAGCGTAAAGCATGACGAAGCCTAACCCGAAGAATCTGCACGTTACAACAACCAATCCCGGATGAATCCGATGCCGAGGATAACCGTGATCGAGCTCACAAATCCGACAAACTCCGCGAACAGAATGAACGTCGCACGACTCTCGTTGTGATGTTTGACTAACCGGTGATAAATGCTCATGGCCATTTTTGTCGGCACGTTGAGGGCCAAGTGTTGCCAAACAAAGCGAATTGAAAAAGAACAGCTGCTTTGTTATGGTTACCGTTTGTCCCTTGAGCCTGTTTGGAGGTTTACAACATCGATAAAAACATACGGGTCAACCACAGAATTCGAGCGCGCGAGGTTCGAGTCATCGATGAAAAGAACGAGCAGCTTGGGATTCTGACTCCTCAGGCAGCCTTGAAGATCGCTGAGGAGCGCGGTCTGGATCTGGTGGAAGTCGCGCCGACTGCAACACCTCCGGTTTGCAGGATCATGGATTACGGCAAGTACCTTTACCAGCTGAATAAGAAACTTCACGAAGCGAAAAAGCATCAGAAGAACATCACCGTCAAGGAAGTGAAGTTTCGACCCAACACGGATGAACACGATTACGGCTTCAAGAAGAACCACATCATCCGGTTCTTGAAACAGGGCGACAAAGTCAAAGCAACGGTGTTTTTCAGAGGTCGCGAAATCGTCCACCAGGGAATTGGACGCGCACTACTGGATCGATTGGTCGAAGAACTGGCGGAGATTGGCACCATTGAAGTCCGGCCCAAAATGGAAGGCCCGAATCTGACGGCCATATTTTCGCCGAAGAAATAATTAAAGATATGAAGCAGAAACTAAAAACGCACAAAGGCGCAGCGAAGCGCTTCAAAGTAACCGGAACGGGAAAGGTGAAAAGGCGGCACGCATTTGCTCGCCACATCCTTACAAAGAAGGCTGCAAATCGAAAGCGCAAACTCGGCAAAGCGACTATCCTCGCCGAGGCCGACCTGAAAACTGTTCGCGACATGCTGCCGTACGCTTAAGAGATAGAAGGAGTTTCAAAGTGCCTCGAGTCAAACGCGGAACCAAACGTCATCATCGACGAAAAAAATTGCTGGGCCTTGCGAAAGGCTATTACCTCAACAAGAGCAAGCTGTACAAGTTTGCTAAGGAATCCGTCGAGAAGGCGCTCGGCTACGCGTACCGCGATCGAAAAACGCGAAAGCGCGATTTCCGCCGCCTTTGGATCATCCGAATCGGCGCGGCGGCCCGCCAGAATGGGTTGAACTACAATCAGTTCATTTCCGGACTCAAGAAAGCGGGAGTGGACCTGGACCGCAAGATCCTCGCGGACATTGCGCTGCAGGATCCGGCAAACTTCACACGACTGGCAGAGCAGGCGCGCTCCGCAGTCGGCAAGTAACTTTTAACTGTTATGGGATTTACGGGATGTCTTCGAAGGTTGGGATCGATCAACTGCACGCACTCGAACAGCAGTTCGAATCGGAACGCGCGTCTGTTGTCGACCGCCGTTCTTTAGAAGACATCCGGTCCCGATATCTGTCCCGCAAATCCGGCCTTCTCACACTTCAACTTCAAAGCCTCGGTAAGCTGCCGCCATCGGAACGGGCCGAATTCGGCCAGGTGGTGAATGATCTCAAATCCAGAATCGAGCAGACACTCGACGGATTGCAGACTTCGATTCTGGAGCGCGAGAAGAACGACGCCCTTGCACGCGAGGCGCTCGACGTCACATTGCCCGGCAGCGCGCGCCGGTCAGGCCACCGGCATCCGCTGACGATCGTTTGGAAGGAAATCGAGGACATCTTCATTGCGATGGGTTACTCGGTCGAAGAAGGTCCTGAGGTTGAAAAGACCTATTACAACTTCGACGCGCTCAATACGCCGCCTGCACATCCGGCTCGGGATCCGCGCGATACGTTCTACATCGCCGAGGATCTCGTGTTGAGAACACACACGTCCCCCGTGCAGATTCGCACGATGGAAAAGATGAAGCCGCCCGTTCGGATCATCTGTCCCGGAAAAGTGTTTCGCCGGGACGCTTTTGATCCGACGCATTCGCCAATGTTTCATCAGGTCGAAGGGTTACTCGTCGATGAAGGCGTTACATTTTCGGACATGAAAGGAACTTTGGAGGCGTTCCACAAGAAGTTTTTCGGAGAGCGCACTCAAACACGATTGAGACCCAGCTTCTTCCCGTTCACCGAGCCAAGCGCCGAAGTCGATATCTCGTGCGTGTCGTGCGGCGGCAGCGGATGCCGGAATTGCAAGGGCACCGGTTGGATCGAGGTGATGGGCTGCGGTATGGTCCACACGTCGTTGTTCCGCAATGTCGGATATGACCCCGGAAAATACAGCGGGTTCGCATTCGGCGGCGGAATTGAACGGTACGCCAAACTCCGATACAACGTGGAAGACCTCCAGCTGTATTTCCAGAACGACATGCGCTTTTTGGAACAGTTTTAGGACATGACCCACGAAGCCCGTCGCTGCTCCGGGTTCTGCACATTTGGCTACCGGTCGGCATTGGGGCACAACTGTCAGAACCCGGAACGGCAGCGACGGGCCTCGTGACGTCATTTTCATATTTTGTGAATCATGAAGATCAGTTTCAATTGGCTTAAGGAGTTCGTGGATATTTCGGACGACGCGCCGACATTAGGGAGAAAGCTTACCCATGTCGGTCTTGCCGTCGATGCGATGGAAGCGAGGTCCGCGGACACCGTCTACGAATTCGACATAACGACCAATCGGCCGGATTGTCTCAACCACGTCGGCGTGGCGCGCGAAGTCAGCGCGATCTACGGGACGCGTGTCCGCAGGCCGGCATTCGAGCTTCAGGAAGGCTCTGAAGTAACTGATAACGTATTTTCCATCGAGATTGCCGATCCCGATCTGTGCGGCCGGTACTGCGGACGTTACATTGCCGGTGTCAAGATCGGCCCGTCGCCGGACTGGTTGAAAAAGCGTCTCGACGTCCTCGGGCTCCGATCCATCAACAACGTCGCCGACGTGACGAACCTGGTGATGATGGAAATTGGACAGCCGCTGCACGCTTTCGATGCCGGCACGCTGCACAACCAGCAGATCATCGTTCGCCGCGCAGGCGTCGAGGAAAAGATCACGACGCTGGACGGCCAGCACCGGACGCTGAATCCATCGATCCTCGTCATCGCGGATGCCGATCGCCCGGTCGCCATTGCCGGTGTGATGGGCGGCGCGGAAACAGAGATCTCCGGCCAGACAACGAACGTGTTGCTTGAGAGCGCGTATTTCTTTCCAGCCGGAATTCGAAAAACCGTCCGGTCGCTCGGACTATCCACCGAAGCTTCCTACCGCTACGAACGAGGCGCAGACATCGAGATCTGCGACTACGCCTGCGATCGTGCCGCGACGCTAATACAGCAGGTGGCGGGTGGCACAGTGCGTCGCGGCGTCATCGACGTTTATCCCGCGCCATTTAAGCCGGCCGAAGCCACTTTGCGCCGCACGCGGATTCCAGAGTTCCTCGGCGCGACGGTGCCGGACCAGGCGGTCGAGAGAATCTTGAAGGCTCTGGGTTTCAAACTCACCACGACGAGCGAGGGCTGGCATGCGGTTGCTCCGAGCTTTCGAGTCGATGTCAGCAATGAGGAAGATCTTCTCGAGGAAATCGCGCGCCACTACGGCTATGACAACTTCCCGCCGACTTTGCCCGCATTCTCGGGATCCGGCTCCGGCCTCCCGCACGAACGCGAGGAGCGGGAACTGCGACAGATCCTTTCGGCGTGCGGCTATTCGGAGATTTACGGGCTCTCGTTCACCGACGAAACAACCGAGCGGGAGTTCGGTCGTGCCGCGGAACCGGTCCGCCTTCTCAATCCGATGAGCGAGGACTGGACGCTTCTGCGAAGCGGACTCGCCGCGAGCGTGCTCAAAGCCATCGAGTGGAATATGCATCGCGGCATTCGCGATCTTCAACTCTACGAACTCGGCAAGGTCTATCGCGTGGGTTCGGAAAATCGGATGCTTGTTTTGGCCGCAACCGGTTTTCTTCGGCACAAAAGCCTTCACGAATCGGCGCGTGCCTTCGACTTCTACGACATCAAGGGTGACGTGGAAGCTATTTTGAAAGCTTTCGATATCGAAGAGCCTCTCACGCGAGACGATCTGCCGAAGTACTACCATCCCGGCAGGGCCGCGCGCTTCGGCAGCCTTGCGGTCGTCGGTGAACTGCATCCGGACTACGCCGCTTCCATCAAGCCCAAACAGCGCGTTTATGTCGCGGAGTTGAATGTCGACGCGATCATACGTTCGCGCTTGCCGGGACAGGTGACAACGCCTCCACGCGAACCTGCGATTCGCCGCGACATGTCGGTTTTGCTGGATCGCGGTGTGACCTATGGTTCGATTCGCGAAGTGATCGGAAATGCCGGTATCTTCGAACTCGTGCATTTCGAACCATTCGATCGTTTGGACAAAGGACCGTTTGCCGAATCGAAATACAGTTTGTCGATCTCATTTATTTACCAGTCGCGTGAGCGTACACTCACGGGCGACGAAGTCGAGGAATTCGACCGCAGGATTCTTGGACTGATGGAAAAACGCCTCGGAGCTGAATTGAGGAAGTAATCGAATATGTCGTCTGCTGTTGAAAAATTTGAAGAGCTGGAAGTTCGAATCGTCCGCACGGTCGAAATGGTCCGGAGCACGCAGAAAGAGTTGGCAGGCGCACGAGCGCAGATTTCGCGGCTGGAACGCGAATTGGAAGACCTGAGACGTGAGCGGGATGTGGTAAAAGATAGAATTGAATCCTTGCTCAAAAATCTATCCGAATTAACCGAGGAGCCGCGTGTCGAAACCGAAGCCGCGATCCATAGACGTTGAGATCTACGATCAGAAATACACGATCGTCCTGCAGACCGCGATGGATGAAAGCGATGTCCGCGCCCTCGCGCTCGAACTCGACAAGCGAATGCGCGAAATCGCCGCTGTAGCCAGCAGCGCCGATTCGCTCAAAGTAGCCATTCTCACCGCCCTCCATCTTGCTCAGGAATACCGCGAGCTGAAGAAAACCTGTGAAAAGAACGACGCGCTCATCCGCACCAAAACCGTCGAACTGTCCCGCACGCTGGAACAGGTTTTAAGCAAGTAATACCGATCGACAGCCTCGAACCGGCAAATCGTCCTATCGATGACCATTTTCGATTGTGGGTCCCGACTGGTCCCGGCTCGCGATTTGCGATGTATCATGCGGCCCGTGGATCGTCCGTTGATAAAGCTGTGGCTGCTGGTCTTCGCGGGTGCTACCGCCTTCGTGGCTCTCTTCGCAACTCACGCCTACGTCTTCACGACAGCCACCGGCGGAACCATGCGGTGGACGCCGATTCTCCTCTTGGCAATGTCCGAGTGGTATACCTGGGCGGCCCTGACTCCAGTGCTGATCGCCCTCATCCGCCGATATGCCGTCGAGCGGCCGACATCTGCGAAATCGATTACGATCGACGTGGCTGCTGTCGTTTTGTTTGCGGGGACTCACGTTCTGACGTTGGCCGTTCTTCGCTATTTCAACGTCGGTGGCGACAACAGGGGGAGGTCCTTCGTTGAAACATTGAACCGAATGCTGTCCGGCGAACTTCATGCGAGCTTGACGACTTGCATTGGAATCGTCGCCATCGTTCATGCGGCGGAATATTACGACCGGTATCGTGTTCGAAAGATCCGGACGTCGCAACTGGAGGCGGCCCTGGCGCGAGCGCAGCTCGACGCTTTGAGAACACGCATCAACCCGCATTTCCTGTTCAACGCGCTGAATTCGATATCTGCATTGATCGAAGATGATCCGAAAGCGGCCAACCAGATGGTCGCAAGACTCGGCGATTTCCTTCGATTGACACTGAAGAACAACGGAAATCAGAACTCCACACTCGAGCACGAACTGCAGCTTCTGAAAAGTTATCTTCAGATTGAGCAGATCCGGTTTGGCGACCGGTTGAAAGTCGCGATCGACGTCGAGCCCGAGACATTGAAGGCATTCGTGCCCAGCTTGATTTTGCAGCCCATCGTAGAGAACTCGTTTCGTCACGCGTTTTCGAAAGTCGATACCGGCATGCTCCGGATCCGCGCTCGACGGTTGCGCCAGCGTCTTGAGCTGACGGTGCAGGATAACGGGCCGGGAATGCCGGCCACCGGCGGTTCGACCGGACTCGGACTCTCCAACACTCGCGACAGGCTCGAAACACAGTTTGGACGGGACCAGCAGTTTCGCTGGGAGAATGCGCCGAACGGCGGGCTCGTCGTCACGATTCAGATTCCATTTCAGGAAGGTGCAGGCCCGTGGAACTGAGGATCCGCACATTGATTGTGGACGATGAACACCTTGCACGCCGTCGCATTGCGTCGTTATTGAAGACGGATCCGGATATCGAAGTCGTCGGTTCGGCGGCGAGCGCCGAGGATGGGCTGAGGATCATGGAAGCGCAGGAAGTCGATCTGGTCTTCCTCGACATTCAAATGCCCCGAACCAACGGGTTCGAGTTTCTACGAGCCATTCCGCAGGAACCCGCGCCCGCTGTCATCTTCGTCACGGCGTTCGATGAACACGCCGTCCGCGCGTTCGACGAACAGGCAGTCGACTATCTCCTGAAGCCTTACGACGACGAGCGGTTTCGCAAAGCGCTTCGCCGGGCGAAAAAGCAGATCGCAAAACGGGTCACGCCAAAAGCGAAGAGCCGGATTGCCGTCAGGGTTGGCGAGAAATGGCTGTTCATCAAGAGTGAGGACATTGATTGGATCGAAGCCGAGGGGAAATACACACGACTCCACGTGGCAGGCTCGACGTACTTGCGGCGCGAAGGACTCGCACAAATGGAGTCGGAGCTGGATGCTGCCACCTTTGTACGAATTCACCGGTCGACCGTTGTGAACATCGACCGGATCCGCGAAATACGCGCTCTCTTCCACGGCGATTATGAAGCCGTCCTCCACGACGGCACCAAACTGACGGTCAGCCGGCGTTACCGCGCGAAGCTGCAATCCCTGGTCGGCAGCTTTTAGTCCCAGCCCGAATGAAGCGTCACGTTTCGGTATGGTCCGGTTATCGCCGCTTGTTCCGGTATTGCTCCTTTCGTGACAATTTCGGCGTCCTTTGCGGCCGGGCACCCTTACAGTGACTCCACACGAAAGGAGTCCAAAATTGAAACTGAATCACATCGTCAAGGTTCTTATGCTGAGCTCCGTCATGCTGATGGGCCATTGCAACCCACACGGCCACGGGGCCACGCCGCCTCCGCACGCGACACCGCCGGTTCCTGCAGGACGCTGACGTGGACGAACTCGTCCGGGATATCCGCCATTCATTCCGCAGGCTCCTGGGAGCGCCGGGGTTCTCCGTCATTGCCGTCCTGACGCTGAGTCTCGGCATCGGCGCGAATGCGTCGATTTTCGCGATCGTGAATAAAGCACTGTTGAAGCCGCTACCGATCAGCGAGCCCAGCCGGGTTCTTGCTTTGAGCAACGCCTCCAGAGATGGCCGGATGTTCCCGACGTTCTCCTATCTCAATTTTAAGGACCTGCGCGATCGCGATTCCGCCGTCGCGGATTTGTTCGCGTATTCGCCAATGCCCGTCAGCCTGAGTCACGACGGCATCAATGAACGCGTGTGGAGCTATCTCATTTCGGGAAACTATTTCGACGTGCTGGGCCTCAAGCCAGCCGCCGGCCGTTTGATTTCCACGGCCGACGATCTTCAGCCGGGCGCACACCCGGTGACCGTCATCAGCGACGATGCATGGAGACGCCGATTTGGCGAGGATCCGAGCGTTATCGGCCGCGACGTGATCGTCAATGGGCGCAAGTTCACGATCATCGGTGTCGCACCACCGGACTTTGTGGGAATTGAAGTGGCGTTCACCGCAGAAATGTGGTTCCCAATGATGATGCAAAGCGAAATCAGTCCCCGAAGCCGGTGGCAGGATCGCCGCAGTTTTGAGAATCTGTATGTCACTTTGCGGATGAAGCCGGGCCTGAAGGAACCCGCCGTCCGCGCGGCTTTGCAGACATCG
>JACXTT010015178.1_pt1 | contig 10010 bp, 10 predicted proteins | sample 9270951 | NCBI WGS metagenome assembly JACXTT01 (sample SAMN15532306, study PRJNA645909) | rock metagenome | isolation source: weathered quartz diorite | place: Puerto Rico | collected 2017-06-21
GTGTTCGAAAACGGGAACCAACCGGTTCCGCCGGCGGTGGAGGGTCGGTCACTTTCCGCCCTCGCTGGCCAGGACCCCCGGCGGAGAAATCCTTTATGTAGCCAACTCCGGCGGCGAATCCATCAGCATCATCGACCTGGAGAAGCTGGAAGTCACCGGCAGCGTGAAATTCCCCGCCGTACCCTACAATGCTGGATTTGCTCTGAATACGCCTAGCGCCATCGCCGCCACGCTCTCCGGCCTTCAGATCGTGATGTCGGACGGGACGCTCTGGAAAGTAGTGGACAACGATGCGCTCCCGCGCAAGAGCACTGTCATCGGTACCACCGCCCTCATCGCCCCCCGGACGATGGCCGCCGCGCCAGGCGGCGAATACGCGATTTTGCTCGCCGGTAACGGCACGGCCTACCTGTTCGATGCCATGTCAGACGATTTCGTCCTCTCGCAATCCGTGGTCACCACGCCCATCCAGGGCTACTTCGGCCCGGTGGCGGCAGGTCCGCGCGGGCAGTATTTCGTGGTGAACGGGACAGTGCTGAACGCTTCGCTGACGCCCATCCGGTCCGGCGCGGCCTCCACCCGGCCCGTAGCCGCTGTAGCCGCGGTCAACGCGACTACCGTGGCACGCTACACGCAGCCCGTGCTGGCCACTGCCAACGCCGTGGTCCGGGACACCGCGACAGTGGAACTGCTGGACGCCGCCACCGGACTTCCGCGCGGGTCGTCTCCGGCGCTGGAGGGTCCGCTTTCGACGCAAGTCGGCACGCAGCGCGTCAATCTCAACGGCCGCACCATGGCCGTCGACGCCGCGGGAACCAATGCCTTCGTGCTCAGCGCGACCGGCCTGAGCATCGTGCCCCTCGCTCAAACCGCCGGACAAACCGGAGCGGGGGCCGGAGCAGGGGCCGGAGCAGGAGCCGGAGCCGGCGCATCCACCGCCGTCCGCATCAACTCGGGAGGCGTGGTCAACAGCGCCAGTTATCAGCCCGGACTTGCTCCGGGCAGTGTGGTCTCGATTTTCGGACAAAACCTGGCGGCCGATGCCACGGCCTCTTCCACGCCGTGGCCCCGGCTGCTGGGCGGCGCCTGCGTCACGCTCGACGACGTGCCGATGCCGTTGATGGCGACCTCCACGGGTCTGATCAACGCCCAGTTGCCGCCCGACACCAAACCCGGAACTCACGCGCTGGTCGTCCGCGCGCCGGACCGCAATCTGGCCAGCGCCTCGCAAGCCATCACCGTGGCAAAATACGCGCCCGCCGTTTACATGGATCCCGACACAGGCCAGGCAGCGCTCTACCACGCCGATGGTTCGGACGTAAGCAAATCCCGCAAGGCGAAGCGCGACGAGACGCTGGTTCTATACGCTACCGGCCTCGGAGCGACGCACGGCGGCGCGGTCACGGCAGGTAATCCTTCGCCCACGGATCCGCTCGCCGTCACCGATAAGGTGCAGGTTTTCTTTGGAGACGCGCGTTACTCCCAAGCCGAGGTGATCGTCGACTGGAGCGGCCTGGTCCCCGGCTTCGTCGGCCTCTACCAGTTGAACCTGCGCATCCCCGGCGACCACATGAAAGGCGATGCCCTACTGGTCACGGTGCGCATCGGCGGCATCAACAGCCCGGCCACGGGAAGCGTTGTTCCCACAGTCGCGGTCGAGTAAACGTAACCTGCTGAGCGGAGGCGTTACTTTTCGGTAGCGCAAAAGAGAGAATGTTGGCCCCGGAAGCAATCGCCACGTACTGGCGGCCCTGACTGTGTAAGTCATCGGCGACGCCTTCCAGGGCTGGTTGGCTTCAAAGTGCCAGAGTCCGCGTCCCGTCTTTGCGTCCGCGGCCGCGAGCCCGCCGCTTGACTCGCCATAGAAAATCACGCCGCCGGCCGTGGACATCACGCCCGAATAGTTCGCCTCCGTCGGCCCCTCCAGCGGAATCTCCCAGGCCACCGCGCCGGTCTGAATGTCCAGCGCGTGCAGATATTTCATGGCTGGGTCCGCCGGATCCACGAAGCGTCCGAACCCTCCGTCACGGGCCTTGCGGTAGATCCCGCAATCCTCCACAGTCATCACGTAGTACAATCCGGTCGCTGGATTGAAGGCCGTGGAGTACCAGTTCGTCGCGCCGCGCACCGCGGGACACGTCTTCACTCCTTTGCGATCGGTCTTATTCGCCGGCAACGGCACCGGACGCCCGTCCGTGCCGATCCCGCTGGCCCAGGTCAACTTTTTCACGAACGGTTTCGCCAGCAGAAACTCCCCGCTGGTACGGTCCAGCACATAGAAGAAGCGTTGCGATTGGCGTGCAGCAACAGCTTCCGGTCCCGCCCATCGAAGCGCTTCGTGCGGTCGCTCAAGCCACACCGAAAAACTATTCCAGGTGATATATCATAGACTGGCTGGAATATGAACGCTTTCCATTAGGGAGCGGGGATACTCACCGTCCTTTTCGCTTGGGTCAGAAGGAGTTTAGGGCTGTACTTCCTCGTGGGACATGGACGCGATCCAGCGGAACGCGAACTTAGTAAAGGTCTTACGCACCGCTGCCGTGAATTCGGGTCCGCGGAGATGCCGCAGGGCGTGCACCAGGTCGTAGTGTTCCCGTGCCATGGCTCCGGTGAGTGGGGCGCCGCTTCCCAGCACGACAAACGCGAACATGGGCGCCATCAGACGCTCCAGGGTCTCGGCCAGATACGCGTTGCCCGACAGTTCCCAACAGCGGCGATGAAAAGCATAATCCCGCTCCAGAAATTTGCGCCGGTCCCCGCTCTCGCCGGCCGCCACAAGACTGTCTACCAGACGTTCCAACTCATCCAGATCGCTTTCCGTGGCCAGCGGACGCGCCCACTCCAGCGCCAGCACTTCGAACTCGACGCGCAGAGTATAAAGCTGCCTCACCTCGTCGGGTTCGAACTTGGTAACCGATGTCCGTGTGTTGGCAACCCGCCGTACGAAGCCCTGCTCCTGAAGAACGATCAGGGCTTCCCGGACCGCCGGTGTCCCGATCTTCATCTGCGCGGCCAGTTGCCGCTCCACGATGGCGTCCCCAGGCTTGAGCTGCCCCGAAAAGAAGGCGTCCTTCAGGACGCCGATCACCCGGTCCTTGAGGGTAAGCGGCTCCATCTCCGCAAAAACAACGGGGTTCCCAGCATTGCCGCCAGACCCGTTCCGTTCATTGGGCCCCGGTTTTTCCCCGGCGCGGATATGCTCTATCATCGTTCGGCTTCCCCGTCTTATCGATCAGCCTCACTGTAACACCCAATCCCCTCCATGACAAGATTTCTCGGCATTACAATGAAGACCGTGATTCCGTTCGAGCGGCACTGTGAACGCCTGCACCGGCTTCTGGAACAATCCTACGGCATCCGCGTCATCACCCGCGACATCCCGACCCGCTCACCGGCGACCTCGACGGGGCCGAAATCCATATCGATTACGCCGTCACCGCCGAACAGCGCCTGTTTCTGCTGGCCCATCTCTTTGGCCACACTGTGCAATGGAATACCGACCCGGGCGCGTTCGAAATCGGCCAGCTGCACCAGCCGCCCGTCCCGGAAGACCTGGTGCCGGCCATTCTTGCTTATGAACGGGAAGCCGCGGGCTACGCCCTCACACTGTTTCGGCAGGCCGGCATCGATGGCGCCGATCAATGGCTGGCTGATTCCACCTCATGCGACCTGGCCTACCTCCTGCACTATTACCGGACGGGCGAGAAGAGAGACTTTCTTGCCTTCTGGCGCGAAAACACTGCCTCGCTCCAGCCCAAGCCGATCCCACAATTTACACCTGCCCGACGTACATTCCGCCGCGAGGGCCTAGTCATTTGACGGAAGAATCCTCGTCAAAGGCGCCAATATCTCAAGTAGCGGGGGAACTTGCGATGATCCTCGTACCGGCGCGACCGGACACGGCGGAAGCGAACTCCTCAAAGCGTTGGCCCCGTGGGACTTAGATCCGCGCCATGCTCCACAACGCGCAGAAAGCCCAAGCGCTCCCTAAGGGAGTGGAACCCGTAGCCGCCGATTACACCGAACCCGCATCGCTTGCCGCCGCCCTGGATGGCGTAGACAGGGCGTTCCTGGTAACCCCGCCCGCCGAACGCGCCGCTGAGTGGCAGATCAATTTCATCCACGCCCCCCGGCCTGCGTCGCCCACATCGTCAAACTCTCCCTGCTCGGCGCGGACCTCTCGGCTGCCTCGCGTTTCCAGCGCGCTCACCGCCAGGCGGAACTGGCGCTCGAAGAGTCCGGCATTGCCTGGACGCACCTGCGGCCGAATTTCTTCATGCAGACCCTGACGCAATATCTCCAGGGCGAAGCTTTGATTTCAATCGGCGGAGACGGCCCCCTCAGCGCCGTCGACATGCTTGACGTGACGAGCGTTGCCGCTGCGGCTCTCACCGAACCCGGCCACGCCCGCCGCGCCTACGAGCTCACCGGGCCCCAAGCGCTCACCCGCGCAGAAATGGCGGAGACCTTCTCCGCCGCACTCGGCCGGACCGTCCAGTGGGTGGACCTGCCGGTGGAGCAGGCGAAACGGCGGCTGGCCCGCCGTCTGGCGATCCTTTGTCGCGCTGAAGCCGAAGGACCCGAAAATGAAAGTGCGCCTACCTGGCGCTCAACCGGAAAGAAGAAGCTTTCGCGGAACTGGGCGTCATCGAGCAGACGAACGATTCCTGGTGGTTCCAGCTTCAGCATCCGATGGACGATTCCATCCGCGGCGAGCCCCGGTTCAAGGAGATGCTGAAGCGTCTTCAATATCCGGAGCCGATGTGGCATTGAGTACACGGGTAGGATGAATCCTGCCCTACCCGTGCCCGCTATTGCAGACCAAGCTCCCTGATGACCCGGCCGGAGTCGCGATCGATCAATAGCTCCACCGATCGTCCCCCGCCCGTATGGCGGGCGGTTTCATCTTCAAAGAAGACCACCGCGGCCCTGTCGCTGCGGCCATCCGGAGCCAGGCCGCGGTTCTCGATCCGGTATTCCTCCCGCTTCCATCCCTTTGCCTTGGCGATGTACGTGGCGACGCTCTCCTCGTGCGAGCCCGGCTCCGGCGTAATTTCCACGCGAAGCAGTCCGTTTGAAGCCAGGCTGGTCATGCCGCCGAGGCCTGTCCAGCCGAACGCCGGATAGTACCACTGCGCGTAGCGCCAGACCATCTCCAGCCTTCCGCCGGAGCGCTTCCTCCACACGAAGCGGTAGTAGAGATGACGCCTCCAACTGCTGGAGTGACCCGTCATGAAGTTAAACTGCAACGGAGTGGGCCAACTGATCGCGCTGCGGTCTATGACGAAGGAGACGCCATCGCCCTTTGCGGGAACCAGCTCGTATTCTATGGAGTCCAGGGCATCCCTGGCCGGCGTGGAGTCCGGAGTGAACACTTTGCCGCCGGAAGAAAACACGATCCGGTTCCTGAAATCGGAGCCTACCCGCATCAGCGGGTGGGCCGCTCCGAGCATCATGCTCAAGGCCTTCTCGCCGATCTGGAGATCGCCGGCACGAAACGCCAGAGGCGTCGCCGGCAAATCCGCGACACGCACGGTGTAGAACCGGTCGACAAATAGGCTCAGTTGCCGCCCGGCGAAAAGCCGGGCCACGGCGAGGGCGGCGGCGGCAAGCGCGGAACGGATCAGAAGCAGCCGCACGGCGCAACGCCTTCCGCTTACGGCTTGTAAGTCTTCCTCTCTCCGTTGCGAGCGTTGGAGACCGTGAACGTGCCGTCCTGCATGGCCGAAACCTTCAGCCCCAGGCCCTGGCAGTTCTCTTCGAGGTTAGCGATCTGAGCGTCGGGGGCATTATTTTCCTTGCCCCCGTCCAGCGCAAGGTGGACCTGCCATATATCCTGCAATCCCGGCGACGACTTGACCACTTGCCAGGCCACAGGAGCGCCGCCCTTCTTAGCGCCGTTGTTCATGATGGCCACTCTCGGCTTTAGCGCATGCACCAGCGCGGCGGGCCCGGACGCATCCAGACCGTGGTGCGTGGTCAGATAGAGGTCTACCGTCCCAATGAGATTGTTCGGGCAAGCCAGCTCCAGCTCCTTGTTCCAGGTCAGATCGCCGAGGTCGATCATCCGGAACTTGCCGAAAGTGATCAGCGTGCCGACCGACCGGGCGTTCTCCGACTTGTCCTCGTTCTTCTTCGCGACGCCGGCGCACAGGGGATTCGCCGCGCCGCCGCCCTTGACTGCGCTGGAGATATGTTCGCCGCCCGCGGCCACCACCTGTACACTCAGCCCTTTCACCGGCACCGTGTCGCCCGGCTTCACCTGCAAGTGCTTGCCCTTGGCCCGCGCCGCCGCGTACGCGGCGTACAGCGCGTCCGGATTCTTGCCCGATTCCACGCTCTCGCCGTGGTCGACGAAGGTTCGGATGGGAAGGCGTTCGGTAAGTTGCGGCACGCCGCCGATGTGATCAGTGTGGTAATGCGTCGCGACGAAGTAATCGATCTGCTTCACGCCGGCCTGCTTCGCCACGGTGGAGATGCGCTCCGCGTCCCGGCCGTTGAAACCCGGCCAGCCGGCGTCCACCAGCATGCTCTGCCCCGACGGCGAAACAAACAGAGTCGCCTGCCCGCCCTCCACGTCAATAAAATAAATGTCCAGTGTCTTCGCGGCCGGAAGCGAGGCGGCCAGCATCATACCGAGAACGAGAATCCGCATGGCGGCATCGTACCACAGGCCTGTTGCCTGAACATTGTGCGGTCGGATAACGTATCTTCAAGTGGATAGAGGAACCATGCCCTACTGCTCTCAGTGCGGAACCCAGGTCGGCGCCGGCGACGCTTTTTGCGCGTCGTGCGGCTCCCGCCAGCCTGTCGCTCCGCGCCCGGTCCGGCACAATTTCCTCGACCAGCTTTCCCCCCGCCGCGCTTCCATGCTCTGCTACATCCCGATGGTGGGCTGGATCGCTTCCCTGGTTCTGCTCGCCACGGACCGCTTTCGCAACGAGCGCAACGTGCGCTTCCACGCCTTCCAGGGACTGTATCTCTTCGTAGCCTGGCTGGTGATCGAACAGGTCATCGGGCCTCTCTTCTCCACCTTTTCCCGCGTCCATGTCGGCCATGGCCTGGAGTTCGTGGTCTGGGCCATCTGGATCTTCATGCTGATCAAGACCAGCCACCACCAGGACTACTCGCTGCCGATCATCGGCGAGCTGGCGGAAAAATCTGCTTCGGAGAAGTAGCCGCGCATCGTTGCGCAATCTTGATGTATAATCATACATAGCAATGAATAATTATCCACAAGCGGCGCGCGCCGGCATCGTTGGCTTCCGTGGCTACAGCGGAGCGGACCTGGTGCGCATCCTCTCCCGGCACCCGTACGCCGAGCCGGTGCTGCTGGAGCACCGCTCCGACGCCGCCGACCGCCCGCAGCCTCGCGGCGCAAAACTCCCGGCTCGTCTGCCTGCCACCACGGAAGCGGTGCGCGAAGCCGGGCTCGCCGTGGTATTCCTGGCCACGCCGGCCGACGTTTCGATGGAACTCGCGCCCGCGTTTCTGGAAGCTGGCGCAAAGGTGGTCGATCTCAGCGGCGCTTTCCGGTTGCGCACCACGGAGCGCTACGAGAAGTGGTACAAGGAAAAACACACACAGCCTGCGTTGCTGGCCGAGGCCGCTTACGGGCTCCCCGAGTTCTGCCGCGAGCGGATCAAGGCCGCGCGACTGGTCGCCAATCCGGGCTGTTATCCGACTGCCGCCAGCCTCGCCCTGCAGCCTCTTGTGGCCGCCGGTGTCATCGATCGCGCCGCGGGCATCGTCTGCGACGCCAAGAGCGGAGTGTCCGGCGCGGGCCGCAAGCCGAGCCTGAAGACCAGCTTTTGCGAGGTCACCGAGAACTTTTCGACTTACTCCGTACTGCATCACAGGCACGTGCCGGAAGTGCTGCTCAACTCCGGTCTCGAGGAGAGCGAGTTCAGCTTCACCGCGCAGCTTCTGCCGGTGGAGCGCGGAATCCTGGAGACGATTTACTTCCGCGCCAAGGGCGTGGCATCGGCCGCGGAGCTGCTGGCCGTCTATGAAAAACGCTACGCCGGCGAGCCGTTCGTACGGCTGTATGAGCCCGGCCAGGCTCCGGATCTGAAAGCGGTGGAGCACACCAACTTCTGCGACATCGGCGTTGTCTTCGATGCCTTGGGCGGGCGCGCGATTATCATCGCCGCCATCGACAACCTGGTGAAAGGCGCGGCCGGCCAGGCCGTCCAGAACATGAACCTCATGCTGGGCTTTGAGGAGACGGCCGGGTTGTTGTAGGCCGGCGGCGATGAAGATTCTCGTCAAACTCGGCGGCACGCTGCTCGATTCTCCCGCCTCGCGCTCGCGCCTGGCGGCGCAGATCGCGGCGGCCGCGGCGAACCACGCCACGGTCGTCGTGCACGGAGGCGGCAAGCAGATGACCCGCTTTCTCTCCGAGCGCGGCATCGAGAGCCGCTTCGTGAACGGTCTCCGCGTGACCACGCCCGAAACCATGGATGCCGTCGTGAAGGTGCTGGCCGGCAGCGTCAATCACGAACTGGTGGCCTCGCTCACCGAGGCCGGAGTCCGCGCGGTCGGCCTCTCGGGCCTCGATTCCAACCTTACCGAGGCGGAGCAGATGGACCCGGAGCTCGGCCAGGTAGGCCGCGTCGTGCGCTCGAACCCCGAGCTGTTGCATCTGCTGACCGCTCACGGCTACCTCCCCGTGGTCGCCTGCATGGCGGGCGACCGGGAGGGGCGCATGTACAACGTGAACGCCGATCAGATGGCGGTGGCTTGCGCCGCCGGTTTCGGCGCCGGGCAGTTAATTTTTCTTACCGACGTGGACGGGGTGCTGGACGCGGCGAAGCAGGTCCGGCCCCGGCTCAGCACGGCGCAGTGCGACGAGTTGATCGCCGGAGGCATCGCCACCGGCGGAATGCTGGCCAAGTTGAACGCCGCAACCTCGGCGTTGCGGCAGGGTGTGGGCCAGGTGCGTATCGCCAACGGTTCAACGCCGGATGCTCTATCCCGGCTACTGGACGGCGAGGCATTGGGAACCACACTGGCGGAGGGCTGATTCCATGTTGAGTGCGCTGACTGCCGATTCCATTTCCGGCCGGGCCGATGCCCACAAGCTGGAAATCCGCAAGGCCGCGATGCGCGACATCGCCCCGATCCTGGAGCTGATCAACGGCTATGCCGCAAAAGGAATCATGCTGGCGCGGACCGAATTTGAAATGTCGGAGAGCATCCGCGATTTCTCGGTGGTCTACTCTGGCGGGAAGCTGCTGGGCTGTGGCGCGCTGCATTTCTACACGCCCACCACGGCGGAGATCCGCTCGCTGGCCGTGGACCCGGAGCGCAAGACCAGCGGTATCGGGCGCCTGCTGATCGAATGGCTGATCGTCGAAGCCGTGCAGTTCGAGCTGGACGCGCTGTTCGCGTTCACCTATGTGCCGGGCTTCTTCGCGAAGATGGGCTTCCAGGAAGTGGAGCGGGGCACGCTGCCGCTCAAGGCTTGGAAGGATTGCCTGCGCTGCCCGAAGTTTCAGGCTTGCGACGAAATCGCCGTCCTGCGCGTGCTGCGTGCGGAGCGCTGGAGCGGCGCGCAGACCGAATCGGAAGCCGACGGCCCGGTTCTGTTTCCGATCGTTAGGTCGCTCTCCTGACCGTTGTCTGAAAGGTGACGCAGGCGTTTCTCGCCTGCGGCACTACACCAGGACGGTGAAAGTAGCCTCGGTGCGCTGCACCGGCCGGTAGAGCGTATCGCGCTCCAGCGGCTCCCGTCCCGCTTCGCGGATCAGCCGCAACAGCTCCCCGCGGCGCAGCGACTGCTGCACCGTGGACCCGGCGTCGTGGTAGATCTTTTCCTCCACCACGGTGCCGTCGATGTCGTCGGCGCCGAAACGCAGGGCGATCTGCGCTACCGCGGGCGTCATCATGACCCAGTACGCCTTGATGTGCGGAATGTTGTCGAGCATCAGGCGGGCCACAGCGATGTTCTTCAGGTCCATGAACCCGGTGGTCTTGGGGATGTGCGCAAGCGGCGTGTTGTCGGG
>JACXTT010015179.1_pt1 | contig 10009 bp, 7 predicted proteins | sample 9270951 | NCBI WGS metagenome assembly JACXTT01 (sample SAMN15532306, study PRJNA645909) | rock metagenome | isolation source: weathered quartz diorite | place: Puerto Rico | collected 2017-06-21
AGCCGCCCTAACCGTGAACTCCACGACAGGCTTCCCCGCCACCGGCACGCTGAAGGTGGACACCGAAATGATGAGCTACACCGGCACCACCGCAACCACGTTCACCGGGATCACGCGCGCGGCCAACGGGACCATGGCCAACCAACATCTCAACGGAGCAAAGGTCCTCCTCAACACCGACACCCTGCCGGTCAAGGACACCTCAGCCTTCCAACCCAAGGGGACGATCCTGGTCGACGCGGAGCAGTTCACCTACACCGGCATCACGCCGACAAGCTTCACGGGCGTCACAAGGGCGGCCAACTCGACTCAGCCTGCTGTCCACGCCGACAACGCCACGGTGGTCTTCCCGCACCCCTCGTGGATCGCCAGCTCCCCATGGCCCTTGCTAAAGATCGTCGGGGCAAATCCAGCGGCCCTCAACGGTGAGTGGAACGTGCGAGCCAACGGGAACGATCCGACGTCGTTCCAGCTCGTCGACGGGACCGGGAGGCCGACGCCGACCCCGCCCGGAAAGGTATATGCAAGCGAGCAGCTTGCCCCAAAGCCTTCCGTTCAGTTCGGCGGCTTCTTCGGGTGCACGCAGTCCCCCACCCCTGGCGCTGATCCGTTCACCGGGAGCCGCCTGCGCGAGTTTACGCTGCAATTGCCCCCAGGCTTCCTTGGTAATCCGATTGCTGCCGAGGCATGTCCCGAGGCGGTCTGGATCGTGGGCGCTTGCACGGATGCCTCGATCCTCGGCGAGTCTATGACGGAGGTCATCCCCACGGGCTCGGTTCAGACCACTACTCCTCCGACGCCCGTGCCGACTCCGATCTACAACGTCCAGACCATGGGCCTCAAGCCGGCGGCACTTGGGACCCGCATACTGTCTTCAACGCCCGTCGGACCGTTCCCGATCATTGTTACGGTGCGCTCGAGCGGACCCAACAGCACCCCGGGCGACTACGGCATCAACTCCGCCCTCTTCGGCATCCCGAAGAACCTTGGCGGCCCGCTTGCCCAAGTCGAACAGATCGACACCGTGCTCTGCGCGCAGGTGCCCTGCAAGAGACACGTCACCAATCCGCTTGACCCGCGCGCCCTCGACCCACGCACCGTGCAGGCAAACCCGGGGGCTTCGCCCGACGGAAAAACGCACCCGTTCTTCCGCAACCCCACCGACTGCGCGCCCAAGACGGCCACGCTAACAGTGAAATCTTGGGCGCCCGACGCGGCGACTATTTCGGCGGACTCCAACCCGAATTTCACGCCGACTGGCTGTGACAAGGTGCCGTTCACCCCGCAGCTGACCGTGAAGCCCACTGATACCCAGGCCGGCGCTGCGGACTCCCAGAACGTCGCAATCGACTACGGCGCTCCCTATGTCGAGGCCCCGATCTGGCAGGCGGCCCTGAAGGGCGCCGACGTCAGGCTGCCGGACGGCATGTCGCTCTCACCGGGCGGCGGCAACGGCCTCGAGGCCTGCAGCTTCGACCAGTTCGGTGTGAACTCGGACGGTAGGCAGATCAACGACGACGCGCCGAGCTGTCCGGCGGGCTCGCAGATCGGCAACCTGACGGTCAATACGCCGGTGCTGCCGACCCCGCTCAGCGGCAAGGTCTTCTTCGGGCCGGTTGGAGCTCCCGGAAGGCCCACGCCGGACAATCCGTGGAAGCTTTTCCTCTACATCCAGGGCGCGGGCCTGCGCATCAAGCTGGTCGGCAACACCGACGTCTCGGAAACCGGCCAGATCCACAACGTGTTCGTCAACCAGCCGGAGGTCCCGTTCCAGCGCCTCGACTTGAACCTGAACGGCGGCTCCAACGCCGTGATCGCCAACCCGAACGACTGCAAGGCACACACGGGCAGCGTCGTACTGAAGGGATGGAACGGTCCGCCAAATGACACAAGTCCGAGCCCGTCGCCGTCGATCACGGCGACCGGCTGCAACCCGGTGCCGTTTGCCCCGTCGATCGACAGCGCCGGATCCGACCCCGACCAGGCCGGCGCTAACACCGTCTCGCACATCGTCATCAGCCGCACCGACGGCCAGGACGACATCAAGAACATCAAGCTCTCGCTGCCGGTCGGCGCGGTCGGCAGCCTCGCCGCCGCGCCCGAGTGCCCGATCGCGCAGGCGCAGGCGGGCACCTGCTCGGAGGACAGCCGAATCGGAACGGTGAAGACGACCGTCGGTACCAAGGACTCGCTGCTGACGACGGCCGGCGGGCTGTATCTGGCGGAGCCGAGCGTGCCGGGCGACGCCGCGACGCTCGCGCTGGTCGTGCCCGCGAAGGCGGGGCCGATCGACCTCGGTCAGGTCGTGGTCCTGAACCGCGTGATGCTGCGTGACTCTGACACAGGCGTTGACGCGGTCACTAGCGACGTCCCCAACATCTTCGGCGGCGTCCCGCTGCACGTGCGCAAGATCGAGATCTCGGTCGACCGCCCAGGCTTCTTCCTGAACCCGACCGGTTGCGACCCGCGGCCGCTGACGGCCACGTTCACCGGCTACGGCGGCGAGCAGTCGACGTCGACGATGATGCTGGGCGCGACCGGCTGCGACAAGCTTCCCTTCGGACCGAAGCTCCGCCTGATCGCCGGCGCGAAGGGCCAGAACGCCCAGCTCGAGCACCCGCCGCTCAAGGCGATCGTCACCCAGACGCCGGCCGAGGCCAACATCAAGAGCTCGCAGGTGATCCTGCCCGACCTGCTGAGGCCGAACTCGGTCGAGTTCAACGTCCCGGGCGGTCTCTGCACGGACACTCAATTCGCCCAGAACGCCTGTCCCGGACTCTCGGCCGTCGGCACGGCGCGGGTGACCACGCCGGTCCTTCCGTTCCAGCTCTCGGGGCCGGTCTACGTGGTCCAGGAGACCGGCAGCATCCTGCCCAAGCTCTACATCGTGCTGGAGGGGCGCGGCCTCCGGGTGGTCCTGCGGGCGCGCAACAGCTTCCAGGGGATTCGCACAGTCAACACGTTCGACAACCTGCCCGACGTGCCGCAGTCGCAGTTCGAGCTCGACATCAAGGGCGGCCCCAGCGGAATCCTCAACAACTTCTACGACGCCTGCGGAGTAGCGAACTCTCACCGCAGCTTCGACTACACCTTCACCGGCCAGAACGGCAAGACGGTGAAAACGACCGCGTTGCTCGAGCAGGCAGGCTGCGTCACCACCTCGTCTGTCCGCGCGAGGATCGCGTCCAGCCTCGTGAAGGTCGACAAGAAGGGCTTCGCGACAATGCGCGTTCGCTGTCTGGACAGCAAGCGCTGCAAGGGTCGGGTGTCGCTGAGCGCAAAGGGCGTGAAGGGCTCGAAGTCGTTCTCGATCTCCGCCCACAAGTCGGGCTCGGTCAAGATCAAGCTCTCCAAGAAGGCAGTCGCCAAGATCCGCAAGGCACGACGGATGAAGGGGCGTGCGGTCGTCAGCGTGGCAGGCAAGTCGGCCCGCAAGGCGATCACGCTCCGTGCCGTCTGAAGCAGCTCAGGCCCAGCCGCAGATCCTGCACCTGTCGCTCGTCGTGGACGGCGACCTGCGCGACGCCGACGGGGAGCGGCTCGGCCGCGTCGATGACCTGATCGTCCGCCTCGGGGGAGTCGGTTACCCGCCGATCACCGGGTTCCTCGTATCGGTCGCAGGGCGGCAGGCGTATCTGCCGGCCGAGATGGTGTCGGAGATCGACGAAGGCGCGGTGACGCTCCAGAAGGCGAAGCTCGACCTGCGCCGGTTCGAGCGTCGCCCCGAGGAGGTGCTGCTCAAGAAGGATGTGCTCGACCGCCAGCTGATCAACGTCGACGGCGCCCGGCTCGTGCGCGCGAACGAGATCGAGCTCGCCCGCCTTCAGGGGTGGTGGCGAGTGGTGGGCGTCGACACGGGACCGCGGGGAGCGGTGCGCCGGCTTCTCCCGGGGAAGCTCGGGCGGCGCATCGGGGCCGCGGAGTTCCTCGACTGGGCGAGCATCGAGCCCTTCGTCGGGCACGTCCCGAGCCTGCGGCTGCGCACTCCGCACCCCAAGCTCGCAAGGCTCCACCCCGCCCAGATCGCCGATCTCGTCGAGGCGGCCTCGCACGGCGAGGGCCAGGAGATCATCCAGGCGGTCGAGTCCGACCGCGAGCTGGAGGCGGACGTCTTCGAGGAGCTCGATCCGCACCACCAGATCGAGTTCCTCGAGAACCGCTCCGACGCCGAGGTCGCGCAGGTTCTGGAGCGGATGGCCGCCGACGACGCCGCCGATCTCCTGGCCGAGCTCCCGGACGAGCGGCGTGAGTCGATCGTCGAGCTCCTGCCCGTCACGCAGCGGCGGCGGGTGCGCGCGCTCGTCGGCTACGACCCGGCAACCGCGGGCGGCCTCATGAGCCCCGAGTTCATCTGCCTGGACCGGCATGCGACCGCCGAAGAGGCGCTCGACCGGGTGAAAAGGAGCCCTTCGGGCGCGGAGCTGCTCACGACGGTTTTCGTGATGGACGCCCATCGGCGGCTCGAGGGATCCGTCACGCTTGCCGGGCTCGTGCGTGCAAGACCCGACGCAATGCTCAGCGAGCTTCGAGAGCAAGTGGTACACCTCACCGCTGACATGGAATTCGAGGAAGTTGCAAGGGTGATGGCCGACTTCAATCTGCTCGCCGCTCCAGTGGTCGACGAGCAGGGCCAGTTGATCGGCATCGTGACCGTCGACGACGTGCTGGAGGTGATGCTGCCCAAGGGCTGGCGCCGGCGCTTCGGCCTGTTCGGTCAAGGCTGACCCATGCGCGCGGTGCCGTCCTTCCAGCGGCTGCTGGCCGCTGCGCCACGCCTGCTGCGACGCAGACGCTCGCGGATCCTCGTCTTCCTCGGGATCCTAGGTCCCGGCCTGATCGCCGCCAACGCGGGCAACGACGCGGGCGGGGTCGCCACCTACTCCTCGGTGGGGGCGAAATACGGCTACGACCTGCTGTGGATGATCGTGCTGATCACGGTCTCGCTCGCGATCGTCCAGTCGCTCGCGGCGCGGATGGGAGCCGTCACCGGCAAGGGCCTCGCCGAGCTCATCAGGGAGAACTACGGCATTCGCTGGTCGGCATTCGCGACCGCGGCGGTCCTGATCGCGAACATGGGCATCTGTATCTCCGACTTTGTCGGGATCGGCGCCGCCCTGAACCTCGCAGGGGTCCCGTACCAAGTGAGCGTGCCGATCGCCGCGACCGTGATCTGGGTCGTGCTGGTGCGGGGCTCCTACGTCTCTGCCGAGCGGATCTTCATTTGGATGACGATTCCGTTCTTCGCCTACCCGATCGCCGCGATCCTCGCCCACCCCGACTGGGGCGCCGCGGCGAAGGCGGTGGTCGTCCCGCAAATACACGCGTCGGCCGCCTACCTGGTGCTGTTCATCGCGACGGTCGGGACCACGATCACGCCGTATATGCAGCTCTACCTCCAGTCGGCGGTCGTCGAGCGCGGCACCGGGACCGAAGGGCTCCACGATGAAGAGCGAGATGCGGTCGCCGGGGCGATCTTCGCCGACCTGATCGCGGCCTTCATCATCATCGCGACCGCAGCCACCCTCTACAAGCATGGGATCCACACGATCGGCTCGGCAGCCGATGCCGCCCGGGCGCTGAAACCGCTGGCCGGGCGCTACGCCGAGCTCCTGTTCGGGATTGGCCTCGCCGGCGCAAGCCTCCTGGCCGCGGCGATCCTGCCGGTCGCCACCGCCTACGTGATCTCGGAGTCGCTCGGGTTCGAGAAGGGCCTCTCCCATCGCCTGCGCGAGGCGCCGGTGTTCGTCGGGATCATGACCGCGATGATCGCCACGGCCATGATCGTGGCCGTGATCCCGGGAATCCCGGTGATCGACTTCCTGATCGGCGTGCAGGTTGTGAACGGCGTCCTGCTGCCGGTCAACCTGTTCTTCATCTGGCGGCTCTCGCGAAGTCGGGAGCTGATGGGCGAGTACCGCAACATGGGGACGCGCGACCTGATCACCGCCGTGACGGTGATCTTCACCTCCACCCTTTCGCTCGTCCTCGTCGCGATCACCGTGCTGGGTCTATGAGCCGGCCGGGCGGCGGGGCCTGCGCCGCGCTTGCCGGGGCCCTCTTTGGCCTCACGGCGTGTGGCAGCTCGTCGTCACCGCCCCAACAACAGCCGAAGTCGGTCCGCGCGCGAGCTCAGTCGAGGCCGCCCCCGGCGCAGATCCCCCCCGGCCTCCCCCGCGGCGTGATCACGCACGGCCCCCGCACCCGCCGCTGGGTCGCGCTCACCTTCGATGCCGACATGACGCGCGGCATGCTCGCCCAGCTGCGCTCGGGGCGGGTCCGTGGCTGGTACGACGCCGCCCTGTTCGACGAGCTGCGCGCCACCCGGACGCCGGCCACCATCTTCCTCACCGGCCTGTGGACCCAGACCTATGCCGAGATCGCGCGGCGCCTGGCACGGGACCCGCAGCTCGAGCTCGAGAACCATTCCCTCGATCACGCCGGCTGGATCACGCCCTGCTACGGGCTGCCGACCGTTTCGGGTCAACCGTCAAAGCGCTCGGAGATCGGCGCCGCGCGCAGCATCATCGAACGCGTTACGGGAATCGTGCCGAGGTTCTTCCGGTTTCCGGGTGGTTGCGAGACCGATGCCGACGTGCGGCTCGTGGAGAGCTACGGCGAGCACCCCGTCGGCTGGGACGTGATCTCCGGGGACGCCTTCCAACCGGATCCGCGGGTGGTCGTCCGGGCGGTCCTTGCGGGCGTGCGTCCGGGCTCGATCGTGGTCGCCCACTGCATCGGCGCGCCCAACACGCCTGCCACGGCGGAGGCGATGCGAGCGATTATCCCGGCGCTCCGATCGCGTGGATACCGCTTCGTGAGGCTCGACCGGCTGCTCGGGCAGTGAGCGGCGCCCTGCCAGGCTCCAGGCAGGAAGGCGCGCTTCGAGACCGAAAGCTGGGTGCGTATGGAGCGTTGGTACCGACTCGCGCCGCTGGCCGGCCTCGTTTTCGTGGCCCTGCTGATCGTCGCTACGCTGCTCGGCGGCAATCCACCGGACCCCAACGCGGCGGGAACCAAGGTGATCGCGTACTACCACTCGCATCGCACCCGTCAGGAAGTGGCGGCCTATCTGATCGGGCTGAGCCTGTTCTTCGGCCTGCTCTTCTACGGGTACCTGCGGACCTATCTGCGAAGCGTCCCGGAAACAGCGCCCCTTGCGGCGCTCGCTTTCGGGGGAGCTGTGCTGTTCGCGGCGGGCGGCGGCGTTTTCGCCGGCGCTCAGTTCGCGCTCGCCGACGTTCCAACTCACCTGGACGCTTCGTCGGCCCAGGCGCTGAATCTGGTCGAGCGCGACCTCTCGATCTTCCTTCAGACAGCGGGGATCGGCGTGCTCATGTTCGCCGCCGGCCTGGCGATCGTCCGCAGCCGGCTGCTGCCCGCTTGGGTGGGCTGGTTCGGGATCGTCTTTGGAATCGTCTCGATCACCCCCGCCGCATTCATTGCTTTCCCGGCCGTTGGGCTGTGGACGGCGATCGTGAGCGTCCTGCTGTTCGCGCCGGCCGGCCGGCCGGAGACGCCCGCGGTCGCGACCGGCTGAGAGCCCCTATCGCGTCGCGCTATCGCCGGTCACCCGCGCCCGCCGGCTCATCGCTGGGCTCGAGGGAACCGCGCGCCGCTCGGTAGAGGGAAACGGCCAAGACGCAGACGACCGCGACCGGCAGCAACGACCAAGCCGACACGCCTGCGCTGGAGAGCAGAGCCGTGAGGCCGAGCGTCACCGCCACGACCACGGCGATCAATGGATCGTCGCCCACGACGAAGTCGAACAAGAACCGGCCCAGAGCGCGACCGTGATGCATCACATTGCCGGGGTGTCTGCGACGGGCCGGGCTGCCCGCGCCACGCGCAGGCGGCGCAACGCCGAAACGAGCACGAGCGAAGTCACCAGCACGAATGCGATCAGCGCCAGGATCGCGGCGTCGCCGCCGGGCCAGCTCGCCCCCGCTCCCTCGGCGCCCCAGAACATGCCGAACGCGGTGAGCATCACGCCGACGGCGTACTTGAGCGTGTTCTCCGGCACGCGGCTCAGCGGGGCCCGCACCGCGATTCCTGAGGCCGCGACGATCAAGACCGCTGCGGCCGCCGCCAGTGCTGCAAGTGGAACGTTGTGTTGGGTCGAGCCGAGGGTGACGGCGATGAACGCCACCTCGAGTCCCTCCAGCAGCACCCCCTTGAAGCTGAGCGTGAAGCCGTACGGGTCGATGCCCGGCGGCTCGGCACCCGCTGCGCGCGCCGCGGCGAGCTCCGCAGTGAAGATCGCTTCCTCGTCGTGCAGTGCCTTGAATCCGCTCGCGCGGAGGATCGCCTTCCGAAGCCACTGAAGCCCGAAGACCAGCAACAGGCCGCCCACGACGAGGCGCAGCGTGTCGATCGGCAGCACGGTGAGCGCCGGGCCGAGCACCGCGACGATCGCGCCCAGCAGGACCAGCGCGACACCTACCCCGGCCAGCGCCGAGCGCCAGCCGCGGGTCAGCCCGGCCGCGAGCACGATCGTCACGGCCTCGACTCCTTCGACGGCGCAGGCGACGAAAACGGCGATGAAGAGCAGGACGTCGCGGCTCACGGATCACCTATTTTGGCTGTTGGGACCTATCCCGGCGAAGCAAGACGGCGCGGATCATGCTCCGCGCACGCGGTCAGGGCTCGGTTCGCACGACCGGCGGCAAAGCCCCGCGCTGGATCATCAGCAGGCTGACCGCCACGACCCAAACCACGGCGGCGAAGAACCCTATGAAGCCGATCGCCCCGCCTCCGGCGAAGAAACCCTTGCTGGCGAAGATCGGCGCGATGCTCAAAAGCTGCGCCAATGCGGCGATGCTTCCGAGCCAGTACGCCCACGGAGGAAGCGCGCCGCTTCGCGCGCCCGAGCACGACGCCGCGCCGAGCAGGACAGCGAACCCGACCCCCGCGATCGCCAGGACGTCGCCGCTGATGTCGAACATCGCGCGGTTGAGGGTCAGGTCGCCCACCCGGGCGGCCTTGAACACCGTGCCCGACAGGATCGCGAGACCCGCGACGGTCAGCGTCAGACCCACGATCCCGCCTCCGAACGCCGCTGCGGAGAGCCTGCCCTCTCCCCCCTCGCCGGCCCGGAGATAGCTGCGGAGGCTCCCGAGCCACCACAGGAAGAACACGCCCGCGAGTGCGGCGATCGCGTTTCCGGCCAGGATCTCGCCCCGATGGTCGATCAGGAAGCTGGTGATCTTCTGGACGGAGTCGTCCGCCTTCGGCGGCGCCCCTGGAAGCAGGAACCCGACGACGAAGAGGGCCATCGCCACTATTCCCGTCGCGGCGTCGAGGCGCCTGCCTTTCGAGTCTGCCACTGTCATCTCGTCACCTCCGGGATCGAATCTCCTGCGTTCATCAAAAATGGCGAAGCGGACGGATAAATCGGCCGACACCCTGTATGGCCTTCCCCTTGACGAGTTCACCCGGGCGCGCAACGACCTCGCCCGGGAGCTCCGCAAAGAGGGTGAGCGCGACGCCGCCGATGAGATCGGGCAGCTGAGCAAGCCCAGCGTCGCGGCATGGGCGCTGAATCAGCTCACCCGGACCCAGAGCGGTGACGTCAAGAAGATGCTCGAAGCCGGGGCGCGGCTTCGCGAGGCGCATCAGAAGGTGCTGGCCGGCGCTCCCAGGAAAGAGCTCGACAAGGCGTCGGCGGATGAGCGACGGGCGATCGACCGTCTGGCCGAGCGGGCCGAACTACAGCTGCGAAGCGGCGGGCTGAAGCCATCGGATGCGACGCTCGAGCGGGTGCGCGAGACCCTTCACGCGGCCGCGACGGACGCGGAGCTGCGCGCTGAGCTGGAGCGTGGGCGGGTGACGCATGAGCGCACCCCCGTGACGCTCGGCTCGGCAGTCGCCCCGCGCGCCGTCACGCGCCCGACCGGTCGCGCCAGGGCCGATTCCAGCGCGCCACAGGGACGCCGGCTCCAGGCTGCGCGGGAGGAGCTGCGCCGCCTTCGCTCCGCGGCGGGAGACGCCGAGCGCGGATCCCGCGACGCCG
>JACXTT010015180.1_pt1 | contig 10009 bp, 9 predicted proteins | sample 9270951 | NCBI WGS metagenome assembly JACXTT01 (sample SAMN15532306, study PRJNA645909) | rock metagenome | isolation source: weathered quartz diorite | place: Puerto Rico | collected 2017-06-21
CGGGAACCCGACGCGCGCGCTGCGCCCGGAACAGGCGCGCCCGGAACGCGCTCACCGACTTCTGTGCGCCTTCCATGTAGGTATAGAGCACCGGTGTGATGTAGAGCGTCAAGAGCTGCGAGACGAGCAGGCCGCCCACGACCGCCAGGCCGAGCGCGCGCCGGGCGTCGGCGCCCGCGCCGATGCCGAGCGCGATCGGCAGGGTGCCCAGGAGCGCGGCCATCGTCGTCATCATGATCGGCCGGAAGCGCAGCAGGCAGCCCTTGTAGATCGCGTCCGCCGGCGTCGCGCCCGCCCGCTCGGCTTCGAGGGCGAAGTCGATCATCATGATCGCGTTCTTCTTGACGATGCCGACCAGCATGATGATGCCGACGAAGCCGTAGATGTTGAGCTCGGTCTTGAAGAGCAGCAGGGTGAGCAGCGCGCCCACGCCCGCCGACGGCAGACCCGACAGGATCGTCAGCGGGTGGATGAAGCTCTCGTAGAGGATGCCGAGCACGATGTAGATCACCAGCACCGTGACGATCAACAGGACGCCCTGGCCCTTCAGCGAGGACTGGAACGCCTGCGCGGCGCCCTGAAAGCTCCCGTTGATCGTGGCCGGCATCTGCAGGTCGCGCAGCACCTTGCCGACTCGCTCCACCGCCTCGCTGAGCGAGACGCCCGGCGCCAGGTTGAACGAGATCGTCACCGCCGGGAGCTGGCCGAGGTGCGTGATGGTCAGCGGGCCGATCGTCGGGGTCAGGCGCGCCACCGAGGAAAGCGGCACCAGCTTGCCGGTCTCGGACCGCACGTAGAGCAGGGAGAGCTCGGTCGGATCGCGCTGGTAGCGCGGGTCGAGCTCCAGGATGACCCAGTACTGGTTGGTCGGCGTGTAGATCGTCGAGACCTGCCGCGCGCCGTAGCCGCTGTAGAGCGCGTTCTCGATCTGATCGGCGCTCACGCGCAGGACCGACGCCTTGTCGCGGTCGATGTCGACGGTGATCTGGGGGCTCGTGATCTGCAGATCGGTGTTGACGTCCTGAAAGCCCGGCAAGGTCCGCATCTTGTCGAACACGATCGGCGCCCACTTGTAGAGCTCCTGCAGCTCGGGCGACTGGAGCGTGTACTGGTAGAGCGCTTTGGTCAGGCTGCCGCCGATGCGGATCGTCGGCAGGTTCTGCGGGTAGACGCGGAATCCGGGGATCGCCGCCAGCTTGGGCCGGAGGTCCTCGATGATCTTGTCGGCCGGCGGGCGCTGATCGTGCGGCTTGAGCCGCATGAAGATGCGCCCCGTGTTGGGCACGACGTTGATCGAGGAGGCGCCGATCGAGGACATGATCTGGTCGATGTAGGGCTCTTTCAGCACGATCGCGGCGGCCGCGCGCTGCTTGTCGGTCATGGCGTCGAACGAGATGTCCTGCGAGGCCTCGGTGAACGCGAAGATCTGGCCCGTGTCCTCGGTCGGGATGAAGCCCTTGGGGATGACCGAGAAGAGATAGGCCGTCAGCACGAACGTCGCCAGCATCACCGCCATCGTCAGCCGCCGGTGGCGCAGCGTCCACGTGAGCGAGCGGTCGTAGACGTGGAGCATGCCGTCGAAGAAGCGCTCGGAGGCCAGGAAGAGCCGCCCGTGCGACTCGCCCGGCGGCTTCAGGAAGCGGCTGCAGGCCATCGGCGTCAAGGTCAGCGAGACGAAGCCGGACACGAGCACCGACGCGGTGATGACCACGGCGAACTCGTGCAGGAGCCGGCCCATGACCCCGCCCATGAACAGCACCGGGATGAAGACGGCGGCCAGCGAGAGGGTCATCGACAGGATCGTGAAGCCGATCTCCCGGGCGCCGATCAGCGCCGCCTCCATGCGGCTCATGCCCTCTTCCATGTGGCGCACGATGTTCTCGAGCATGACCACCGCGTCGTCGACGACGAAGCCGACGCAGAGGGTGAGGGCCATCAGCGAGATGATGTCGATCGTGTAGCCGAGCAGGTACATGACGGCGAAGGTGCCGATGATCGACAGCGGCACGGCCAGGCTGGGGATGATCGTCGCCGACAGGTTTCTCAGGAACAGGAAGATGACGAGCACCACCAGGCCGATGGCGAGCGCCAGGGTGAACTCGACGTCGCGGACGGATTCGCGGATCGCGACCGAGCGATCGTAGAGGACGTTCAGGTTGACGGATGCCGGCAGCTCCTGACGGAAGCGCGGCAGCAGCGACCGGATCGCGTCGACGACCTCGACCGTGTTCGTCCCGGGCTGACGCTGGATCGCCAGAATCACCGCGCGCTCGTCGTTGTACCAGCTGGCGACCTTGTCGGTCTGCACCCCGTCGATGACGCTCCCGAGCTCCTCGAGCCGCACCGGCGAGCCGTTGCGGTAGGCGACGATCAGCGGCCGGAAGGCCTCGGCGTTCTGCAGCTGCCCGGTGGCCATGACGTTGAACATCTGGTGCTGGCCGTAGAGCGTGCCGGTCGGCAGGTTCACGTTGCTGCGGCCGAGGGCCGCCTGGACCTCGTCGATCCCGATGCCGCGGGTCGTCAGCGCGCGCGGATCGAGCTGCACGCGGACCGCGTACTTCTGCGAGCCGAACACCTGCACCTGCGCCACGCCGGCGATCGTCGAGATGCGCTGGGCGAGGTTCGTCTGCGCGTACTCGTCGACCATGTAGAGCGGCAGGGTCGGGGAGCTCAGCGCCAGGTAGAGCACGGGCTGGTCGGCCGGATTGACCTTCTGGTAGGTCGGCGGCGTCGGCATGCCGGGCGGCAGGAGCGGCGCCGACTTCGCGATCATCGCCTGCACGTCCTGCGCGGCGGCGTCGATGTTGCGCTCGAGGCTGAACTGGATCGTGATCTGCGTGAGGCCGAGCGCGCTCGACGACGTCATCGAGTCGATGCCCGCGATCGTCGTGAACTGCTTCTCCAACGGCGTGGCCACCGCGGAGGCCATCGTCTCCGGGCTGGCGCCGGGCAGTGCGGCGGCGACCTGGATCGTCGGGAAGTCGACGTTGGGCAGATCGCTGACCGGCAGGAGCCGGAAGCCCATGATGCCGAACAACAATATTGCGCCCATCAGGAGCGTCGTGAGAACGGGCCGCCGGATGAAGAGCTCGGTGGTCACGACGCCTTCATCGGGCGGGCCTCGATGCGGGCGCCCGGGACGAGCCGGAGCTGGCCGTCGGTCACGACGCGCTCGGCCGGCTTGAGCCCCTTCTCGACGATCGTCTCGGCGCCGAGCCGCACGCCGGGCGTGACCAGACGCGACTCGACGGTCTGATCCGGCTTCACGACGTAGACGTACGGCCCCTGCTGGCCGGGCTGGATCGCCTGCGAGGGCACGACGATCGCGGTGCGGCTCGTGATCGTCATCGCCACGTCGACGAACTGGCCGGGCCAGAGCCCGTTGGCCTCGTTCGCGAAGGTCGCCTTGAGCTGGATCGTCCCCGTCGTCTGGTCGACCGTGTTATTCACGAACGTGAGCTCGCCCGTCGCCAGGGTCTCCTGCTGGCGGGGCGGGCGCGCCACGACCTGGAGCCGGCCCACGGACCCGTACTTCTTGATGTCGCCCAGGTACTGCTCGGGCACCGAGAACGACACGTAGATCGGATGGATCTGGTTGATCACGACGATCGGATTGTCGTCGTTGGCCTTCAGGATGTTGCCGTTCTGCACGAGCAGGTTGCCGGTGCGGCCGTCGATCGGCGCGTGGATCGTGGTGTAGGCGAGCTGCAGGCGCGCGTTGTCGACGTTGGCCTGCGCGGCCTGCAGCGCCGCCTTCGCGTTCTCGACCGCCGCGCGATCGGCCTCGACCGTGGCCTGCATCGCCGTCATGTTCGTGTTGAGCGTGTCGTACTGCTCGCGCGCGATCAGCTCCTTGGCCACCAGCTCCCGATAGCGCTGCTCCTGGACCCGCGCGTTCTGGAGCTGCGCGCTGTCGCGCTCGACGGCGGCCTGGGCCTGGCGCACCTCGGCCTGGCGCTGGTTCAGCGCCGCTTCGGCCTGGCGCACCGCCGCCTCGAACGGCCGCGGATCGATCACGAACATGAGCTCGCCCCTGCGGACCTCCTGGCCTTCCTTGAACCGCACCTCGACGAGCTGGCCGTTGATCTGCGACTTGATGCCGACCGTGGTGTAGGCCTGCGCGTTGCCGACGGCCGTGAGCTGGACCGGGATCGTCTTCTCGGCGGCCTCGCCGACCGTGACCGGCACGGGCGGCAGCTGCACGCGCGCCTTGCCGGCGGCGGCGTTGTCGGAGCAGCCGGCGAGAAGGGGGACGGCGACGAGGGCCCAGGCCGTGCCGGTCAGGACGCGAGCGATCATGCGCTGGCCCTGCGCGCGCGCGGCGTGCGCGCGTCGTTCACCGACGCGCCCTCGGCGGCGTCGACCAGCGCCACGAGCCCGACGACCACGCGCCGCCGATCGTCGGCGGACATCCGCGCCAGCACTCGCTCCATGCCGCGCAGGCGGATCGCCTCGAGCTCCTCGACCAGCGCCTTGCCGGCGCGCGTGAGATCCAGCACGTACACGCGGCGGTCGGCCGGGTGATCGCCGCGGATCACCAGCCCCTTCTCCTCCAGACGGTCGACGATGTGGGTGACGGCGGGCAGGGTCACGCCGAAGGCCTTGGCGACGTCGCCCATGTGCGAGCCCGGGTGCTCGGCGAGCCGGAACAGGACCTGCGACTGCGCGTAGGTGAGGTCGAGGTCGGACGCGCGCTGCCAGAGCAGCTGGCGGAAGACCGTGCCGCCCAGCGAGTTGAGCAGCTCGAGCATCTGATGCGCCTCAGTCGTTGTCGATCGCTTCAGCCGTGTCCCCATGGGTCTCCGAAGTCAGCGCAGGATACTTTGACTGGCTTAATAGTTTAGCCCATAAAGGGACGGCACAGGGAGCGACTAGCCGGCCGCGCGCGCGATCAGCCCGGGCAGCTCGCGCATGTCGTCTAAAACAACGGTTTCGCGGCCCTCCAGCGCGCGCCGCGGGGCGAGGCCGCCCGCGTAGCCGAACGCGCGCATGCCGGCGGCGCGGGCGGCCTCGACGCCGTACGGACTGTCCTCGACGACCGCGCAGGCGGCGGACGCGACGCCCATGCGACCGGCCGCGTGCAGGAACAGATCCGGGGCGGGCTTGCCGCGCGCGACCTCGCTGGCGCTGAAGATCCGCCCGGCGAAGCGCTCGTAGAGCCCGGTGAGCCCCAGGGTGAAGCGGATCTTCTCGTGCGTCCCGCTCGACGCCACGCACGTCGGGATCGCGATGGCGTCGAGCGCCTCGAGGACCCCCGGCACCGGCTCGAGCTCGGCGGCGAACGCCTCGCGGTAGAGGTGGCGAAACGGCTCCTCCCAGCTGGCCGGAAGGCGGCGACCCAGGTGCGCTTCGATCTCGCGGGTCATCTCCTCGTCGCTCCGGCCCATGAACCGCTCGATCACCTCGGCTTCGGTCAGGGTCCAGCCGAGCCGGGCCAGCACCACGACGTCGATCTTCACGGCGATGCGCTCGGTGTCGACGAGCACCCCGTCGCAATCGAAGATCACGAGCGAGATCGGGACGCTCACCGGGCGCGCGGGCGGTGGTCGAGGCTCCGGCTCAGTAGGTGCCGCCGAGCTTTCGGTGATCCCAGGAGACGATGCGGGTCGGCGTGAAGCGAAGCAGGACGCGCTTGGGCGCCTGCTGCAGGACGCCGGCCCGCGCCTCCGGCGAGAGCGCGGCGCCGGTGTAGCGGGCCATCAGCCGCAGGCCGAACTCGCCCACGCGCCACGGGTCGCGCTCGATCGCCACGTCGCACTCGAGCATGGCGCCGCGCAAAGCGCCGTAGACGTCGCGGCCCGCCTCGAGCTGGACGGTCGCGCGCGGGTCGCGCTCGACGTTCTTGACCTTCTGGGACTTGCCGTACGTCCACGCCAGCAGGGTGTCGCCGTCAGGCACGTACCACAGCGGCATCAGGTGCGGCCGCCCGCTCGGCCCGATGGTCGCGCACGTCAGCACGCGCTCCTCGTCGAGGAAGCGGCGCAGCTCCGGCTCCGACATGGTGATGACGCTGCGCCGGGAGGGCACCGTCAGTACCCCAGCTCGCGGTCAACCACGTGGCGCAGCGGGCGGCCGGCCAGATAGCGGGCGAGGTTGTCGTTGAAGATCGGCGCGATCTCGTCGGGCGTGCTCGGCCCCGAGATGTGCGGCGTCACGACGACGTTGTCGAGCTTCCACAGCGGGTGGCTCGGCGGCAAGGGCTCGCGATCGAAGACGTCGAGCACGGCGCCCGCGATCTGCTTGCGCTCGAGCGCCGCCAGCAGCGCCGACTCGTCGACCACGGCGCCGCGGGCGATGTTGATGAGCCACGCGGTCGACTTCATCGCGTCGAGCGCGGCGGCGCCGACGATCCCGCGCGTCTCGGGGGTGAGGGGCAGGAGCACGACGACGAAGTCGGCCTCGCCGAGGGCGCGCGCCATCGCGCTCACCGGATAGACGCGGGCGGCCTCCCGCACCGGACGGCCGCGCCGGGTGACGCCGAGCACGCGCATCCCGAGCCCCCGCGCCGCGCGCGCGATGTCGCGGCCGATATCGCCGAGACCGACGATCGTCAGCGTCTTGCCCGCGAGGCGGTCGGGCAGCACGTGGTCGAGCCAGCGGCGCTGGCGCTGCGCGTCGCGATAGACGCGCATCCGCTGCGTCACCCACGAGCACCAGGCCACGACGTACTCGGCCATCCACGGCCCGAAGATCCCGGGCGCCCGCGTCACCAGCACGCCGGCCGGCAGCTCGGGGACCAGCGCCCAGTCGACGCCGGCGCCCATCACCTGCAGCCACTTGAGCCGTCCGGCCTTCGCGTAGAGCTGCGGCGGGAACTTCCAGGCGTAGAGGATCTCCGCCTCGGCGATCGGCTCGGCGGCCTCGCGCGCGGTCGCGGCGGTCCTGAGGATCGCGCCGCGCTTGGGGACGCGCGTGAGCTCGGCATAGCGCGGATCGGCGTGATAGATGAGAACGGTCGGGCGCGTCACGAGAGCCGAGGATCCTAGCCGATCGCCACCGCGAGACACGTCGTGGTGCGCGTGACCCCGTCGATCGAGCCGATCTCGTCGGTCACCAGCCGGCCGACGGCGTCGAGCGTCGGGCCCTCGACCACGGCGATGAAATCGAACGGGCCGGTGACCGCGTCGAGGTTGGCGACCGTCGAGTCGCTGCTCTCGATCGCCGCCAGCTCCTTCTTGACCGCCTTCGTCTTGCCCGGGGCCGTCTCGATCAGGACGTACGCGCGCATCTTCTTCGCTCCGGCCTTCGTCATGTCGCACCTCCCGTGCGCGCCCGCCGGCGTGGCGTGGGCGCGCGCCGGCGTCGCGCGGGTGAGTCTAGCAGATACGCGCGCAGCAGCGACCGGTGACAGTGGCTCTCGTCGGCGCAGCCGCAGAAGAGGGTCACCGTTCCCGCCTTCGCGGCGGCGCGAACCTGCGCCAGCGGCGCCTGCGCCTCCGGCCGCGCGAGCCCGGCGAGATACCGGCGCGTGTACTGGGCCCAGCCGATCTCGCCGCCGCGGAACGCGCGGAGCAGGGGGAGCACCGGGCCCAGCTCCTTGAGCCACACGTCGACCCGGCTCTTGCGGATGCCGCGCGGCCAGAGGCGCATGATGAGCACGCGCGTGCCCTCCGTCTCGCTCGGCGGATCGTAGATGCGCTTGGCCGCGATCACTTGCCGGTCTCCGTCTCGTTCGATTTCTTGAGCTTCTCGCACGGATCGGCGTCGTCGACCTTCGGCGTGAACCACACGTAGTCGAAGGGCAGGGTCTCGGCTCCGAAGCGCGCGGCGTAGTCACCGGGCTTCGTGGCCGCGGCGTCCACCTCGACGAACGCGACGCTCGCGATGGAGGCCTCGGGCGCCTGGCGGGCCAGGTGCACGGGAACCCCACGGTCGCGCCGCACGTGGCCCGCGCCCGCGATGAGCACGGCGCCGACCCGCTGTCCGCTGTGCGCCAGGCTCGAGGCGATTCGCGCGTCGCGCGCCCACTGGATGTCCGCCATCCGATCGAGCGTCGCGTCCGGGATCTGGCCACAGTGAACCTCGCCAAGCTCCTGCGTCAGGGCGAGCCGCGTCTCCGGCGCCGGCCCGACGAGCCGCAGCTGCGTCGTGAGCGCCGGCCCGAGCCCGGGCAGGCCGTTGCGCCGGACGGCGTCGGTGGCCGCCTTCGAGAGGTTCGTGGCAACGATCGGCACACCTGCGTCGAGGGCCGCCTGCGCGATCGGCTGGTAGAGACGCCACTCGGGCCAGCCCGAGCGCGACCAGTTCACCGCGTCGCCGAGCCCCGCGGCGTCCTTGGGGCTGCGCGCCAGATAGCGCGCGACCGCGGGCGCGTCGTCGGTGGCGAGCATCTCGAATCCGAGCGCGGGCCGCCGCCCCGCGTCGAGCATCGCGTGAACCAGCTTGGCCTGTAGCGCGTGATGATCCGGGTTGTCGTGCCGCTCGCCCAGCAGCACGAACCGGCTCGCGACCAGCCGCGCCACCAGCGCATCCTCACCGATGAACGCCCCGGCTTTCACGTCCCAGATTTTCCCGACGAGGGGATGCGTCTTGTCGACCGCGCTCTCCCACTCGATCTTCCCTCCCTTCGCGCACCCCGCCGCCACGAGCGCCATGAAGACGACGACGACAGCAACGCCGCGCGCCCACCCGTCCACTCCGTCTACCCCTGAGCGCGAACGAGGCTGCCGAGCTCCCAGTGTGCTCATGCGGAAGCGCCAAGCACCACGGGACACTTCACTGAGCGCCAAGAGATCCCTCGGGAGTCGTGATGGTGAGCCCGGCGTCGATGATGAGCGTCTGGCCCGTGACCCAGCGCGCCTCGTCGCTGGCCAGGTAGACGGCGCCCCAGCCGATGTCCCACCCGGTCCCTTCGGTGCCGAGCGGGCTCGCACGGCGCCGTCGCTCGCGCGCCTCGCCGCCGAGATCCTGAACCATCGGCGTCCACACCGGCCCGGGGGCGATCGCGTTGACGCGAATGGCCTTCGGACCAAGCTGCACGGCCACGGAGCGGACGAATCCGATCACGCCCGCCTTGGCGGTGGCGTACGCGGTGCGGCCGTACCCGCGCAGCCCCGCGATCGACGACACGCAGATCACGGCGCCGCCGCCGCGGCGAGCCATCGCGGGCACGGCGGCCTGCGTGGCGAGGAACATCGACTTCAAATCGACCGCGATCACCCGGTCCCACTCTTCCTCGGTGGTGTCGAGCAGGCCCTTGCGCGACTCGATGCCGACGTTGTTGTGGAGGATGTCGACGCCGCCCCAGCGCTCGACCGTCGCCTTCACCATCGCGGCGCACTCGGCCGCGCGCGTGACGTCGGCGGCGTGGGCCGCCGCCTCGCCGCCCTCGGCATGGATCGCCCCGACGGTTTCCTCGGCGCGCTCCTTCATCTGGTCGACGCAGAGCACCTTCGCGCCTTCGCGCGAAAAGAGGATGGCGGTGGCCTTGCCGTTGCCGAGGCCCGGACCCCGCGAGCCCGCGCCGGTGACGATCGCGATCTTGCCGGCGAGCCGGCCGCTCATCGCGCGCTCACCGCGCGGCCCGCGGTCCGGGATAGCCGTCCCACGAGAGGCGGCCTCCGTCGGGGCTGAAGCCGGCCGCGACGAGTGGCTCGAAGACCGCGCTGCCGCGCACCGGCCCGCCGTTCCAGCTCGTGATCTCGAGACGGCGCACCGGTCGCTGCAAGATCGGGCGCTCCATCAGCGCCTGAAGCGCCGCGATCGCGCCCGGCAGATCGACGTCCTCCCAGCCGGCCAGCGGCGTTAGCTCGCGACCGTAGCCTTCGGCGAGCAGGCGCGGCCGGCCCTGGCGGAACACGAGCCAGTTCGGCGGCAGCCGGGGCGCCGTGACGCGCGCGCCGTCCAGGCGCGACAGCGCGAAGACGCGGCCCCACAGGTTCGCGGGATCGATCATGCTCACCAGCACGTGCGGCTCGGCGCGCCGGCTCGGCGCGTCGAGGTCGGCGAGCGCGTCGGCCAGCGCGTACTGCTCGCCCGAGAGCCCGGCGACGAAGTAGCCGCGCACGAC
>JACXTT010015181.1_pt1 | contig 10009 bp, 13 predicted proteins | sample 9270951 | NCBI WGS metagenome assembly JACXTT01 (sample SAMN15532306, study PRJNA645909) | rock metagenome | isolation source: weathered quartz diorite | place: Puerto Rico | collected 2017-06-21
TGGAGAGTTGAAATTAGACCAATTGTACCTGCGTGCCGGCTATGGCATACAAGGCACACCTTACAAATACAATGGCACGGCTACCAATACAATTAGCGGAGGCGTAGGCTATCATATTATAGGTGGCTATTATATCGATGTTACTTATACAAACATTAGCGGCACGCAACTGGTTGCACCTTATACAGTAGCCGCCGGAAATACTCCTGTTGCTACATTGAATAAAACAGGTAACAACGTGTTTTTGACCTTAGGGATGAGGTTTTAATTGGAGAGAACAGAATTGAACTTACAAAAACCTGGTCCGAAATGGGGTCAGGTTTTTTTCTGATGTTTGCAATTCAGACGACAGGTTTACCCATCAGCTATGCTAAAGCCATTTATTCATAAACAATTTACCGGGCAGATATGGAAACTCGCCATTGATGAGGCTGCGGGACTACTGTTTGCTGAAATACGTGACGATGAAAGACACGAAGTATTCTTTACGGCCTTTGATCTGAATAGTGGCAATATTTGTTTTGACTCCTTATCCCTCCCCGAAAAATGGCTAACAGGACTTGAGGGCTGCTATAAGAGTATCTTATTTTTACATGGCTACCAATCGGCGCAAAGCCCCATACACCAGGGCATCATCGCGATTGACGGAAAAAACGGAAATGTATTGTGGACAAACTATGTTGATTCTACGCATTATATCAGCGTTAACGGCCCGGTAGTTTACAACTCAAAATTATATCCCCAAAAACTATTTTTAGCCGATGCCGTAACAGGAAGACACGTAAGGCCATTTGACCAGATTATTGACAATCAACTGGAAAACAACGTATTGCTACCGCAAATTATCAATCACATACCTTACAGTTTTGAACTATCCGCAGGCGAATTGAGGGGCAATGTGCATTACATGGAGCACAATAGTTTTAGAATTGTATCTTTGCACCTGCTTAATAACGGAACCTTGAACCAGGTTTTATTGATAAGCAATAATGGTAAACAAGTTTATGATGATTTATTGAATGCAGATATACAAAAACTGCAACCTGAGTCGTTCATAGTATACCTGAACAAACTGATCTGTATTAAAAACAAAACCGCTTTAGTGGTTTTAAATTTATAACATGCCCTTAAAAAAGAAGATGAATTTTAGATTTTTCCCGCTAATAATCCTCCTTTCAGCCTTATCCACTTCAATTTTTGCCCGCCCTGTATTCGTAGATTCCATTGGTGTTGAAAACCAGAACGGCAAAAAAGTTATACTACATAAACTCGACCCTAAAGACAACTATTTCTCGGTAGGCCGTCGTTATAAAGTTAGTCCGCAAGCCATTATCGACTATAACAAAGGCGCAAAAATGGAAATTGGCGACGTGATAAAGGTACCTACAAATCTGCCTTTTAATGATCAGCCTGCGGCAAGGATACTCCCTCAAAGCAAACCGGCAGTACAAAATCAAACCTTATACACACCTCAGACACAAAAACCTGCAACCAATACTCCTTTACAACAAAACCCGGCAGGTACCACACAATATAAGGTATCGGCAGGCGAAACGCTTTACGCGATATCAAAGCGTTTTAATACTACTATTGAGGATATTACCGCTTTGAACGGTCTAAAATCGACAACGCTGACACCCGGGCAAATAATTTTGGTACGACAAGCGCCTGCACAGGTTGAAAAACCTGCAGAGAAACCCGTTGAAAAGCCGGTAGCAAGCAACCCCACTCCCGCCTACCAGCAACCAACTTACCAGCAACCACCCGTTATTGCAAAACGCGATTCGACCATTGTTTCGGCATCTGATAGTATCGATAGCTCGGGGCACCGCATTTTACGTAACAGCAGCTTTGGCTTGTACGAAAAAAATGAAAAAGGTGTAGCTGTTTGGATTGATGACCCTGACCTGAATATAAACAAGCAGATAATTTTGCACCGCACCGCGCCTTTAGGCACCGTTATAAAAATAACTAACCCAATGACCAACCGCACTACCTTTGCCCGTGTTGTTGGCCGCATTAACGATAATGAGAACACCAAAGACGCCATAGTTGTAATGAGCAAAGCTGTGGCCGACGCGATTGGTGCCATAGATAAGCGAGTGCATGTTAATTTAAGCTACGGACAGCCGAATGAGTAAACCTTATATTATTGGTATTGCCGGGGGGAGCGGCTCGGGCAAAACCTTTTTTCTGAACTGTTTTTTAAAGCATTTTACCAATGCCGAAGTGTGCCTGGTATCTCAGGATGATTATTACATCCCTGTGGCGGATAAAATGACACCCGAGGAGAACAAACTATACAACTTCGATCTGCCGCATACCATTGATAGTGAGCATTTCATCAGCGACCTGCACAAACTGATGCGCGGTGAAAGCTTTACCAAAAAGGAATATACTTTTGGTAACCCTAACGCGGTACCTAAAATATTGACCATACAACCTGCGCCAATTATTATTGTAGAGGGTTTGTTCATTATGCACTTTAAGGAAATTGCCGATGCGATAGACCTGAAGATATTCATCGATGCTGATGAGAATGTAGCTTTACAACGCCGCCTGCACCGCGATTTGGTTGAACGAGGATACTCGCACGACGATGTGATGTATAAATGGATAAACCACGTAGTACCTGCTTACAAGGATTTTTTACTGCCCTTTAAAGCCAAATGTGATAAGGTGATACTCAACAACAGCCACGTTGCCGATGAGATAGTAGCAATTACCGAAGAGATAAGCAAGGAGTTGAGGCAAAAGATGAATAGCGGAGCTATTCAATAATTGATTTATTAAGTAATCGCATACTGTAATTCCGTATTGGGATTATAAGCCAGATAACATTGTTCATTAATCGCAAGGTATTCCAAAAAGATCAAGACAATTCATCCAATTTACGGTAACAACTGGGGTGCTATAATTCAAAACGTAACGGGCAGGGAAAAGGCATTTCGAAGCTCCTTTCTTTTTATACCATAAAAAATCATCAGAGTAAGCCAATAGTCGGTTTTTATCAAAAGAAAACTGCTTTGCTTGTATATTATCTTTATAATCTGCCTTCTTTTCAGCTTCTCTTTGATAAGTTTTCAATTTCTCTTGTAAAACAGCATTCACCTTGTACGTAAGATCTAATTTTGTTTTACTTGCAATAATTGGATGTCCAAATGTTTTTTCATCAATATCAGAAAGCTGCAAAATAAGATACTTGTTACAATCATCGCTGATATAAAGGACTTTCTTTATTGAAGCTGTTGTTAAGCCTTTCTCACAATAAATGAAAAATACCCTCGAAATGTCATTCTGCACAATAACCCGTGATAACTTTTCAGAGAACGAAATATTAAATTGGCCTGTACTATCGACTACTTTATCGTCACCCTTGGCGCCAACCTTTGAAAGACCAACATTGTAAAGAGAATCAAGTATTGTTTGTTTGATAGGGCTATCGTCAATTCCAAATCCTATCCCTATAACCTTTTCAGAGAATTGGTATACGCCGTAAAATTCACTTTCATTCGTCCAGGTATGGGTCTGTTTTTTATTTATTTGCGAATTTACGATGGTATTCGAATCACTGGTAGCCGAGGCTACTTTACTGCTGTTTTGTGTACATCCATACAGCATAAAAGTCAATACAATCAAACAATAGTATTTCATCAGCTTAGCAAAATTCCATATTTATACCACCATCTCCGGCACATCACCCTCAACGATCAACTTTCCCGCTGTAGCGGCGATGATCTCTTCAACACTTACGCCGGGCGCGCGTTCCAGCAGTTTAAAACTACCTTCGGGCAATACATCCAATACTGCAAGTTCGGTCACTATCTTTTTAACGCAATGAACGCCTGTTAGCGGTAGCGTGCATTGGGGTAGCAATTTCGATTCACCTGCTTTGTTTACATGCTGCATCGCAACAATAATGTTTTCGGCGCTGGCAACCAGGTCCATTGCGCCCCCCATGCCTTTTACCATTTTGCCGGGAATTTTCCAGTTGGCTATATCCCCGTTCTCAGATACCTCCATCGCACCTAAAATGGTGAGGTTTACTTTTTTGGCGCGTATCATACCAAAACTCATCGCCGAATCGAATACCGCCGAACCGGGCAGTTTGGTAATGGTTTGTTTACCCGCGTTGATGGTGTCGGGATCCTCCTCTCCCGCAAAGGGGAAAGGCCCCATGCCCAGCAAACCATTCTCCGATTGCAGCACCACATCCATATCTTTCGGAATATAGTTGGCAACCAGCGTAGGTATTCCTATACCGAGGTTCACGTAGTATCCGTCTTTAATTTCGCGGGCAATGCGTTTGGCAATATCGTTTTTATCGAGCATTCTCTTATTATTTATCTACTGATTCCTTTTCTGCCATTTTCGCTAATAAAGCAGGCAACTTCTTTTTGAGTTGTTTTTTCCATCCCATTTCCATTACCAGGCTTATGATCACCATTTTTAATCCCCGGTAACCCGAATGCTGCATTTTTACCAGCGTACCGCCACAATTGGGTTCGAGTGTGAATTGCAATACCGTATCAAGCTCAGCAAAAATTCCTTTTGCCACCTTATCGGCTGTTTCGGAATGAATGCCGGCACAGGCAAGTGTTTTTTCGCCGCTTGCTGTTCCACGGTAAGTGTACGCTATCTTTTGCAAAGGCTCAAGCTCAATCACCTGGCAGTGCGTTATGCCATCCCAACCTTTCTGTGGCGCCATCCTGAAGGTAAACTCATACCCCAACTCCGGCTTAATGTCATTTTCCATAAACCATTTCCCTAAAGTCGGGGCATTTGTCAACGCTTCCCAAATAGCCTCGGGTTTGTATGGCAGGAATGATGTAAGGCGGATGGTTCGTTCCATTTATAGGCGCAGATGGTATTCAAATAATTGTAAACGAAATTAAACAGATATTGTGCTAATAAAAAGTATCTGCGTATATTTGTGTGCTGCAAACGCAGTACATTCTTTTTTACCGTGGTACTCCCAAGTATATCAGCGTTCCCATCCCGGGGATAAATACTCAGTAAACGGCAAATACAAACATTATTTAAATTTGCAAAACTATGCCTCAACAGGAATTTGATTATAATTCGACGCGCAGTAAATTACTGCTCAGCGAGTACGGCCGTAACGTACAAAACATGGTAAAGTACATTGTTGCTTTGCCAACAAAAGAAGAACGCAACAAATACGCCCAGGTGGTGATAGACCTGATGGGCTTTTTAAACCCGCACCTGCGTGATGTTGCCGACTTTAAGCATAAACTGTGGGATCACCTGCACATTATATCCGGCTTTAAGATAGATGTGGATTCGCCTTACCCACCGCCAAACCCGGAAACTATCGCCCTAAAGCCGGCTCCGTTAAAGTATCCGCACCAGCGTATAAAATACAAGCACTACGGTAAAACCATCGAAATGATGATAGCCAAAGCCAAAAGTATTGAAGAGCCCGAGCGCCGTAACCACATGGTGCAGGCTATTGCCAACTTTATGAAAATGGCCTATGTGCAGTGGAACAAAGATTCGGTAGCTGATGAAACAATTTACGCACACCTGCGCGAACTATCGAACGGCGAACTGAAACTTGACGAAAGTGTTAACCTGAACAAGGTGGAGTACCGCAGCGCAAACACGCACAAAACTGAGAGTTCGGGCCGAAATCGCAACCAAAACAATAAGAATAACCAAAACAACCGCAATAACAATAACAACAAGAACAACCAGAACCGCAACCGTAATAATGGCGGCGGTGGTAGGAAGTACTAAGTTGTTAAGTTGTTGGTTACTTAGTTATTGCTTATTGAGTTATAAATGATAATTTAGGGTTTATCAATATTGTTATTTCGAAGTTGCGAAATCAATTGATATTGAACAAACTAACAACAAACAACCTGATAACTCAATAACCTAACAACAAATAACCAACTAACAATGGGTGCATTTGAAATTCGCGGTGGTAAACCGTTAAAGGGCGAAATAACTCCGCAGGGAGCCAAAAACGAGGCGCTGCAAATACTATCGGCAGTGCTGCTTACCGAAGAAAAGGTAACCGTAAGCAATATACCTGATATTGTTGATGTGAACAAGCTGATTGAACTGCTTGGCGATATGGGCGTTACTGTTGAAAAACTTGCACCCGATACCTACAGTTTTGAAGCGAAGAACATTGACCAGAATTTCTTCTATTCGGATGCTTTCAAAGCAAAAGGTGGCAGTTTGCGAGGTTCGATAATGATCGTTGGCCCATTGCTGGCACGTTTTGGCAAGGCGGCTATACCTAAACCCGGTGGTGACAAAATTGGTCGCCGCAGGTTGGATACCCACTTTTTAGGTTTCGAAAAATTAGGCGCTCATTTTGTTTACAACCCCGAGAACGGCTTTTTTAATGTGGATGCTTCAAACCTGCGGGGTACCTATATTTTGCTTGATGAAGCTTCGGTAACCGGAACGGCCAACGTGGTAATGGCAGCAGTTTTAGCCAAAGGTATCACCACCATATACAATGCCGCCTGCGAGCCTTACCTGCAACAGCTTTGCAAAATGCTGAACCGCATGGGCGCTAAAATTAGCGGCATTGGCAGCAATCTGCTTACTATTGAGGGTGTAACGCGCCTTGGGGGGACGGAACACCGCATGCTGCCCGATATGATAGAGATAGGCTCGTTCATTGGCCTTGCGGCGATGACGGGAAGTGAGATCACTATAAAAGACGTGCATTACGATGAGTTGGGTATGATACCCGATGTATTTAAGCGCCTGGGTATTAAACTGGAACGCCGTGGTGATGATATTTACATTCCGGCACAAGAGCATTACGAGATAGAAACCTTTATCGACGGTTCGATAATGACCATTGCCGATGCCCCATGGCCCGGCTTTACACCCGACCTGCTAAGCATTGTGCTGGTAATAGCCACACAAGCCAAAGGCTCGGTACTTATACACCAGAAGATGTTTGAGAGCCGCTTGTTCTTTGTAGATAAGCTGATAGACATGGGCGCCCAGATCATCCTTTGCGACCCACACCGTGCTACCGTGATAGGTTTGGATAAGCATGTCCAATTACGCGGTATCTCGATGACATCGCCGGATATACGTGCAGGAGTTTCATTGCTCATCGCGGCATTATCGGCCAGCGGTAAATCTACTATATCGAATATTGAGCAGATAGAACGCGGCTATCAGCATATCGATAAAAGGCTGATCGCTTTGGGTGCGGATATCAGGCGGGTGTAAAGCCGTGTACAAAGCACATACGTTATATGCGCATGTGCTTTGTACACTATATAAATCTATTTTGCCGCTAATGATAACTCGTTGCGGGTAAAGTAGGTATTTTCGCCAACATAACATACTTCTTTTGTGCGTTTGTAAAAGCTCTTTCCCAACAAATAAGTAATACGGTAAATGGCTTTTTTGTTGTTGTCAATACCTTCGGTTTGTGCAATAATTTTAAGTGTGCCGTCTGCAAGAAATTCGCGTGATCTTACATTTTCACCATCCAATACACTACCATCTTTACTGATTACCAACTCATCCACACTGTTGTGCGAGGGCTCTTGAGGGTATGATGTTGCCCATGTATAAATACCCGCACCCTTTACCGAATGAGTTACTTTCAGCTCCGAAAGGATACTTACCGGTTTACCGGTGCCATAGTCAAGATAGGTTAATGTACCCGACCATTGCTTGTTTATTAAACTATCAAAATCCGTCTGATTCAGTTTAACTGTAGTTTGTAAAAACAAAATACCTAAGAGAAAGGCAATAAATGATACTTTCATTTGCGATGGGTTAATAGTTAATACACACTTTGTAGCATGCATTAATACAGACACCGAAAAAAATGATATGTTTCATGAAATATGTAATTATTTGCGCTTTTCTTCTAAGCACTACATCGGCAATTTCCCAACAACAGTTGAAAGCTATTCAACTATAGCGAAAAACCATCTTAAACCTGCCCTGTTCTTTATTACAATTAACCCGTATAAAATTAACCTTAAAAATTAAAGTTATGAGTACTCAAGTTGAAGTAATGAACGTACAGGAAGTGGCCGACAGGCTTGTACAACTTTGCCGTGACGGCAAAAATGCTGATGCTATAAACGAATTGTACGATGACGACATTGTTAGCTACGAACCAAAAGGTTCGGCCATGAAAGACAAAACCGGGAAAGACATTGTACTGGAAAGTACCAACCATTGGTTCAGTATGGTGGATGAGATACACAAGATCGATATCTCGGAGCCGCTTATTGCCGGTAACTTTTTTGCCTGCGCTATGAAAATTGATGCCACTTACAAAGAACAGGGCAGGAATGTAATGGATGAACTATGCGTATTTGAAGTAAAGGACGGTAAAATTGTAGCCGAACAATTTTATTATGATACCGAAAACAAGTAAGCTTTTAAAATAAAACAGCACGAACAAAAAAAGCGGTCGCTATTTAAATAGCGACCGCTTTTTGCTTAAAACAAGATAGGCACTAAGCGGTCGTATCACCTTCTTTTTCAGCGGCTTCGCGCTCAATATCAAATACTGTTTTTTCCTTTTTAAATATGGCGGCACCAATCAGACTTATTATGGCACCAATAATAGCATTACCTATGGCAGCTCCAAAAGCGCCAAATATTGCACCATATTTTAACGAAATGTTCATAGCTTTTTCAATCTGATCATCCGAAAGGCCTTTGGCAACCATTCCTGCACGAGTGCTTTCTACTGTTTTAGCAAAAAATTCCGGGCTTAATATTGCGCAATACAAGTATGTAAATACTGCGCTTAATAACCCTGCGAAAACAGCAAACCTAAAACCTGCTGAAAAGGCTTGGCCAAAAGTGATAAAACCTCCTAATGAATCCTTAAACTCTTTTTGCGTTAACAACACAAAAGCAATAAATGGTACGAGCCCAAAAAACTTAATGGGATTATTGGGATCTAAATTTGCAAATTGCGTAGCGTAGGTGATTATAATTGAGCAAGCAAGGCTTATCAGGGCCCATTTGCTTGCAATTTTGGTTGGATTGGGCGGCAGTGGTGTAAGTTCGTTTTCCATAAGTTAATAGTTTAAGCGTGGTTAAAGGTTTCTAATATACTAAAAATAGCCAGGTCAAAGTCTTTATTTACAGCATTTTGCGATATCTGTTTCTTTGTATCAACTGATGGCTGTGGTTCGTAAAAGAAACACATTACGGGGTAAAACAATTCCTTCAACTCCGATTCCTCATCAACGGATTTAGCTACTTTAGCAATTTCGGCAATGCTGCTTTCCATCAGTATCTGGTTGGCTATCATATCCTCATAAATGCGGTGCTCATCCTGGAACTCGTCTTCCTCCACCAGCAAAAACTCCTTTAAAAAGTCTTCCAGTTCGGGCTCAATGGCTTCGTCTTCGCACTCGTTCAAATAGAGCAAGACGTTGAGCAATTCAGTACCACGGTCAAGCGTATCTTCTTCTATCTGTTCCCATTCAGGCGAATCAAGGTAATCTTCTTCCAGCTTTTTAACGTCGGAACTAAAGAAGTTCATCAGCAACAGGTCAAAGAATACTTCGCGCAGTTCTTCCAGTTGGGGGTAGTTATCAAAAGCAGCGTCGAGCAGGTCCACTTTGGAGAGGAAATCTTCCTCTGCCGAAAAAACTTCGGCCAGTTCATCGCTAATGGCTTTCGCGTTCAGGCCCTGGCTATCGGCATAAAGCGCTATGGCTTTTTGGATAGCTAACTGTATTTTCTCGTCCATCATTTTCATTAAGATTTAAACAGGTGGTTATTGTTACAAGTTAGCAGCACCTTGCCGCTTAATTGTTGCCCTATAAAGGGCGAGTTATTTGATCGTGAACGGTTGTTTTCCTGGGTAAACGTCCAGTTGGCTTTTGTATCAAAAACTACCAGGTTGGCTTTATTGCCTTCGGCGATAGTGGTGTCACCTGCATCCAATATCCTGCGTGGGTTAACCGATAGCTTCTCAACAATCAATTCGGCTGATAAACCTGCCTGCACACATAGCGAAAAG
>JACXTT010015182.1_pt1 | contig 10009 bp, 10 predicted proteins | sample 9270951 | NCBI WGS metagenome assembly JACXTT01 (sample SAMN15532306, study PRJNA645909) | rock metagenome | isolation source: weathered quartz diorite | place: Puerto Rico | collected 2017-06-21
ACGATCGCCCAGGGATACATGAACACGACCTCGACGTCGAAGACCAGGAAGAGAATCGCCACCAGGTAGAACTTCACCGAGAAGCGCCCACGCGCCGGCCCGGTCGAGGGATTGCCGCACTCGAAGACTTGGCCTTTCACCCGGCTCGGGCGGCGCGTCCCCAAGAGGCGGCTGATCACCATGCTCGCCCCGCACATGATGCCGACGATGATCGCGGCGAGGATGAAGGTGAAGACGACGCCGATGTATTGGTCTAGCATTACGGAGAAACGCGACGACCGCCGCTGCGAGAACGCGTGTCGATTACGTCAGTGATCCGGGCAAGTCAAGGTGAACGCAGCGCCTGCGAGCTCCGCGCACCCTGTTTTGACAACCATTTGCGCGCTCTGCTAGCCGCAGGTGTACGAGGGACGGAGGTGCGCGGCAGGTGGGGACGCCGGTGATCGATGAGGCGCTTTCGCGCGCCGTTGCGACGCTGGTCGCGCGGCGGTGGCCGGGCGCAACCGTCACGTCGCTCGGCCACCTCGCCGGCGACTTCTCGGCGCGGCGTTACCTGCGGGCCCACCTCGAGGCGAGCGCGGCAGGCGACGTGCCTCCGACCCTGGTCGTGATGGTGCTCGCGGGAAGCGGCTTGCCGCTCAGCTCGGAAGAGCTCTGCATCTTTCCCGAGCCGCCGAAGGAGCTGCCGTTTCTCGACGTGCATCGCCTGCTCAGCACCGTCGGCGCCTCGGTGCCGGCGGTGTACGCCTCCGATCTCGCCGCCGGCGTGCTCCTCCTCGAGGACGGAGGTGACGTCGTTCTGTGGGACCGCGTCAGCGCCGACCCCGACGGCGCCGAGCGACACTATCGTCGCGCCCTCGACGCGCTTACCGTGATCCACACTCGCGGCACGGCGAGCCGCGACCGCAGCAGCATCGCCTTCGCGCAGCGTTTCGACGCGCGTCTCTATCGCTGGGAGCTCGAGCATTTTCTCGAATGGGGCGTCGAGCGGCGTCTCGGCGAGTGTCTGGCGCCGCCCGTGCGCCGCCGTTTCGAGACGATCTTCGGCGCGCTCGCCGACGAGCTCGGGAGCGCCGACCTGGTGCTGAGCCATCGCGACTACCACAGCTGGAACATCCTGATGCCGAACGACGCGCCCCTCATCATCGACTTCCAGGACGCACTGCTCGCGCCCCCGGAGTACGACCTCGCATCGTTGCTCACCGACCGGGTCACGCCGCGCGTCGTGACGCCAGCGCTCGCCGCACGTCTGCGCGCCTATTACTGGGACCTGCGCGGCGGCGCCGCGGATGCCTCCTCGGAGCGGCGCTACACGCTCCTCGCGCTGCAACGCGCGCTCAAGGTGATCGGACGCGTGCACTACGTCTCCATCGCCAAGGGGAAGCCGGCGCCGCTCGCGTTCCTCCCCGACCTGCTCGCCACCGCACGGTACTTCATCTCCGCGGCCGCACTTCCGGGTCTCGGAGAGGAGTTCGAGGCGCTGCGCTGGGGGTCGTCGGTCGCGGCATCATGAAGGGCATGATCCTCGCGGCCGGCCTCGGCACCCGGCTCCGACCGCTCACACTCGAAAGGCCGAAGGCGCTCGTAGAGGTCGCCGGCCGGCCACTCATCGCCTACGACCTACTGCTCCTGCGCCGGCACGGCATCGAAGAGGTGATCATCAACTCGCACCACCACGGCGACGCGTTGCGCGACACGCTCGGTGACGGCTCCGAATACGGGCTTCACATCGTCTACTCGGCGGAAGATCCCCTCCTCGACACCGGCGGGGCAATCAAGAACGTCGAGGGCTTGCTCGGCGACGACGATTTCGTGATCGTGAACGGCGATACGATCATCGACCTGCCGCTCGACGCCCTCATCGCGGCGCATCGCGCGCGTCGCGCGGCGGCAACGCTCGTACTACGGCACGATCCGGAGCAAGCGCGCTACGGCATAGTCGAGATCGACGCCGACGATCGCATTCGTCGGTTTCTTGGCCGCCCACCCGACGTTGCGGTCCCGCTCGCCGCCTACATGTTCGCCGGGGTCCACGTCGTCTCGCCCCGAATCTTCCACTACATGCCCGAGGTGCGGGTATTCAGCGTCACGCGCGAGACGTATCCAGCGATGCTGGCGGCCGATGAGCCGCTCTATGGGTTCCCTTTCGCCGGTTTCTGGCGCGTCATTGATACCATCGCGGATCGTGAGCGTGCCGAAGCGGCGCTCGCGGCCGGAACCTCGCTGCATTTTCTGTGAGCCGATTCATCCGATCGCGAAACCGATTCACCCGATCACGTGATCGATATCCGATCAGCCTTTCGACCTTGGTCGGCTGGCCGTTCCCCTCACTGACTCTTGACGCCTGTATGAATAATGGGTTACCGAATTGAGGTCGGCGTGGTTCGGGATGAAGTTGGACGTCGATCTCGGTGACCGTGGACGGGTGGAGGGCGGCGGCAATGGCACGACGCTTGCAGCCGTTGGGTGGCGTGGCAGATGGGTCGCGGAGCCAGGCTGGACGAGCGAGAGCGCGGACGTCATGGTGGTGGTGTCCTAGCCTCATTTGGAGGTGAATCGCAGGCGGAGGGTCCAGACGTCGGGCATTTGGTTCGGCTCACACAGCGCTACCCCGACCTCGCACCCAGCATCCAACGGCTGATCGGACTGGCACGGCAGGAACGCCAGCTGCGGACTGAGCCGCCGCAGGACGAATGGCGGGATCCGCGGCCCGTGCGGACCGCATGGAAGGCTGACATGGGAATCACGATCGTCCAGAAGAGCGACCTCACGGTGCGGAAGCGCAATCCCCGCACCGCGCTCGTTCTCGCCGGTGGCGCCGTCAGCGGCGGAGGTTTCAAGCTCGGCGGCCTGAAGGCGTTGGACGATTTTCTGGTGAACCGGAAGACGACCGACTTCGACATATATGTCGGTCTCTCGGCGGGCGCGTTCCTCGCCGCACCGCTGGCGAGCGGCGTCACCCCGCCGGAGATGCTGCGCAGCCTCGAAGGGAGCTCCGAGGAGTTCACGCAATTCGGCTTGCTCGACTTCTACCAGCTCAACTACCGCGAGTTCGCGGAAAAGCCGCTCAACTACATCCTCGATCTCGCCTCGTTCCTGCCCGGATCGCTCATCGACCTGGTCGCGCAGAGCCCGGCGCTTGCCGAGCGCATCAAGGAGCCGCTGCGCCGGTTTCTCCGCGTGCGCTCGTTCGCCAACCTGCGCGAGATCCTGTCGCCGATCGGCGAGGCGCTTCTCAGCACGCGGCCCTTCCCCTTTCCACTCGACTACGTGCCGTCGGGCGTCTTCGACAACTCGTCGATCGAGCGCTACCTGCGCCACAATCTCGACCTCCGCCACATGCCGAACAGCTTCAAGGCGCTCTACCAGGCGCGCAAGCGCGAGCTGTACATCGTCGCCATGAACCTCGACTCGGCGGAGCGCGTCGTCTTCGGCCACGACGAGGACAGCTCGCTGACGATCTCGGAGTCGGTCCAGGCCTCGACGGCGCTCCCCGGCTTCTACCGCCCGGCGCGCATCCGCGGCGTCGACTACGTCGACGGCGGCGTGCGCCGCACCGCCAACATCGACGTCGCGATCGAGCATGGCGCCGACCTCATCATCTGTTACAACCCGTTCCGTCCCTTCTCCAACCGCGTCGTCCGCAAGTACGACCCGCAGCGGGACGAGTACGTCGCCGACAGCATGCAGCTCGCGGACCGCGGCATGCTCATGATCTTGAACCAGGTGTTGCGGACACTGCTGCACTCGCGCCTGCAGCTCGGCCTCCGCCAGTACCAGGACGACCCGAACTTCAAGGGTGACGTCATCCTGATCGAGCCGACCGAGAACGATCTGGATTTCTTCCAGATGACGCCGCTGGCGTTCTGGGAGCGCCGCCGCGCCGCCCAGCACGGCTACATGTCGGTGACGAACTCGATCGACCTCCACTACGACATGGTGCGTCGCATCCTCGAGAGCTACGGCATCTTGATGACGCGCAAGACCGTCGCCGAAGGGATGCAGCGGATGCAGGCGTCGGGGACGCCCGAGGAAACGTCCGACTTCCTCATGCGCGACATCCCCAAGCGCGATCTGTCAGTCGCCAAGGCCTGACCGCAGCCCAAGCCGGTTGCGAGACGGGCGTGCTCGCTGTACATAGGACGGCTCAACGCTCGCTTCCGTCCGGAGAACACCATGGCGCTCGATGCAAAGACCCTCCCGGCGCTCGCCGCGCAGCACGCGGCCAGTGATCCACGCGACATCCTCGCGCTCGCCCTTCGCGAGTACTCGCCCAACATCGCGATATCGTTCAGCGGCGCGGAGGACATCGTTCTCGTCGACATCGCGTCGAAACTGAACGGGAAGTTCCAGGTATTCTCGTTGGACACCGGACGCCTCCATCCCGAGACGTATCAGTTCCTCGAGCGCGTCCGCGCGCACTACGGAATCGAGATCGAGACCTTCTTTCCACAGCCCGAGGCGGTGCAGAAGTTGGTGCGCGAGAAGGGGCTCTTCTCGTTCTACCAGGACGGGCACAAGGAGTGTTGCGGCATCCGCAAGGTCGAGCCGCTGGTCCGCGCCCTCAAACCGCTCGCTGCCTGGGTGACGGGTCAGCGCCGCGATCAAAGCCCGGGCACGCGCGCCGAGGTCCCGGTCGTCCAGCTCGATCCGACGTTCGGCGCACCGGAGCGCCCGCTGGTGAAGTTCAACCCGATCGCCAACTGGACCTCCAAGCAAGTGTGGGCATACATCCGCGAGCACAACGTCCCCTACAACGCGCTCCATGATCGCGGCTTCGTCTCCATCGGCTGCGAGCCCTGCACGCGTCCGGTCAATCCCGGTCAGCACGAGCGTGAAGGCCGCTGGTGGTGGGAGGAGGAGACGATGAAGGAGTGCGGCCTGCACGCGGGGAACGTGCAGAAGTAGCTCGGCTCAGGGCGCGAAAGCCAGAAGGCCGTTCGCTTAGATTCCGCCGACGTCGTCCGGGTCGACGGTACCCGTATCTGCCGCCGTGAGCGGCGCGCCGAGCCGCTGCACCAGCTGCAGCACGCTCGTGTACACGGTCTCGTTCGTCCCATCCCGCACCACGAAGAACGGCGCCCGCTCGACACCGAGACGCGCGCCGAGCGCCATGCCGGGGCTGGCGGGATTGCCCTCCTCCGCCCACACCACCTCGTCGATGCGATCCCACAGCCCGCGGGCACGCAGGTGGTCGGTCGCCTCGGCGCATTTGCGACAATCGCTGCCATCGGCGAGTCGCTTCTTCACCATGGTGACGTGCATGGTCTGGTCTTAACCACGCGGTCGCCGGCCGGCAACCCTCGGCCGTAGCATCACGCCTCGATAGTTGTCCCCGGGGACGACCTTGCCGAGCACGAGCGGACACCCCGCCCCGGTCGCACTCGGGACGTTGCTCGGGAGTCCCCACACGGTCGCGGCGGCCAGCACCGCGAAGGCGATGGCCTCGACGGCCTGCGGCGGCACGCCGAGCGCCGCGGTCGACTGGACACGCGCAAACGGGAGGGCCGTGCGCAGCATGCGGACCAAGGTCGGGTTGGCGGCTCCGCCGCCGCACAGCAGCACCTCGTCGATCGGGCCCTGCGGCAGCAGGAAGCGCTGGTAGGCATCGGCGCAGCTCGCCGCGGTGAGCGCCGTGGCAGTCGCGATGAGGTCGTCGTCCGACAGGTGGCGGCGCCGACCGGCGGCGATCAGAGCGTCGACGTAGGCGTCGTCGAAGAGCTCGCGTCCAGTCGATTTCGGCGGCGGACGGTGGAACGACTCATGGCGTAGCAGTCGCGCGATCAGGCTCTGATCGACACGGCCGCGTGCGGCGCGGACCCCGCCACGGTCGAGCCAGCGGCGGCCGCCGGAGAGGCGGCGCACGACCCCGTCGATCACGATGTTGCCGGGACCGGTATCGAACGCCCGCACGCCCGTGAGGCCACGCCCGGGAGGCAGGTAGGTCACGTTGCCGATGCCGCCCAGATTCTGCACGGCGCGACCTTGGCGCGGATGGCGGAAGAGTGCAGCGTGCGTGAAGGGCACGAGCGGGGCGCCCTCGCCACCGGCTGCGACGTCGGCGGGCCGAAAGTCGGCGACCGTGGTGATTCCGGTGGAGACGGCGACGATCGCCGCTTCCCCGAGCTGCAACGTCACTCGCTCTCCGGACGGGTCGTGGTGCACGGTATGGCCGTGACAACCGACGAGATCGATGGGCCGTGACCCGGCGCGCCGCGCCACGCTCGAGACCACCGCGGCGAAGCGCTCGCCGAGGGCGCGACCGAGCGCGGCGAGCTCGGCCGCTGACACGGCACCGCCGCCGGCCGCGCGCAACAGCCGCCGCCGCATCGCCGGCGCGTAGGGCACGCTCGCGGATCGTTCGAACACGGCGTCGATGGCGCTGCCGCGCCGTTGCACCGAGACGAGCGCGGCATCGACACCGTCGCTCGAGGTGCCCGACATCACTCCGATGACGCGCAAACGCCGCACACAAAAAAGGGGAGCCCGTTCCGTGAACGTGGCTCCCCAGAGAAGAGGTTGTTGATCAACTCACATCGGGAACAGCTGCGCCATCTTCATCGCCAACCCCATGTCACCGGCGATCTTGAGCTTGCCGCTCATGAAAGCCATCTGCGGGTTCAGCTTGCCGTTCACCATGTCCAGATAGTCGCTGGCGGCCATCGTGATCGTGATGTTCGGGGACGCGTGCGCTCCCTCGGCGACGGCGAGCTTGCCATCGTCGATCCCGAGATTGTACTTGCCGCCGCCGTCACCGGTCAGATCGAACTGGTAGACGGCCTTCATGCCCTTCGCCGCGTTGGCGTTGAAGCGGTTGGGCATCTCTTTGAACACCTCGGGAACGTTTGTCGCTTGCGGACGGTCTGCCATGGGAGTTCCTCCTTAAGAGAACGGGGTGGTTTTTCTTCGCGTCGCCATATCCAACCCGTTACATAGAGTCAAAGGGGGTCGGCGTCGGAATCCTCGTCGAGGAACGCGAGCAAGTCGGCCCCGAGCGCGCGCACGATCCAGCGGTGCACGTCGTCAGCGACGGTCTCCCACCCGGCCTCCAGCATGGGGAAATGTCCGTGGCCGGGGATGGTTCGGTGCGTCCAGCCGCAGCGTGTTGCCAATTCGCGCGCGGCGGGTTCGGAGGTGATCGGGTCGCGGTCGCCGGCCAGGACGAGACCAGGCGTCCCGAGCCCTGGCAGAGGCCCGGCTCCCGACACCACGGCACGAAAGAACGCCGCCGAATCCTTCCCGAGCCGGTTGCGGATGGCGCTCGACTGGCCGAGAAACAGCCGGGCCCCGGACCCACGCGGCGGCGACACCGAGCTCCCCACTAGGCGTGCTCGCCAGAACTGCGGCCAGGCGAGCATCGCGTCCCCGCGGGCGGGACCGACGATGGGCGCGATGGCTACGACCGCCGGTGGAACCACCGAACGAGGAAATGCGGGCAGACCGGCATCATGGGTGACGATGACCGGTGCGGCCGGCAACGCCTGCACGACCGCCTGGAGCGCCGCGGCCCGATCTGGTCCGAGCCCGACGAGTGAGGGCGCCCATGATTCCCAGCCGCGATGGGCGAGGTAGGTGGCCCATCGCTCCCAGATCCATTCGCCCGTCCAGAGGCCGTGCACGAGGAGCAACACGCGGTGAAACTTGGCCGACTCCGGCCGCGTCACCTCGATCGCGAGCTTGCCGATATGGGTGCGCATGGGCCGCTGGTGCCATGAAAAAAGCCCTTCGACGATCTCGCCAAAGGGCCTTTTTCGTTAGAGCCCGGGGGCTCTAATCTCGCCTGAGTACCTGAGTAAAAGGTAGTTTCTAGCTAGAAACTCTCTCGGTAGATTCCGATCGAGTGGTGCTACTTCTTCTTCTTGGCGCCGCCCTTCTTGGCCGGAGCCTTCTTCTTGCTCTTCGAAGCTTTCTTCTTAGCTGCCATACGCACCTCCCTCTTCAACGGCTACTGTTCACTGCGTTTCGAGTTTTGGTCTCGCTCAGGCGAGCGCTCCCCCAACCCACTCAACCCCACCACCACTCCCCAACGCCGCGCATCATAAGAAAAGCTCGTGCGACCTGTCAAGAGAAAAATCACATTTTGCTTCCGCTTTCGCAAGGAGAATCAGGATGATGCCCGCCCGAGTCGAGCCGCGTAAAATGCCGTTCATCGTCTTCCGGTCCGAAGAGTAGCAGGCTGTTCTAAACCGCGACTGGCGCGGTTTTGCGCCCTCTTCGCCCGCGGCTGTGACCCGCGCGGACGCGCGCCGGGAAAGACCTGCGCGCCGAGATAGCGGGCGCGCCGGCCGAGATGCTCTTCGATGCGCAGAAGCTGGTTGTATTTGGCCGTTCGTTCGCCGCGGCAGGGGCTGCCGGTCTTGATCTGCCCCGCATTGAGTGCGACCGCGAGGTCGGCGATCGTCGCATCCTCGGTCTCTCCCGAGCGGTGCGAGATGACCGTCGTGTAGCCGGCGGCGCGTGCGGTCGCGATCGCTTCGAGGGTCTCGGTGAGCGTACCGATCTGGTTGACCTTGATCAGGATCGAATTGGCCGCCCCGAGCTCGATTCCCTGCCGTAGGCGCTCCGGGTTGGTGACGAAGAGGTCGTCGCCGACGAGCTGGACCCGCCGGCCGAGCCGCCGGGTGAGAGCGGACCATCCCTGCCAGTCGTTCTCCGCCAGGCCGTCCTCGATCGACGCAATCGGGTAGCGCTCCAGCCAGCCGGCGTACAGCTCAGCCATTTCGGCGCTGCTGCGGGGCGCCGCGCCGGACTTGCGAAAGACGTACCGCCCATCCTCCCAGAGCTCACTCGCGGCGGCATCGATGGCGATCCGGACCTGGCTGCCGGGCCGGTAGCCGGCCGTTCTGATGGCCTCCATGATTGCCTGCAATGCTTCCTCGTCGGAGGCGAGGTTGGGCGCGAATCCGCCCTCGTCGCCGACGGCGGTCGAGAGTCCGCGTCCGCGCAACACGGCGCGCAGGGCGTGAAAGATCTCCGCGCCCATGCGCAGCGCATCGGTGAAACGACGGGCACCGACCGGCATCACCATGAACTCCTGCAGGTCGACCGTATTGTCGGCGTGCGCGCCACCGTTCAGGATGTTGAACATGGGCACCGGCAGCACGTGCGCGCTTTTCCCTCCGAGATAGGCGTAGAGCGGCAGCTTCATCGCCGCAGCCGCGGCGTGCGCGACGGCGAGTGACACTCCGAGGATGGCGTTGGCGCCCAGACGGCTCTTGTTCGGCGTGCCGTCGAGCTCGAGCATCAGGCGATCGATCTCCCGCTGGCGACGTGGGTCGCGACCAACCAGCCGGCGGGCGAGGACGCGATTCACGTTCGCGACCGCCTGCTCGACCCCTTTTCCCCCGTAGCGTTTCTGCTTCGTGTCACGCAGCTCGATGGCCTCGTGCTGACCGGTCGACGCCCCCGACGGGACCGCCGCCCGCCCGCGAGCGCCGCCATCGAGGGTGACGTCCACCTCGATCGTCGGATTGCCGCGCGAGTCCAAGATCTCGCGCGCGTGAATGGTTCGAATCTTCACCGTCGGACTCCTTCCTCGTGAACCGTGACGCGCCCGTGCTTGTGTTTCGGCCGGCGGCTCGTGTAGCTTCCGCGGCGGTGCGTCAACCGCAATTGCGCCACCGAATGCTCCGGCAACGCTTCGCGATCGTTGCCGCGTCTGCCGTGTCGTTGGCGCTCGTTGCGGCCATCCTGTTCGGGAGTCGGGGACTCCTGCATCTGCGCACGCTCGTCAGCGAGGAGACCGCGATCAAGCAACGCATCGCCGCGCTGCTGCTGGAGAACCAACAGCTTCGAACTCAGGTGCGTCAGCTGCGAGGGGATGACCGCTATCTCGAACGCCTGGCGCGCGAGCAACTCGGATTCGTCCGGCCTGGAGAGGTCGTGTATCGCTTTCCGGCTCAGGATCGACCCGCTCCGGAAGATCCTCCTCGTTGAGATCACGCGCCGGGCGCTCCTCACGGAGCGCCGGGGGCGTCCGCGGCCCGTCGTCGGGCGCGGGCCGGCGCAC
>JACXTT010015183.1_pt1 | contig 10008 bp, 9 predicted proteins | sample 9270951 | NCBI WGS metagenome assembly JACXTT01 (sample SAMN15532306, study PRJNA645909) | rock metagenome | isolation source: weathered quartz diorite | place: Puerto Rico | collected 2017-06-21
TCCTTGGTGCTGAGGCTGCCGTTCTGCAGGCCCTGCTCGATGCGGGTTTGCTGGTTGACATCGCGCTGGACGGTGTCGGCGGTGGCCTGGGCAAAGGCACTTGCAGTACCCAGAGCCAGCAGGATGGAGGTGACAAGGATGCGGGTTTTCATGGTGTTCCTTTGGGTTCGAAGCAAGCCAAGGCGGCTTGTAGACACTAACGAACCCGGCCGCACAGCCGGCCATATTTTTCTGGTAATCCTTTGTCACAGGGTGTAACACCGGGAGGCTTCAGTCAAAACTGCCGGCGCTGGTGAACGCCGCGGTCTTGCGGAACAGCACCTCGCCGGTGGACTCCAGCACCACGCGGATCTCGCGCCCATAGGGAATCGTGACGCTCTTGGCCGCCATGGCAATGGCCAGGGCCCGGTCGTGCACCAGGAGGTCCTTCGTGCCCGCCCCAGGCAACAGCGGCCCCACCATGATGTCCGAACACTCGATGCGGTAATTCGATCGTTCCACGGAATCCTCCTCGCCAAAGCAAAGTCAGGGGGAAGCGGATCGTAGGCACGGTGTATGACCGCCGCGTGTCAGCATGGCAGAGGTGCGCCCGGCACGTTTCCTGCACGCGCGTTGTCACCATTCATTCACATGGCTCAAGCACCATTGCGCCGTGCTTGCGCCCTCTGTCCACCCTGTCACCCGCTCCTCCATGCCCGCCGCGTTCTATGTGGTGCTGGCAGTCCAGTTCCTCTCCACGCTGGCCGACAACGCCTTCCTCATCGTCGCGATTGCGCGCGTGCTGGAACTGGCCGAGGCCAACTGGCAGATTCCACTGCTGAAGATAGGTTTCACCTTTTTCTACGTCGCGCTGGCGCCGTTGGTGGGCCCCGTGTCAGACGCTTTCCGCAAAGGCCGTGTCATGCTGATGGCCAATGCGCTGAAGGTGTTGGCCTTATTGCTGCTGCTGGGCGGCCTGGACCCGCTCTTGGCGATTGCGGTGGCCGGCTGGGGCTCTGCCGTGTATGCGCCGGCCAAGTACGGGCTGATGACGGAGCTGCTGCCTGCGCGCGACCTGGTGCGGGCCAATGGTTTTTTTGAAGGGGCCACGGTGAGCGCCGTCATCCTGGGCACGGTGCTGGGCGGGCTGCTGGTGAGCCCAGTGATGCCGCACCTGGACTGGCCTACCCGGCTGGGAATCGTGGAGTCTGACCCCACAGCTTTGGTGGCCGGCATGCTGGCACTGCTGGCGCTCAATGCACTGGCCACACTGATGTGCCTGGTCGTGGCCGACAGCGGCGCGCGCTATGACCCGCATTCCATCCACCCGTGGGCCTTGCTGCGGCGCTTCTGGCTGGAGAACGGCATGCTCTGGCGTGACGCGCTGGGGGGCCTGTCCATGGCGGTGACCACGCTACTGTGGGGCGTGGGCGCCACGCTGCAGCTGATCGTGCTGCGCTGGGCCCATGAGGCGCTGGGGCTGCCGCTGGAGCAGGCGGCCTATCTGCAGGGCGTGACGGCCGTGGGCGTGGTCACAGGTGCAGTGCTGGCAAGCCGCTATGTGTCGCTGGACCGCACCGTGGCGCTGTTGCCGCTCGGGCTGGTGCTGGGCTTGCTGATACCGGTGTTGACGCTGGTGAAGTCCGTGACCGTGGCTATTGCGCTGTTGGTGCTGGTGGGGGCCTTGGCCGGCTTTTTTGTCGTGCCGATGAACGCGCTGTTGCAGCACCGCGGCTATGTGCTGCTGACTGCGGGGCGGTCCATCGCGGTGCAGGGCTTCAATGAGAACGCGGGCATGCTGTTGATGCTGGGCATCTACGCGGCGGCCGTTGCAGCGAACATCTCGCTGCACTGCCTGGTCACCGGCTTCGGCATCCTCGTCACCGTGGGCATGCTGCTGATCCTGCTGGCGCACCGCTTGCGCGCCACGCCAGGCACCCATTGACTCCAAACTGTCAAAAAACTGCCGTCAAACTGTTATCTGCAGTCCCTAACCTTTGGGATGATGAAAACCGCTGATGACATCCTTGTTGAATCCTATGCCTCCCAGGCATCCAGCCTGCGGATCTGCATAGTCACCGAAACCTTTCCCCCGGAGGTCAATGGTGTTGCCATGACGCTGGGGCGCATTGTCGAGGGCCTGCTGAACAAGGGCCACGCGGTGCAGGTGGTGCGGCCGCGCCAGCCGCGGGAGACATCGGCGACACCACGCGAAGGCCTGGACGAAGTGCTGTCCAAGGGCGTACCGCTGCCGGCCTATGGCGAATTGCGCCTGGGCCTGCCATCGAAGAACCGCCTGACCAGTCTGTGGACCGACAAGCGGCCGGACATCGTGCACGTCGTCACCGAGGGCCCGCTGGGCTGGTCTGCCGTGGCCACCGCACGCAAGCTGCAGCTGCCGGTCACCAGTTCCTTCCACACCAATTTTCATAGCTACTCACAGCACTACGGCATGGGCTTGCTGAAGACGCCCATAGAGACCTACCTGCGCAAGCTGCACAACCGCACACAGGCCACCATGGTGCCGACGCACGCCATGGTGCAGGAGCTGCAGCGGCGCGGCTACCAGAACGTGACGCTGCTGTCACGTGGCGTGGCCACCGACCAGTTCCGCCCCGAACACCGCTCCGAAGGGCTGCGCGCCACCTGGGGTGCGGGTGCGGACAATCTGGTGGTGCTGCTGGTGGGACGGCTGGCCAAGGAAAAGAATGTGGGCCTGGTGATCTCGGCCTTCCGCGCTATCCGGGCCCGCGTGCCAGAGGCCCGGCTGGTACTGGTTGGCGACGGCCCGCTGCGCAAGGCACTGGAGGAGAGCTGCCCGGAGGCGCACTTCGCCGGCGTGCGCAAGGGGGTGGACCTGGCGGTGCACTACGCCTCTGCCGACCTATTCCTGTTCCCCAGCGAGACCGAGACCTTTGGCAATGTGGTTCCCGAGGCCATGGCCAGCGGCCTGGCCGTCGTGTCCTATGACAACGCTGCGGCGCAGGAGCTGATCGTCGACGGCGACAACGGTCGCCTGGTGCCACTGGGGGACGACATCGGCTTTGTCAACGCAGCCGTGCAGCTGGCCACCGATGCGGAGCGCATCACCCGCTACCGCCGCGCTGCCGTGGCCCGTGTAGCGCTGCGCAGCTGGGACAGCATCTGCGAGAGCTTTGTGCAGACCCTGCGCAATGTCATGCAGGCGCATGGACGGCAGTTTGCGCCGCCCATGCCGATTGCCAGCAACGCCTTAGCCCTGCCAGCGAAAGAGCGGCTGCCCCATTCGCACCTGCGTTCCTTGCCCTAGCCCTGCATGCAGGGCGAAGCCTTGGGGGGCCAGCACGATGACGGTGGAGCCATGTTGAAACCAGCCCATTTCCTGCCCCCTGTCAAACGCCGTATCGCAGGCGATCGAGGACGGTCCGCCGTATTTCAGATGGAACAGCACGTCCAGGAAATGCAGCCGGATGCTCGCCACCAGCACCGCTGCCACCGGCACGACGGCCACGCGCTGGCCGTGCATGCTGCTGCCCGCGGCGCGCAGCCGCACATCCAGAAACGCGCGCTCGTTCTTGCAAAACAGTTTCTCCACGCGCTTCAGTGCAATGGGGTTCACGTTCCAGGTGTCGCCGGAAAAGTAGCGCACATGCTCCACGGTGCACGCGTGCGGCGCATGGAAGCGGTGGTACATGCTGGACGTCAGGCGCAGGGTGACAAAGCTGCCGCCGCGCCAGGCCTGCACGTCTTCGTGGGGCCCCAGCAGGTCTTCCAGCGTGTACGGAAAACCCTTGGCCTGGAACACCTGCGTGCCTTCAATGGCACCGTGCGCGCCGACGATGGCGTCCACCGGGCTGGTCAGTGTGTCGGCGTCCTGCGCAATGGGCCGGGCACCGTCCTTCAGCTCGCGCGTGAAGCAGTCGTGCATGCTGGTGAAGCGGGTCTTCTTGGCCTCCGACAGGTCCAGGTCGCTGAAAAATTTCCAGGTGGCGATGGAGGCATCGCGCACCCACGGTTGCTCGATCTTGCTGAACCAGCCCATGAAGCGCGTCAGCGCCTGGCGCGGAATGCGGTTGGTCAGCAAGAAGTTGAGGTCTTCCTGGCTCAGAATGGATTGGATGTGCTGGCGTATCGGCATGGCAATGGTTTTTTTGAATCAATCGATGTGAAAGGCAATTACTCGTGAACGAACCCTGGAATGGAACGACCCTGCTATGGGCCGGCGCCGGCAGCGCGGCACTGCTGTTGGTGCTGCAAAAAGCAAAAGCCCGCGCCGAGCTGTCGCTGGCCAAGCACAAGTCGCTGGCCGGGCACCCGCGCATGGCGCGGCGCATTGCTGCACTGTTGCCGCAATACCGCTATGACGAAGCCACGGTGTTTGCCGTGGACGGCGCCCCGGCGGATGTGGTGAACCGGCGCCAGGCGGCATTCGACGCCATGGTGCAGACCATTGCAGAGCGCTTCCCCTTGACGCTGGCGGCCAGTGCCACGGTTGTCGAAGGTCTGTCGGACCTGCAGTTTGTCAGCGCCTACCGGGTGCCGTTCCAGTTTCGTGCCCTGGTGGACAAAGGGCTGAAGATCGGCTCCTTTGTGCAGTCCTCCAGCGGCGTGCGCTTTACCGACCTGGACGGCAACCGCTTCTTCGACCTGACCGGCTCCTACGGCGTCAACCTGCTGGGCAATGACTTCTACAAGGCCTGCATTGATGAGGGTGTAGCCATGGTGCGGGAACTGGGCCCGGTGCTGGGCGCCTACCACCCGGTGATGCTGGACAACGTGCAACGGCTGCAGCGCGTGTCGGGCATGGACGAGCTGTCCTTCCACATGTCGGGCACCGAGGCCGTCATGCAGGCCGTGCGCCTGGCCCGCTACCACACCGGCCGCAAGAAGCTGGTGCGTTTCTGCGGCTCCTACCATGGCTGGTGGGGCGACGTGCAGCCGGGCATAGGCAACCCGATGACGGCCAAGGACACGCTCACGTTGACGGAGATGGGTGAACGCACGCTGCAGGTGCTGCGTACGCGCAAGGACATCGCCTGCATCCTGATCAACCCCTTGCAGGCCTTGCATCCGAACAAGGCCGCCCCCAGCGACTCGGCACTGGTGGACGGCGCGCGCAGCGCGCACTTCGACCGCGCCGCGTACACCCAATGGCTCAAGACCCTGCGCAGCATCTGCGACGAACGTGGCATTGCACTGATCTTTGACGAGGTGTTTGTCGGTTTCCGCCTGGCCCAGGGTGGCGCGCAGGCGTATTTCGGGGTGCAGGCCGACCTGGTGACCTACGGCAAGACGCTGGGCGGCGGCCTGCCCATTGGCGTGTTGTGCGGCAAGCACGCATGGATGCGGCGCTTCCGCGACGCAGCGCCGGCAGACATCTGCTTCGCCCGCGGCACCTTCAACTCCCACCCCTATGTGATGGGTGCGATGAACGCCTTCCTGCGCCATATCGAGGAACCCCGGGTGCAGGCCACCTACCAGGCCATGGACACGGTCTGGGACAGCAGAGCCTACCGCCTGAACCAGCGCCTGCAGGAGGCAGGGATTCCGGTGCAGGTGGCCCACATGTCGACCATCTGGACGGTGCTTTACACGCAGCCTGGTTGCTACCACTGGTTGTTTCAACACTATCTGCGTCTGGAAGGTTTGGCACTGAGCTGGGTCGGCACGGGGCGCATCATCTTCAACCTGAACTTCAGCGATGAGGAGTTCGAGGAAGTGGTGCGTCGCTTCGTGGCGGCTGCACAGGCCATGCAAAAGGATGGTTGGTGGTGGGTGGGCAACGGGCAGACCCACAAGACGATACGGCGCAGGGTGTTGCGGGAGATGCTGGCCGTGAAGTTCCAGCCCCTGTTCAAGGGCCGGAACTGAGAAGGCCTGTCAGGTGGGCACGTGGTCCATGGAGCGGCGCGGCTCGATGAGCTCGCCGCGCAGCAGGGCCAGAGGCGCCTTGTAGTACAGCTTGATGTCATGGAACGGGTCGGTCAGGATCTTGGTCATCCAGACCAGCCCGGACATCACGTCCTTGATGAAGAAAAGATGCACGGTACGGAACAGCAGGCCGCCAACGCCGACGAACAGCCACAACTCACCGGTATGGCGCGCAAAGCTCTCGAAGCCGGTGGACGGCTCGAAGGTTCCCAGCAGCGTGGGGTCTGCCAGCAGCAGCAAAGGCGCAGCGGCCCAGATGGCCATCAGCACCATCTTGCGGCGCAGGTTGTAGCCCACCTTGATGGCTTCCTTGTGCTCGTGTGTTGCGTGGTTGACCTCGTCGTAGCCGCGTGGCTCAAAGAAGAAGTGCCCGGACTGGCGCGACGTCATCGACACTAGCCAGGCCACCAGCGCAGCCAACGCCGGGTCCTTGAACAAGAGCACATACGCAATCACAAAGCTGACAGCGCTGACCAAGTGCAAGGACTGGTTGATGCGGCTGTGGTGGTAATACCGGTGGTCGTCCCACCGCTGGATCTTGAGTTGCCGGAAAAATTCATGCATACCTGAGTCTCCTGTTAGCGACAAGTACATGCTAGGCCAGTTTGATGGCAAGAGCATGACAAATGCAGTGACAGTTTGATGAAACCGCCCAGCGTCCGCTAGCGCCCGATGGCGAAGTATTCGATGCCCATGCCGCGCACCAGCGCGGGCTCGTACAGGTTGCGTCCATCGAAGATCACCGGCTGCTGCAGCGTGGTCTTGATGTGGTCAAAGTTCGGGCTACGGAACTCCTTCCACTCCGTGACGATGACCAGCGCGTCCGCGCCCTGCAGGGCATGGGGCGCGGAGTCGGCAAAGCGCACCGCCGGCACATCGTCCATCAGCGTGCGCGCGTGGTCCATGGCCACCGGGTCATAGGCGGTGATGGTGGCACCCGCGGCCACCAGGTCCTGGATGACCGCCAGGCTGCTGGCTTCGCGCATGTCGTCCGTGTTGGCCTTGAAGGCCAGGCCCCATAGTGCGAAGTGCTTGCCCCGCAGGTCAGTGCCAAAGCGGTTTTGCACCTTCCTGGCCAGCACATGCTTTTGCTGCTGGTTGGCCAACTCCACGGCCTTGAGCACGTTGAGCTCGATATCGGCGTCTTCCACCGCCGTGCGGATCAGGGCCTTCACATCCTTGGGAAAGCAGGAGCCACCATAGCCGGCGCCGGCATACAGGAAGTCATAGCCGATGCGCGGGTCGCTGCCTATGCCCTTGCGCACATGCTCGATGTCCGCGCCCAAACGCTCCGCCAGGTTGGCCAGCTCGTTCATGAAGCTGATGCGCGTGGCCAGCATGGCGTTGGCGGCGTACTTGGTCAGCTCCGCGCTGCGCACGTCCATCAGGATCAGCCGGTCGTGGTGGCGCTGGAAAGGCGCGTACAACGCCCGCATGTTCAGCGCCGCCTGCTCGTCATCGCAGCCCAGCACGATGCGTCCGGGGCGCATGAAGTCTTCGATTGCAGCGCCCTCCTTGAGGAACTCGGGGTTGGAGACCACGCTGTAGGGAATGTCCACGCCGCGCTGGGCCAGTTCTTCGGCGATGGCGGCATGCACGGCGTCTGCCGTACCGACCGGCACCGTGCTCTTGTCGACGACGACCTTGTAGTCGTTCATGTGGCGCCCCATGGCGCGTGCCGCGGCCAACACATATTGCGTGTCCGCCGCACCGTCCTCACCCGGGGGCGTGCCCACTGCGATGAACTGGATCGTGCCGAAGTGCGTGGCCTGCGCAATGTCGGACGTGAAATGCAGGCGTCCGGCCTGCACGTTGCGGCGCACCATGTCCTCCAGGCCGGGTTCGTAGATCGGGATCTGGCCCTGCTGCAGGCGCGCGATTTTTTGCGGGTCCGTGTCAAAACAGATGACGTCATTGCCAACTTCGGACAGGCATGTGCCTGTGACCAGACCAACATAACCGGTTCCTACGACAGTGATCTTCATGAAGCAAGTCCTTGGGCATCAAAACTGCGCGAGTCTGCGTATGCCCTGCGTCATATTGATGACGCATCCATGAAGATTGTGTGAATCAGGGGCTGGTGGCAGCTGCCAGCAGATGCGCAGCCAAGGCGCGTGCGTCGGTCGCAGCGCCCGGGTTGCTGTCCATCTGTGCAGAGACCGTGGCGCCGTCATACAGCAGCAGCAATTGCCGGGCCAGTGATTCAGGCTGCGCGGCCCCGGCCTGCCGGGCCAGATCGGCAAACAGCGTGCGCATCCATTGGCGCGCGTCGTCGCACGCGGCGCGGGCCCGGCTGTCGGGCTTGGACTCGTTGCGGGCTCTGGCAAATGCACAGCCGCGGAAGGTGGGCTCTGCCGCTGTTTCGCCCAACAGATCAAAGACCGCCAGTATTTTTGCCTGCGGCGTGGCGTGCTGGCCGAGCCGCGCGTGGATCCGCACCTGACGCGCCTGCTGCCGCGTTTCCAGGTAGGAGCGGATCAGCTCGTCCTTGCTGCCGAAGTTGCTGTACAGCGAGGCCTTGGCCACGCCGGCACGTTCAATGACGCGGTCAATGCCGACGCTGTTCAGGCCCTCGTCATAGAAAAGCGCCTCGGCGGCAGCCAGGAGCCGGCCACGGGCCGACAGCGGATCGGTTGAAACAGTTTGGGGGTCCATGGGCTTGACAATAACAGACAGGTCTGTATAGTGTCAACCATAAACAGACAGACCTGTCTGTTTATTCTTTTTTGGAGCACTCCATGGCCTGTATCACCGCACCATCTCCTGCCACCGGCGCCACGTTGGCACCCACCGCCCGGCACCTCGCGTCCAACACTGCGTTCTACCTGCTGGCCTCGCTGACGATCTCGTTCCTTGCCGGCTCCAGCGCGCCCACGCCGCTGTACCCGATCTACCAGGCGCAATGGGGCTTCACCCCCGTCACGGTGACGCTGATCTTTGGCATCTACGCACTGGTCCTGCTGGCCGCACTGCTGGTGGCCGGACGCCTGTCGGACCACATTGGCCGCCGCCCCGTGCTCATTGCGGCAGCACTGGCCCAGGTCGCGGCCATGCTGGTTTTCTCGACGGCGGACGGCGTCTCGGGCCTGGTCCTGGCCCGCGTCATCCAGGGGTTGGCCACCGGTGCGGCGGTCGCCGCCATCGGCGCCGGCATGCTGGACCTGAGCGCCACACGCGGCACGCTGGCCAACTCGGTCGCGCCCGGCATGGGCACGGCGCTGGGCGGCCTGATGGGCGGGGTGGTGGTGCATTTCCTGCCAGCCCCCACCCACCTCATCTACTTGCTGTTTGCCGGCATCTTTACGGCACAGGCGGTGGGCGTGGTGTTCATGGAAGAAACCGCCGCGCTACGGGCCGGCGCCTGGTCATCGCTGAAGCCCCAGTTCGGCATTCCGGCCGCTGTGCGCGGCCCGCTCTTGGTGGCGGTGCCTATCCTGGTGGCGTCCTGGGCGCTGGCCGGGCTGTACGCGTCGCTGGTGCCGGCGGTGCTGCGCACGGTGTTCGACTGGAACGCATCCTTGCATGGCGGCATTGCGCTGTTCCTGCTAGCGGGAAGCGCCGCATTGGCCGTCGTGCTGCTGCGCCACCGCGCGGCACAGGACATGCTCGCGGTGGGTGCGTCCGGCGTACTGCTGGGCACGGGCATCGTCGTGGCGTCGCTCGCCCACCCCTCGGCCGCAGGCTTTTTGCTGGGCACCATCGTGGCCGGCACCGGCTTTGGTGTGGGTTTTCAGGGCGGCATGCGCACCGTGGTACCGCTGGCCGCGCCGCATGAGCGCGCCGGCGTGCTGTCGGTGATCTTTGTCGTGTCCTACCTGGCCATGGGCCTGCCCGCGATCGTGGCCGGTTTCATCGCAGTGCGCTGCGGCAATTTGCTGGCCACGGCGGAGGGCTTCGGCCTGGTAGTGATGGCATTGGCTGCACTGGCGATCCTGGGCACCCGCCTGCAAAGAGTGGCCAGGACGCCGCTGCTGCAGGGGTGATCCGCTGGCGCGCCAACATTGCACCCCTTCCATCAGGGTCATTGAACTTATCCGTTAGCACTCGATCAGAGAGAGTGCTAATATTTGTCGCATGAACACAAGGAGTTCTGGTATGACTGCTCAGATTGCTACCTCT
>JACXTT010015184.1_pt1 | contig 10008 bp, 9 predicted proteins | sample 9270951 | NCBI WGS metagenome assembly JACXTT01 (sample SAMN15532306, study PRJNA645909) | rock metagenome | isolation source: weathered quartz diorite | place: Puerto Rico | collected 2017-06-21
CCATTCCGCATACCGGAAAGCTGCTCATCGATTGTTTTTCTGATTGTCTGAGCCGATAGGCCGTTCTACGGTCACCGCATCCTTGTTAAATCGGTATTAAAAAGGAGATCCCACCATGCTGGATCGTGTCAAGGTATCGGAAGCACTGGAAGCCGGAGCGGGAATCCTCAGGCTTCAACCTTGTTGGGTACCGCGAGCCTTCCTTGTTCCGGGTCGACGACTCCGACTTCATCCCGACGACCTCTATGCTTTCGGCGGACACCGCGGCGGCATCGACGAACGTTGGTTTTCTTCGACAACCAAGGCTTCGAATGGACCGCATACAACGCCGGACGAAGGACTGAGCTACGTGCGAGTTAATGGACAGAAGTTTCTCCTCAAGGAAGCGGTCGAAACCGCCGGCGATTTGCTTTTGGGCGCTGAGGTGATGCAGCGAGAAAAGGGATGGAACATCCTCTGCAAATTTTTTGACAACCTGGGCCCGATCCCGCATCACATGCATCAAAGCGAAGAGTTCGCAAAGAAAGTAGGTCAGAAAGGTAAACCGGAGGCGTACTGCTTTCCGCCGCAGTACAACGTCGTTCAAAACAATTTTCCATACACGTTCTTCGGTCTGGAGCCCGGCACCACAAAGGACGACGTGGTCCGCTGCTTGGAGAAATGGAACCAGGGCGATAACGGAATCCTGAATCATTCGCGTGCGTACCGGCTGCAGCCGGGCACGGGTTGGCAAGTCAACGCGGGAATTCTCCATGCTCCGGGATCTCTGGTGACATATGAACCGCAGGTGAGCAGCGACGTCTTCGCCATGTTTCAATCTGAAGTCGAAGGCCGCATCGTCGACTGGGAACTGCTCACCAAGGATGTGTTGGCCGAGTACCATCGCGACCTGGATTACCTGGTCAGCATGCTGGCCTGGGACGAAAACGTGAATCCCGAGTTCGGCAAGAGCAACCATGTATTCCCGAAAGCGGTGCGTTCGATAGAAGCAATGGCGGAAGAGGGGTATCGGGAAAACTGGATCACCTATGGGACGCGCCACTATTCAGCGAAAGAACTCACCGTGTTCCCCAAACGTACGGTGACGATTCGCGACTCCGCCGCGTACGGGTTGATCCTGACGCAGGGATACGGGACGTTCGGCAAACACGCCGTATCGACCCCGACCATGATTCGCTTCGGTCAGATGACCCAGGACGAATTGTTCGTCACCGCCGGCGCTGCCACGCAAGGCGTCCGCATTCAAAACCTGAGCGAAACAGATCCGCTGGTTCTTCTGAAACATTTCGGACCCGGCAATCCCGACGCGGAACCTTTAGTAAAAAACAACGGGGGTAAGCGATGAGCAAAGCGGCAACCAGATACCAATATCCGAAACTGCATAACGCCATGTGGCCGGGAATGGTCGGCAAAGGCGGCCCGGATGACGAGCCGTGCATTGATCTGGAGACGATGCTCGACTTGACGGCGGCGGCCGAAGTGGACGGCGTCCGCTTCGACGGCGTGGACATCTTCTTGTTCGAACCTCACGTCAGTATCGATTCCTCCGACGACGATCTCAAACGTCTCGCCGATCGCGTCCGAAAAAGAAATTTCGTGATCGGTTCACTCGTCTCTCCCGTCTGGCCTCCCACCGGCGGCGGCTCCGCCATGGGCTCGGCTGAGGAGCGCAAGAACTTTCTCACACAGTTAAAAAAATCGTGCGCGATCGGAAGAAAGCTTCGCGATATCGGAATTCGTCCGTACGGAATCGTCCGGATCGATTCGGCGTGCAGCCCATCCGAGTGGGCCAAAGATCCGGTCGGGAACACGAAACGCATCGCCGAAACTTTCCGTGAAGCATGCAACATTGCCGAAAGTTATGGCGAGAAGCTCGCCGCGGAAGGCGAGATATGCTGGGGCGGCATGCACAGCTGGAAGCACCTGGCCGAACTTCTGGTGCTGGTGAACAAACCGAAGACGATCGGCATGCAGGCCGATATGGCGCACACGCTGCTTTTCACTCTCGGTTACAACTCGCCCGAAGACCGCATTCTGCCGGAAGGTTACGATTGGTCGCAAAAAGAGTTGTTGTACGACGCGCTCGCCAGCATGACACGCGTCCTGCGTCCCTGGGTGCTCGACTTCCACATCGCTCAGAACGATGCGACGGTCAAAGGTTCCGGCTCCCACGACAAGACCGGCCGTCACTGCCTGCCCAACGATCCCAACGGAAAAATGGACGTGGTTCGCGCTGCGGGCCTCTGGATGCGCGATAACAACGGATCTCCGACTCGCGCGTTTGAGCACATCAATTGGGATGGCTGCATGTTTTCGAATGAAACGATGATGCAACCGCAAACCTGGCGGAACATTCTCGGAACAATGATTGCCGTTCGCAACGAACACGGTTGGAATTAGCATGGCTAAAAAGAATCTCAATATCGGTCTGATTGGTTACGGCTTCATGGGCCGGGCGCACTCGAATGCGTTTCGTCAGACGAGCCGTTTCTTCGATGTGCCATACGAGCCGGTACTCAAAGCCGTCTGCGCGCGGAATCCGGAACGCGTGAAGTCGTTCGCGGAAAAGTGGGGATACGAATCGATCGAAACGGATTGGCGGAAACTCGTGGCGCGCAAGGATATCGATCTCATCGATATCGCCAGCCCGAACGATACTCATGCTGAGATCGCCGTTGCTGCGGCAAAGGCGGGGAAGATGGTTCTCTGCGAGAAGCCGCTCGGGCGTGACGGCAATGAGGCGAAGGCGATGACCGACGCTGCGGAATCGGCAAAGATCCCCAACATGGTCTGGTACAACTATCGCCGAGTGCCGGCGGTGACATTGTTGAAGAACCTGCTCGATGAAGGCCGCTTTGGAAAGATCTTTCATTACCGCGCGAAGTTTCTTCAGGACTGGACCATTTCCCAGGATTTGCCTCAGGGCGGCGAAGGATTGTGGCGGCTGGACGTTGCCGTTGCCGGCAGCGGTGTGACCGGCGATCTGCTGGCGCACACGATCGATACGGCGCTGTGGCTGAACGGTCCGATCAACGAAGTCGTGGCGATGACCGAAACGTTCATCAAGCAACGCAAACATAACCTGACCGGCCGTGTCGAACCGGTCGGCATCGACGACGCCAGCGCCTTTCTCGCCCGCTTTCAAAACGGATCGCTCGCCACCTTCGAGGCGACGCGTTATGCGCGCGGGCACAAAGCGCTATACACACTGGAAATCAATGGCGAACATGCGTCCGCGTTGTGGGACCTTCATGATCTGCACCGTATTCAATACTTCGATCACCGTGATGAAGGGAAATTGCGTGGCTGGCGAAGCGTCCACATTACGGATGCAGATCATCCCTACATGAAGCATTGGTGGGTTCCTGGTTTGCAGATCGGATACGAGCACTCGTTCACGCATCAGTTTGCGGATTTTCTGCAGGCCGTGGGCGAAGGCAAGGCCGCAGCTCCGACATTCAGGGACGCTTTGGCGACCGACCAGGTTACTGATGCCGTACTGAAGTCCGCAAAGACACGCCAATGGGAGGCGGTGCCGCACTCCAAAGCAAACCAGGTCGCCTGACTTCAGTGCGCAAATGTCCAAGAGACCGTGAAAAATCCGTTGTTCGGCCAGGTGCGTAATTTGAAGCGTACCGTCAGATAACAAGTTCCTCTACACGGCCAACGGCCCGTCAAACGACGTCTCTGTTGTCGACCTGACGACGAAAACAGTCATTAAGAAAATCCCCGTCCGCCAGAGTCCGTGGGGCGTTCTCGTCGTCGGCATGTACGCGCCTAAATCAGCTTGTTGACGGCTCAGTATCTTTCCAGTGGGAAACCGAAGGTGTAAAGAGTGCCATCGGTAGTTGCCGTGTGCACCTGGCCCACGCTCGTCCACAATGCTCCGGCCGCGACGACGCCTGTCAAAGTTTTGCCACTGTTCCACAGTTCCTTGCCTGTTACTCCATCCAGAGCATAGAGAACGCCCGGCGTAGATCGTGTGCCGGTCGAGGCCGTGAAGACGACGCCGTTCACGACCGCCGGCAAGATTGGAGAAAGCAACTCCTTCGACATCCAACTCGACTGCACTGCGGGCACGTCATTTACGTCGCTTAGCTTCAGGGCGATGACCATGTTATTCGACGTTCCAAGCAGCCAACGTATTCCGTCGGCTTCCCAGGTTGCAATATCCGTGATCGCTTTTCCCGGAACCGGCGCCGATACATGCAGCGGCGTGCGATGATCGGTCGATCCGAGCGAAGCACTGTCGAGCAGAAACATTCGGCCATCCCGCGAACTCGCGGCGAGCAGATCCTTGTCCTTGTATTTGAAGAGCACGGGTGTCGAGACGAAGTCGGCGGCGGGTTCGCTAAACCAGTCTTTCGTCTGCATCGTCTTTGGGTCGATCGCAATGATCGATCCGGATTTGCCGATCGTGACGTAGACAGTACCGTCTTTCGCGAACGCGGGCGCGCCGACGGTGTCGCCGTTCTCGCTCTTCCAGAACGCCTGCGCGTTGGTTGCGTTCTCAAAGAGCAATGGTCGACAGGCCGGCGGTGCAATCGACTCGTGGTCAAGGCATATGCAACGTTGTCGACGATCGTCAGATTGGACACCTGAATGTTTGGCGGAACGAACGGAACCGGCTTCAGCACTTCCTTACCGGAATTGGAACCCATGAAACGCAGCGTGCCGTCACGCGTGACCGCGTAAAACATCAGTCCGCCGCCAGGGCCGCTACTGACCGGTCCGCCCGGTCCACGTCTGCCCGCTGCTGCAGGACCTCCCGGGCCACCGGGTCCTCCTGGGCCGCCCGGTCCGCCAGGACCACCACCGGACCGAACATACCGCCCGCCATCAGTTCTGGGGGAATACCTTCGCCTGGTTTTCCGACACCGCTAATGTACGCACCACGCGCCCGGGGACCCGCGACCGTTATCGCCGTGATCGTTGTACTTGCGCTGTTCGCACGGCTGAGACTTGCCGCGGGGCCTGCTTCACAGGAAGGCGACGCACTGGGAGGCGTCTGCTTCTGCCAGTACAAGATGCCCGTTTCGTTATCGACGGCATAGAAAGTGTTCGACACGCTGAGCAGTGTGAGCGGCTTGAAGCCCATCGACGTCGTGATAATCGACGGATTGTTGAGCGATGTTGTGCCGGCCGGCAGACTCAACTTGCAGACCGATTAATCCCTTCATCGCGCGTTTTGTCGCATCCTCGTCGATCGTGACGCTCGCGACCTGATCATTCACGATGTGGATGAATGTGTTTCCGCGAACGACAATGTGGTATTGATTCCAGTCGTTCGTCCTGAATGATTTCCTCAGTTCGTCCGCCGATAAAAGATTGCCGATCAATTGAGGCGGCTTCTCCGTCTGAAGCAACACGACCTGACCGGGCCGTGTGGTGATGCCGCGTTCGCCGAGGAAGCGGCCTCCTTCAAACATTTGGGGGGCAATATTCCCGGTTGCATCGAAGTCGGCCTGATATCCCTGAAGGTTCCATTTTTGATATGGCCCCGCGCCAGGACCGCGCCCGCCGCCTGGTCCGCGCGGAGCGCCGCCGAAGTTTGCAGTGGGGTCGACGTTGCGGCTTCGATATTGGATGCCGCCGTTTCCCATGCCTTCGAGCTTGATCTCCAACTTCAGTTCGAAATCCGCAGGCTCGCCGCCGCGCCAGATCAGAAACGTTGTGCCGGCGGGCTTTTCAGGCCGCGATTCGCCGACAATAGCGCCGTCGTCCACTCGCCAGACTTCGGATGCGCCGTCCCAACCGTTGAGGGTCTTGCCATCGAACATCGAAACGAATCCCCTATGATCCGCGAAGTTGATTGCGAGCGGCGTCTCACCCGGCCCGCCCGGAGTTCCACGCCGTTGCTGCCCCTCGAGTCGGTAGATCATCACCATGAACAAACAGAGGAGACAAACTCTGATTCTCATCGCGGCTAATTCAGCTTCTTGACCCAGATATTGCGGACGGAGACTTTCGTTGTGGCTTCGATCTCGATACCAAACAGTCCGGACTGATTGTTCGATGACTTGGGATCATCGTCGATCATCACCGCCATCAACTGGCTATTCACGATGTGAATGAATGTTCCGCCACGCGCGATGACTGTGTATTGGTTCCAGTCATTCATTTTGACCATCGTGCCTAAGCCATCGCGGTCGCCGATAGTCCCCATCAACTTCTTGCTCTCCGCTCCGAATCCTTCGACGACCTGGCCGCGCCAGGCGAGGATTCCCATCGGTGTGTTCTCGGAATAAAACTGGCCCGTGTATATGCGGCTCGGCCAGAAGTCGGCTTGAGGACCCGTCATCATCCAGTTGAGATTCACTGGACCGACGTTTGCCGTCACGGCGGGCGCAATGTTGCGGCGCCAGGGCAGTCCTGTCTTGCTGCGATACTGAAGGCCGCTGCCGCCGCTCCCTTCGATTTTGATTTCAAACTTGAGGGTGAAGTCTTTGGCTTCGAGGTCGCGGTATGCGATGTAACTATTGCCGCTGGGATTCTCCGGTGTCGATTCTCCGACGATCGCGCCGTTCTCGACGCGCCAGAATTTGGGATTGCCGTCCCAGCCTTTCAAACTGACGCCGTCGAACAACGATACGTAACCTTCGTGATCGTTGAAGTTCATCGGCGCCGGTTCGGTGAAACCGCCGCCACGCTGCGCCAGAGCGACGGCGCAGAGTGGCAACAACAGACCAATGATGAGACCAACTATTTTTTTGGAGCGCCGCACATTAAGAAGTCCTTCCGTTCTTCGATTTTCTTGTAATCGATGCCCTGCACTTTTTTCAGATCGCTCAGTTCCTTGCACGGATTCTTTCCGAGATATTTCAGCAGCGTGGCCGCCTGACTCCTCAAAAGCCCGGCGACGCTTTCTAATTGAACCTGAGTTGCGGTGTTGAGATTCAGACGACGCACGGCCTCGCCCTCAAATTGGGTGGACAGGTAGTCGAGAACTTCCGCGAACTCGGCGTCGGTAGCGGTTGCGCCCTGCGTTTTCATATCGTCGATCATGGCTTGCCAGCCCTCACGACTGAGGCGCAGAGCGGCCGAGCGATCGGCTTCGTGACAGTTGCCGCAAACCTTGATGACGGTGTCGCGCCCCTTGCCGTCCGGCAACTGCGATTGTGCGTTCGCATAACCGGCCACTGCCAGGATCACTGCGAAGGCGAATGCGCTACTTCTCAATCGGAAATCCAAACGCATACAACGTGTTGTCGAAAGTCGTTACGAATATCTGGCTGCCGTTCGATCCGCCCGCCGCCAGGCCGGAACGCGCGAAGGACGTGATCTGTTTTCCGCTGCTCCACAACTCCTTACCTGTCGCACCGTCGAGTGCGTACAGAACCGCCGGAACCGAGCGCTGAATACGTTGTGCCGCAGCGGCGCCGGTTCGCGACTCTCCACTCGACAATGCGAAGACGACGTTGTTAACGACAACCGGACCCAGCGGTGACGTCATATTCCGTGATGCCCACACCGGCTGAAGCGCGATTGTGCCGGCCTCTTCGAGGAGCTTGAACGCGAGCACGCCACCGTTCGGTGCCGAGCCGTTCGCCGTCACTTTCAGTGAGGACGGAAGGGCGCCATTGAATGGAGCGACGATCCATCGTGTGCCAGATGTGGTGCCAGGTGCAGTGGTGTTTTCCCAGGTTGCAAGAGCGTTTCCCTCGATCGGCGTCGAGAATTTTGCCGACACATACATCGGTGTGGCGTGATTCGCGCCGCCCAGCGACGAACCATCAAGCAGGTACAGCTTGCCGTCGTTCGCGGAGACAGCGACCAGTTCCTTCTCTTTGTAGCGGAACACAACCGGCGAGCTGTTGAAGTCCGCGCCGGACACGGTGACCCAATCTTTCAGGTCGAGAGTTTTTGCATCCAGAGCAACGACGGAATCCGAATAGCCTCCCGTCCCTTTGCCGACTGCGGCGAAAAGCATGCCGTTCGTCCCAAGCGTCGGTCCAGCCGAGCCGGCGACGTTGCCACCGTTCGTTTTCCAAAGGACCGCATCCGGAGCGCTGCTGGCGAGATCGATGGCCCACACGCCGTTCGGGGTCGCGCCGCATCCGCCGGATGTACTGGTGTACAACATCGCCGCATCCGGTGTGCCGTCTCGATTGAGATCCTGTTGAACCAGTAAAAGCGCCGACGGCTTCGCATTCTCCGGGATGAATTTGACGGGTGGATACAGATCGGCGCCATTGGAGACATTGAGGGCATGAACGTAACCGTCGCTGCCCATCGCATAGAAGGCGTCCACCATTCCCATGACCGGCCGGGCGCCACGGCCTCTACCGCCACCACCACCACCACCGCCCGGCGGTCCACCACGTCCTCGGTCGCCGCGACCCTGACCGACGAGCGCCAGATTGGGCGCACCTTTTCCGGGGTCGCCGACCGATCCGCCGGAACGCCCGCCGCGTCCGCCACCAAATCCGCCGCCTCCAGTGGACGGGATCGCGGCAGTAGGTCGCGTCGCGGCCGCCATGAGTCCTCCTGGACAATTGAACGACGATGGAGGAACGGCGTTATCGCCCGAGTAATTCAGAACGGCCGTCCACAACGGCTTTGCGGTGTCGAAATCGACGGCGTACATCGTGTCGGCGCTGGCGCCAACGACGGCGATCGCTTTGAAGCCACGAAAGCCGACCAAACGATCGAGCAAAACCGGCTGCGTCAACGAATTCAATTGGTGCGCTTCATTGTGCAGGTTCATCTTCCAGAGGAACTGGAATCCCGGTTTTTGCATGCCGGCAACCGATACCTTTGCATCGGTTCGCACCCACGATGAGCGTTGTGCGTCGCCATGGGCTGTGGTCCATTCATTGCCGCCACGGCCCTGGCCGAGCATCGGCGTTGTCGAGGGCGAGAGTGTCACACAGAGGGCTGCCGCCGCGAGCGTCGATATTAATTTCTTCATCACTTGCTCCTTAGGACTAGCGGACGTGGTACCCAACTCGATATTGTCGCGTCGGTTGTAGCGGCGGTCTGTGACCGCCGGCTTTATATTGTCTCGTCTCAACATGTGCTTCGCCACGTACCATAAAACCGGCGGTCATAGACAGCCGCTACAACGGAACCTACCGGCCGGTCGCGATGCCGAAGCAGTACAGCGTTCCATCGTAGGTGCCGATGTAAACGCGGCCGTTCGCGACGGACAGTCCGCTGAAATGGTTAAACGATTTGATCTGGTCACCGCTCGACCAGAGTGTTTTGCCGGTTTGACCGTCGAGCGCGTACAGAACGGCATGCTCGGATTCCGCAATTCGTCCGGCGGTTCCTCCCGGACGGCCCGGATCCGCGCGACGCTGCACCGTACTCTCGCCGCTCCCGAAACCGAACACGACGCCATTGGCCACGACCGGAGGATCTCCCATCATCATGTTCTCGGAGACCCACACGGGAGCGAGTCTCAGCTTGCCGCCGACTTCTTCGAGCTTGAATGCGGCCTGCCCGCCGTGCACGATGTCGCCATATTCGTAGGTCGCCTCAAACTGAGAATGTTTCGGTCCCCAGAACGGTGAGATGACCCAGCGGACGCCTTTCGAGTCCTGCCAGGACGCGAGCGAACCCCACACGCCAGTCACCGCAAAGTTCACTTCCTCATTGCAGAACAGCGGAGTCCGGTCGACCGGAGTTCGATGATCTTCGCCGCCCATGTTGCTCGTATCGATCAGCCACAAGCGGCATTCCTTGCTCGACTCGACGAGATACTCCTTTCCCTTGTACTCGAACAACGGCCCGGCCACGTTCATGTCGAGATCGCGTTTCCGCATCCACTCGGCGTTGATGGGTGCGTACCAATCTTTGAGGTAGAGAGCCTTCGTCTGTGGATCCTGCTTCACGCCGATGATCGCCTGACCGTAGATCTCCTGTTCGGGGCGATAATCTCCATCGCCAGTGCCGGCATAGACGGTGCCATCCTTACCTACCGTGGGGCCGGACCTCGGCCACATGCCGCCGCTCCCGGGCATGTACTGTCCCACTTTTTTGGTCGCCAGATCGTAGCCGTAGACG
>JACXTT010015185.1_pt1 | contig 10007 bp, 11 predicted proteins | sample 9270951 | NCBI WGS metagenome assembly JACXTT01 (sample SAMN15532306, study PRJNA645909) | rock metagenome | isolation source: weathered quartz diorite | place: Puerto Rico | collected 2017-06-21
CACTCGGCGGCGACGCTCCGCGCCTGCTCGTCGCGGAGGTCGGCGGCGACGACCCGCGCGCCCTCGCGCGCGAAGCGGAGAGCGTACGCTTTCCCGATCCCCTGCGCCGCGCCCGTGATGATCGCGACCCGATCCTTCAGGCGCATGTCGATCGGGCGCTCAGGCGATCTCTTCGCGCGCCGCCTCGCGCTCGATCTCGTCCTCGAGCGCCTCGATCGAGATCGTCTGGAGCCGCGCCAGGCCGTTCGGCAGACGGGTCACGGGCCAGTCGATCGCGATCTCACCGGCGTGCTGCGGCTGCCGGGGTCTCGGGGGGATGCCGTCGTGGTAGGCCGGGTCGACGGCCGGATCGAGGGGCTTCGGCGGGTAGTGCGTACGGCAGTGGAACTCCATCACCACGCCCTCCTCGTTGTTGCGAGTCGGATCGTAGCGCCGCGACCGCCGGCCGACAAGGCCCGCCGGCTTGACACGCCGCGTCCGGGTTCGTCATACCGGGTCGGGCGATTGCCCAAAGCAATCGACCGAGTTGCAATTCGAGGCCGATGCCGTCGAAGGACATGATCGGCCGGGTCCTCTCGACCGGCAGCGCGACCGTCGAACCGGAGCACGTGGCCGCGTTCGCGCGTGCCCTCGGCGACCCCGACCCCGCCTACACGACCGGATTCGCCCCGCCCACGTACCCGATCGCCTTCATGACCCAGGCGCTTGCGGGGGGCGCGGAAGCGTTCCTCGAGCTCGGGCTCGACTTCATGCGGCTCGTCCACGGCGAGCAGGAGTTCGAATACGCGCGCCCGGTCCGGGCGGGGGAGACCCTCACCCTCACCGGGCGCATCGCCGACGTGTACGAAAAGACCGGCTCCAGCGGGACGCTCGACTTCGTGGTGCTGGAGACCGAGGCGCGCGACGGAGACGGGCAGCCCGTCTTCTTCTCGCGCAACACGCTCATCTCGCGGAGGGTCTGATTCCCGCGCTCGATCCCCGCACGGTCGCCGTCGGCCAGGAGCTCGCACCGCTCGTGAAGGGCCCGATCACGCGCGAAGAGCTGAAGGCGTACGCCGCCGCCTCCGGCGACCCGAACCCGATGCACACCGATGACGAGTTCGCCCGGAGCGCGGGTTACCCGGGCGTCTTCGCGCACGGGATGCTGTCGATGGGCTGGCTCGGGCAGCTCCTCGTCGAGGCCGGGGGCGGCCTCGGCTCGGTCCGGCGGTTCCGGACGCGCTTCGCGAAGCTCACCTGGCCGGGCGAGCTCATCACGTGCCGGGGCCGGGTGAGGGCGGTCCGCGACGAGGGGGGCGAGCGCCTCATCGACTGCGACGTCTGGACCGAGAATCAGGAAGGGGAGCGGAAGCTCGTGGGCAGCGCCGTCCTGGTCCTGCGTCGCGATGGCTGACCTCGCGCGCCTCGCCGGCCGCTGCGCGATCGCCGGCATCGGGCTCTCGCGCTTCGGAAAGCTCCCCGGCACGAGCACGATGGGGTTCACTCTCGAGGCGGCGCGGAACGCGATCGAGGACGCAGGTGTGTCCCGCGACGCGATCGACGGCGTCCTCGTCCTCATGCCGGCGATCATGGGCGAGCAGCACGGCTGGGCCTCGCGCGTGGCCGCGTTCCTCGGCATCACGCCCGCCTTTTGCTCGACGATGGACATGGGCGGCGCGACCGCGATCGGGATGATCCAGACGGCCGTCATGGCGATCGAGGCCGGCTTCTGCACCACGGTCCTCTGCGCCTTCGCGTGTCAGAACAGCCCGCAGGGCGTCATCCCGATGCTCTTCGGGTCGCCCTACGCGGTCCCCTACGGCGACGTCGGCGCGATCACGTTCATGGGACACGTCGCGCGGCGCCAGATGCACGAGCACGGGATCACGAGCCGCCAGTACGGGCACATCGCGGTGACATGGCGGAAACATGCCTCCACGAACCCGCTCGCGCAGAAGCGGGAGCCGATCACGCTCGAGGATCACCAGCACTCCCGGATGATCAACGACCCGCTCCGCCTTCTCGACTGCTGCCTCGTGACCGACGGCGGCGGCGCCGTGATCGTCACCAGCGCCGAGCGCGCGCGGGATCTGCGCCAGAAGCCCGCCCGGATCGCCGGGCTCGGGCAGGTCCACTCCTCCGAGGTCATCCGCCCGCGGGACGACGGCCGCGGCGGGGGCCGGGAGGCCGCCGAGTCCGCCTACCGGATGGCGGGCTGCACGGCGGGCGACATCGATGTCGTCCAGCTCTACGACGGTTTCACGCCGCTCGTGATGCACGAGCTGGTCGCGTACGGCTTCGCAGGCTGGGACGACGTGGGCGCCCTCGTCGAGGCGGACGAGCTCGACGTGGGTGGCCGGCTGCCCGCCAACACGGCCGGGGGGCTCCTGTCGGAGGGCCACCTCTCGGGCTTCGGTCACGTCGCCGAGGCGGTGCGCCAGATCCGCGGCACATCCTGCTGCCAGGTGCCCGACGTCGAGCTCTCGATGGTCACCGGGTACGGCGGTGCCCCGCACGAGCCCCCCCCGACGGTGGCCTACACGATCGCCATTCTGGCCGCATGACGACGCACGAGGTCACCGTCGACGGGCTCCGCATCCACTACGCCGAAGCGGGCGCCGGACCCGCGCTCGTGCTCGTCCACGGCCTCAGCGCGACGCACGCAAACTTCGAGTACACGATCCCGGCGTTCGCGGGCCGCTGGCGGGTGATCGCGCCCGATCTCCCCGGGCACGGCGCCTCTGCCAAGCCGGACGCGCCCTACACGATCGACTTCCATGCCGGCGTGATCCGGAGTCTCGGGCGCGAGCTCGGCATCTCCGAGGCGGTCGTGATCGGGAACTCGCTCGGAGGACAGATCGCGATCGAGCTCGCGCTCTCCTATCCACGCTGGACAAGGGCCGTCGTCCTCGCTGCGCCGGCGGGCGGCTACGGCGCTCCCGTGCAGGCGCTCCGCTGGCTGATCGGAGCCGCGGCTCGCCCCGAGCTCCTCCGCATCGCGCTGCCGCTGGCGCTCGATCGGAGTCTCTACGACCCCTCGCTCCCGGCGTGCAAGATGCGCCGGCGCATCCTCGCCGAGCGGCTCGCGCATGCGGACTATCCGAGCTTCGCACGCGCCGTCACGCGCTCGCTCCTCGGGTCGATCGCCGCCGGACGGCAGCCGCTCGAGCGGCTCCGGCAGCCGACGCTCCTCGTGTGGGGCCGGAACGACCGGCTGGTCGCGCTCTCGGGGAGCCAGCGGCTCATGCGGTCGGTCCCGCACGCGCGCCTCGCGGTGCTCGAGCGGTGCGGGCACATGCCGATGGTCGAGCAGCCGGACCTGTTCAACCGCGCCGTCGCGGACTTCCTCCGGTCGGTCGAGGCCGCGCCGCTTCCCGGCGCGCTCGGCGCGGCCTGATGTTCGCGATCGAGAAGCCGCTCCCGGCGATCACCGAGGATGGCGCGCCGTACTGGGAGGGCTGCCGCCAGGGTGAGCTCCGCGCGCAGCGGTGCGCAGCCTGTCGACGACTCCGCTGGCCGCCGAGCGTCCTCTGCCCGCACTGCCTGGCCCAAGGCGGCGACTGGGTCGCGCTCTCGGGACGCGGGACGGTGTACTCCTTCATCATCGTGCATCGCCCACAGCATCCCGCCTTCTTCGAGGACGCGCCCTACAACGTCGCGATCGTCGAGCTGGAGGAAGGGATCCGGATGCACTCGAACGTCGTCGGCTGCCCGAACGAGGCGCTCCGGGTCGGCCTCGCGGTCGAGGTCGTCTTCGAGAAGGTGAACGACGAGGTGACGCTGCCGCGATTTCGCCCTCGCGCCTGACGGCCGTGGCTGCCCGATGTCCCGCCGCTCGCGTCTCGTCCTCGTCCTGACGGTCGCGCTCGCGGCCCGCATCGGCAACGTCGGGATGATCTCCGAGCTTCCGGTCGTGGAGTACCAGCGGACCTGGCCCGACGGGGACATGTCCGCCACCTGGGCCTGGTCGGACCAGATCCTGCGCGGCGACGTCCTCTGTCGCGACACGCCTCATCCCTTCACGGCCTGGATGCAGCGGATCGCGCCCCGGGAGACGTGGGAGCGGTGGTGGGGAGGGCGGGCGATCTTCCACCGGGCACCCCTCTACCCGTACCTGCTCGCGGCCGTTCGCTGGCTCTTCGGCGACGGCTTCTGGGGCATCGCGCTCTGTCAGCTCGCGCTCGGGCTCGTGAGCGTCGCGCTGATCTTCCTCCTCGCGGAGCGGATGTTCGGTCCGACGGTCGCGACGCTGGCCGGCTTCGGTGCCGCCGTCTACGGACCGTTCCTCCTGCACGAGGCGCTGCTGATCCGCGATCCGGTCGCGGTCACGACGTCGCTACTCGCCCTGTGGAGCCTCGCGCGCTGCGCGACGGCTCGCCGCGGCAGCCGGTTCGTCGCCGGCGTCAGCTTCGCGGCGTCGCTGCTGGCGCGCGAGGCGAACGTCGCCTTCGGCCCGCTGGCGCTGCTCTGGGTCGTCCGGCGCTCGGGCCCGGACGCGCGGGCGAGGGCGAGTGGGGCGCTCGGCTTCGTCGTCGGCGTCGTGGTCGGCCTGCTGCCCCTCATTGCGCGGAACGTCGCGGTCGGGGTCGCGCCGTGGGCGCTGTCCAACGGTGCCGTCGAGCGTGTCGTCTACTTCCACGCCGTCGACTCGGGTCCCGTCAGCTTCACCCTGCCCGCCACGGCTTCGTCGATCCTCCATGCCGCCGACGGGCATCTCGGGGCCGCCGTGCGTCTCACGCTCGCAAGCTATGACGGCGACTGGTGGCGGCTCCTGCGCAACGAGTCGACGAACGTGGCGGCGATCTTCGCCGGCTTCGAGCCGGCGGACAACGTCAACTGGTACTACTTCCGGGAGCGGTCGCCGTTTCTCCGCTTCCCGCTGCGGTTCGAGCTCGTCCTCGCCGCGGGACTCGTGGGGGTCTGGCTCGAGCGGCGCGACTCCGCGCGCCACGGGATCCTCTGGTACTTTCTCGTGGCGGCGCTCCCCGGACTCTCCGCGCCGGTGGTCGCGCGCTACCGGCTCGTCGCCGTGGCCGTGCTGCTGATCTACGCGGGGGCGACGGTCGTGTGGTCCGTCCGCCGGGCGCGCGCGGGACGGTGGGGGGCGGCGGCGCTCGCCGGCGTCGCGACGGCCACTCTGGCGATCGCGTCGGCACGACTCTTGCCCGACATTGCGGCCAGGCAGCGCTACCGATCGGCGGAGTTCATCCTCGCGGCGCAGGTCTATGCGGCGCGGGATCAGCCGGAGCAGGCGTTCGACGAGCTGCGCGAAGGCCTCGTCAAAGGTTACCGCGCGCCGGACCAGCGGAGGCTCTCGCCCCCTCGCCGGCAGATGGCGGAGGGCTTCGTCGCCTTCGCCCATCGGCTCGGGCGGGATGCCGAGGCGGCCGAAACGCTCGAGCGCCTGAGCGCCGAATACACGGCGGATCCGGACCTCCAGCACCTCCTCGGGGTCCTCTATCGCGACGGGCTCGGCCGGGCGGACCTCGCCGAGCGCCATCTCGAGGAGGAGCGCCGCCTCCGCTGAAGGAGCCTACCGGCCCGTTTCCCAGACGACCTTCCGCTCGCCGCGCAGGATCGCGCGCAGCGCCAGCAGCGGCGCGAGATTCACGACGCAGAAGTAGAGCGGGATCACGAGCCCCGGCGGGCGGACGTTCCGTCGCTCGAGCGGGTAGGCGACGAGGGCCGCCAGGTAGAGCGCCGCCTGGGCGACGAAGACGAGCCGGTAGAACGGCCGGTCGAGGAGGAAGAGGTTCGCGGCGAACGCGATCACGAGGAAGACGGGGACCGCCCACCGGAACATGCGGTGCGAGAGGACCTGGAAACAGAACCACGGATGCCGGAAGGGGTCGAGGAAGCTCCGCAGGTAGAACTGGCCGCGGAGCCCGCGCGTGATGATGCGCGTCCGCCGCTCGAGCTCCTCGCGGACGGAGCGTCCCTCGGCGGGCTCGTAGACGACCGCGTCCTCGGCGAGGACGGCGCGGTGGCCCCGCTCCACGACCTTCATCACCTGCGCCATGTCGCTGATGACGTCGGCCGGGAGGGGCGTATACAGATCGCGGCGGACGGCGTAGACCGCGCCCGAGGCGCCGAGGATCGAGTGCACGAGGCTCTCGTAACGGCGGAGCCACTGCTCGTAGTCGGCGTACGCCGAGCGTCCCTTGTGGATCGCCGCGTCGCCCTCGGTGCCCATGACGACCCACCCGGCGACGCAGCCGACGTCCGGGTCGGCGAAGGGTGCGACGAGCGCGCGGAGCGAGTCCCGGCGGTAGACCGAGGTCGCATCCGAGAAGACGAGGATCTCGCCGCCCGCGGCCTCGACGGCGCGGTTCTGCGCGATCGTCTTGCCGAAACGGCCGCCGAGCGCGACGAGCTTCACGCGCGCGCCGTGTCCGCGGACGATCTCCTCCGTCCGATCCCTCGAGCCGTCCGAGACGACGATGATCTCGAGCCGATCCGCCGGATAGTCGAGCGCGAGGGTGTTCTCGAGCTTGGCGGCGATCGACCGCTCCTCGTTGTAGGCGGCGATGACGAACGAGACGCCCGGGAGATGCGGCGCGCCGCGGACCGGCCGGGGGCGGAGATGCGCGAGCAGGAAGATGACGACGGGATAGCCCGCGTAGACGTAGACGATCAGCGCAATCGCGGTCCAGAAGACGGCCGCCGCCATCGCGGCCAGCACTACTGGCGCCGCAATCCAAACTCAAGCAAAAGAGTCGTCCGATGACGAGCGCTGCTCAGCCGACCGCGCCCGCGCCCCGCTGGCGGGCGCGCGAGGCCACGCCTGCGGACCACGACCAGATCCTCGCCATCAACCGGGAGATCCTCGTCGAGACCGCGGGGCAGAAGATGGCGGGGTTCAGCGGGCTCCTCTGGGAATGGCAGTACCTCCAGCCCGAGGAGAAGTCGCTGGTGAGCGTCGCCGACGACCACGGCACGATCGCCGGCTACATGCACGGTCTCCGCTTCCCGTACCGTTATCGCGGACGGCGGATCGTCGCCTGCATGACCCAGGATGCGGCCACCGTTCCCGCGTACCGGCGGCAGGGCGTCGTCCGGGCCACGCACGCCTTCGCGCGCGAGGAGTTCGCGCGCACCGGCATGCCGTTCACGGTCGGTTTCCCGAATCACCGTATGTTCCCGGACTACGCGCATTCCAAGTACACGACGGTCACCTTCATCCCCGTCTACGTGTGCCCGCTCGACTTCCGCCGGCTCGCCGGGCGCTTCCGTCTGGGGCCGCTCGGTGCGGTGGCGGGCCCGCTCTACCGCGCGATCCTCGCGCGGCCGCTGCCGCTCGCGGCGGGCGAAGAGGTGATCGAGATCCGGCGCTTCGACGGGACGATCGAGCCCGTGACGCGCGAGTTCGCCGACAGGGTGACGGTCTGCATCGACCGCACGGCGCGCTTCCTCAACTGGCGATTCGTCGAGAAGCCGACGCACGAGTACACGATGTGGGCGCTCCGCCGCGCGGGGGAGCTCCGTGCCTACGTCGTCACGAAGCAGTCGGAGATGTACGGCCACCCGGCGGTGATCGTGATGGACCTCGGCTGCCGCGCGGAGGACGAGGGAGCGCTGCTCCGCCTCATTGCCGCGCGGCTTCCGGAAGAAGAGCGTGCGGGCGCGGCCGCCGCCGTGACCACGGGCCTCCATCCGTTCTTCGGGCGCCTGCGACGTATCGGCTTTCTCCGTGTGCCGGACCGGTGGAACCCGCGGCCGATCCGGTTCGTCGCGAAGATCCTGCGCGAGGGGTTCGACCCGGCGGTGCTGGAGCCGCAGAGCTGGTTCGTCACGCTCGCCGACTGGGACGTCCTCTGATCTCGCGCATTCACCTGCAGGCACATGCGCGCCTGAACCCAGGGTTCCCGGCACCGGAGGTGGTCGCCGGGCTGAGGCAGCGGATTCGACCGGTGCCGAACACCGCGCACCCGACGGCACCCCCCAGGCTATTGCAGTCTGTGGCGAACGAGTTGCCGGTGCCCGGAGCCATCAGGGCGTCCAGAACGGCACCGCACTGGGCATCCGTTCCACCGCTACCAGCGTAGCTCGCCGTCGCCGGGTCGTAGACCCTGCTCTGGTTGGTGCAGGTCGTGTCGCAGCTGGCGCCGTCGATGCCGAGGAACCAGCAGGCCGGTCCCACGGGCGTACCGAGGCAGGGCAGCGTCGTGGTCGTCGTGGTCGTGGTCGTCGGGATCGTGGTCGTCGGGATCGGGACGTCCGGGGCGCAGATCATCCTCGGCGGCTTGACCACGGGCAGCGTCCGCGAGCCGAACTGATCCGTGACCGTCAGACTACCGGTCGGACCGCCGGAGCACTTCACCTTGTAGCAACAGAACTTTCCGATGGACGGTCCTGGGGCGGTGGCGCCTCCAGGCTGCGCTGGCACGCCGAGCTTATCGACCGAGTCACAGCAGAGCTTCGCACCGGTCGCGATACTGCATCCCGTCTGTGTCGGCACCTCGCCGCTGTTGCTCGGCAGCTGAATGCCCTGGAACTTGTGCTTCGGAAGCGTGTCCTTCACCTTGTAGCAGGCGAGATGATCGCCGGCTCCAGCCGTAGCGACCGTGACGAGAGACGTGCCCGCCGCCATCGCGAGGACGATCCTCGGGAGCCTCATCGTCACCTGTCGACCTCGATTCAGGAGATTCGGCGCAGGGAGCTCGAAACGCCGCTTCGCGCTGAACGCGACGATACGTCCGGGACGAAGACATGGTCAAGGAAATCGCCCAACCCGGCAACACCCGTCAGCGTGGCGGCGGAAAGCCGCGCCCAGGCTACTCGCCGCGGAAGACGGGGGTCCGCCGCTCGGCGCGCGCGACGAGGCCCTCCTTCAGGTCCTCGCTCATGCGAACGCGGCGGTCCATGGCGTCGAGCTCCGCGCGCGGCAGATCGCGCCGGAGCGAGCGCTGCGCGAACGCCTTCACGGTTCGCACGGCGAGCGGCGCGTTGCGCGCGATGCGCTGCGCGAGCGACTGCACCTCGACCGCCAGCGTCGCCGCGGGGACGACGCGATTCACGAGGTGGAACGCGAGCGCCTCCGTGGCGCCGATCGGCTCGCCGGTGTACAGCATCTCCTTCGCCTTCGGGAGCCCGATCGCGTCGATCAGCTTCCACGTGAAGTCGACCGGCGGCGCGAGCCCGAAGGTCGTGACCGGCATCGTGAAGCGCGCGGAGTCCGCGGCCACGCGCAGGTCGCAGTGGAGCCCGAGCTCGACGCCGCCTGCGACCGCGTCGCCCTGCATGGCGGCGATGGTCGGGACGGGGCAGGCCTCGAGGCGCTCGAGCACGCGCTCGATCGGCTTCATCTGGGCCTCGCCCTCCTCGCGCTGAGCGGTCATCTCGCGAAGGTCCAGGCCGGAGCAGAACGAGGGACCGTTCCCCTCGACGATGATCACGCGCACGTCCCGCTCGGTCGCGACCTCGCCGAGGAGCTCGTGGAGCGTATCGAGCATCGCGACGGTCAGGGCGTTCCTCTTGTCGGGCCGGTTGAGCGTGATCGTGCAGATGTGATCCGCGGTCGCGACCAGGACCGTCTCGTCCGCCAGCGCCGCCAGGGATGCGCCGCGCATGGTCAGGCGGCGAGGGCGCGGCGGCGCGCGTACTCGCGTCGATCCTGGCGGATACCCGCGAAGAAGAAGTCGCCGGCGAAGTCCGCCGGCGGCTCGCCGCCGGCCTCGCCGCCGCGCATGAGGCGCTCGTACTCCGGGACGTCGACGAAGGTCCGATCGCGGAGGGCGTCCGCGACTCCGCAGTCGGCGACGGCGTCGACGCCGGCCGGCACGCGGCCGGTGAAGTACTCGGCGCACGAGCCGCTCCCGTACGAGAAGAGCCCGAGCCGCCGGCCCGCGAGCGCGGCCCGCTCGGTCTCGAGCAGACCCGCGAGGCAGAGCCAGAGGGAGGCGCTGTACGTGTTGCCGACGCGCGCCGGCGTCGCGAGCGCGGGCGCGGCCTGGGCGCGGTACGACTCCGCGGCGAGGGCCTCGAGGCGTGGCTCGATCAGACCCCAGCGGCGCGTCTCCCGCCAGTCG
>JACXTT010015186.1_pt1 | contig 10007 bp, 9 predicted proteins | sample 9270951 | NCBI WGS metagenome assembly JACXTT01 (sample SAMN15532306, study PRJNA645909) | rock metagenome | isolation source: weathered quartz diorite | place: Puerto Rico | collected 2017-06-21
CTTCGACTCCCGTCAACGGGAAAATAGGCCAGATTTGTTAGCTCCGCCAGCAAGCACTGGTTGAAATCTGCTCTTCATTAACCCACACTGGACCTGAAAGCAGATGCGCCGATTCTGCCAGCTCGTGACCCAATCCTTACTTATAGCAACGCTGCTTTTTGTGCCCTTGAACGCAGACGCGCAAAGCGTTTCGCCCGTAGCAAATTCGGAAGACCAATTTAGTTTCATGAAGCTGTTGGCGAACCACGAACTCCACGATTTGGAACACGAGAACTGGAACGCTTATGGCCAATTCACATATATATCGAGCTGGAAACCTCGATTTCCCGCTCGCTATACCAATGCAAACGGCAGCATTAACTCCCTGCTTCCCGATCGGGAGCGGAGTTTCACTGTTACGGCGACCTTGTATTTAGGGACTCGATTGTGGAAAAACGCGGAAGCTTACGTTGCGCCGGAGGTTATTTCCGAACGCCCGTTTTCCCAACTAAGAGGATTAGGAGGGGCGATCCAAAATTCCGAACTTCAAAAGGGGGGAAACCCAACTCCGCAGCTATATCGCTCCCGCGCTTACATCCGGCAGACTTTCCCATTGGGCGGCGAGCCCACAATGAAACCATCGGGACCGCTCCAGCTTGGCACAACTTACGACACCCGGCGCGTGGTCGTGGCTTTTGGCAATTTCAGCGGCCTCGATTTCTTTGACAAAAACGCATTCGGCATTGACCCGCGGCAAGGATTATTCAGTCTGGCATTCCTGACTTATCCCGCCTACGATTTTGCGTCCGATGCCCGGGGTTACTCGTGGGGAGGAGTAGGTGAACTCTATTGGGATCATTGGGCTGTGCGAGTTGGACGCATCACGCCGCCCCAGCTACCGAATCAACTCTCGGCCGATTTCAGGCTCGGCCGCTACTACGGAGATCAACTGGAGATTGAACACAAGCACCATCTTTTCGGACAAGAAGGTATGGTTCGCGTTTTCGGCTACCGTAATCGCGAGACTATGGGACGGTTCAGGGATGCAATTGCAGTTTTCCACGCGGACCCGCAGAAGCACGCGACGACCTGTCCAGGTTTCAACTATGGTTCGGGAAATTCGAATGCGCCGGACTTATGCTGGGTGCGGAAGCCAAACATCAAATCGGGAGTAGGAGTTTACGCGGAGCAATACGTGGCACATGATGTCGGAGTATTCTCGCGCACGATGATTTCCGATGGTCGAACCGAAGTAGACGCGTATACATCGACGGATCGATCCACGTCTTTCGGAGTCCTGGCAAAAGGTTCTTCCTGGTCGCGGCCGCTAGACGTAACAGGTGTCGGAATCAACTTCGGCTGGATTTCCGATGTGCACGCAGAATACCTGCGTAGCGGCGGAGTTGATGGTTTCATCGGCGATGGGTTCATCACACCTGCTACGGAACCTGCACTCGATGTGTTTTACAGCTTCAACATTCGAAAATCAATGTGGCTTTCTGGTGACTACCAGCACATCGTCAATCCGGCCTTCAACTCGGATCGCGGTCCGGTCAACGTATTCAGTACAAGAATCCATGTCGAGTTTTAAGACTCGTGTCCTGGCATTTTTCGTTTTGGCTCTCGTGTTCGCGGCGCCTACAGTTGCTCTGGCACAGCAGCAGCTGCAAGGTTTTGCGGTCGAGCGCTTTTATCCGTCGGCTCCCGGCAGTGGCTGGTTTGTTATGGATGATTTGAAAATGGGTGGCGGTCTGGGCGGAGCTGTATCGTTTACGACCGGCTATTCAATCAACCCGCTCCGGATGACAAGTCCAGACGGCACGCGGACGCATTCCGTCGTATCGGACCAGGCTTTCTTGGATGTCGGGGTGGCCGGGACGTATGACCGCTATCGAGTTTATATCCATTTCCCTATGCCGCTTGTCGTCAGCGGAAACAGTGGAGTATTAGGGCCTTATCAATGGGCAGCGCCATCTGTCGGAGTGGGATCTCACCCGGACACGATTTCCGATCCTCGCCTCGGTCTCGACATCCGCGTTCTTGGAACTCCAGACAGCGCAGTTCGGCTAGGCGTGGGGGCACAGCTGATCATTCCCTCGGGTGAACGTGTCGATTACGTGACGGACGGAACATACCGCGGTATGTTCCGGTTTCTCGCGGCAGGTGATACCGGGCATTTTGCCTATGCGGGCCAGCTGGGTGTTCACATCCGTCCTCTCGAGGCATCGCCAGCTCCGGCTACTCCGAACGGCAACGAATTTCTATTCGGGTTGAGCGGAGGCCGCAAGTTTTCTCTACGCCCGCGGTGGAACGCAGTAGTCGGGCCGGAGATTTATGGCGAAACCGCCTTTCAGTCGGTCATGAGGGAGCAGACCACTGGAGTCGAAGGCCTGTTAACGGGACGATTGGAGCGGGTCGGCTCTGGACCGCAACTTCGCCTCAAACTGGGCGTCGGTCATGGTTTCGTCCAACATTTTGGGGCGCCGGAGTGGCGTTTCCTGCTGGGTGTAGATCTGTTCGGCCAGCAACCCGACCCCAACCGAAAGAAGCGATAAGTACCAAAATATGGTACCGTGTCTTTTCTCATGAGACGGGTTGCCGCTTTAATGTTGGCCGTGGTGGCGCTGACTGCCCTAATTGTCTACGGACAAGAAGAGTTGGACTTACTTGGGCGTTATGATGATGTCCGAAGAATTCCCGATAACTTCACGAAAGAGACCAACCAATTCGTCTTTACTCGTCTGATCTATAACGGACGCATTCCCGGATACTACAAGAATTGGTACACCGATTATCCCCGAGCGGATCGCAATTTGATCGCGGTCCTCAAGCGGCTGACGAATATCAACATCTCGGATAGCGAACGCGTTGTGCCGATCAACGATCCCGACTTATTCAAATATCCGATGATCTATTCCAGCGAAGTCGAGCAAATGGTGCTGACGGATGAGGACGCCACGATTCTTCGAACGTATCTGGAGCGTGGCGGTTTTTGGATTGTCGATGATTTCTGGGGCAGCTTCGAATGGTCGGAGTTCGAGGCTCAGATGCACAAGGTCTTTCCGAATCGCGAGATGAAGGATATTCCGCGAAATCATCCGATCTTTCACGTCATGTACGACATCAATCATCTAATTCAAACACCTAGTCTGGCATACGCATTTAACGGTGGCGTCACCTGGGAAACTGATGGTTTCGTACCGGAATGCAAAGGCATTTGGGATGACAAAGGCCGGTTGATGATGGTGATCAACCACAACACGGATCTTGGTGACGCTTACGAGTGGTCTGATGATGCGAGATACCCGGACAAGTTCTCAGGCTACGCTTTCCGAATGGCTGTGAACTTTATTATGTACGCCTTGACCCATTAGGTCGAATTTCGAATCGAGAACACCCCACGACCCGATATCCTCTCTGCATTTTCACAAATGTGACAATTACAGGGCTCAAAGTGTCGTCCGATGAATAGATAACCGCCGAGAAATAAGACCCCGCGGCTGCATCTTTCGCTATGGCCGGCAATTCGGCGGAGGGGGGGTGTATCGATGCGGGTGCGGCGTCCCGTGATATTGTCAAATTCAAACCAATTTACCTCATAGTTCTGAGGCAATCGAAATTTGTAAGCCGCAAGATCATCAAACCGAAGTTCATTGTTTTCGATCCGAAAATTGTCTAACGGAAGAACCTTAGCGAAGAACGTCTGGCCGATCTTGTTTCGGCTTTCCGCGAGCGTCGCTGTCAGGTACTCGACAGTGTTCGGGTTGCTGAAGCGGCCGGTTTCAACGATCGCTCGAATATCATCATCCGTGAAAGCCATAATCTGTTTGGCGGCCCAATAGTCGTCATCGGGAAGCCGACTGAGAAAGGCAGGATTTGGATAATCCGATTTCCAAGTATCCGGATCGAACCCCTTCGAAGTGAAATGTCCGACCCCCGGTAAATGCCGGTAATGAATCCGCTCCCATGAACGCGGCAGCATGCCCAGACTGAGGATCGACCACAAGGCATCGGAAGGCGTCGCAATCATGAATTCGTGGCCAAGACGAGCATCTTTGGGTCGGTCCCCGTCACTGCCGAGCGCGGATCCGAAATCAACCAGGTAATGCTTGATAAATGGAACCCCATTTTTCCGAACTACCACGTCATATGTATTCCCGGCGCGGGCATCCGTGTTGTTCAGCCACTCGAAAAAAACACAGAGAGCCCGAAGGTCACGGCGGTTTTCATGACGCACTAAGTCGTTGGGATCGTCTTCGCGCAGACCTTCATAATAGAAAGGGCCGACTGGTTCGCCTTCAATTTTGAGGCTGGCCATGAGCCGGAAGGATCCGTCTCGATAATGCGGAATGCTCTCGACGATCTCCTGAAAGTCTTTGCGTGTCATTTTTCGCTTTTTGCCGCCTGTTTCGGTTAGTTCCGCCTTGTCGGAAACATGGAAGTCGGCCAATTTTGCAATGACGATGTCATTCTCCGGAACGTTGTAGCCGATGGCATAGAGAAAGCGGGAGACGATCACGTCTGCGGCTGTCGTCATTTCCAAATCCGGCAAGGGGTCGAGTTTGACGAAATAGAGGCGTCCTTTAGCATCCTCCATACGGAATCCCGGAGTAATGCCTTCGGTTTTTCCTCCCACCACGGTAAAGGGCGGCGTTGGCGGTGGGCCCTCGGCGGGACCCCGCTGAAGCTGTTGGCGGGTTAAACGCTGCAAGCCGTGCCGGTTGGTAAACCAGGCACTGTTGGGCGCATCTCCTAACGTATTGATTGCCCCTGCCGGAGCCGGCGGCCTGGGCGTCCACCGCACGGAGTTGAGAATAAAATCGTAAAGCTGATCCACTTTGTGGACATACAGCTTGCCGACTGCCAGCGGTGGCGGCATTGTCTGAATCGGATCATCCGGGAAATATATTGGACTGTTGGGTGCCGCGCCGAGAACCAGTGGCCCGAGGATGACGGCTAATACGAGAAGACCTTGTTGAATGTGACCCATACCTGGAATCCCTCCCGGCTGAAGCCTGTGTCCACACGCAGGATCATGCTGCGTACGTCGTTAAAGCGAAGCCCAAAACCGGTGGACTTCCGAAGGTTGGAAAAATCAATCTGACCCGGCCGGTGAAAAACCTTGCCCACATCTTCGAAAATCGCCATATCGAAGCCTGTACATATTTCCCAGCGATATTCGGCGTTCAGGAGCAATGAATTCTCATCATAAAATCGCCATGGCCGGAATCCCCGCAGGTCATTATTTCCGCCTAGCGTCGGTTGCAAATAAAAGGGCACTACCTGATTCGGACCATGAAAACTCAACTCCGTGTCTGCATGAAGCGCGATAACTCGCTTCTCGTTGAAGAACGGTATGTAATGCTCGGCCGCTGCCGACACGCGGTTGAAAGAAAATTCAGAGTGATCTTCCGCATACGCTCGTCGGTATTGCAAGAACAACGCGCTGCCCTTGTGCGGATAGCCGGGATTGTCGCGGAAATCGAACGGTAGAGTACAGCCGGCGTACAAGAAGTTGCTTTCCATGTGAATGCCCGGCGCTTCATTGGGATCGAATTTCAGATCTGTGGACGTGACGGCTCGACTTGTTCCCGGTCCCACATTGATCAGATCCTGGTGAATCCCACAACTGGGCTGTACGTGGCGCAAGATAGGCCAAGCCAAATTGACCCCGAACTGCGTGTCTTCTCTTCTAAAGTCCGTGCGATTGGATTTTAAGGAGTCCTGACCCTGACCATAGTAATCAAGTTGAGGCGAGTCGCTGTGCCACACGTCGAATGTTAGATCTAAGTTTTGATTCGTAAGACGCGGCAATGTCACAGCCGCGCCGACGTTGTAAAAGCGATAAATCGAGCCAAGCGCCCAAATCTTTGACTGAATTCGATCAGTGGAATTTGTCCATTCTCCCACCGGCCCTGCAGCGATGCCTGCGCCCACGGGCAATCCGCCGAGCTGCAAATGCCACGGCGATCCCCGAAGTATCCGCTCAGCGGTTTTCCGGACTTTTCGGACGCGCCTCTCAGCCGGGTCGGGCACATCCGGGCTCAGTGTCTGCGCCTTTCCCAACTGTTCTTGTTCGATTTCTTCCGCACGTGAACTCACCGGGGCGGGGTCTTGCGCCCTCAGTGCGGAGCAAGCAAACCCAAACACAAGCACGAGATTAAGGATTTTCATGAGAAAGAAGAGATCGCGCGGACAATCCCCGCAAAGATCCCAGCCTGGAACTTGCACGAACGCTGCCAACGTAAATAGGGACAGAGACCGGTTCTGAAGAACGGAAATAGCTCATTGTTTCCAGTTACCTCCAGCATTTACCACGGAAGAAGGAATCCGCGTTCCGCAGAATGTATAGGAATTACTTCGGAGGCTCGCGGGGAAAAATTACGCCGCTTTGTTGATTTCGGCTGCCTTTTGCCGTTTGCGCACGTGCACAATCGCGATGGCCGTCGCGAGCCAGACGGCGACCGAGGCTGCAGTAACCAAAGCAAAGCTCCGAAGTTCAAACGCATATTGAGTTCCCACAAATACCAGCATCGCGGAGGTTGCGTCTCCCGCGCGCGCAAAGAAACTGTCGATTGCGAATTTTGCCTTGTATTTGGCCTGCCGGCTCGTGCGCAGAAAGAGCGCCTGGCGAGCTGTATTCTGAATCGAGTACTCCGCGCTGTTCTCGGCGATTTTTGCGATCCGGATGAAGCCCAACAATGGCATCAATGCGACCGTTGTGTAACCGCCAAGCGCAATCGCAGGCATAAAAAAGAGCGCCGCCCCGATTCCCATGTACTTCATGATGCGGGAGACGGCGAACATCTGTAGCCCCGCGCTCAGTACATTCACCCAAAAATAGAAGTCGGCATAGAACTCTCCGATATATGCCTGGGCGTTCACGGTGCCCGGACTTGTCGCGATGGCGGCCGCATGTTGAGCGACTGCCTTGCCGAGTATGAATTCGCCTGTGGTCTTGGCGAAATTCGACAGCAATACCATGATTGCGATCAGCAGGAGATATCGGTGGCCGAGCACCAGCTTGAATCCTCCGGAATCCCCGATCGGTTGTTCTGCAACACGTGCCTGCGTTTGATTCTGAAATCCCTCCCGACGATGAGCCCAGTTGGTGAGTACGATGCAAATCGTGAGCAGTCCGGCCGCGATGAGCATCATCCCACCCGTGCCTACCGGCTTGAACAACAGGCCGGCCACGTGGGCGCCAAAGATTGCGCCAAGGGAACTGCCGATGCCGACAATCGCGAAGAGCCGTTTACCCTGCTCCTGCGTGTAGATGTCATTGGCGAAAGCCCAAAATTGCGCCACTACGATGAGGTTGAAAAGACCAACCCAGAGGAAGAAGATAATTCCAAGCGAGACCTGCATTCGTCCCAAGATGTAAAAGATCACCAGGTTCGTTATGAAAAATGCGATCACTCCGTTGATCAGACGCAACCGATTCAGGCGGCTTGCGATCGCCCCGTATAACGGAACGATGAGCAAGAAAAGCAGCGCCTGGCCGGCACCCGCGTAGCTCTTGATTTCAGCGCCAAAACCGCTGAGGATCAGCGCCTCCCGAACAGGTTTGATGATGTAGTAGGCAGTCAGAAGAACGAAAACGTTGAGCATCAGGAGAAATGCAGTTAGTCCTTCGCCTTCATGAACTGTCGAAAAAATCGAGAAAACACGCTCTAAAACGCTTTGTCGCTTGGGAGATCTGGCAACCACAGACACGTCTGCTTCTTTCTTGAGAAAATGGGACCCGTTACCAAAGGTGCAACCGGAGTGCCAATTTCAAAGGCTGACGTATCACGCATTTGCGGGCGAGTGCCGGACCTTGTCAGGGAAAATCCGACAGCCAATTTTGGAACTTATCGGCGACTTCGGCTGAATTTGTAACGGAAGCCGCCTGAAGGCGTCCAACGAAAGCCACATGAGCGAAAGCGACGAACTACTTCTGGAGCGGATGTTGGATGGTAACGAAGAGGCGTTCGCCCGACTGTATCGCCGCCGCCAAGGCTCGGTATATCGTTTCGCTTTGCATATGACCAACAACGTCTCCGCAGCGGAGGACATCACACAGGAGGTTTTTCTGGCATTGCTCGAAAGCGGGCGCAGGTTCGATCGTACGCGCGGAACAGTACTTTCGTTCTTGTACGGAATCGCTCGAAATCATGCGTTGCGCCGAATCGAAAAGGATTGGCGCGTCCAAGCGGTGACGCTCGTTGAAGATTGTGCAGGCGGGGAGGACATCTTGACCGACATTATGCGGCGCGAAACTGTGGATCAAGTTCGTCAGGCCATCGTGAGTCTTCCGCCGATCTACCGAGAGGTTGTCGTGCTTTGTGATCTTGAAAACCTGGCATACGACGACGCAGCGGCGGCATTGGATTGTCCAATCGGAACCGTGAGATCACGGCTAAGCAGGGGAAGAATTATGCTTGCCGCAAAGCTGGCACGACAGGTTGTGAGAGTGGCGTATGAGTGATATGCGCAAAGACCCAATTCAAGGTATCTTGCAAGCACTGGCGGATGCGGATGCTTCTAGAGAAGCTCCCGCCGGCGTCGAAATCCGATTGAGAAAAGCATTTCGGGTGCGCCGTCGACGGCGCACTGTCCGTCAAGTCACCGTCTGGATGTCGGCGGCAGCAGTAATCGTGATCATGTTTGTCTTTATAAATCGTAGGCCTGCCGTTGCGCCTATCGTGAAGATACTGCCGATAAAAACAATGCCCGCAAATTCCAAACCGGAGGCCGTACCGAAGCCGGATCGCGCAGAGATAGTCGTTCAAATGCGAAAGTCGGTTGCTCCTCGACGCGCACAACCTGAGGAGATTGTGACAGATTTCTTTCCGTTGATCGAGCCTGCTCCTCCGTTCCAGCGTGGACAAATCCTGCGTATCGAAGTTCCCGCGTCCGCCATGCAGATGGTTGGACTGCCTATTCATGAAGAACACTTGAGAGATCCAGTGGAGGCAGATGTCTTGATCGGCGAAGAAGGATTGCCACGAGCGATCCGCTTTGTAAAATTGAATAGGGAATAAATAGGAGAGAGAAGCTATGCGAATTGTTACCACCGCGATAGTGCTGTTAGCCGCCGCTGCCGGAGTTCAGGCACAGGAGCCGAGGTCGGGAATTGTGCAGCAATTCAACGTCATGACCGGCGGAACCTTTGGATTCGTTTCGGAGCGGCTGGTGGGCGGAACACCCGTAAAAGGAGCGCCGTATTCGGCGCAAGCTGTTACTGAAACAACTCAAACCTTAGCCGACGGAAACCGCATCGTTCAGAAATCGACGGCCACGGTATATCGAGATTCCCTCGGGCGTGAGAGACGAGAACAAACGTTACCGGCAATTGGATCATTCACGCCTCAGGCCGATTCACCGCAAATCATTTCTATCTCCGATCCGGTGGCAGGGGTGAACTACTCGTTGAATTCGAAGGAGCGCGTCGCAATCAAGTTACCCACTCCAACCTTGCCGCCTCCGCCTCCCGGCGGCGCAGACAGAAAATTCGACATCATTGTCAATAATGCTGGAATCGCTCCCGGAGCCGTGCCGCCGCCTGTGATGATTTATAAAGCGAATCCAAATCCAAAAACGCCGCATATCGAACAACTGGGGTGGAAACTCATCGAAGGTATTCAGGCAGAAGGCACCCGCTCCACGATCACAATTCCCGCCGGAGAAGTCGGTAATGAGCGGCCAATAGAGATCATTGATGAACAGTGGCGCTCGCCGGACCTGCAAGTGATGGTCTATTCCAAGCACGTCGACCCTAGATTCGGGGAAAACGTGTACTCCCTGACCAATATCAGCCGAGCTGAACCGGCCGCCAGTCTGTTCCAGGTCCCGGCGGATTACACAGTGACCGATCGCAAGTTTGCGGTCCCGGGGCGATGATCCACTATCATCGTCGGCGAGGCTCTAATTCTTGCACCCCTGACGTGGGTGTGAGATGCTCTGTTGAAAAGCTGCTAGGGAACCCTGAAATTCGAATTCGTACCAGTCGGAAATGGATTAGTTTGGCCGTGGGGTAGATTTTT
>JACXTT010015187.1_pt1 | contig 10007 bp, 7 predicted proteins | sample 9270951 | NCBI WGS metagenome assembly JACXTT01 (sample SAMN15532306, study PRJNA645909) | rock metagenome | isolation source: weathered quartz diorite | place: Puerto Rico | collected 2017-06-21
TTTTTGTTGATAGCTCTGCACATCTGCAACACCGAATCGATATATACTAAAGAACAATCAGCTACTGGGAGGTCCATGATGACCAAATTCACGGGAAGAAACATGTCTACTTGGATTCTGTGCCTTGCGCTCAGTTTGACTACCGCGCTCGCGCAGTTCGAAACAGCAACTTTGACGGGTACGATTACGGATGCGGGCGGAGCCGTCGTTCCGAATACGAGCGTAAAGGCGATCAACGAGGCCACTAATGTGGAAGCGACTGCAATCGCTAACGGCGAAGGCCGCTATTTATTTCCCAACCTGAGGCCAGGGGTGTATCGCGTCGTAGCGACGGCCCAGGGATTCAAGCAATCCGTTTCTAGCGGCGTCGTCCTGCAAGTGAACCAAGCCGCGCGTTTGGACATTCAGCTTACGGTCGGCGCGGTGACCGAGCGAGTCGACGTGACCGCGGAAGCTCCCGTACTCGAGACGGAATCGGCCAGCCGTGGCGCTGTGATCGACCAAACCAAAATGGTGGAGCTGCCGCTCAACGGACGCGACTACAACCAGCTCGCGCTTCTGTCGCCTGGTGTGATGGCTCCTACTCCTCGACTGACGTCCATCGGGTTTAAAGGCGTTTTCAACGTCAACGGCAATCGCGCCTTTCAGAACGCGTTCCAATTGGACGGCGTCGACAACACATCTTACTCGAACAGCTTTCGCGGGCTCAACGCCCAGATCGTTCAGCCCTCGGTGGAAGCGCTCTCGGAGTTCAAGATCCAGACCAATGCCTATTCGGCGGAATTCGGCCGGAGCGCCGGCGCGTTGGTCAATGCAGTCGTTCGCTCCGGCACCAACAGCTTGCACGGCACGATATACGAGTTTCTTCGAAACAGCGAGCTGGACGCCAGCAACTTTTTCGCAAATAAAGCCAGACTAAAGAAGCCATTCCGGCAGCGCAACCAATTCGGTGCAGCGGTGGGCGGGCCGATTATCAAGAACAAGACGTTTATCTTTGGAGACTACGAAGGCCTGCGCGACGCTGCGGGCACGGTCCGATTCAGTTCCGTTCCACAGCCGATCTGGCGCCAGGGAATGTTCGCGACGCCCATCTGGAATCCTTACAACCCCAGCGACACCGGCCAGGACTTCCTGATTCCCGCCACGTCGGCATGTAACGACGGCAAAGGAAATTGCTGGAGGATCCCGGCTAACCTGATCGATCCCGTCGGCCAGAAGGTCATCAACGTCAGTCCCGACCCGAACACCGCGTCGCCAACCTTTGACAACAACTTTGTCGCTGTTCCCATCGATCGGAACCGCACCAACCAGTTCGACCTTCGCGCCGACCACATCGTGTCGCAAAAGGTCAATCTGTTTGGTCGGTACTCCTTCACCAAGACGAATTTCTTCCGGCCTGCTCCCCGGCCGGGGTTGTCGGAAGCGTCCTTTAATGACACCTTCGGGACCGCTGACCTGAAATCGCAGGCGCTTGCTGCCGGGATGGTTTGGGTGATCTCGCCTCGCCTGGTATCCGAGGCACGCTATGGCTATGCGCTGGGCGATTATTTCCAACTGCCGCCGAATTTCGGCTCAGGCTGTCCCGGCGAGCTCATCGGACTAAAGAATGCTCCGACCGACGCCTCGATCTGCGGCGGTCTGCCCGTGTTCAATTTCCCGGGCGGCAATTTGCAGCGCATTGGACGAACCACTTCGGTACCGCAATTCCAGACGCCGCGCAGCACCAACATACGTGAATCGATTGCATGGAACCATGGCTCGCACGCGTTCAAGTTCGGTGCTGAGGTGCTGAATGCCGATACGGGCATCCGCGATGTCAGCTCCTTGCTTGGGCAGTTTAATTTGTCCGGACGCTTCACCGGCGTCAATGGCCGATGGGAAAATGCGCTCGGCGACCTCCTGCTGGGCTTCCCATCTCGTTATCAGCAGGACTCAAACACCACGTTCGAGATCTATCAGCACATGTACTTCTTCTTTGTGCAGGACGATTGGAAAATATCCCGCAAGCTGACACTGAACATTGGGATGCGTTATGAGTTTGCAACGCCGCCACGCGAACGGGAGCAGAAGTGGGCAAACTTCGATTCCTCGACTGGGAAATTTGTTACGGCCAAGGATGGATCGCTGTTCGAGCAAGCACTCATTCATCCGGATCGCAACAATTTTGCGCCGCGTCTCGGCTTTGCCTATACCTTTACGCCCAAGACCGTGGTTCGTGGCGGTTACGGTATTTTCTACAACCATGCCAACCGCCTCGGACGCGAAGGACTTCTCGGGTTCAATCCGCCCTTCATCATCCTGGCGGATTCCAACATCGCCGGCAGCGGCGTCCTGCGGTCCACCGACGCCATTTTCCGCTTGCAGGATGGCATACCTGCCGGTTTCGTTGACATAACCCGTGTCAACCTGACAACGGTTGGTCGAAAAGCGCAAGATCCCGGTCAGCGGTCGCCGTATGTTCAGCAATACAACTTCGGCATTCAGCAGGAGATCTTCAGAGATGTGGTGTTCGACCTTGCTTTCGTCGGCAATCGCGCGTTGAAGCTCCCGTCGTTCCGCAACCTCAATCCCAACCTCTACACCTTCAATGCGCAAGGCGCGGCTGTAGTTGGGGCACGCGAGCTGTCTTCGGTCGGATTGAATGGCGATATTCAGATCCTGGAGAATCTCGGGATCGCGAATTACAATTCGCTGCAAGCCAAACTGGAACGCCGCTTTTCGAAGGGCGTCACGCTGCTGGCCTCCTATACTTACGGCAAGTCTCTCACCGATTCGGTGGATCATCTCTCCACTAGCGGCGCCGGCAACGGAGTCGACGTGGGCGAATTCAAAGAGCCCCAGGATCCACACCGCAGGCGCCTGGAATACGGGCCTTCGGAGTTCGATGTGACTCATCGCTTTGTCCTGTCAGGCGTCTGGCAGATGCCGTTCGGGAAGGGCAAACCTTATGGTTCCAACTGGTCGCGTGGAATGGATCTGGCGCTGGGCGGCTGGGAATTTTCACCTATTTTCACCGCGCAGGGCGGCTTACCGCTTACCATCAACTCGGCGCAGATCGTGAACATCGGCGGCGAGCGGCGCTTCCGGCCCGATCGCATTGCGAACGGCGCACTGCCGGATAACCAGCGCACAGTGGACAAATGGTTCGATACCAGCGCCTTCGTCGTGCTCAGCAATACGCCTGGCGCGGTGGGTTTCGTGCCGAATCGCATCATGGGCAATTCAGGCGTCGGAATTCTGCGAGGACCTGGATTCGTGAACCTGGACTTCAATCTCGCGAAGGATTTCGCGATCTACGAGCGATTGTCAGCGCAGTTCCGCGCCGAATTTTTCAACGCCCTGAATCACACTAACTTTGGGGTGCCGGGAGTCATGATCGGCGGTGGATTTGGCCAGATCGTCAGCGCCAATGATGCGCGCATCATCCAGTTCGCTTTGAAGCTAAAGTTCTGAGCGGCGGAAGACTCAGCGAGCGGCGTTCATCGTGAAAACGTATCGATCGAACGCCGCGCTGCTTCGTCATCGGAACCGAGCGGCGAGAATTCCATCCCCACGAAACCTGGGTAGCCGGCGTGCTCGATGACGTCTCGAATGGCCGGCCAGGGAACTGTCCCAGAGCCTGGCTCGTACCGTCCCGGAACATCAGCGGCATGGAAATAGGCGATCCATTGCAGGTTCTTCTTCACTTCGGCCACTACATCTTCGCCCATCATTCTCATGTGATAAACGTCATATAGAAGCCGGACCTGAGCGTGATTCACTGCTTGAACCACTTCGATACCCTCGCCGGAGGAATCTAGAAAACACCCCCGATGATCCAGCACCGTATTAAGAGGCTCCAGCAACAGCATGAGATTCGTTCCTTCAATTCTCCGTGCCAAATCGGCCAGGCCCTCGCGGATGCTCGCCTGCTGCTCGGCGGCGCTTCGAGAATGGTTTGAAGTCGCGGCTGAGCCGTCCGTGTTCAGTACATCGCTCAACATCATGATGTGATGGCAATCGAGGCGTGCAGCGATTTCAAACACTGTCTCCATCTCGGTAATTAAGCCGGCGCGATCCGCAGGTTCGATGAGCGAATGCTGGCGATTGCCGCTTAGGGCAGCGACCCTGAGCCCCAGACGATCCGCCTCACGCTTGATACCATCGATGTCCTTGTCGCGCCAGTCCCAGAATTCAATGGCTTCGAATCCAAGCCGCGCCGCCTCTTTCAGACGATCGATGAACGGGCGATCACGATACAGCATTTCCAAACAAAGCGAAAGCTTCACCCTACCGATCATCTTTTGGGTTCCAAGACCACAATCCCAATGCGAGAAGTGTTCTTGTCGGCAACCTGGCCTGGAAACGAGGAGATCGAGATGCGTAAGCCGTTCGCGAGGTTTCCAACGCTGCCAACAGCCCGCCGCTCCCAATCGTGGAAATGCACCACCTCGCCCCGCACTCTTCCGGTGAGCAGCAGCTCCAGTCCCAGGGGGTCGTGCACCTGCTCCACCAGGTTCCCCTTGACGCCAGCATATTGGGCGGTTCGGCCGCAAATAGGGCACGACTCCACGTCGGCGTGGTTGGGATTGGCATGCTCCACTTCGTAGTGCACGCTGGCGGCAAAGCGGTAGAAGGCGCGCTGCTGTCCGCCCAGCGACACTCGGACCCTGCCCAACTCGGCTGTCGTAAGTGCGCTGTAGTAGTAGCGCATGTGGAACGAGTGCCCGTGCTGATGCTCGCGTTGCGCGGGATCGATCCAGGGCTGCAAGTGCTCGATGATCACTTCAAAGTCGCAGCCCTCCGGATTGTCTAGCGGAGGATAAAACTCGGGTAGATGCATGGCGGTGCGGAGCCGTTCTGTGACCAGCCGCACTGCCGCCTGGTGCGAAGGCGCCAGGGATTCGGCGACGTAGAACCAAACGTTCGGATAGCGCGGCATGGCGGAGGAGAACACCGCCTTGGCTGGAAGCTGAAAGTCGTCCATCTGTTGCGCCACCAGCATCCCCGCGCCGATCGCGAAGGCCTCGCAGCTTCTAGCCATCAGCTACACTCCCGCTACGCGCCGCAAGTAATCACGGCTTCGCGCCGCGCTGGCCATCGGATTCGTACCGGGAATCGTCGGATCAACATCCTGCTCGAAGACACCCCATCCGTTGAACCCGGCCTGCTCCAGTTCGCGAATCACTCCCGGGATGTCTACTGCACCCGCGCCTAGCTCGCAGAACACGCCGCGGCGGATAGCCTCCAGATAGGGGATCCGTTCACGCCGCACGGCCGCGAGTACCTCAGACCGCACGTCCTTCAAGTGAAGGTGCCAGATCCGGCGCGCATTCGCCCGCACGAATTCCACTGGATCGCCACCGCCGTAGAAATAGTGTCCGGTGTCGAAACAGACCCCCACGAGCGACGCATCCGTCAGTTCCAGCAACCGGGATAGTTCAGCAGGAGTCTCGACAAAAGTCCCGGCGTGATGATGAAACACGCTTCGAAGACCGAGTTGCTGCGCCTCCCTCGCAATGGCGCTGACCAATCCGGCCGCATCTGTCCACTGCGAGGCATTGAATCCATCGCCCTCCCCGGCGTTGCCGGCAATACTCATGCGTCGCGGATTCATCTCATCCGCCAGAACCAGGTAAGGCGCTCCGCAGGCAGCAAGCAAGCGGGCGACTTCGAGCGCCGACCGCGCTGCCTCGCCGTGCCGCTCGCGATGCCCCAGCGGCAGCGGAACAAAAGCGCCCAACAACGAGAGATCCCGCTTGCGCATCTCGGACTTCAACTCGCCCGGATCGGTTGGTAAGAAACCATAGGGGCCGAGTTCGGTGCCCGTATAACCGGCCTGGACCATCTCATCGAGCACTTCGCCGTAGCTCTCCTGTCTAGCCCAGCCTTCTACTTCCATGATTCCCCAACTTACGGGGGCTGTCGCGATTCGTACTGGCATTCCACTCCTTAGTTCGACGCTTTCGCCCACACCCTGGCTCGCGCCGCCGATAACTTCCAGGCTCACATCGCTCAAGTTACGCCCGCGACTCAAGCCTTCCACTCGCAACACCACTTCGACGGCCGTCGTGAAGCACGGAAGTAGCTTCGAAGCGCTTGGAGATGCCGCCAAACGATGGAGAACGCGCGGGCTTTTCGACCGCGCCAGCAAGTCCGGAAACTGTCACTCTCCCCGCACCTGCGCGGGCGGCGCGATCTCGTGATGCCGCTCTTTCCGGAGCGCTTCGTCATATTGCGTGCGAGCCGCGCGCACGCTCGCAGTCGCAGAAACCTCGGATATCGGAACATCCCACCACGATTCGTAACCTGGCACTCGCATCTCTTTGTCGATCTCGACCACAACCACAGATGTACAATCGTGTTTTCGCATCTCTTCGAGCGCGCGTTCCAGATCTTCTCGTGTCCTCGCCCGCGCGACGCGAGCGCCATAGCCTTCAGAAAGCTTCACAAAATCGACGGGCAGCTGTTCGCCTTCCAGCCCGCCACTCGCAGCGCGATAGCGATACTCGGTGCCAAACCCTCCCGATCCGACGGACCGCGACAACCCGCCGATGCTGCCAAATCCGTGATTGTCGAGGACGATGATGTTGAGCTTGCACCCCTCCTGAATCGACGTGACGATCTCGGACGACATCATCAGGTATGAGCCATCACCCACCATCACGTAGACCTCGCGCGACGGGTCGGCCATCTTCACGCCCAGGCCTCCCGCAATCTCGTATCCCATGCACGAGTACCCGTACTCCATGTGATAACCATTAGGCCGACACGTTCGCCACAGCTTATGCAAATCCCCAGGTAGGCTGCCGGCGGCGCACACCACTGCGTCCTCAGCGCGAGACGCTCGATTCACTGCGCCAATTGCTTCTCCCTGACTGATCGGCGGACCATGGCGCAAGCCAAAAATCCGATCCGTCTCCTGCTCCCAACGTTCCTTCCAGGCCGCGACTAATCGCCCATAGTCTTCGCCGACGTGGTACCCGGACAGCGCAGTTGCCAGCCTGTCGAGAGACGCGCGCGCATCGGCCACCAAAGGCGTCGCCGCATGCTTGAACGCATCCATCTCAGACACGTTGATGCTTACGAATTTTACCGCTGGATTCTGAAACGCGGTTTTGGAAGCAGTCGTGAAATCGCTTAATCGCGTGCCAACCGCAATCACCAGGTCGGCTTCCCGTGCCGCGATATTCGCGCCCGGGGTTCCCGTCACGCCGATGGCCCCGAGATTCTGCGGATGGTCGAAGGGGAGTGAGCCTTTACCGCCCTGCGTCTCTCCCACCGGAATACCAGTCTGAGAAGCGAATCGAGCGAGCGCTTGGGTAGCTTCGCTATACAAGACTCCGCCACCCGCGATGAGCAACGGTCGCTTGGCTGCTTTGATCCATTCGACTGCGCGCGCCAGCATAGCGCTTTCCGGTTCGGCGCGAGCGATTTGCCACACCCGCTTTTCAAACATCTCCTCGGGATAGTCCCACGCCTCGGCCTGCACGTCCTGCGGCAGCGCCAGCGTGACCGCACCTGTTTGCGCTGGAGAAGCCAGTACGCGCATCGCCTCCGGCAGCGAACATATCAACTGCTCCGGTCGATAGATCCGATCCCAATAGCGCGAAACTGGTTTGAACGCGTCATTTACGGAGATGTCCTGGCTGTGTTCGCTCTCGAGTTGCTGCAGGACTGGCGCCACGTTCCGTCGCGCGAAAATGTCGCCGGGCAGCAACAGCACGGGGATTCGATTGATCGTAGCAGTGGCGGCACCGGTGATCATATTGGTAGCGCCCGGCCCGATGGACGAAGTGCACGCGAATGTCGCCTTTCGATTTCGCGCCTTGGCGAAGGCGGTTGCAATGTGCACGGCGCCTTGCTCGTTGCGGCAGAGGTAATAACGGAAGTCCGGATTCTCTTGCAGCGCCTCACCGATCCCGGCGATGTTGCCGTGCCCGAAGATACCCCACATGCCGGCAAAAAAGGGATTCTCCACCCCATCGCGCTTCACGTGCTGGTTCTTGAGGAACCCGATGAGCGCTTGAGCCATCGTCAAACGACGTGTTCGCATCAGTGTCTCCCGAAAATCACTGCCCGATCACTGTTCCATCTCCATCGTGACCAATGGGACGCGCGGGTCTTTGTCGCGCCATTCCCGGCGGACCCACTCGTAATCCGGATCGTCCGATGCCGCCATCGATCGCGCCGAGCCCGCCAGCGCATTCAGGTAGTAAGTATTGTAGCCGTGTGCCGCCACCACCGGATGATAACCTTCCGGGATCCGCACCAGCTCGCCGTCGCGCACCGTGAGGGTTTCATCCAGCCTGCGATCCCGGGTGTAGACCTTCTGGATGGCGTACCCCTCCGAGCGATCGATGCGGTAATAGTAAATCTCCTCGAGATCCACCTCAGCCGGCGGATTGTCCACATCGTGCTTGTGCGGCGGATAACTGGACCAGTTTCCGCTCGGAGTGTAAACTTCAACGATAAGCAAACGATGGGCGGGAAATTCCGGCTTGAGAATCTTGTTGATTTGACGCGTCGCATTGCCGGCGCCACGGATCTCCACTTCGATGTCGGCGGGCGTCACCAGCCGCGCGGGATAGTGCTGCTCCGCGCGGCAATAACAAAACGCGATATCGCATTCGGTTTGCGTGCTGATCGAATAGCGCGTGGAGATGGGCAGATACAGAGCGTACGGCATGCCTGCGAATACGTTGGGACGGCGGCCGATGTTCTTCCCCTCGCCTTCGGTAGACTCCACCGAACAGGTCCCGCCCAACAACACTAAGCCGAGTTCGCGGCCGGCTGTATCGTCGTCGACGCGCTCGCCGGTCTTTATTTTTTGGACTTTGAAACTGAGAAATTCAAACCCGTGCGTTTGGACGCGAGGCCCGTTTGCATCGCGGACGAGCAATTCCATGCGCTTTCCTCCTTTGGCGGTGCGGCGGATTCTCGGACGATCAGTTCGCCGGGCACCTTGATCTTTTGCTCAGCATCACCGCCAGTGAGCAGCTTCAGCATTACTTGCATCGCCAACCGGCCCATTTCATGCTTCGGCTGCCGCACGGTGGTCAATGGTGGCTGGGTGTATTGCGTCAGGAGCAGATCGTCGAACCCGACGATCGAAATATCCTTTGGCACGCGCAAGCCGCTCTTGTGAATCGTGTGCAGCGCTCCCAGCGCGGTCAGGTCGTTGTAGCAAAATACCGCGGTCGGCAAATGCGCCAACGACAGCAACCGCTCCATCGCCAGCGCTCCTCCTTCGGGTTTCCCGTCGCCGTGCACCACAAAATCGGGCTGAAAGGCGATATCCGCCTCGTCCAGCATCGACCGGTAGCCGCTGAAGCGCTCCGAATCCGAACTGTAGCCGAAACGATCACCGATGTACGCAATGCGTCTGTGACCAAGCTGCAACAAGTACCGTACCGCGCTCCGGCTAGCTTCGAAGTTCGCGATCATCACCGAGTGCGCAAATTCTCCGGGGTGTTGATTGTTCAGCAGCACGATCGGGATCTGCGTCTCTGACAGCATGTTTGCGTAAAGAGCACCCACTCGCGAGGCGGTCACCACAATTCCATCTACCCGGCGCTCTTCAAATGACTGCACTACGCGTACTTCGCGCTGCGGATCGGCGTTCGAGTCGGCCAGGAATACCGAGTAGTCGTTTGCATTGGCCTCCTCCTCGATGCCGGCCACTACTTCCGCGACAAATGGATCCGCGATGCTGGTTACCACCACTCCCAGCGTGTGCGTTCGACTCGTAGCCAGGCTGCGAGCCACCGCGCTCGGCCGGTAACCGGATTCTTTGGCGATCTTGCGAATTTTCTCGGCGGTCTTCAGATTCACCAGCGGACTGCGGTGCAGGGCGCGCGAAACAGTGGGATGGGAAACCCTCGCAAGCCGCGCGATGCCTTTGATCGATGCTCGCTTCATTCCTTTCCGTGCGTCTTTGGTGCGTTTCACAAGGTTCCCGACACCACGTTGCGGCCCCCGAGTGACCGCGTCGGTAACACCGGGTCAAAAACCTATTTTAACCCAAA
>JACXTT010015188.1_pt1 | contig 10006 bp, 9 predicted proteins | sample 9270951 | NCBI WGS metagenome assembly JACXTT01 (sample SAMN15532306, study PRJNA645909) | rock metagenome | isolation source: weathered quartz diorite | place: Puerto Rico | collected 2017-06-21
GGCGCGGGCCGCGGCCACCCGCGAGCTGCCGGCGAGGGCGCCGCTCCGCTCGAGCTCGTCGAGGAGCGCGAGCCCGCGCTCGGGGCCTTCGGCGCGCCCTTCGGCGAACGCCAGGCTGAGCGCCACCGACGGCGACGGCGTGAGCCGCATGAGCACGCGGTAGAGCCCGGCGATCTGCGCCCAGTCGGTGGCGGCGTCGCTCGGCGCGGAGGCGTGAAGGGCCGCGATGGCCGCCTGGATCTGGTACGGCCCCGGCGACCCGCGCTCGAGCGCGCCGTCGAGCTCGCCGAGGCCCGCGGCGACGAGCGCGCCGTCCCACTTCGAGCGATCCTGCGCGTCGAGCGCGACGATCTCGCCGTCGTCGTCGGCGCGCGTGGCGCGGCGGGCGTGGTGCAGGAGCATGAGCGCGAGGAGCCCGCGCGCCTCGGCGTGGGTCGGGCACAGCTGGCACAAGAGGCGCGCGAGCCGGATGGCCTCCTCGCACAGCTCGGCGCGCACCACCGGGCCGTCGCTCGGCGCGTAACCCTCGGTGAAGAGCAGGTAGACGGCGGCGAGCACCGTCTCGAGCCGCTCGTCGTAGTGCTCCGGCGGCGGCACCGCGTAGGGGATCGCCGACAGGCGGATCTTCCGCTTCGCCCGGACCAGGCGCTGGGCGATGGTCGGCTCCGGCACGAAGAAGAGGCGCGCGATCGCACCGGTCGACAGGCCGCACAAGGTGTGGAGGGTGAGCGCCACGCGCGCCTCCTCCGACAGCGCCGGGTGGCAGCAGGTGAACATGAGCCGGAGCCGCTCGTCGGGGTCGTCCTCCGCGGCGGACGCCGCGACCTCGCCCTGCTTGGCGCGGACCACCGCGTCGTGGCGCAGCTGGCTCAGCGCGGCGTTCTTCGCGGCGGTGGCGATCCACGCGCCGGGCCGCTCGGGGATGGCGCGCCGCCACGAGGCGAGCGCGGCGGCGAACGCGTCTTGCAGCGCGTCCTCCGCCAGCGAGAAATCGCCGAGCCGCCGCACCAGCATGGCGAACACGCGCCCGTACTCGCCGCGGAACACGGCCTCGACTTCGGCGCGCGAGACGTCCACGCCGCGACGGTAGCATGCGACGATTTTTCGGGACGATGTCGATTCCGGGCCCCGCTCGGGCGTCGTGGTGGCGAGCGCCGGCGCGGCGCGACCTGGAGCGACAAAATGGCAAAACATTACATTCCCGAAGGTTTGCAGGCAGTTATCCCTCAGCTCGTCGTCGCCGACGGGCGGAAGCTGCTCGACTTCCTGGAGAAGGCGTTCGGCGCGACGACCCTCCACGCGATGCCCGGCCCCGACGACAAAGGCGTCATGCTCGCCGCGGTGCGCATCGGCGACATCACGCTGTTCGTGTCGGACGCGAGCGGCTTCGCCAAGCCCACCAGCGCGAACCTGTTCCTCTACGTGCCCGACGTCGACGCGACCTTCGCCAAGGCGACCGCCGCGGGCGCGACCGCGGGGGCGCCGCCGAGCGACATGTTCTGGGGCGACCGCTGGAGCACGGTGATGGACCCCTTCGGCAATCAGTGGCAGATCGCCACCCACCTCGAGGACGTGCCGCCGGCGGAGATGATGGAGCGGATGAAGAAGGCGCAGCGATGAAGTACCTGCTGCTCATCAACAAGAACGAGGCGAAGTGGCGCGCGCTCAGCGACGCCGGCCGTGCCGAGGTCGAGGCGCGCTACGCCGCCTACGGCAAGAAGATGGTCGCCGCGAAGATCATGTCGAGCGGCGCGCGGCTCGAGGCGAGCGACACCGCCACCACCGTGCGCGTGCGCGACGGCAAGCGGCTCGTCACCGACGGGCCGTTCGCCGAGACCGAGGAGCAGATCGCCGGGCTCGCCGTCATCGACGTGGCGGATCTCGACGAGGCGCTGGAGTGGGCGGCCGGCCATCCCGACGCCGAGTGGGCGAGCGTGGAGGTGCGGCCCTTGATGCCGTGGCGCGAGCCCGGCAAACCGGAGGGGTGATGGCGAAGCCGCTGACGAGCTGGACGGTCTTCGAACACGGGCCGATCGAGGAGCTGGAGGACAACCTGTGGCGCGTGGAGGGCGTGCTCCCCGGCACGCCGATGAAGCGCGTCATGACCCTCGCGCGCCTCGGCGACGGCCGCGTGCTGGTGTACAGCGCCATCGCCCTCGGCGAGGCGGAGATGAAGCGCATCGAGGCCTGGGGCGCGCCGTCGATCCTGGTGGTGCCGAACGCCCTCCACAAGCTCGACGCGCGCGTGTTCAAGGAGCGCTACCCCGCGATGAAGGTCGTCGCGCCGAAGGGCGCGGCCGGCGAGGTGGCCGAGGTGGTGGCGGTCGACGCGACCTCGCTCGACACCGGCGATCCCGACGTGCGCTGGCGCGCCGCCGCCGGCACCGCCGATCGCGAGGCCATCCTCGAGGTGCGCGGCGGGCGCGGGACCACCGTGGTCGTGTGCGATCTGGTGATGAACATGCGCAAGATCCCCGGCTTCGGCGGCTTCGTCATGAAGCTGATGGGCTTCACCGGTCCGGCGCCGAAGGTGAGCCCGGCGACGAGGAAGGCGCTCGTGGCCGATCGCGCGGCGGTGCGCGCGGAGCTCGAGGGGCTCGGGGCCATCGCCGATCTGCGGCGCGTGATCATGGCCCACGGCGCGATGCTCGCGGGCGACGAGGCCAAGCGCGTGGCCGAGGCGGCCGCCTCGCTTTGACCGCCGTCACGTCGGCGGGAGCGAGCCGGCCTGGGCGATCCGGAGCGCGCGGAGCTCCTCGAGCACGGCGTCGAGCCGCGCGACGACGGCGTCGCTCGCGTCGGGCGTTTCGCGCGCGCTCGCTGGCGCTTCCAGCGCGACGCCCGACAGGGCCGGGCCGACCGCCTGCACCACCGCGGCGATGATCTTGCCCGCGGGCGTGCGCGGAAAGACGTCGTGGTAGCCGACCGACAAGCTCGTCGACACGTACATCAGCGCGTCCCAGTAGCTCGTCACCTTGGGGTTGTCGTGCCGCTCCGCTTGGTAGAAGAGCCACGCGGCGCCGGCGGTGAAGCCGAAGGTCGCGTCCAGCGGATCGCGCGCCACCTCGCGGCGCAGGCGGCTCTTCAAGCCCTCGTACGACAGCTCTTCGTCGCCCGCCGCGGACAAGAGCCCCCACGCGAGCGCGAGGGTCGCGAGGCCCGATCGGCTCTTGGGCTCGTCCGCCATGGCGCCGACCCTAGCATGGAAGCCGCGGGCGGGGCGCTGGCGCGCGCACCGCGTTCGCGGGTATCATGCCGCGCATGGGGCGGATCCCGCTCTCTTCCTTGGCGCTCGTGCTCGGTTCGGCGGTGGTCGCGTGCCAGGCGATCTCCGGGCTCGGCGATTTCGGCCTCGACGAGGCGCAGCCGAAGGGCGGCTCGGGCGGGGCGACCGGCTCGGCGACGGTCGGCTCCGGCACCGGCGGAACGGGCAAGGGCGGCGCGTCGGCGAGCTCGAGCGCGAGCGGCACCACGAGCGGTACGGGCGGCATGGAAACGAGCGCGAGCGCGTCCACGGCGACCTCGTCCTCGAGCTCGTCGTCGAGCGCGAGCGCGTCGTCGAGCTCCACCGGCCAGGGCGGCGGCACCTCGTGCCCGTATTACGTGTTCCTGTCGGCGAACGAGTACCAGGTGAGCGCCGGCGGGGTGAACGACTTCGACGCGCACTGCAACACGGAAGCCGGCGCCGCCGCGCTGCCGGGGGTGTGGAAGGCGATCGTCTCGAGCAACGTACCCGCGGCGATGCGCATCGACGCCAGCTGCGACGTGTACCTGCAGAAGGACCAGTTCAACATGCAGCCGAAGGTGGCGGACGCGGGCAAGCTGTTCATGCTGCCGCTGCAGCACGCGATCAGCACCACCGCGGGGGGCCAGCCGCCCATCGACGCCAACAGCATCGGCGGCGGCGCGCCCGTGCCGCTGCAGGCGTGGACCGGCGCGCACGCGGGCGGCACGCTCGGCGCGACCTGCGGCATCTGGACCTCGACGCAGAACGCGGGGACCGTCGGATCGCCGTTCGCGGTCGACTCCACCTGGCTCGACGCCGGCATGGCGCCGTGCCTCCAGGGCCACCACCTCTACTGCATCAAGCAGGGCAATTGATCAGGCCGCGTTGGCCTTGGCGGCGCGCGGCAGCTCGAGCTTCAGCATCTCGCACATGATCGCGCGGATCTCGTCGCGCTCGTCCTCGTTCGGCTGGCCCCAGCCGGGCTGGTAGCCGAACACCTCGGAGGCCGGGCGCGCCACGTAGCCCGGATCGACGATGGCGAGCCGGTCGAGCGGCACGAGCGCGGGGTGGGGCTCGCCGCACGCCGCCGCGAGGGCGAGCAGCTCCTTGCGCAGCGTGGCGAGGTAGTTGGCGAGGCGCGCCGACTTGAGCGTCGGGTCGAGCCCGCGCATGAGCCAGCGGCTCTGGGTGGCCACGCCGGTGGGGCAGTTGCCGGTGTGGCACTCCTGCGCCTGGATGCAGCCGATCGAGAGCATCGCCTCGCGCGCCACGTTGATCATGTCGCAGCCCATCGCCAGCGCGAGCAGGCCCACGCCGGGGAAGCCGAGCTTGCCCGAGCCGATGACCACCACCTTCTCGTGCACGCCGCGCTCGGCGAGGATCTTGTACACCGAGGCGAGCCCGAGCTTGAACGGCAGCGCCACGTGATCGCTGAACACCAGCGGCGCGGCGCCGGTGCCGCCCTCGCCGCCGTCGATGGTGATGAAGTCGGGCGCGCGGCCCGAGGTGTCGATGAGCCGGGCGAGCTCGTGCCAGAAGCCGAGATCGCCGACCGCCGACTTGAAGCCGACCGGCAGCCCGGTGGCGTCGGCGAGCTTCTCGATGAAATCGAGCAGCGAGTCGGTGTCGTGGAAGGCGGTGTGATGCGCCGGGCTGATGCAGTCCTGGCCGATGGGGATGAGCCGGATGCGGGCGATCTCCGGCGTGACCTTCGCGGCCGGCAGCACGCCGCCGAGCCCGGGCTTCGCGCCCTGGCTCAGCTTGATCTCGATGGCGCGCACCGGCGCCGACTCCACCATCTCGAGGAAGCGGTCCATGTCGAAGCGGCCCTTGTCGTCGCGGCAGCCGAAGTAGCCGGTGCCGAGCTGCCAGATGAGGTCGCCGCCCGAGCGGTGGTAGTCGGAGATGCCGCCCTCGCCGGTGTTCTGCATCGCGCCGGCGAGCTTCACGCCGCGGTTGATCGCCTCGATCGCCCGCGGGCTGAGCGAGCCGAAGCTCATCGCCGAGGTGTTGACGATCGACGTGGGGCGGAAGGCCTTCTTGCGCTTGCGGTGGCTGCCGAGCACCTTGGCCGCGGGGCAGCGGTAGAGCGGGTCGTAGCCGGGCTCGCCCGCGTGCGGCATGTGCAGCGGGAACGTCGACTGGCGCACGATGACGTAGCCCGGCGTCTGCTCGAGATCGTTGTCGGTGCCGAAGCCGAAGTAGTTGTTCTCCTTCTTGGCCGAGGCGTAGATCCAGCGGCGCTGATCGCGCGAGAACGGCCGCTCCTCGTCGTTTCCAGTGACGATGTACTGGCGGATCGGCCCGCCCAGGCCCTCGAGCCAGTAGCGGAAATGTCCCACCACCGGGAAGTTGTGCAAGATTGCGTGTTTGCGCTGGATCACGTCGTACAGCGCGAGGCACAGCACGATCGCGACGAACGCCGCGAGCACGATGATGGCGGGCGACATGAACGCGAGCCTACTACGCTCTGCTCAGCGCGTGGATGGGCTTGCCGCATGGCTGGTCTTGGGCCTCGCCCTCGGGGCGAACGGCTGTGTGTCGTACTGCGATCGGGTGGCGGATTTCGAGCGGCAGTGGGCCGCGCGCCCGGCGTCCGACGCGCCGGAGATGGCGATCGCCGTCCCCTACCCGCTCGTCGATCGGCTGATGGCGGCGCGCACCGCCGAGATCGATCCGGTGGAGCTCGCGCTCGGCGATCGGCTCGGGCTCGTCGCCAAGCTCCTGCGCTTCGAGGTGAAGGTCGCGAGCGTGCGCGCGCGCCACGCCGACGACGAGCACGTCGGCTTCGCCATCGATCTCGACTTCCGCGCCGCCGGCGAGTCGTGGCTGGTGACGCACCTCGACGCGCGCGCCACGCCGCGGATCGACGGACGGGCCGTGAGCATCGGCCTCGACGCGAGCGACCTCGAGGCGCTCGAGCCGCGGCTCGGCGACGACGCCAAGGCGCACCTCGCCGAGATGCTGCGGCTGTTCCTGCCGCGGATCGTCAGCGATCGGCTCGACGAGGCGGCCATCGCCGACGCCGCCTCCGAGCTCGGCGCGTTCCTCGTCGGCGAGGGCTACCGGCAGATCCGCCACACGCTGCTCGCGCGCCTCGGGCAGGTCGCCGAGCTGCGCGTCGCCTTGCCCGAGCTGCCGGTGAAGGCGATCCACACCCGCTCGAAGGACGGCCCGGTGCCGCACTTCCTCGTCGAGGTGGTGACCGAGCGGAGCGCCGGCGCCGCCCTCGGGCCGGTCGAGCCCGCGGCCGATCGCATCCGCGCGCGCATCGCCGGCCCGGCGCTGGCGGAGATCGGCAACTGGGAGGTCGCGCGCGGGCGGCTGCCGGGTCGCTACGACGACGCGATGCGGCCCGACCCCGCGGGCAAGCTGCGGCCGCTGTTCGACTGGCGCGAGGGCGCCGCGCGGCCGCTCGTCATCCACGTGCTGTGCACGGACGGGCCGTGCTTCCGCCTGCGGGTCGCGGCCAAGGCGCGGGCCGCGCTCGACGGCGAGTCGCTGCGCTTCGACGTGGAGGACGGCGCGATCGAGGCGGTCGACGGCTCGTGGCTCACCGAGCTCGGCGTGTGGTGGAAGCGGCTCGGCGAGGGGCCGATCGAGGCGAGCCGCGGCGAAGTCGCCCACACGTCGATCGAGCTCTTCGGCCGGCCGCTCCGCTTGCGCGCCACCGACGCCGCGCTGGACGAGCGCGGCCTGTTGCTCGGGCTCGACGCAAGCTGGTGACGATCGAGTAGGATGGAGCCATGAGGCTTTCTTGGACCGGCGCGGCGATGGCGCTGGCGCTCGCCGCGGGCGCCTGCACCACCATCCTCGGGAAGTTCTCGGCCGAAGGGGGCGGCGGCGCAAGCGGCACCACCACCACCACCGCGACGACGTCGGGCCCCGGCGGCAGCGGCGGCGACCCGAACGATCCGTGCGCGAAATGCTCGCCGCACGCGACCTGCGACAAGAGCGCGGCGAAACCGTGCAGCTGCAACTCGGGCTTCGCCGGCGACGGCCAGACCTGCACCGACATCGACGAGTGCGCCCAGAGCCCGTGCACCGATCCCAACGCCTTCTGCAAGAACACCCTCGGCAGCTTCGCCTGCGTGTGCAAGCCGGGCTTCGCCGGCGACGGCACGATGTGCGCGCAGCAGTGGGTCGAGGACGACGTGCTGCAGGGCCACTTCTTCGGCAACACCACCAGCTACGTCGGCGGCAACGTGCAGGAGATCCTGTTCGCCAACGGCAGCATGGGCGCCGATCGCTTCATCTTCAGCTACTACCCGGGCATGAAGCAGCTGAGCTCGGTGCAGCTGATGCCGGCGGGGAGCAACGACTTCTGCAACTGCGGCTTCACCGCCGCGCCGGTGCTCGCGCTCGTCGTGCCGTTCGAGTTCGGCAACTACGCGCAGCGCTTCTTCGACGGCATCTGGCAGCCGCTCCAGGGCTACACCACCGCGTACATGCGCGGCGAAGGCGCTGGCGTGATGCTCGACGCCGACGCGCTCGTCATCGGCGGCCGCGACTACGCCACCAACCTGAACCAGGCGTCGATCGTGAGCTACGACACCAAGGCGGCGGCGTTCGCGATCGACAAGTACCCGAAGTACATCTGGGGAACGGTGTCGAGCGCCGGCGCCGTCACGGTCGGGAGCCGGGTGTACGTCTTCGGCGGCACGGTCAACGGCAACGAGCGCAACCGCGCCGCGGTGTTCGACAACTCCACCAAAACCTGGACCAAGCTACCCGACATCCCCACGCAGCTCGGCCGCACCGACGCGGCGGCGATGCTCGCCATGCCGCCGCAGCTGTTCGCCAGCGACGGCCAGAAGGTGTGGCACTACGATCCCGGCGCGGCCGCGTGGGACGCGAGCGGCTTCCCCTTCCCGGACGGCGGCCAGCACTGGCGCATGGTCACCGCCGCTGGCAAGGTGTGGGCGCTCGGCGACTACGCCGACGGCGTGCACATCGTCCGGCTCAACGCGTTTTGATCATGACCGAACTCGAAGCGAAGCGGCGCCCGCCGAAGTGGCTCATCGACTACGGGCCGCTCCTGGTGTTCCTCGCCTGCTACCGGCTCAAGGGCATCTACTGGGCGACCGGCGGCTTCATGGCCGCGCTGGTGCTCGCGCTCGGCGCGGCGTGGCTGTCGGAGCGCAAGATCCCGCCGCCGCTGCTCTTCAGCGCCGCGATCGTGATCCCGCTCGGCGTGCTCACCATCGTGCTGCACGATCCGCGCTTCATCTACCTCAAGCCGACGATCGTCGCGGGCGGCTCGGCCCTGGTGTTGTTCGGCGGCCTCCTCCGCGGGCGGGCGCTGCTCAAGGAGCTGCTCGGCTCGCAGCTCAAGATGAAGGACGAGGGCTGGAAGGCGCTGTCGTTCCGCTTCGCGATCTTCTCGACGCTGCTCGCCGTGGCGAACGAGGTGATGTGGCGCACCTTCACCCCGGCGCGCGAGAACATCTGGGTGATGTTCAAGTTCCCAGGGATTCCGCTGCTCACCGCGCTGTTCCTGATGACCCAGATGCCGCTGTTCAAGCGCTTCGAGCTGCCCGAGACCGAGCCACCGGAAGCCGCCGGCTGACGCAATATTTGCGCAATGGCCGGGGGCCGCGCAGCTGATACCCTGGATCCGTGTCGCAACCGCAGCGTCCAGCGCCGCGCGCGACGCGCCCGTTCTTGTGCGAAGGCGACGTCTTGCACGGAAAATACCGGCTGGTCGAGCCGCTCAGCGAAGGCGGGATGGGCGCGTTGTGGGTGGCGCACAACGAGGCGCTCGACATCCCCGTGGTGGTCAAGCTCATCCGGCCCGACCTGGTGTCGAAGATGGACAGCGCCCTGGCCGATCGGCTCGTGCGCGAGGCGTGCATCTGCGCGCAGCTCGGCCACCCCGCCATCGTGCGCACCTACGACTTCGGCAAGACCGAGGGCGGCGCGCCGTACATCGTGATGGAGCTGCTCGAGGGCGAAGACCTGGCGACGGCGCTGCGTCGCCACGGCGCGGTGCCGCCGGAGAAGGCGATCCGCACGCTCTTGCCGATCGTCCACGCGCTCGCGGCCACGCACGCCAAAGGCATCGTCCACCGCGACATCAAGCCCGAGAACATCTTCTTCGCGCGCACCGAGGAGGGCGGCATCCAGCCGAAGCTCATCGACTTCGGCATGGCGAAGGTCGCGTCGAAAGTGAACGCGCGGCTCGCCCAGGAGGGCGCGTTCATCGGCAGCCCCGGCTACACCTCGCCGGAGCAGGCGCGCGGGCTAGAGTCCGACCACCGCGCCGACGTGTGGGCGCTCGGCGTGGTGCTGTTCGAGATGCTGAGCGGCGATCTGCCGTTCAACGGCGGCAACATGAACGCGTTGATGCGGGCGATCATCGAGGACCCCACCCCGCCGATCGGCGTGCACCCCGAGCTCGTGCTCATCCTCGACAAGGCGCTGGCGAAGAAGCCCGAGGAGCGCTGGCAATCGATGCGCGCGCTCGGCGCGGCGCTCGCGGACTGGCTGGTGGCCGGCGGCGTGCACGAGGACGTGTGCGGGGCCTCGCTGCAGGCGACCTGGCTGCAGGGGAGCGGCTCGCGCGACGCCTTCGACTCGACCCCGCCGCCGGCTGCCGAGCACACCTCGCGGGTCCCCACGCCAACGGAAGTCGAGCCCTCGCCGGCGCGCTCGCGGGCGCCGTGGATCGCCGCCGCCGTGGTGGCTGTGCTCGTCGTCGGGGTGATCGGATGGCGCGCGCTGCGCTCCGACACGCCGATCCCGGCCGCGACCCCGACCTCGACCCCGACCTCGACCCCC
>JACXTT010015189.1_pt1 | contig 10006 bp, 13 predicted proteins | sample 9270951 | NCBI WGS metagenome assembly JACXTT01 (sample SAMN15532306, study PRJNA645909) | rock metagenome | isolation source: weathered quartz diorite | place: Puerto Rico | collected 2017-06-21
ACCACCGTCAGCGGAACAACCCACCCCAACCCCTACCAGTACACCGGTAGAGAGAATGACGGCACGGGGTTATACTACTATCGAGCGAGATATTATTCGCCCAGCTTGCAGCGGTTTGTTAGTGAAGATCCCATCGGACTCGCCGGGGGATTAAATACCTATACGTATGTGCTGAATGATCCGGTGAATTACATGGACCCGTTTGGCCTCTGGTTATTTGCTCCAGAGTACGGCACCACAGGAGATGGCTTGACCAAGAGCATTAGTGGTATCGAAGGCACAGTAGATCAAGCTTTCAACGACGCAGCTGGACATGATGCTACTATAACGTTCACAACGAATGGAACCCATGGTGACGACTCGCTTCACTATTCCGGCGGTGCTATTGATCTACGTACACGTAACCTATCGAATGACCAGATTAAGAGGATCATTGACCAGCTAAAACGTGAACTAGGAAGTGACTATGACATAATTTTTGAAGGTGACCATATTCATATCGAATACGACCCAAAACCTAAGATTTGTCCATGAAAGTAACTGGTGCGTTTTTACTTGCTTTATTAACAGCAGGAAGCTGCTACGAAACCGCGTTTGCTGAAGTGCAAGATAAAGGGACAGGTGCACCTCTTAGGTACCTATCAAGCTGTGAAATAGACTTGAATGGTGACGACGAGACGGATGTTGCATTTCTTGTCGATACGATCCGCGGTCGTGAACTTATAATGCTGTTACATACACCAAATGGCTATGAAGCATTCATGTTTAAAACAATAGGCGAGAGAGCACAACTGGAGTGCCGGTTTGGGAAAACTGTTCGTGAAACAGAAGCCTCACCGCACTCTGGGAAAGAATATAAAACGCCAGGTGCGTATATAGAAATAATTTATCCAGAAGCGTCATCTGTGGCATACGTCTGGGCAAACGGGAAGTTCTCTGAAGTTTGGACGAGCGATTGAATGGTCAAAGCAAAGAGCAAACAAAAAGCCAATGGGTCACATAAAGCCAAGGGGCACAAGCCAAGGGGTCACGACCCCTTTTGCTTTGCGAACAGAGCCAAGGGGTCGGACAATAGCAACGTTTTGGCGTTGCCGGTTACCTCGTACTTCGTCAACAGGCGAGACAGGATGGCCGAGTTGTAGTAAATAACCGCGTTGGCGATCCCGTGCTTGTGATTTTACCTGAACAGGTATAAAGTATCGTCATGCCCGACAAAGAAAAACCGCTCGAATGGATCGCGAGCAGCTACAAGGATCTGATGGCGTTGCCGCCTGATGTGCGCAGGCGTTTCGGTTACGCACTGTCGCTGGCGCAGAGGGGCGAGCGGGACGACGCGGCGAAGGTGCTCAAGGGTTTCGGCGGTGCCGGCGTGTTGGAGGTTATCGAGGACGATGCCGGCGGCACGTACCGGGCCGTCTATACGGTGAAGTTCGCGGAAGCGGTGTTCGTCCTGCACTGCTTCCAGAAGAAGAGCAAGAGCGGGATCGCCACGCCGAAGGCAGACAGGGATATTATCCGCGCTCGGCTGAAGGTGGCCGAGGCATTGGCACAGGAGCTACGAAATGCAAAAACGAATCATTAAAGGCGTCGAGGTTCAACGCAGCTCGGGCAACGTCTTCGCCGACCTTGGGTTGCCCGATGCCGAAAAGCTCAAGATCAAGACCGGCTTGGTAATCGAGATCAGGAAGGCGATGCGTGCACTTGGCCTGACGCAACAAGCGGCGGCCAAGCGCATGGGCATCCCGCAACCGAAGGTGTCGGGCATGCTGCGCGGCGACTTTACCAACCTGTCCGAGCGCAAGCTGATGGACTGCCTGAATCGGCTCGGCTACGACATCGAAATCAAGGTGCGGCTGGCATCCGAGCCGGTTGGGCACCTGACTCTTGCAACCGCCTGACCAGAGGCAACCCGACGGCTGCCCGCATCACTGACGAAGAATGGAAAGGAATAGAAGGAATAGGGTCATAGAAGGAATAGGGTCGTAGGTATTGTAGCCTTATTTTGTGACTTCTGGGTAAAGGGGGAAGGGGAAGTGTAAGTCTCAGCCTGCCGTATTCGATCAGAGATGCTTCAACAGCACATACACCGCACCGGTGCCGCCGTCCACCTGGCGGGCGGAGCAGAATGCCAGCACCTCATCGCGTTGCTGTAGCCAACCGTTCAGCTTGTTCTTCAAAACCGGTTGTTTGTGGCGTGATCCATAACCCTTGCCGTGGATGATGCGCACGCAGCGGGTGCCTACTGCCCGGACGTGCAGCAGAAATTCCGCTAGCGCGAGGCGCGCTTCGTCCACGGTCATTCCGTGCAGATCGAGTTCGGCCTGGAGCGTGAATTGGCCGCGCCGCAGTTTGCGGATCAATCCGTGTTGCAGGCCTTTACGGCTGAATAACAGTTCTTCCCCGGTTTCGACCTCGGCGGGGTCGAACATGTCGGACAGCATGTCGTGCATGACGCGCCGCTGCTCCAACTGGGTTTGGCGTGGAACCGGTGTCGGCCGTTTGTGCGACTGTACCACCTTGTCGTGTTTTAACGGCGTCACCCGCTGAGTCGCGCGGCGGAACAGTTCACCTTCTTCGGCGGAGATTTGAAATTTGCGGGCCATGGTGTCACAAGCTAACCGGATCTCAACTCTGTAGGGGAAATCCCGATTTGTCGGTAATATCGCACTGCGGCTGTTGCAGCCAAGGGATGACCTCATTTGCCGCAAGCGGCTTGCACAGATAATTGCCCTGTGCCGCGTCGCAGCCCATGTCCTTCAATCTTTCCAGCACCTCCGCGTGCTCAATGCCCTCGGCGCTCACCGTGCGTTTCATATTGTGCGCGAGATTGATGGCGGAGCGCACGATCACCGCATTGGTTTCATCGGCCATCTCTATGACGAATGATTTGTCAATCTTGATCTGCTGCATGGGTAGCTTGTTGAGATAGGCAAGCGAGGCAAACGAAGCCGTGCCGTAGTCGTCGATGGAGATCTGCACCCCCAGATCCGACAAGCGTTCCAGTACCGTTTGAGTGAGCGGCGGGTCGGCCAGAATTCCGGCCTCCGTGATCTCCAACTCCAGCCAGGAGGGAGGTACGTCTAAACTTTGCAGCGCGTGACGGATCTGTTCGAAAAGCTGATCGTGTTGTAGGCTCGCCGGCGAGAGGTTGACCGCGACGGGCAGATTGATGCCTGCTTGATGCCAGCTTTGGCAGAGCGTCAATGCCTGGTGCAATACCCAAGAGGTGAGCGGATGAATCAGCCCGGTGCGTTCCGCGAGATGCAGGAAATATTCCGGCAGGAGTAGGCCCTGTTGCGGATGTTGCCAGCGCACCAGGGCTTCGACGCCGGTCACCCGGCCGGTCTTGAGGGCGATCTTGGGCTGATAGTGGAGGATCAGCTCATTGTGTTGAATGGCGTGACGCAATTGGCCTATCAGCGTGGTTTCATGCAGCGCTTGTTGATCCAGCGCGGGGTTGTAAACGAAATAACCGCTTTGGGTGCGTTTGGCGTAATACATGGAGAGATCCGCATGCTGCATCAAGGCGCCGCTGTCCTCGCCGTGATCTGGGTAGAATGCGATACCGATACTGACACCGATAGTGAAGCTGTGCCCGTCTAGATTTAAGGGCTGCTCCAGCGTGGTTAAAATTTTTCGCGCCGTGTAGACGGCCTGCTCGGGGTTTTCCACACTCGGTAGCACCACGGCAAATTCGTCTCCACCCAGGCGGGCTATGGTATCCGACTCCCGCAGGGCCCCGCGCATGCGTAATCCAATCCGCTGTAACAGCAAGTCTCCAACATGATGACCGAGCGTGTCATTGACCTCCTTGAAGCGGTCCAGATCCATCATGAGCAAGGCAACGGTTTTGCCTGAGCGGTGCGCGGTGACAAAGGCATGCTGCATGCGGTCGTGCAGCAACGTGCGGTTGGGCAGTCCCGTCAAACTGTCATGCAGGGCTTGATGTTCCAGCAGCTCGCTCTGATGGACGAGCTTCCAGCGCATGCGCTCCAGGTCTTGCCCCAGGCTCGTCACCTCACTGATGCTGGTGGGTACATCGAGTTGTTTGCTGATTTCGCCCACTACCACCTGGTGCGTCGCGTCGCGCAGGCGGCGCAAGGATTTAGTGATTTGCCAGCCGGAGAAGGTGACCAGCACGAGCGACAACAAGCTGTATGTCAGCGCCAGGTACAGGCCGCGCAGGTAGGCAATCCGGATTTGCTCCCGGGTCGGCTCCTCGTCATAACCCAGGCGCAACACGCCCTTGATGTTGTTGTCGTTGTCCTGCATAGATACGGAGATGTAATAGATCGCGTCGCTGTGCTGTCCAAAGAAAAAGTCTTCCTTGAATTCACCCGGGCCGGGGTTTTTCGGGTTTACCGTCCGCCCGGCGGGAGTGACGATCTGGGCGAAGATCACTTGTCCGCTCATCAAGGCATTGGCGAGTAGCTCGTCGGTGACCTCATGCGTTATCTCCTCGGCAAATAGGGCGGCGAGCAACTGTGAATTGGAGCGCACTTGCTGGATAAACTGCGTTTGATAGCCCTCCTTAATGAAGAACATAACGCCGCCAATGAATAACGGCACGAGCAGGACATGTATAACCAGCATACCGAGCATCATGCGCCCGGTTAAGCTGGCGAAGAATGCTTTTATTCTATTGGGCCTTGCCATAGCTGCGTCCCCACCTTAATGCCTGGGGTGGTTTTGGCATCCTCTTTCCACATAAAAGTGACCGCCGCCGGATTGCTCTTAAGCGCGGCGATCAACTCATCGAGATCTTCGTAGGCAGACGGGCGTTGTCCCCCCAGCCGGAATACCCTGGAGAGTAATTGGCGCTCATAATTGCGGGCTGACATAAATACGATCTTTTGCAAAAAGACCTCGTAGAGCAGCGGATCGCTGCGATTACGCAAGGCTTCCACCCGCTGGGCGTCCTTGAACAGGGCCTCACCGAGAAACAGCTTGCGCACCTCTTGCTCGGTCAATGCGGGGACAGTCGCTTGTTCACTGTACACCAATACCAGGCTGCGCTCAGCCGCAAAGGCGCTGTGGCTCGCCAGAGTGAGGAGAGCATACGCAAGCCAAAAAGTGCAAAGGAGAAGGCGAATGATCACGGAAAGGCTGCGCTCCATTGCAGGATGATTTCGTTAAAGCGCTCGTGTTGACGGGTGACGCCCGCCCACTCCAGCTTGAGGGCCTGATTGTGCGTGACATCGAAACGCACACCGGTCAAGGCCCGCCTTCTGACAAACTCCGGAAAAATGTCGAGATAGTGATCGTTGGCGGCATTCAGGGTGTCTTCGCCACGCGCGTAGAGTATCCAGCTTGGGTGGAGGGTATACTCGGCCTGCAGGTGATAATTAACAAATGAGGCGCGCGCGGATCCGCTGTCAGCGACAAGGTCGTTGGCGATCAAGTACAGCTCACCGGTAAGGCGCAGCGGTTCATGCTCCCAGTTGCCAAACGCGCCGGCAATGGTTTGTCTGATCTCCTGCATCTCTTCGTGCAGACTGGGGATGACTGTATACGCGGCAAATCCGCCGATCTCATTGGGAATTACCGGATCGGGCAGGTAAGAGAGCCGCACGGCGGCGTGCAGCTTATGCGAACCGGCATTATCGAGATTACGAAAGTCTACCGCTTCCAGGCCGTGGTGTTGCAGGTTGGGGCCCACTCCCAAGCTGAACTGATAATGAATCTCCCGGTTTTCCAGGGGGCGGGCCCCCTCTATCAGCAGGCCAGCTATATGCAGAGGCAAAGGCGCCTTGAGACCGTGAAATTCCATAATGCCCGGCCGGGTGGCTGCGGTCTGCAAGTAACTGCCGTGGTGATACTGGGTGTTCCAATAACCGAGCGGGGTGTGAAAACGCCCGATCCAGGCGGTGGTTTCCGAGCCCAATAGCCAGCCAACCTGTAGACGTTCGAGATCGGCATCCACCTCCCGGGAGATATCGAGTTCGCCCAACACGCGCAGACGCCCGAAATCGGCTGAGTAAAAGATATCGAGCGCCGCATCCGGCTGATCCTTACGCAGCGGATGCCCGTCGTGCTCCATGGACATGTCCATTTCATTGGAAGCTATGTCGCGCCGTAAAGTACCGTTCAGCTCGGGAAATAAAATAAATTCGGCCCATGCCGGTTGGCTTGTGGCCAGCAAGAGTGTAATAAAAGCGAGTTGTTTGCTCATAAGTCAATAAGTATAACTATAGTTCCAGCTATGTCCCCGCCCCCTATGCAGGGGTGAGGCCGCGAAGCGGCCGAACGCCAGGCCAGGATGGCCTGGCTGGACTTTTGCGCAGAGCAAAAGGGGACAGGCCGGGGGTAGGTAAAACAAGGTATTTACTCAGGAGTCACCCATAGCCATTGTAGTCTTGCTTTGTGACTCCTGAGTAAGGTTTTGTCTAATTTCAAATGTCCAGTATTATAGAGGATTAGGCTTGTGGCCGTTACGTAAACTCAGTGACCTGTGGGGATAGCGTTGTCCTGTAATCCAGTCAAGGCAACCGGCGGGTCAAGTTTTGATATATCAGCCCTTAGCCCTGGATCTGAATAGTGAAAATCCTTATTAGCAATGATGACGGCTATCAGTCAACGGGGATCCGTTGTCTGGCCGGCGCCTTGGCTAAGATCGCCGAGATTACGGTGGTGGCGCCCGACCGGGACCGCAGCGGCGCCAGCAATTCGCTCACCCTGGACAGCCCGATACGCGCCACGCGGATGGACAACGGCTACATCCGCGTGGATGGCACGCCCACGGATTGCGTACACCTCGCCATGACCGGGTTGCTGGATGAAGAGCCCGACATGGTCATCGCCGGCATCAACAGCGGCGCGAATCTCGGTGACGATGTGCTGTATTCCGGCACGGTGGCGGCGGCGATGGAGGGGCGTTTTTTGGGCCTGCCCGCGCTCGCCGTGTCGCTCGTCGGGCAGCAGCATTATGAGACGGCGGCGCGCGTGGTGGAGGTGTTGATCGGCCGCTTGCAAGTGGACCCGCTACCCGCGGATACGATTTTGAATATCAATGTGCCCGACCTGCCGTGGGAGCAACTGGCCGGCTTCGAGGCGACCCGCCTGGGCCATCGTCACAAGGCCGAGCCGGTGCTGCGCATGACCGACCCCCGCGGCAGGACAATCTACTGGGTCGGCCCGCCGGGCACCGAACAAGATGCCGGGCCGGGCACCGATTTCCACGCCATCAAGCGCCACTTTGTTTCGATCACACCCATCCTGGTGGATCTCACCCGTTATCCCGCCCTCGATAAGATTGCTAACTGGCTGCAAGGATTTTCCTTGTCACCCGTGCAGCCCGCGCAGGGAGTACAGTGATGAGCGTCCGCCATCAAGGCATCGGCATGACCTCGCCGCGCACGCGCGAGCGTCTGATACAGCGTCTGCTGGATCAGGGCATACGGCAGCCGGACTTGCTGGAGGCGTTACGCAATGTCCCGCGCCATATTTTTATGGACGAGGCGCTGGCGAGCCGCGCCTATGAAGACACCGCGCTGCCTATCGGTCATGGCCAGACCATTTCCCAGCCCTATGTCGTCGCGCGCATGACCGAGGCGCTGCTGACCTCGGGCCCGTTCGCCAAGGTGTTGGAGATCGGCACCGGATCCGGCTATCAAACCGCTGTCCTCGCCCAGCTTGCCAAGCAAGTCTACAGCATCGAGCGCATCCAATCGCTGTTGCTCATGGCGCAACAACGCTTCAGGGAGCTTAAGTTGCGTAATATCAACGCCAGGTACAGTAACGGCAGTCACGGCTGGCCGGAACAGGCGCCCTACGACGCGATTCTGGTCAGCGCCGCGCCGGCGGCGGTCCCTCCCGCCTTGGTGGATCAATTGGCCGAAGGTGGCCGCATGGTAATCCCCTTGGGCCGCCGCGGCATTCAAGAATTGACCCTCATTACACGCACCGCCGAGGGCCTAAAGCGAGAAGTGCTCGAACGGGTGAGCTTTGTGCCGCTGATAGGCGGTAGCAAGTAATGCGGCTGTTCTCAGCGCTTTATAACCGGACCATGCAATGGGCCAGACATCGCCACGCACCTTGGTATTTGGGCCTCTTAAGTTTTGCCGAGTCCTCGTTTTTTCCCATCCCGCCGGATGTCATGCTCGCCCCGATGGCCCTGGCGCACCCGGGGCGGGCCTGGCGTCTGGCTGCGCTGACCATGATTATGTCCGTAGCGGGCGGTTTGTTCGGTTATTTGATAGGCCATTTCGCCTTCGAATTGGTCGCGCCTCTGATCCGGCGCGCCGGCTATTGGCCGGCCTATATTCAGGCCCGGGCATGGTTTGCGGAGTGGGGCTTTTGGGCGATCTTTATCGCCGCGTTCACCCCCATTCCCTACAAGATGTTCACCATCGCCTCGGGAGTGATCTCGATGGCGCTGTTGCCGTTTGTGCTCGGTTCCCTGATCGGGCGCGGCGCGCGATTTTTTATGGTGGCCGGATTGATGGTGTGGGGCGGTCCGCGCATGGAAGGATTGCTGCGTAAATATGTAGATGCGATAGGCTGGTCGGTGGTCGTGTTGGCGGTGGCGACTTATTTTGCTTTGAGTATGCGATGAGTGTCCGTGCCGCTTGGCCCTTGCTGCTCATGCTGGGGCTCAGTGGTTGCAGCGGCCCCATGCTGCTCGCGCCACTGGGGCAAGACGAGGATGAACAGACGGCTGCCGAGCCCGCCAGCCGGGGTTTTAATCATATCGTCGTAGCGGGCGAGACCCTGTACTCGATTGCCTGGCTATATGACCAGGACTATCAACAGTTGGCCGCATGGAACCGGCTTGCGCCGCCTTACCGTATTTACGTTGGTCAACGCCTCCGGGTATCACCGCCCGACAGCGCAGAAATTCCCAAACCGGTGAAGGCGGCTCCGCCTCCTTTACGCCCCGCGCGTCCAGTCCCTGCGCCGCCGACAGCGGCTGTGCCTTCCAGTGCGCCGATTCCGGCCGATGATAGCGACACGGCGCCGAGCGGCGGAGTGTTATGGAAATGGCCCGCGACCGGCCAGGTGCAGACGGACGGCTCCGGTTCTGAAAAGGGCATCAACATCCTCGGTAGGGAAGGTCAGCCGGTCCGCGCCGCCGCGGCGGGACGGGTGGTCTACAGCGGAAACGGCCTTAAGGGGCTCGGCGAACTAGTTATAGTAAAACATGATAAATCCTTCCTAAGTGCCTATGCTAACAACAAAAAAAGGCTTGTAAAGGAAGGCGAAAAGATCGCCTTGGGACAGCCCATCGCCGAGATGGGCAAGAACACCTCGGAACAGGTACGGCTGTACTTCGAGATTCGTAAGGACGGTAAACCGGTGGACCCGTTACTGTATCTGCCCAGAAACAGGCGGTAAATTTTTCAGAATCCTAAATCATCAACAATGCGGCCGCCACATGGCGGCTTTCGGTCATCAAAATATTGTAGGTCCGGCACGCCGCGCCGGTATCCATTACCTCAACGCCTATTCCTTCCTCCAATAGTTTCGCGGTCAGCGCCGGCGCGGGGAAACGCAGACGGGCGCCACTGCCCAGCACCACGATTTCAGGTCTCAATTCCAGTAATAGCGCGAAGTGCTCGGCCGTCAAATCGGCAAAACTGCGCGGCGGCCAGTCGCGCAGGATGCGATCGGGCAGGATGATGCAGCTTTGCGTAAGGGTTTGCCGGGCGCCGGAGGGGGGGGCGCTGACACAGATCTGTCCAGTCGCATAGGAGTGGATGCTATAATTACCTTGGTTGAGTTCAAGGTTAAATTTCATGATTGACAGTTACCGCCGTGCTCAGTAATGTGCGTAGCTTAAGGAAGCTCTGAATAAGTCCATCCTGGATGGCCGCTCCAGTGCATCCTTGCGCTCGCGGCATGAGGGCATCCTGCCCGGCAAAAAGCAAAAACGTGGCCATATTATTGTGGGTAATTAGGGCGAAACGTAACCAAAATAGAGTTTAATGAAGTGTTTGAACAGATTCTCTTTTCGGTGGTTGTAGCGATACTCGATTTCCTTAAGATACATCGGGAAATGATACTTGGA
>JACXTT010015190.1_pt1 | contig 10006 bp, 9 predicted proteins | sample 9270951 | NCBI WGS metagenome assembly JACXTT01 (sample SAMN15532306, study PRJNA645909) | rock metagenome | isolation source: weathered quartz diorite | place: Puerto Rico | collected 2017-06-21
GTCCTTGACACCATCCTCGAAGACTACGTTGAAGACTCGCATCCCGTCGAACAGATTGCAACCGACCACAACTACGATCTGGGCCTGGTGAAAAGGGTGATCCAAATGGTGGATCGCGCAGAATACAAGCGCCAACAAGCAGCGCCCGGGTTGAAAATTTCTCCCAAAGCATTTGGCTCCGGGCGGCGACTTCCTATCGCTGCCCGAAGCGGCGCATGAAGTGGGTGGTGAGACTGCTGTCCACCGCCGCTGTGCTGGTCAAGTAAGACAGGCTGGAAATGGCTTTGACGAGTGAGTTTCGCGAGTGAATTCTGGAAAGGAACCCATGCATCGTTTCGTATTCTGCTGCTCCTTGCTTCTCCTGCTAGGGTCGCTGGGGGTTGCACAACAGAAGACCACCAAGGCAAAAGACGCCCTGCCTCCCGCACCCACGTTCAGCACCCGTCTACCTTCTGAAGAGACCGTAAACGCCTTCATGAAGCAAATGTTTGGCTATGATCCATCGGTTTCGTGGAAAGTGGTCTCGATCAGGCCTACCGAGGCGCAAGGGATCGCCGAAGTAATGGTTGTGGTGAGCAACGCGCAGGGCCAGCAGAATAACCGCCTATATGTCACGTCCGACGGCAAGCACGCGCTGGTCGGCGACATCATTCCGTTCGGAGCGCGGCCCTTTGACGAAACCCGCGACACCCTGGCCAACAAGACCGACGGCCCGTCACGCGGTCCCGCCGACGCGCCCGTCACCGTGGTTGAATTCAGCGATCTGCAATGTCCACACTGCAAAGACGCCCAACCCACCGTGGACAAACTAATGGCGGAGGAAAAGAACGCCCGCCTGGTATTTCAGAATTTTCCACTGCCCTCGCATGACTGGGCGGCAAAAGCGGCGGCCTATGCGGACTGTGTCGGGCGGAGTTCAAACGATGCCTTCTGGAAGTTTATCGAGAGCGTGTACGACGCCCAAAAGGATATCAACGCTCCCAACGCCGATGAGAAGCTGACGGCTCTTGCCGATCAGGCCGGCGCCAAGGGCACCGAAACCGCAGCCTGTGCCGCCAAGCCCGAGACCATGGGACGAGTACAACGCTCGGTGGCGTTGGGCGCCTCGCTCGAAGTGAACGGGACCCCAACCTTGTTCATCAATGGAAGAAAAATCAGCAACCTGGGCGGGCTTCCCTACGAAGTGCTGAAAGGGCTGACGGAGTTCGCTGCGGGAGGAGGGAAGTAGGGAAAGGCACCTGCTGGTTTCCTGTGACCAGTTTTACAGGGTCACCATGCCTACTGGAAACCGGAAACTATAACTGCCTGCCTACTTTCTAACCCATACTTCCGCGTTCTGGCTCTCTGCACGGTTAATGACGCGCGGGGTGATCACAACCAACAGTTCATCGTCGTCGACCTGTTTAGTGTTGCTGGTCATCACGTGATTAAGTCCCGGTACCGCACCGAATCCGGGGATTCCCGTCAGGTTGCGCTGCTCGTTGTGCGAAACCGAACCCGCGACCACGGCGCGTTCTCCATCTAGCAAATTGATGCTCCCCTTGTATTCGCGATTTGAAATCACTGGGACGCCGTTCAGTGATTGCCCGGTGAGACTGCGAAACTGTATTTCCAGGTTCAGTCCGACGTCAGAGTTCCCGCTGATCGCCGGTTTGGCTTTGATACTTAGCCCAATATCTTCGTAGTTGAACGATGGGACAGGTGTCTGGAAGCTGTTGTTCTGGATCACGGACGAAATCGCCGCACTGTTGAAAATCGGCGCGAAGCTGGCATTCAGGATGGGGTAGCGCGAGCCGATCAGGAGCTTGGCATCATTGCCCTGGCTTACTCGCAGTGTGGCATGTTCCAACGTTTTTACGTTGCTTTCGTTCAACGACAACTGGCCGCTCACCGTCCCCAGGCTCAGACCGCTGAGCGTCAAGCCGCCGCCAAATGTAGCCAGGGGATTGCTGAAGATGGAGTTCTGCTGTCCCTGAAGCTGGGCGAGGAGCGCTGAAAGCGCGGTGGAGCTGGACTGGTTGATGCCGCCACCGGAGATCAGCTGGTTGATCAGATCCTGGATATTCTGCCCGCCGAGCGCGGCGAGCGCACCCACGGGAATGTTGAACAACTGGAAGTTATTGGGAATGTGCAATCCCATGTTGCGGGTCAGGCTGTTGGTGATCTCGAAGACCTGCACGTCGAGCATGACCTGCGGACGAGAATCGCCGAAGCCCTCCAGCACCCGCGTGGCGGCGTCCAGAATGTTGCGAGGAGCGCGAACGATGATCGTACTGGTTTGCGGTTGCGGAGTGACCAGCTTGATTTCAAAGAGATTGCGCAGCAGGTTGGTTACGTCCGTCAACTCCTGCGGAGTAGAGATTCCCGGCAGGTAGAAGGTACGCAAAACCAGGCCATCAAACTGGCGGTGGTTTTGTGCGGTTTCGCCGGCAATCAGAATCTGCCGGTGATCGAGCGGCGTCCAGAAGGTGTGCGTCATCTGGCAAGCCACGGCAATGGCCGTATAGAAATCGGCCTCACCCAGTTCAAAGCGGACCGGGCGCGACACCACCGACTCGTCAAAGGTGGCGGTTAACCCAAATGCTGCCGCTATCTGGGTTAGCAGGCCACGGCCATCGCCGCGATAGTGGAAATCGGCCTGCGCCCGGTTGGGAACCACCCGGATTTCCTCCGCTCCAGGGGCCACTTGGGGGGAGCCAGCCGCTGTCTTCTCCGGGGCCCACTCGCCCAGGGCATCTTGCAATCTCTGCTGGGCAAATTCATTTTGCGGATCTAGGTGCAAAGCGGTACGGAACTCGGCTAGGGCTTCGATCGGGTGACTACTAAGTATTTCCGCATTGCCGCGTTGCAGGTGATCGAAAACTAGGGACTGGCGGGTGATCTCGCGCGCGGTCACGTATTCGATATCTTTCGGAGCCAATCGCGCCGCCGCGTCGAACTGATCGAAAGCCTGGTCCGGGAGCTTCGCTTTTTGCAGGCGAAGGCCTCGGGAGAATGCCTCGCGAGCGTCTTTTAACTCTTTGCTGGACGGGTTACATGCGACGGCTCCGGGAGATCCTGTAGCACAGGGGACGAGCGGCAAGTTTGACGGCGGGTCGGCGCAGAAGGCTGCCGCCGTGAATCCCAAAAGTGTCAGGACAAATCTACCCCGGCGCATGGTGCGATTGTAACCGGGAAGTCGCAAGCGGCTGTCAGCTTTCGCGGGGGCAATGTACCTTCGTGTATTCCGGCCGATTCTGGCCTGGAGGTGAGCGTCCCGTTTGTGTCGGCAGCACGGAACCTGGGAACCAACCTCTTCATCTTCGATCGCCATGGTTATGTTCGGTTTGGAACACAACTCCATCACCTCGGTGTTTGGAAAACTAAAACTTTTGGCGTATAAAAGTTAGTTGGGACGGCACGCGTCATTTTTCCTTCCCCGTGCGGCCACAACGGGATTTACCAAAATTCTGAGCGAGGGAACATGCCCAGCCTGACCACCACGCAGGCCCCGAAAGGCCTGGAAGGAATCGTCGCCACAACCTCCAGTATTTGCTACATCGATGGGGATCAGGGCGTCCTGGCCTACCGCGGCATCGACATCCACGAACTTGCGGACCACTCCAATTTCGAAGAAACCTGCTACCTCTTGTGGTACGGCAAGCTACCGTTGCCCGCGGAACTGAAGGAATTTCGCCAGCACCTGGCGGAAGAGCGCAAACTGGACCCCACGATCCTCGAGCTACTGCGCAGCGCGCCCAAGGAAACTCAGCCGATGGACGTGTTGCGGACGGCGGTCTCGGCGCTGTCTTTCTATGATCCGGAAGACAAGAAGAACGATCACGACGCCAATTTGCACAAGGCTTTCCGCTTGACTTCGCAGATCGCCATGATCGTGGCTGCCTACGACCGGCTTCGGAAAGGCAAGAGCGTGGTCGAGCCTGACCTCTCTCTCTCCCACGCCGCCAATTTTCTTTTGCAGCTGAATGGAACAAGACCTTCGGAAACAGCCGAGCGGGCGCTCGATATTGCTCTGATCCTGCACGCCGACCACGAACTTAACGCCTCCACCTTCGCAGCGCGGGTCGTCGCCGCGACGCTTTCCGACATGCATTCCGCCGTCACCGCCGCGATCGGAGCTTTGAAAGGCCCTTTGCACGGCGGTGCCAACGAGGCCATCTTTCACATCCTCGAGGACATCGACAAATCCGCCGCCGATCCGTTGAACTACGTGAAGGGAATGCTGGCCCAGAAAAAGAAGATTCCGGGCTTTGGCCATCGCGTGTATCACACCGAAGATCCGCGAGCCACCCACCTGCGCAAGATGTCGGCCGACCTGGGCAAGAGCAGCGGCCAGACCAAGTGGTACGAGATGTCAGAGAAGATCGAGAGATTTGTGAAGGCCGAGAAAAAGCTCAACGCCAACGTGGACTTCTACTCGGCGTCCACATACCACATCCTGGGCATCAACGTCGATCTGTTTACGCCGGTATTCGCAGTGTCGCGAATCAGCGGCTGGGCAGCCCATGTGATCGAGCAACTCGACGACAACCGCCTAATCCGGCCGCGCGCCGACTACATCGGGCCCGCCTACCCGCAACGGTATGTTCCGATGGAGCGGCGGTAGTTCACCAAGACTCTGCGCTGTTCTCCGCGCGCATCGCGTAAAATAGCCTCTGAAACCCATGCGCCGCGTCTATCTCGACAATAACGCTACCACGCCGGTTCTGCCCGAGGTCCTTGCGGCCATGCAGCCCTGGTTCGGGGAGCGCTTTGGTAACGCCTCGTCAATCCATCACCATGGACAGGAGACGCGGGCTGCGGTGGAGCGTGCGCGCGAGTCCGTAGCGACCCTGCTGGGATGTCGGCCGTCGGAGATTGTCTTTACCAGCGGGGGCACCGAGGGTGACAACCTGGCAATTTTCGGCATCGTCGGCCCCGGACTCAGCAAACCGGGACGGCATGTAGTTAGCTCGACGATCGAGCATCACGCCGTACTGAACCCATGTAAGCATTTGGAAACGACGGGCGTAGAGGTTAGTTACGTCCCGGTGGACGGCCGGGGACAGGTCGATCCGGATGATGTGCGCAAAGCCCTCACTCGGAACACGTGTCTTATCACCATCATGATGGCCAACAATGAAACCGGTGTGTTGCAACCGCTCGAAGAGATCGGCAAGATCGCCGCCGAAGCTGACGTGTACTTCCACACCGATGCCGTGCAGGCGGCAGGGAAGACTGCCATCGACGTGAAGCGTATGGGCTGCGATCTTCTTTCTATCTCCGGACATAAGATGCACGCCCCCCAGGGAGTGGGTGCGGTCTATGTGAAGAAGGGAACTGCTCTGCGTCCCATGGTCTATGGCGGAAGCCACGAGCGTTCGCGCCGTGCTGGCACGGAAAACGTTCCGGGGATCGTCGCCCTAGGCAAGGCGGCGGAGCTGGCCAGAGAAGCATTTGCCCGCGGCGATCTTGATCGTATGTCGGCCTTGCGCGACCGGCTCGAGCAAACCATGCTTGGGCAAATAGATGGCTCCGCGGTAAACGGCCAGGGCGCACCGCGTGTGCCCAACACTACGAGTATTTCTTTCGCCGGCATCGAGGGCGAAGCGCTGGTGATTGCTCTCGATTTGAAGGGACTAGCAGTTTCAACCGGAGCCGCCTGCTCCTCGGGCGCGATTGAGCCATCGCACGTGCTCACCGCGATGGGGCTCGATCGAGAGCAAGCCCGCGGCAGTCTTCGTTTCAGCCTGGGCAAGCAAAACACATCCGAGGATGTCGAATTGGCGCTGAGCATGGTTCCGCAGACTATTGCCAGGCTGCGCGAGTTGTCGCCGGTTTACAATAAGGAAGCTCTCAGCTCTTAGCCTGGCTCTCGGCTAAGTAAGCTAAAGCCCAAAAACTAGACCGCGAACTCTGAAATCACCAATGGCCCAGAACCGAACCATCGCCGTCGCCATGTCGGGTGGAGTTGACTCTTCCACAGTGGCGGCCATGCTGCGCGCGGAGGGGCACGAAGTCGTCGGCTTGACCATGCAGCTTTGGAACCAGCGGCGCCTGGCGGGTCACGAGGGAATGCCCGAGTCCGTGCAAGGGCGCTGTTGCTCTTTGGACGACGTATATGACGCGCGCCGCGTCGCTGAGACCATCGGCATCCCGTACTACGTGGTGAATCACGAAGAGCGCTTTGAGCGCGACGTGGTGCGTCCATTCGTTGAACAGTACCTCTCGGGACGCACGCCCATCCCTTGCAGCCTTTGCAACAACCATTTGAAGTTTGATCAGCTGTTGGTTGTGGCTCAGCAGATCGGCGCCGATGCTCTGGCCACCGGCCACTATGCTCAGGTGGAGTTCGCTCAGCACCAGGGACGCTGGCTGCTCAAGCGCCCGGCGGACCGCTCCAAGGATCAAACCTATTTTCTGTTTGGACTAACGCAGGATCAACTCAGCCACACCCTCTTTCCCTTGGGTGGAATGATGAAGCCCGCGGTTCGCGAACTGGCGCGAAGGCACGGATTGGCTCTGGCTCAGAAGCCTGACTCGCAAGAAATTTGCTTCGTTCCAGGCGGCGACTACAAGAAGTTCCTCGACGCCTATCTCGCCGAGCAGGGCAACGGGCTGTCCGATACTGCCGGAGAACTGGTGACCACCGACGGGCGGGTCGTAGGCGAACATGGCGGCATTCACAACTTTACCGTTGGCCAGCGCAAGGGACTGGGCTTGGCAACAGGGTCGCCGCTCTATGTAATTCAGATCAAGGGTGACGCGCGCCAGGTGGTGGTCGGCCAGCAGGAGGAGCTTTACACCCGCACACTGCTTGCCCATCGCATCAACCTCATCGCAGTTTCCGATCTTCTCGAGCCGATGCGAGTGAGGGTTAAAATTCGTCATCGCCATGAGGGAGCTTTGGCGCTGATTGAAAAAAGTGGCAGGGATGAAATTCTGGTTACCTTCGATGAACCGCAGCGAGCCGTGACACCAGGCCAGGCGGCGGTGTTCTACGATGAGGATGTGGTGATTGGCGGCGGCTGGATTGCCTAGGAATTGATCAGCCGTCCCGGCACGCACGATCAGCCTGCCCACACGAAGAAGGCGCGTGATAAGAGTGAAAAGGGATTTTCCTGGCGGACCACGACTAAATAAACATTTCGTCCTGAGGAACGGTGACGTCGCGGCGCGAGTCCCGTTTCCCGCCAAACAAGAATTCCAAGCCTGCCGTCACTCCCTGGATGATCCCGGATAGCTGGCGAACCGGTGAGACCACCGTCCGATGAACTACGTCCGTAGTCTCTTCGATACGATCCATGGTGCGGTTGAGCAATTCGTCGGCACGAATGACCTGCAGCCGGGTGCGGTCGACCACATCGCTCACCGTGGCGTCGATCCGTTCCAGTTGGCCACGAACCACCGTGGTTGCCTCGGTGACGTTGGTAGCGATGGTGTCTATTTTCGGACGCAACTCCAGCATGATGGACTGCGCCGTATCCGCGGTCGGCATTACCTTGGCCTTGACCTCCGTGGCCAGAGCTTCCATGCGCGAACTGCTCTTGCGCACGGCCACGTAGAGAGCCACCAGGATCCCTGCCTGGATCACGACTGCGGCCGTGGTAACGGCGACAAATACCGGTAGATAATCCATAAATAGAGTTACTCCGCGCTACTTCGCCACACTTTCGGCGTCACGAACGGAGAGACGCAAAATTACAGATTCTTCGATGCGCCGCCGTCCGCTGCGGTGGCCTCGTGATACGCCTGGCGTCCGGCTTCATACGCCGACTTAAACTGTTCTTTCTGCTGCTTGGCGACCTCTTTGCCGCGATCCACCATATCCGAGGCCTGTTCGCGAGCCTTGCGGGCGCGCTCCTTGACGAATTCGCGACCCTCGTCTGCCTTGGAGCGCAGGGTTTCCCGCATTTCGCTGCCCGCGCTGGGCGCGTACAGAACGCCCACCAACGCGCCGACACCTAGTCCGGCGAGAAACCAGAGAAAACTATTGCTATCTTTGTCTGACATCCTGCAGCCTCCACGCACAAGTGACAACTGCTCAGATGCTAGCACCCAGGGTGGGGAAATACAATTACAGCGCTCCTTGTGGAACCTCCCCTTGTCGTCGACCCGCCAACGCGAGACAATGTCGGCGCGCCCCCAGGAGGCAAATTTGTCAGACCGGAAATACCGGCAGCGTGGGTACCAGGACAGTGGTCAAAAGTCCGCCAAGCGGGAGTCGTCCGAGAAACCGGTCAAGAAAGACACTTTCGGACCGCGCGCCATTCAGATGCCGGGCACGCGTACTGTTTCCCGGTGTTCGCAGTGCGGGAACTTACTGCAGTCGGTCAGCGAACCGGTCGGGCAGTGCCCCAAGTGTGGCTTCGAACTCCATTCCTGCAAGCAGTGCACTTACTTCGATACTTCGAGCCGCTTCGAGTGCACGCAACCCATCCCCGAGCGCATCCCCCGCAAAGACCAGCGCAACCAATGCGCGTTCTACTCCATCCGCGTAATGGTCGAAAAGGAGACGTCGACTCCGAAGGCGTTGCGTCCGAATGATGCCCGCCAGGCTTTCGAAAATCTGTTCAAAAAATGAAACGGGATCAAGGCTTCAACGTCGGGCGTAGCAGCACTTCACTGACGAACGACTGGGCTTGCTGGGTCACCAGCATCGCCACCACGTGGGCGACATCGTTCGGCTGCAGCATCTTTTGCGGGTCCTTGCCTTCATGAGGGCTCAAGTCGGTGTGGACCGATCCGGGACAGACTACCGATACGCGGATATTGTGGCCACGCAATTCCTCGGCCACGGAATAACTCAATCCGTTTAGCCCCCATTTCGAAGCCGCATACGCGGCACCGTTGGGCAGGGCATTTTTCCCGGCGAGGGAAGAGATGTTGACAATGTGTCCGCGGCGCGCCTCAATCATCATCCCAGCGAAGCTGCGAATGCAGTAATAGACACCACGCAGGTTGGTATTCAGCACTTGCTCCCATTCGTCCGGAGGCATCTGGTGGAGGGGAGCTCGGAAGCTGCCGACACCGGCGTTATTGACCAGAATATCGACGCGGCCGTAATCGCCTTGTACTCGCGCAGCAACCGCCGCTACTGAGCTCAGGTCGGTCACGTCGCATGCTGCAACCTGAGCTTGTCCGCCGGCGTTGGCAATCGCCGCAGCCGTGGCTGCGAGGGGTGCCGATGTTCGTCCGCAGAGCAGCGTGAAAGCGCCCAGCTCAGCCAGGCTAGCGGCGATGGCTGCCCCAATACCTGTTCCCGCTCCAGTCACAACCGCGACCTGCCCCTGAAGCGGGGTTTTGGTTGCCTCCGACATAAGTATTACCTCCCTGAGAGCGTGCCCCTGGTTCCATTTCGGACCATCCAGACTACCTCTCTTTCGCATCTTACAAGGCGAGATGCAAGGGGAGGTGAGATCGATTTGTAAAAGCAAACTTGCCTTAGACGTGGCACATACTTATAATCCGCCTCACTGGAAAACGTGCTCTGGTGGTGGCTACAGTCTCAGAAGCAAACGTTTCCGGAAGCCCGTGGTTAGGGCGGTATGCTGCCGATGTTCCGAAAGAGCCCGGGTGGACTGGGCGGTGCCTGGGATCAAGTGTCGTTGCCGTTGCCCGTTTTCCTAAAAGTTCTAAGGAGCGATTCGATGAAGACGAGTCTAGTGGCGCTTTTGCTGGCGTTGTCTGCGGTGGCCTCGAGTCAGGACGCAGCGGCGCAACCGCAGGCGTCCCAACCGCAACCCGCGCAGACGTCCCCCTCACAGCCCCCGCAACAGAAAAAGGAAATCAAGGATCCCGCGGAATACAACGCCTATGTCGGCGCGGTGCAGCAGACCGATGCAGCCGCTAAGATCAGCGGATTGGAAGCCTTCCTCACCCAGTATCCCAACAGCGTGATGAAGGAAGACGCGTTGGAATTGTTGATGGGCACGTACCAGCAGGCAGGCAATCAGGCCAAGGTCATTGACGCCGCGAACCGCCTCCTGGGAGTCAATCCGGACAACACGCGCGCTCTGGTGCTCCT
>JACXTT010015191.1_pt1 | contig 10005 bp, 12 predicted proteins | sample 9270951 | NCBI WGS metagenome assembly JACXTT01 (sample SAMN15532306, study PRJNA645909) | rock metagenome | isolation source: weathered quartz diorite | place: Puerto Rico | collected 2017-06-21
CTATTCGGTCAGCCGGAAATGGCAATCGAGCCGGGGTCGATGGAAGCGCAACGGCCCGGCAACGATCTTATCGACCTGCGAAGTGGCTGGATCGTGGCTCGCGAAGAAACCTTCTACATGCCGACAATCGAGCGCGAGCGCATCGCCAAAACAAAGCTGCTCGACCGCATGCCGCCCTTGGCCTCTGCCTTCATCCTTTAGAGATAGGGCCTCTCCCCTCACCTGCTGGCCGGTTTCGGCATCTGAACTACGTTCGGTTTCGGTTTCGTGGCGAACGCCGCTTTCAGCACAGCGGTCAAGCGTTCCTGCCGCTCCGGTATCCAGGCCGCGTAATGCTTCCGCACCATGTCCTCGGTATTGCCGAGCAATTCCGCCACGTCGCGCACGGTCACGCCTGGGCGCTCAAGCAGGATGCGGGCAAACGTATGCCGGAAACGGTGCGGCGTCGGCGCCTCCTTCCACGGGCCGCACAGTGACCACAGCTTTTTCAGCTTCCGCCGCCAAACCTCGGTGATTACGTCGAGCGTCGTGGTCTTGTGCTCGCCGAAAATGTAAGGCCCTATGGTGCGCGCGCGTTCGCGGATTCGCTCTTGCAGCCATTCGGGAACCCAAGTGCATACATGCGTTCCGGCCTTTGTCGTGCGGAGCCGGATCGCGCCGTCTGCCTGCATCCGGTCGATGTGAAACAGGCACACGTCCGAAATGCGAAGGCCGGTGTAGACCGACACCGAAATAAAATCCGCGATGTCCTGGCCGGTCCATTTGTTCTCCCGTAGGTAAGAAACGTCCATGCGCTTGCCGTCTTTCTCGCGCGACCATTTGACTTCGTGCGTGCCGTACTTCGTCTCGGCCGCGGCGTACATGCGCTGCAGCTCGGCGTCGGTGAAGGGCAATTTCTGCTCATGGCGCAAGTCGCTTGTGTCGCGCCCGCGCGGGTTTCTGACCATGCGCGCCGGGTTGTCCTCGGTCCATTTGTTGGCGCGGCAGAACTCAAAGAAATTCTTGACCATGCTCATGGTGCGCGCCGCTGTGCGCGGGCTGACCGGCCATGTCGATCTAAACTCGCGCACGTCGAGCGTTGTCCATTGGTCAATCGCCGCGAAACCCCGCGCGTCCGAAAAGCTCTGCAATCGGCGCAGCAGGCGCTTGTACTTCTTACGTGTCGCCTGGGCCGCGTATTCCTCGAACTCCGCTGTGAAAGCGCCTATCGCGCGGGCAACCGTGACGCGCGCCGGATCGGAAGCGGGCGGGGCAATAGGGAGAGAAGGAAGCTCGTTCCTCGGCCCCTGCCCTTCCCAACTGTCGGCCTTTTCCCATTGAGCGGCGAGGGCCTTGGCTTCTTCCCAATCGGTTTTTCCGGTTTGCTTGCGGCTGAATTTTCCGGCGAGCGTGCCGGACACATGAATCATGCAACGGCATCTTTTCCAGCCGCGCCGCCCTTCTTCAAACTGGCATGTGCGGGCGTCTTCGGGATGTCCGGCTTCGCATTCCTGGCGGTGGCGTCGATAAAGTTTGAGGCTCACACAACGTTAGATGCACGTTGCACGCCATTGCACGCTACAGAGATGATCCTCGCGGAAGTGTTTGAAAACAGTATGGCGGAGAGGGAGGGATTCGAACCCTCGGTAGAGCTTTATGGCCCTACGACGGTTTAGCAATTTCTCACACCAATCCATAACCTGTTTCACTTCAACAGTTATCCGTGCCTGTTTTCCTGCCTGTGGGGACTTTTGTGGGTACTCCGTTGTATTTTTCGAGTTTCGCTACTGCCTCCTTCTTGTGTTCCGGCGTCGGGTGTACATACCGCATCGTGAGCGTGATGGACGAGTGGCCCATCAACTCCTTTAGCGTCGGCAGGTCCACGCCCGCCATCGCCGAGCGTGATCCAAAGGTATGCCGGAGATCGTATAGCCGAAACTTCAACCCCAACTTCTTCGTGATAGTGTCGTGGCTCCGGCACGCCGTCATGGGCTTGTCGCCCTTCCGATGCGGGAACAGATGCTCGCCCAGTGCACCTGCCACCCGATGCTTTAGCACCTCCAAAGCTCGGTCCGTCAGCGGAATCGTCCGGCGGGCGTACCGCGTCTTGCCCGTCGGGACGAACACGTAGTGCTCATCCAGCTTCACGTTCTCCCTCCGGATAGAAAAGACCTCGTTCGGCCGCATCCCGGTTTCGAGCATGAGCGTTGCGATGTCTCTGAGCAATGGCGGCGCCGAGTTAAGGTACCGCTCCTCCTCGGCGTGGGAGATGATTCGCATCATGCCGGGATTTTCCGGCAGGAGCTTCACCATCCTGAAGGGATTGTTCTGAATGTGCCCGGCCCGGACGGCAAAATTTAGCATGTACCGCAGTGCCGACAGATCCCGGTTTACCCCAGCCGGCGAACATTGGGCGCTCCGCCAAACCTTGAACTGCTCGACGGGCGCGGCGGTGATTTCCTCCAGCCGGAGCCTCCCGAAGTGCTTCACCAGCGGCCTCGCGCTAACCTTGTACCGCTTGTGAGTCCCGAGATGTGCTCCGTGCTGCAGTTTCGACCAGGGCAAGAACTCTTCCTTCACGAACACGTCAAAAAACGGGGTCGCAGCTAAGCCGACGATCCCCTTCCCCAAAACCAGCTCCGTTCTCCGCAGCATCTCCGCCCGGAGAGCGGCAGTTTTATTCTTCAGCCGGGTCGATCCGCGGACCCGGCGTCCTTTATCCCAGAATTCATACCAGTAAACACTTCCTCTCTTGAAAACGCTCATTTCTGTCTCCTTGGTTGGGAGACAGAAACCCTGCACGTCTCAAAGTAGCGGTCAACTTCGTCTCGATCATACCGCACGAGCCTGCCAACCTTGAGGAACGGAAGGTGCTTCTTCTGGCTTCGCCACTGGGCCAGGGTTTCAGTGGATAAGCAGTGTTGTCAACTTAAGCTATTCGGAAAGAGTTTGGGCTGATTGGAGGCGGCGAATTCGAAAATCGTCAGGCCGCCGTTACCTTTCGCCAGACCTCGAAGGACCGAGATCTCAACAGTCGTTGATGAGTCGATCTCAGCAAATGTCGCGCAACGCAAAACAGGTTCCGGACGACACCGTGGAGCGATAGAAAGCGCTGAGCTTGTCGGGGTGATTTGAATCGCCGCATTTGTCGTTCTCTCATCCGAGTAGGCTGATGCGAAATCTCGGCGCGGTTGTTGGCATATTGTTGGGTATCGTGGGTGACGCCTGGCAGGATCGTTCGACTGGCAGCAGCATAGCTCTTCAGCTTGTCGGTGATGATCCGGAATGGTTGCTTGCCTTGACCGCGCAACAATCTGCGAAGGAACCGCTCGGCTGCCCGCTGATGACGTCGAGACTGCAGCAGAATATCAATGACGTCACCATCCTGATCCACGGCACGCCAAAGATACTGCTGCTGGCCGTTGATTCTAACGAAGAGTTCGTCCAGATACCAGGTATCACCGAGGCGGCCCTGCTTCTTCTTAAGACGTCTGGCATAGTCGAGTCCGAATTTCCAGCACCACTGGCGGATGGCTTCATAGGAAACAATTATTCCGCGTTCGGCCAGAAGATCTTCAACATCACGGAAGCTCAGACAGAAGCTGGGCCTCCTGTTGGACCGGATTGAACATCTTGTGACTTTCGGCAGTCGTGAGGGTATCGTTTAATAGAGCGCGTTCGCAGCTAAGGCCCATTTTCGCATTCGTGCGTATGCCGCAAACAGAAGCATGGCTCCAGGAAGGCAATTGAACATTGGTGAGGCTGGCACAGCTCTCCCCTAGGTTAGAATCCACGACGAGCCAACCTGGGCGAACGTGCTCAGGAGGGATGGAGGATGCCGAAAAAACGTGACCAGAAGCGTAACCACCAGACGATTGAGAAGCGCAGAGGACAGCTGCAAGGTTTGCCCGTTATTCGCCGCCATATCGCTGGAATCGATATAGGGAGCGAGCAACACTGGGTGTGTGCTCCGACGCCAGACGGAAACGACCGGGAGATCGCCGCTTTCGGAGGGACAACGCCGGAATTAATTCGTTTGGCGGAGTGGCTCAAGGAGCGGCAGGTAGAATCTGTGGCCATGGAAAGCACGGGAGTATATTGGATTGCTCCCCACGAGATCTTGGAGGCACAGGGCTTCGAAGTGTTCCTGGTGGATACACGGCAACTAGCGCAGGTGCCGGGACGCGATCCGAAAACCGATCCAAGATGGAAACGGTCAGGGAATCCCTCTCACGGTAGTGTTCGATCGGGAAGGCAACTTTGTGGACTGCGTCCCGTATCCCCACAACGAACAGAATTTCTTGGCGGTGCTCAAGAAGGCTGGTTTACTCTGAATGTGATGCGGAAGAAGAAATGGCGCTGTTCATTCCCTTCGGACAAGCTATCGTGGCTCGGCTGTCGACTCTAGGCCAGAGATCTCCAGTTTCATCTCCTCGGCCCACTTCTTGAGATCCCGAACAACCTGAGGGTCCTTCTGAGGGACTAGTCCGATGAACGCAAATGATATTGTCCGGGGGAATTGCACTAACTTCTTCTTCAGCTCATCTGTCGAATGAACTTGATATTGAGCGACACGAAATTGGGGAGGAGTGAAACCGATATATTGGATCTTTACTGGTCGCTCGGACGCTTCACGGATGTTTGCGTCTAACTCTTGCGCGATTGAGTCAGTGGCCAAAGCACCGATTTGCCGAAGTCGCGCTTCGTCCGCAAACCACGCTTGTCCCCCAGCCAAAGCCCGCGCCAACGCCTGACCCAAGTTAGCATCCCACACGTGGGTCTGCGGACCAACGGGGCCAAAACGCAACTCACCTTCTCGACTTTTCCAGCGCTTACTCCAATCCAGGTAGCGTGCCCATAGATCCTGTTCGGCACCTGCCGCTCCATGCTGCCCTAGGTACCTTGCCGCATCGGTAGCCAATTCGGCGTCGGGATCGTAAAGGGCGGCCTTGGCAAACTCATCCAAGACCGGGCTCGGCTGCATTGCCCCGACATCGGTAAGAAGCGAATGCCAGCAACCTGTCCGAGCGCGAGAGCTAAGGGCACGTGCCAGCAAAGGTCTTGCTGCATCCTGATCGACTTTGAGCACATACGCTAGAGCGTTCGTCTGGGGAGCGCAAGCCCAAGTGCCAACGAACTCATCGATCTTTGGAAAAACAGCAGGGAGCGCATCCCGGTCCCCATAACGATGAAGTAATCCCGCTAGATTTGCCTCAACATTGTAATCCGTAGTCCCAACAAAGCGTAGCGCGATAGTATGCTCCGCTTCGGGAAGCGTTTTGTCGGGCAGTAAGCCGAGAATCTCGCGGCCGAAACGCGGTTTCGGGCGCTCGATTTCGTTAACGACGGCAGAGCGCGCTTCCGTCGGATCCAGTTCGTACCAGTGCGTCAATGCTGCTGCGCTCAATTTCAGCGACCGATAAGCCTGCATTTCATTCGGCACCGGAAAATCGGTGTACTGGTCCGTGATCCGCCGCAACAGCGGAATCCATTGGGCCCCCTTCACATCGTCCCAGCGTTCCTCCAGCCACCTGCTCCTAACTTCGATCGGAAGAGAGTCGAAGGAGCTGATCAGTTGCCGCGCCACCTTGTCGCGCAATTCGGCAGGGATCGCGACCTTATCACCGCTGAGCACACTATCAGCACTGAACGCGAGGGCCAAGCCTTTTTTTGACGGGAGCGTTTCAATCAGTTGTTTTCGCAGCTGCTTGAAGTTTTCGTCTCTTTGCGTTGCAAGTGCTTCGCGAGACGTGTTGGGTCCAAGCGAAAGAAGTGACATGGTGGACAAAAAATTCTGACGCACCGGAAAATCAGGATCGATCAACAGGCGCCGCATCTCGTCGAGCCCCGCGGCACGGTTCGGCGAACCGACGAGGCCGAACATGCATTCAAATTCGGCTTGGTTATCCTCGGACTGGAAAAGCCGAGCCATTTCGCGCGCCGCATCCGTAGTTCCCAGATAGCGAAGCGATTTCAGGGCCATCGTGCGAGAAGCGTCAGGGCGCATCGGTCCAGCCGAAGGATGCTCCTTGAGCACAGTTTGGACTCGCGTAAGCTCCGTTTTCTGCCATGCAGGATCTGCAGGAACGATCTCCAATGTCAGTTCGTTTGAACGAAGCTCGACAGGCCGCTCTTCGTGGCCGCTGTCATTGTGATCAGACACACGCTGGCTGATTACCGCAACGCGATAAACGCCAGGCTGATCGAACCGGACCCATTCGTTCAGCTCGAGCTTGAGAACGAACGGCTTCTCGGAAAGATACTGAAAATTTGTCAATCCTCCTCCCATAAATGCGCGGGAAGCCTTGAAGTAGATATCTAGGGGATCGGCAATGCCGGGGGTGGGCTCTACCACGAAACGCTCGTAGCCCATACGGCCACTGCGGTCATAAGTTGCCATATTGATCGAGAATCGTTGGGGCTTTTCGGAGGTAAACGCAAGATCAAGTGGAACAACTTCGCCCTGTTGAAACGTCGGAAGGTGGCTATGGATATTGATGACGAGCGATGCGTCGGTCGCAGCTAACGACATAGGCACAAGACCCAAGGCTCTTACCAGCACTGCGAACCTTGCGTAGGGCACTATTTGCATTCTTGGCTCTAATTTTAGCGCTGGCATTGGTACCTGGGTTCCCCTTTGCTTGGCACTATAGATCGCCCACCTGCCGCCGTATGCTTCAACGAACCTGTGCGCTCGCACGAACATCCAAACGGTCGACCCTTGTCACTTGGACGAAAAATGCCCTAGCCGCGGATATGGGCGATGTACCTGGAGACTGAGCCGAAAGGATTCTTTTGAGCCCGGCACTCCCCAGGCGCTCTTCGATTCGCACATGCTCACGGGGAATGTGATTCACCAGTACGATGTCACGAGCGACGGAAAGCGTTTCTTGATCAACACCGTGCCTGTGGGCGCGTCGGCGTCGGAGTTGACGGTGGTGGTGAATTGGCATCCCGCGACGAAGCAGTAGAATCACTCAACTATTAATGGCGATTGCGTCCGGAATGGCCGCGTCCTTGATGTCTTGTCGGCAATCCTGAAGTAATCCACCGTGGCTGGGTTTTTTCGCCGTCGCGGACAATGAGTTCACATGCTGTGCCGAAAAGGATCTCCATGCGTAGTCTGGAATCTACTGATTCCACTTGCGACGGGTCAACTACCCAGGTTGGGCGAGAACCACAACCTTGTAGCACACCTTGGCGCGAAGTGAAGGCTCCGGAGTTCCGGTGATTAGAGAGGGTTGGATACTGTCCATGAAAAGCCGCCGCCTCGACCGACTTTAAAGGCCGTTCCGATGGCTAGAGCCGCAAGCAATGTTCCCATGTCCTCGACGCGCGAGATATAGTCAACATTGACACGGGCGATGGCATTTCTGGGCATATCGGAGAATAGAGCCTCGCTGGGTTCTTGCACGATCGTCGCTCCGCCATAGTGCTTGATCCAAGAAAGGCCCGCGCTGCCGTCATCAAGAGTACCAGTCAACACGACGCCAGCGACGCGTTCCCGGTAGCTGATGGCGGCGGAACGAAACAGCACGTCAATGGCGGGTCGTTGGCGATTTTCTCTCGGACCTCGCCATAGTTTGACGAGATCCGGTTCGAGGATGAGGTGGTAACCCGGCGGGGCAATATAGATATGACCGCGTTTGATAGGCTGATCCGAACTAGGGTGCATCGCAGGAAGAGGGCTGACATTGCCTAGCACAGCGGGCAACGCCGACGTACATTGGTCCGGAAGATGCAACACGATGAAAATCGATGCTTGAAGCTTGGGTGGCAGACCGTGAACGAGCCTCTGAAGTGCATTGACACCACCTGCTGACGCGCCTACTACGATAACGTCGCGTTTTTCCACGGGTTAACCCACCTAAGTAGGACCGCAGTCCTGGGCTTATGTGACCTGGAAGCATACCCAGAAGCCCGACCTGGAACTATTCCCAGGTGTCCCACCGACAACCCACCGCTCGGTATACGCAGGTCATTGGATCGGGCGGGCCGCGCACGTTTCAATTGGCTCTCAGACTCGCGTTTGACACAAGAGAAGTAGACAGCCGTCTTGGACAGGACTTATGTTGGCTCCCACACTGGACACGTTTCGAACTTTCTTGAAGGATGGCGACACTGATCCAGCGTGGTGTCGTATTGGGGCGGACTGGAATGGCAAGACACTTTGGAAGATGGTCGACCCGGATCATCACTACGACGGGCCGTCTTCTGAAGAACGGCGATCTCTACGTAAAAGTAGGACACGCCCATTGAGCCGCCCTGGGCTGTGCGCGGACGAAATGTGCGATTTTCGCAATGCTGGTATGTCGCAATGGATCGCACCCTTCACCATAATTTGGTCGAAGACCGCTGGTTTGCGTTGGTTCCAGATTTCCTCAAAATACCAGGCGGCAAGTGCTTCGTTCTAGGCAGACATACTAGCCCTCCCATCTAGGATTCAAGAAAGGGCGCGACCGCGCACCGACACTTTCTTTTAGGCTAGTTTTTGTTGCCTAATCTCTTCTCACTAGGCTGTTCGGGGAATTGAGTGTTCCAGTCGTCGGTGATACGTTCCATCAGGAGGTTTTTGAACAATATGCTTCTGCGAATTGGATTACTTTGCGCCTTGGCTGGTGCCATAGCAGCGTATGGGCAAGTATCGGCTACCAACGTAACACTCGATGGTCCGTTTCAGGTCCGTTACGCGTCGAACCTGAACATCGGCGATTCGGTAATTAACATAACCAACTCTGGTGCAACGGCGGGTAATATTTGCGCCCACGTGTATACATTCTCACCCGATGAGCAGCTCATCTCGTGTTGCTCTTGCACCGTGACTCCGAACGCACTCGTGTCCCTGTCGGCTAACAGCGATTTGGTCAGCAACACACTCACTCCCGCTCATCCGACATCGATCGTGGTGAAGCTGCTGGGAAGTACAGGCGCTGCCTGTAACGCTGCTGCTCCAGGAGCTTTAGCATCAGGATTGCTCGCGTGGGGAACCACTTTGCACTCAAGCTCGGCGGTGGCTGGTGGCAACTTCGGTACTGAGACTGCTTTCTCACCCGCGACTCTGAGCGCCGGAGAACTTGTTCGAATCACTTCGTTCTGCGGGTTCATTCAAGCCAACGGCAGCGGGTTTGGAATCTGTCGGTCGTGCCGTTTGGGTGGACTCGGACCGGTATCACAGTAGGCCGCACTGCCTTTTCCATCCTGGAGTGTGGTGGCTGGACGCCTCGGTTCCAGTCCGGGACCGTGGGGGTCTGATCGTGTCGGAGGGCGAAGGGACTGGTGTCGCGGGGGAAAACCCGAGCTTGCATTCTAAGCCTCCGAACTCGGGCGCGACTCACGTCCTTTCGCGCGCGGCTCGCGAGACAGCAAGACCCACGGCGCAGCACGGCCTGCGCTGGGTTTCACAAACGATTTGCTGCATCAATTCTTGTTCCTGACGGTGCTCCCGCAACGATGGAATCCGCAAGACTGTCGCGGCACGGCTTTTCAACGTGGTTGAAGCTTTGAACTGTGCTGGAAAAATGATTTGTGCAGCTCTCGAACCTGTCCCCCAGCGCCATGTCGGTGCTAGCGCTGAGGGACGGGTCCGAGAGATCGACGATGAAACTAGAGGGGAGATCCTCTCGGCACCGTCCGATTGAGAGTAGCCAGCGAAGGTGGGTATTCCTGAGCCAATCGATGACCTATTTGCCTGCCTGCTTATTCTGTTGACTTTGTGCATGGCTGCGATGTCAGCTCGCTCCAGTATTATTGACCAGCGAGTCCGGCGACGTAGACACATCCGTACCTAATAACGCTTCCTCCTAAGTCGCAGGCGCACGAGACCGAGCAGCAAGCCAAGGCCAGCTCCAGCGACAGACATGATCGCGCGCGTACGTTGTTCGTGCGACTCGGGCAGACTGGGCGGATCCAGTTGTTTAATAACTGGCTCACCGGGAAGTTGAAACTTCCACAACACGTGCGCCACGAGTGCAAAGAGTCTCCGCTGCGCCTGTATAGGAGACGCATCTGAATAGAAAAGCAGCTCAT
>JACXTT010015192.1_pt1 | contig 10005 bp, 12 predicted proteins | sample 9270951 | NCBI WGS metagenome assembly JACXTT01 (sample SAMN15532306, study PRJNA645909) | rock metagenome | isolation source: weathered quartz diorite | place: Puerto Rico | collected 2017-06-21
GCGCAATATAAGGACGTTCGCCGAAATGCAGATGCCGGTGGAACAGTTGAGCGAGTTCGCGCCTGGCTTGTGGCTGGGGCAAATCATACGCCCGCTCGATACGGTCGCAGCATACATCCCGGCGGGCCGGTATCCTTTGCCTTCGACGCTCATGATGACCGCGATCCCCGCACAGGTGGCGGGCGTCCGCAGGATTTGCGTCGCCAGTCCCCGGCCCGTTCCGGAGATCCTGGGCACGGCGCGGTTGCTCGCGGTCAACGATGTTTTTCAGATGGGCGGCGCGCAGGCTATCGCCGCTTTCGCCTTCGGGACGCGCACGGTTCCGAAGGCCGACCGCATCGTCGGCCCCGGCAATATTTATGTGGCGGCCGCGAAAAAACTGCTGGCGGGCGAAGTGGGCATCGACTTCGTTGCGGGCCCGACGGAAATCCTAATCATCGCCGCCGAGGGCAACCCGACGTTTCTGGCCGCCGATATGCTCGCGCAAGCCGAGCACGATGCCGATGCCTGCGCCATCCTGCTGACTACATCGAAGAGCCTTGCGGGCGCGGTCTCGGAAGAGATCGAGCGGCAACTGCGAACTCTGCCCACGGCGCCGGTCGCACGGCAGGCGATTCGCCGTAACAGCGCGATCGTCATCGTGCGCTCGCTCGATGAGGCCATCGAATTCGCCAACCGGTTCGCGCCCGAGCACCTCAGCATCCCGACGGCCGCGTTGCTCGAAAAGGTGGCCAACGCCGGGAGCGTGTTCATTGGACCGTTCAGTCCGGAAGCCGCTGGCGATTACGCGTCGGGGCCGAATCACGTGCTGCCCACCAGCGGCGCGGCTCGCATACGCGGCGGCCTTTCCGTGATGGATTACCTGAAAGTGATTTCCGTGCAGCAATTGACCCGTGAAGGGCTCAGCCAGCTTGCGCCCGCCATAACTACGCTAGCCCGCGCCGAAGGCCTGGAAGCCCATGCGCGCTCCGTGGAGGTGCGGACCCGTGGCTAGTCCTAAGCCGGCGAGGATTCCCAAGGGCATCGTGCGGCCGCGCGAGGCTGTGCTCAAGATGGCGCCGTATTCGCCACCCACAGCAGGGCGCGAAGGCAAGCTCCGCCTCGATTTCAACGAGAACACCGTAGGTTGCTCGCCGCGCGTGATCGAGTTCCTGCGCAAGCGATTGACGGCAGGAGGCCTCGCGGTTTACCCGGAGTACGCCGAGACGAAGCAGGCGCTAGCCGGTTTCTTCCACGTGCCCGCCGAACAGTTGCTGCTGACCAACGGCACTGATGAAGCCATTCAGGTGCTGGTCAATACCTACATCAACGCCGGCGACGAAGTGCTGCTGCTGCGCCCAGCGTACGCGATGTACCGTTTCTACGCGGAAGTCGCGGGCGCTGCCATTTGCGAAGTGCGCTACCGGCCGCCGCAGATGGATTTTCCGCTCGATGAGCTGTTGCACGCCATCACTCCCAAGACGCGCGCCGTGATCCTCGCCAATCCCAACAATCCCACTGGTACTGGCGTGCAACTCCACGGCATCGAGCGCATCCTCAAGCGGGCCCGCAAGGCTGCCGTGCTTGTCGATGAAGCCTACTACGAGTTCAGCGGGATCACCGCGCTTCCGCTCATCGAGCGCGAACCAAATCTGTTCGTCAGCCGAACATTTTCCAAGGTATACGGGATGGCGGCCATGCGCCTCGGCTGCGTGTTCTCCAACGCCGCCAACATCGCCTTCCTCCACAAGGCACAATCGCCGTACAGTGTGAACGCCCTGGCCGCGCTAGCCGTGCAGGAAGCCGTGCGCGATCGCGCGTACATCGAGCATTACTTCGCCGAGGTGCTGGCGGCGCGCGAGCTGCTCTCGGTGGGCCTTGAAAAGCTCGGCATCCCTTACGTGCCGAGTTCGGCGAATTTCGTGCTGGCGAATCTGGGCAAACGCGCCATCCCCGTTCGCGACACGCTGCGCGCGCGAGGAATTCTGGTGCGCGACCGCAGCTACGAAGTGCCGGGCCATGTGCGTATGACCGTGGGGACGCGCGAGCAGACCAGGCGTCTGCTGGCGGCGCTCGAGGAGATCTGGTGAGCGATCAGTTACTGGTGTTCGACATGGACGGTGTGCTGGTGGACGTTACTGAGTCCTATCGCGAGACTATCCAGCGTACGGTGGAACATTTCACCGGCCGCCGCATCAGCCGCCCGGAAATTCAGGATTGGAAAAACCGCGGCGGCTGGAATGACGACTGGGCGCTCTCCCACCGTCTCATCACCGACGCCGGCGCCCAGGTGGATTACCAGACGGTTGTGGATCACTTTAATTCGATTTTTCACGGCAACGGATCCGACGGCCTGATCCTGCGCGAGCGCTGGATTGCCGGCGACGGCCTGTTCGAAAGGCTGGCGGCACGTTTTCAACTGGCTGTCTTCACCGGCAGGCTTCGCTGGGAGGCCGAGCTGACGCTCCAGCGTTGCGCCCCCGGCCTGCGCTTCGAACCCATCATCGGCTGCGACGATGTCACGCGCCCCAAGCCTGCGCCCGAGGGACTGCTGAAAGTGTGCGCCCAGTCGCTGGCAACTCGCCGCTGGTATATCGGCGACACGGTAGACGACGCCCGCTGCGCGCGCGAGGCCGGCGTGCCATTCATCGGCATCGCCGCGCCGGCGAATCCGCGCTACACAGATCTGGTGGCGGTCCTGAAAGCCGAGAAGGCCGTCGCCATTCTGGACGATATCAATCAACTCGAGCAGGCGCTAGACGCATGAGGCGCGCTTCCATCGAGCGCAATAGCAAAGAAACGCAGATCCGCGGCCAGCTCGTCATAGAGGGCCGCGGACGCTACGAAATCTCGACCGGCATTCGCTTCTTCGACCATATGCTCGAGCTGTTCACCAAACACGGCGGTTTCGATCTGAAGCTGCGCGCCAAGGGCGATCTCGACGTCGATCAGCATCACACGGTCGAAGATGTTGGCATCGTGCTGGGCCAATTGTTCTCGAAAGCGCTCGGTGACCGGCGCGGGATCAACCGGGCGGGCTACTTCATTCTTCCTATGGATGAGACGCTCGCCATGGTGGCGCTCGATCTCGGCGGCAGACCGGCGCTGGTGTACAAGGATTTGGTCCGCGTGCGCCTCGTCGGCGATCTGCAAACCGAGCTGGTGGAAGATTTCTTCGGCGGTTTCGTCAACCATGCGGGCGCGAACCTGCACGTTAAGGTTCTGTACGGGCGCTCCAGCCACCACAAAGTCGAAGCCATTTTCAAGTGCTTCGCGCGCGCTTTGAAATACGCGTGCTCCACCGACAAGCGCCTGCGCGACCTGCTGCCGTCAACTAAGGGCCTGCTATGATCGCCATCTTCGATTACGGCGCCGGCAATTTGCGGTCGGTCGAAAATACGCTCGGCGAAGTGAGCGCCAGCTACACGCTGGTGCGCGACGCCGCGGGTTTGCGCAAGGTGTCCAAGATCATCCTCCCCGGCGTGGGTCATTTCGGCCAGATGATGCGCGCGCTCGATACGATGCAAGTGCGCGGAACCTTCATCGAATGCCTGCGCGGCGGAGTGCCATTCCTCGGGATCTGCCTCGGTTTGCAGGCGCTGTTTACCGCGAGCGATGAGGCGCCCGAAGTCGAGGGCCTCGGAATCTTCGAAGGCCGGGTCCGCCGTTTTCCTAGGGATGCGCGCGTTCCGCACATGGGCTGGAACCAGCTCGAGCCGCGCGCGCCCTCACGTCTGCTCGCCCGTCTTGACGCCCAGCCGTACGTCTATTTCGCCCACAGCTATTACGTGCCCGAGACCGCAGCCACCGCGGCCGCGTGCAATTATTGCGTGCCCTATACTGCCGTATTAGATGCCGGAAACATTTTCGGCGTGCAGTTCCATCCCGAAAAGTCCGGACCGGTCGGGCTGCGCATCGTCAAGAATTTCGTGGAGTTGTAGCTCATGCTCGCCAAACGCATCATCCCCTGTCTCGACGTCACCGGCGGCCGCGTGGTCAAGGGCGTGAACTTCGTCAACCTGCGCGACGCCGGCGATCCCGTAGAGCTAGCCGATCGCTACAACGGCGAAGGGGCCGACGAACTGGTGTTCCTCGACATCACGGCATCGAGCGATGCGCGCGACATCATGGCCGATGTCGTGGCGCGCACCGCGCGAAAAGTTTTCATTCCGCTGGCGGTTGGCGGCGGGATCCGGTCCGTGACCGATGCGCGCCGTATTCTGATCTCCGGCGCCGACAAAGTCTCGGTCAACACTGCCGCCGTGCGCCGCCCCGCGCTGATCACCGAGCTCAGCAACGAATTCGGCGCCCAGGCCGTGGTCCTGGCCATCGATGCCCGCTTACGCGCTCCCGGCGCATGGAACGTCTACACGCGCGGCGGCCGCGACGACGAAGGAATCGATGCCGTCGAATGGGCGGCCCGCGGAGAGTCGCTCGGCGCAGGCGAAATCCTTTTGACCTCCATGGACACCGACGGCGTCCAGCGGGGCTTCGACTGCGCGCTCACCAAGGCCGTCTCCCGCGCCACGCACATCCCGGTTATCGCTTCGGGCGGCGCGGGCCATATGGACGATTTTGTGCGCGTGCTCACAGAGGGCGAGGCCGACGCCGCCCTCGCCGCTTCCGTTTTTCACTACGGAACGTACACCATCGCGGAGCTGAAGGAACATCTCGACCGCCACGGAATCCCGGTCCGCAAATGATCATTCCCTGCATCGATCTGATGGACGGCAAAGTCGTGCAGCTCATCCAGGGACGCGAGAAAGCTCTCGAAGGCGATAGCCCGCTCGCCATGCTGGAAAAGTTCAAGGCTTTCCCCGAAATTCAGGTGATCGATCTCGACGCCGCCTTGGGCCGCGGTTCGAATGACACGCTCGTCCGTCTGGTGGCGTCGCGCGCCGCGGCCCGCGTTGGAGGCGGTGTTCGCTCCACCGAGCGTGCGCAAGCGCTCATCCAACAGGGCGCCCACAGAGTGATCGTCGGCACCGCGGCTTTTCACGCTGACGGAATCAATCACGACTTCCTGCGCACCCTGGCCGGTGCGATCGGCCGCGAGCGTCTCATCATTGCCCTCGATTCCAAGGACGGCCGGATTGTCGTCAAAGGCTGGCGCGAATCGACGCAGCTTACCGCCGAACAAGTGCTAGCCGGCCTCGAGCCCTATTGCTCCGGCTTCCTGTGCACCTACGTCGATAAGGAAGGCATGATGCAGGGCACGGACCTCGATTGGTTCCGCCGCCTGCGCACCGCGACCGCGCTCGAAATCACGGCCGCCGGTGGCATCACCACGCTCGACGAAGTCCGCGCCCTCCTCGCCATGAACGTGCACGCCGCGCTGGGCATGGCGATTTACACCGGCCGCCTGGATCTTGGAGAGCTCGCGCGCCTGGCCGGCTCGCCACACGCCTAGTACGTTCCGAAAGTGGCGCATGCTTCAGCGTGCCGCTGCCGGCTTCAGCCGGCAGTCTCTTGCTGGAAATATGTTCTTGGGCTCTGACGGCGAACTGAAGTTCGCCGCTGCGACGCTGAAGCGCGCGCCACAAAGCAGTCCAAATGCTACAGAGACCTATCGGGACCATGTACCAACAGAGCCTCGGCGCGCAGAGCGATCCCAATCCCGCGCATCGGCATCTCCACCTGGAGCTTTCACAATTTTCTTTACCGATATCTACAAACCGCGAGCCCGGCGCGCCCACCACTCCGCAGCCGTAATCTCCCAAATCTCCGAGAGCAGCCGGCCCGAAACGTACTGGCGCTCCTCCGTGGCCACCACGCGCATGCCGTTCTTTTCCGAGATCCGGCGCGATGCAATGTTCACGGCCGCCTTCGGAACGCGCAGCACCTGAAACCCCAACGTGTCGAACCAGTAGTCGGTCACCACTTCGCTGGCTTCGCTCATCAGGCCCTGTCCCTGCCAGGGCAAGCCCAGCCAGAAGCCGCGGTTGTTGCTCTCGCCCCGCATCAAACTGATGCTTCCGATGATGCGCTCGGGAGCACTCTTCAGCCGCAGCGTCCAGTGCCACTGCTCGCCGCGCTCAACCGCCGGCAGCGCATGATCGCGATAGTACGTGTACGCGCCATCCGCCGGATAGGGCCACGGAACCTGGTCCGTCAGGTACTTCACGATCTCCCATTGCCCGAAGAGTTCCTGAGTCTGTTCCGCATCCGCCAGCGCCAGCGGACGCAGCACCAGCCGCGCCGTCTCGAGTTCAGGCGTCATCCAGTATGTTTATTGTAAACTTCTGGCCCTCGCGCCTCACGCCAACCGAAAGGAATATACTTGCCTGTGTTGCACGCACTTTCTTAGGAGGACTCCATGAACCGCCGTCAATTCCTCACCACTGCCGCCGCCGGCCTCGCGCTTTCGCGCAATCGCAGCTATGCAGCGCCTTTCGCCGACCAGAAACCCCGCCGCGTCGGCCTCATCGGCACCGGCTGGTACGGCAAGAGCGACCTCCTGCGGCTCATCCAGGTCGCGCCCGTCGAGGTTGTCTCGCTGTGTGACGTCGATAAGAAAATGCTCGCCGAGGCCGGCGAAATCGTCGCCTCCCGCCAGAAGTCGAAGAAGACGCCGCGCCTCTACCACGACTATCGCGACATGCTCAAGGAGAAAGACCTCGATATCGTCGAAATTGCCACGCCCGACCACTGGCACGCGCTCCCTCTGATTGCCGCCGTCCAGAGCGGTCTCGACGTTTACGTCCAGAAACCCATCAGCGTGGATATCATCGAAGGCCAGGCCATGCTCGCCGCCGCTCGCAAGCACGGGCGCGTCGTGCAGGTGGGGACGCAGCGCCGCAGCACTCCGCATCTCGTCGAGGCCATGAACGAATTCATCCGGCCCGGCAAGCTTGGCAAAATCGCGCTGGTCGATATCTGCTGCTACTGGCACATGCGCGCCACCGAAAATCCGCCCGACACCGATCCGCCGCCCAATCTCGATTATGAAATGTGGACCGGCCCCGCCCCCATGCGCCCCTACAACAAGCTGGATCATCCGCGCGGCTGGCGCGCCTTCATGGAGTACGGCAACGGCATCGTGGGCGACATGTGCATCCACATGTTCGACATGACCCGCTGGATGATGGACCTCGGCTGGCCCACGCGCGTCTCTTCAACCGGCGGCATTTTCGAGGACAAGAAAAGTAAAGCGAACATCACCGACACCCAGACCGCGACGTTTGATTATCCGGATCTCCGCATCGTCTGGCAGCACCGCACCTGGGGCACCGCGCCCGATCCCGACTACCCGTGGTCGGCTACATTTTACGGCGACAAAGGAACGCTCAAAGCCAGCGTGTTCGGCTACGATTTCATTCCTGAAAGCGGCGGCAAGCGCGTCCACCGCGACGTGACCTACGAGCTCGAGCAATACCCCGAAGACAAAACCGAGAAGGATCTCGAGAAGCACTGCGCCCCCGCCATCCGCCATCACATGATGGATTTCCTGGCCGCCATCGACAAGCGCAGTAAGCCCGTCGCCGACATCGAGCAAGGCTACATCTCGACCGCCAGCTGTATCCTGGCCAACCTCTCGATGCAGCTCGGCCGCACCCTCACCTGGGACGCAAAAACCCAGCGCATCGCCGGCGACGAAGAAGCCAACCGCCTGCTGCGGCGGTCGTATCGAGCGCCGTGGGTGCACCCGGAGGTGGAAAGCGTATAGGCTGTCTCGGCTTGTGCGCCCGTGCCGCGCAGCTGGAGAGCAACGGTCAGTGCGAGCGCCGAAAGAGTAGAGTAATGCGGCCGTGTGTGGTTTCGGATGCACGTGCAACTTGTCGGCAGGCTGTTACGGCTTCAAAATCTGCCGGGCGATAGTCTTACCGATCTCCCAAAGCATCTTGCAATCGTCTGGCGTGATTCGCTTCTTGTGCTGGTATTCTTTGTACGGGTGGATGTAGTTACGGTAGTCCCGCAGGATCGCGCCGACATCCTTGTAGGTGTCCGAAATCCAACCGAGCTCGTGCGCAACGTCGATGTAGTTGCTTAACATCCATTCCCTCAGTTTCAAAACCGTGCCGGCCTTGTCCTTCGGCGCTGACTTGGCTTTGAAAACCGGCGATTGATCGACAAGCTTGTTGATACGCGAGATAAGCAGGGCTTCAAGAAGGCCGCCCATCATGACCGTTGCCGCGAGCGGTAGATCGTGGCTCACGCACGAAACACACTCATTCCAGCGATTGGCGAGAAGTTGCTGCATCTCGGCGTCGGCCGCTATTGTTACAAAGGACGGGGGAGTATCGGGCGAAGCCTTATGCCGCAGCGGGTCGGACAATTCGACGGCCTTGTCCGCCTGCAAATCGCTCAGCATTTTTCTTAGCGTCTTGAGAAGGTTGATATAACGTGTGCGGGATGTTCCCCGATTTGTTGCCGCAAGAAGATCCCGGTAAACGGAATCCGGCTCCGTGAGAAATTGTTCGCCAACGGCCGTCACGAGAATACCTCGGCGCGTATGTAACCAGGTGTGAATATTTGCTTTTATAAGATCGAGTTCCGTGGCGCTGTAAACCTGTTTCGTCGTACCCTTGGACACGACTTTGCGAAGCCGCTCCACTTCGCCAATGGTCGCTTGAATTGCTTCGTGTGCGGCCGTCACTTCTTCGCCGTAGCTTTTTTTGTTGCGGGTTTTTTCCCGTTCCGTCTGTGCCTCTTGCGGGGCACGTGCACCCTGGCCGCGGAGTTTGCGGAGGCCGTGCCGTCGCCCGGCAGCGTGACTGCTACCAGATTCTCGCCCACGGAATTGACGGCGAATGAGCCGCGGTCGGCCCTGTCAAGGAGGCCTGCATTGACGGCATTGCGGAGTGTCTGGCCGGGTGCCGGCGGGCGCGTGTAATTCGCCATGCGGCATGCTTCTAACAAGTCAGCCTGGGTTATCGAATCCTTTTTCTCCGATGCCTCGAACCGATGGTAGTAGGCGACGACGGCCGCGGCCCTGACGCTAATTCGAACTATCATTACAGCAGTGTCCCCTCTCCGCGCTATCCTGCGCCATCTCTGCCCGCGCTGCCGGCAGGGCCGCATTTTCCGCGGCTGGCTCGCCATGTATGACGTCTGCCCGGTCTGCGGCCTGCGATTCAATCGCGAGCAGGGATATTTCCTCGGCGCCATGTACGTCAGCTATGGTCTGTCGATTCCTCCCGTGCTGGCGCTGCTGCTGATTCTGTGGCGGCTGGCCGGATGGTCGTTCGGCGCGGCGGTCATAGGCGCGTTCGTGGCTTATCTGCCGTTCGTCCCGCTGGTGGTGCGCCTCTCGCGCGTCATCTGGATCTGGATCGACCGCGCCGTGGACCCGTACTGACGGCTACAGCAGGATTTCCACTTCGGCGGCGGAACGCGCCAACCCTTTTAATCGCGCGTCAAATGTGACCAGGATCGCGTGGTTACGCCGCGCAAGGCCGAGCAGTGCGTGGCCGCCGCGTGAAACTGGTGATTCGGCCATGCGATCGCCAATAGGACGTTCACGTCGAGCAGCAGAAGTTCAGAAGAGGCCCTCTTCATCGATCACTCGCTGGATGCGGGATGCCGGAATCACAGGCGCGTTGGATGGCAAGTCAAAGGTCGGGAACCGCTGGGATTTCCCCTTCCTGGGGAGCTTGGGCGGCATCAGTGCGCGCCGCACCAGAGTGGACAATGTCTTGCCCAGGCCTTCGCCGGAGACCCGGGACAGGTGTAGCGCTGCTTCGTAAACGTCGTCGTCCAGGGTGATGGTGGTCCTCACAGGCACCAGCCTGATACGCTGATACGCTGATGTCAAGATGCCGGGCCGGGGACTAGCTTCGGAGGGGCCAATCTACGGGTTCAATTCCGTCGCGTCCAGTATCTGGCCGTCGGGCTTGAACGCCTCCACGCGCACGGTCTTTCCCTTAACGCTCACGACCACGAAGTTCTCCGTGCGAGACACCTTCTCGGTGATGCCTTCCGGCGGCTTATCGACGTCGTAACGAGGCGCGCCGCCTCCTCGGGTGGTGAAGTAATGAACCCCAGTCTTGGACTACTGCTGTAATTTTTGGTGAGTGCAGAAAATAT
>JACXTT010015193.1_pt1 | contig 10004 bp, 7 predicted proteins | sample 9270951 | NCBI WGS metagenome assembly JACXTT01 (sample SAMN15532306, study PRJNA645909) | rock metagenome | isolation source: weathered quartz diorite | place: Puerto Rico | collected 2017-06-21
TTGGCCACCGCGAGCATCGCGATTTCGTCGATATCGAGCCCGTCGGACGGATCGAAACGATGCGCGGCCAGTTCCGGCAGCGGCATGCTCGACGGATCGATGCGGATGCGGTCGAGCGACTGGGCGGACGTGGAGGTATCTTGCGGCGCGAGCGGCTCGCGGTGATACCACGCGCAGCCGTTCAACAGCAGCGCGCAAACCGGCACGAGCGCGCAGAGCCGCGAGAGGCGGCGTGCCGCGAGCGGGCGGGCACGAGTGGTGGCCATGGCGGCCACCGGTTCGGCGATGGGGTCGTTCGCCGGGGCGAGCGCGGCCAGCGGCGCTGATGGCGCCGCCACCACGGGTTTGAAAACAGGCAAAATCCGGCTCCTGAGCGAAGTGGTGCGGCAACCGCGAGTGGCTGCCGACTAACAGGAGGCGATTCTGCGCAGGAGCTGCTTAAGACACGCTTAACTGAAAATTAAGCGTCTCATCAGCGTCCCTTCAGCCTCCGATCAGCAAACCATAAGGTTGCCATAAGGAAGCGTTAAGCTAGCGGACGGGACAATGCGGGCAAACCGGACAGAGGAGAGGCTATGCGTCTGCTATTGGTCGAAGACGACGACATGATTGCGGAAACGGTGCTGGGCGCGATGCGCCGCGCCGACTACGCGATCGACTGGGCCGAAGACGGCCGCGCGGCGGAACTGTCGCTGGGCAACGGCGTGTACGACCTCGTGCTGCTCGATCTCGGCTTGCCGAAGAAGGACGGCATCGACGTGCTCAACGCCTACCGCAAGGGTGGCGGCGCCGCGCCGGTAATCATCCTGACCGCGCGCGACGCCGTCGACGATCGGATTCGCGGCCTCGACGCCGGCGCTGACGACTACCTGATCAAGCCATTCGACCTCGACGAACTGGCCGCGCGCGTGCGCGCGCTGCTGCGCCGGCGCACCGGCCAGAAGCAGCCGGTGTATGCGCACGGCGAACTCACGCTCGACCCGGCGGCGCACGAAGTCACCAAGTCCGGCGAGCTGCTGCCGCTCGTGCCGCGCGAGTTCGCGTTACTGCAGGCGCTGATCGAGGAGCCCACCCGCGTGTTCACCAAGGCCGAGCTGGAAGAGAAGCTGTATGGCTGGGGCGAGGAGGTGGGCAGCAACACCATCGAAGTACATGTGCATAGCTTGCGGCGCAAGATCGGCGCGGACCAGGTGGTGACCGTGCGCGGCGTGGGCTACCGTCTGAAGAGGGTCTGATGACGTCGATTCGCCGCTGGCTGCTGGGCTGGCTGATTTTCGGCCTTGCGGCGGCCTCGGGTGTGGCCGGCTACGGCATCTTTCATACGGCGCGCGAAGAAGCGAGCGAACTGTTCGACTATGAGCTGCGCACCGTCGCGCTCTCGCTGCCGTCGAATCTCGCCGGCACGGGCAGCGGCGAACACCGCAATCCGGACCTCGGCGATCTGGCGGAAGACCGGGTCGTCATCGACATCTGGGACAACGCCGGCAAACTCATCTACCACTCGCTACAGGCGCCGGTGTTTCCGCGCCAGCCCGCGGGCTTCAGCACGGTGGAGCGCGGCGAGTACCACTGGCGCACGTTCGGCCTGCAGCAGGCGGAGCGCTATATCCAGGTGGCGCAACCCATCTCCGTGCGCGAGGACCTCGCGATGACCCTGGCGCTGCACACGCTGTGGCCGCTCGCCGCGCTGGTGCCGGTGACGATCGTGCTGGTGCTGCTGGTGGTGGCGCGCGGGCTCGCGCCGATCGGCGGCCTGTCGCGCGCGCTGTCCACCCGTTCGATCGATTCGCTGGAGCCGCTGCGCCTGGACGGCAGCATGCCGGTCGAGATCAAGCCGCTGGTGGAAGCGCTCAACGATCTGCTGCAGCGGCTGCACACGGCATCGCAGGCGCAGCGCACGTTTATCGCCGACGCCGCGCACGAGTTGCGCTCGCCGCTCGCCGCGCTGAAGCTGCAATTGCAGGCCGCTTCGCGCGACGGCTCGTTAAAGGGCGAAGGGCAGACGCTCGAGCGAGTCGAAGGGCGCGTCAACCGGATCATTCACCTGGTTCAGCAATTGTTGACGCTGGCGCGTGAAGACGCGCATCCGGTGACCTCGATGGTGCCGGTCAGCCTGCGCCGCATCGGCGAGCAGGCGGTGGGCGATCTGTCGCTGCTGGCGGAGACGAAAGAGATCGATCTCGGCCTCGAGTGCGAAGGTGCGCGCTCGGCCGGCGACACCTACACCGTACTGGCCGAGCCGCATGGCATGAGCGTGCTGCTCGGCAATCTGATCAACAACGCGATCCGTCATACGCCGCGCGGCGGCCGCGTCGATGTGATTCTCAAGCGCGCCGGCACGCGGGTGGGATTCGAGGTCGTCGATACCGGCTCGGGCATTCCGGCGGCCGAACTCGAACGCGTGTTCGACCGCTTCTATCGCGGGGAAGAGGCTCGAGGCGAGGGTAGCGGGCTCGGGCTCGCGATCGTGGCGCGAATCGCCGAGCGGCATCAGCTGAGACTGGCCCTGCACAACAATGAAGGCCGTCCCGGCCTGTGCGTGACGGTGTTCGGGCTGAAGGCGTATGAGGCCGACGCGCCGGCTACCGTCAAGAGTTGATGGGGTCCGAAGCGCCGTCGCATGGCGCATTGAAATTCTGTTTTGGCGGCATACCTCGCGCTGTCGTCACAAGCGGATTTCCACACACTGCTACAATCTCGTCTTTCTCGATCGATTGTGCGCTATGGGTTTCGAACAACTCGCTGAACTGAAGAAGCAACTGGCAGCGGCTCGCGCTGCGACCGCGCCTGCCGCCAAGTCGGGGGGCGCCAAGCCTGCTTCAAAGGACGCTTCCAAGACTGGCGCGGAACGTGGCGCGAAACCTGGCGCGGAACGCGGTGCCAAGCCGGGCGCGAGGCCTGCCCGCAAGCCTGCGCCGCCGCGCCGTGCCGTGCCCGCAACCGCACCGTCAGCGGACGCGAAGCCGGCGGTGGAGGCGAAGCCGGTGGACCCGGTGGTGAAATCAATTGGGCGGCTGCAGAAGCGCTTCCCCATCGCCTTTCCGAAGAATCCGGCGCCCAAGCTGCCGCTGAAGGTCGGTATTTTCGAAGACCTCGTGGTGCATGCGAAGGAACTGTCGCTGAGCGAAGCCGAGTTGCGCGAAGCGATCAAGACCTGGTGCCGTGGCAGCCGCTACTGGAAGTGTCTCGTCGAAGGCGCGGCGCGCGTCGATCTGAGCGGCGCCGAGGCGGGCAAGGTCACGGCGCAGGAAGCCGCCGGCGCGCAGCGTCTGCAGGCGCATCGCGCGAACAGAGGGGCGCCGAAAGCGGCGGCTGGCGCCGCCAACGCAGACGCCCGCGCAACCGTGCCGGCGGGCGCCGAAGTCACGGCCGAGGCAGCGAATGCGCCGGCTGAAGCCGCCACCGCTCCGCAAGACGGCGGCGTGTTGGACCAACGCGGCGAGCAGCAGGCCGCCCCGGTACAAACGCCGGCCAACCCGGACGCTGCCGCTGAGTCGGCAAGCCCCGCGGCCACCCACGAAGAGTAAAGAACCGCCACCGGGCTAGAAGTGCTGGCCTTGCCGCGACCCAGCCTCTAGCCGGCTGCGCACGAACCCGACGTGTTCGCGCAGCACGTAGAACGCGTCGGCGTAGGCCAGCGGCATGCGCAGGCGATTGAGCGCCCCCTCGATCTGATCTAGCTCTGCAAAGAGCTGCTTGCGCTCCTCGTCGGTCGAATCGGCGAGCGCACCGCGTTCGATCGCGATCAGCGAACCATAGTAGCGATAAATGCGCGAGCGCACCCGCCAGCCGTAGAGCGCCGGAATCATGCGCATGGCCGGAATCAGCAGCACGGCCAGCGGCAGCAGCAGGACCAGCGTGCGGTCGCCGATGCTCGCCAGCCAGAACGGCAGCGTGCGGTAGAGAAAGCTCTTGCCGGTCTTGTAGTAGCGCTGTGCGTCCGCGCTGATCTGATATTCATGCGCGACCGGACTCGGGAACTCGCCCGCGTGCTGCAACAGACCCGGCATGCCGTGCACTTCCTGCGCCGCTTCGATCAGCAGATCGGAGATGGCCGGATGCAGACTGGTCCGGGCCACCAGTTCGGCGGTCGGACTGATCAGATGGATCGGCTCAGGCGGAATCCTATGCTGCAGATCCAGCACGCCGGGCGGCAGGTCGATTTCGTTCAGATACGGAAAAAGCCGCGTATAGGCGCTGGCCTCCGAGAAGTCCATCACCGAAACGCCGGGCACCTTGAGCAGGCGCAGCATCAAGCCGCGCGTGGCGGAGTCGCCGTTCAGGATCGCCGCGTCGACCTCGCCCGCCACCAGCTGGGTGGCGGCCTGCAAACCGTCGCTCGGCACCAGCACCGTGTCGCCGCCCGGCACGATGCCGTTGGCTTCCAGCAGATTGAGCGCCAGCTTGCGCGTCCCGCTGCCTTCGCGGCCCACCGCGATCCGCTTGCCTTCCAGTTGCGAAAGCTGGTTCAGGCCCATGCCGCGATAGAACACCACCACCGGAATATAGAAAACGCTGCCGAGCGACATCAGCGACGAGGTGTCGAACCCGTCGGCCACGCCGCCTTGCACGAGCGCAACGTCGACGTGCTGCTTGCGGTCCAGCAGACGCTTCAGGTTCTGCACGGAGCCGTCGGACTCCAGCACGTTCAGCGTGATGCCGTTGCGCGCGAGAAGCTTCCTGTACTGCTCGGCCGTGACGAGAAACGAGCTGTCGTGCGGGCCGGCGCTCATGGTGATCGTCCTCGGCGGCGCCGGATCGATCAGCCAGACGGCCAGCCCGACCAGCAGCACGATGATCGCGGCCACGACGACATAGGCCACGGTGTGATCGCGCCATACGGCGTGCGGTGGGTGACCGGGAATGTGCGGGGGACGAGGGCGCTGCGCTTTCATGGACACACCGTACCGGAAGCCGCGATGAGTGCATTGTCCACCGTTCGCGGCGCGTTTGCCGTCGGCAGTTTGCTCTATTGACCGGGTCGGGGCGGCAGCTCTTGCGGGCGATCGCGCAGCGCCGCCAGCCGCACGGATCAGAACTTGTGCCGCATGCCGATCCGTATCACCGCCTGCTTGTCGTCGGCCGAGGCAGAGGGGCCGTTGATCGCGGCGACGGCGGGCTTGCCCGTCGAGTCGGTCCCCGAGGCCTTCTGATAAACGCCGATCAGATAGACGTCCGTGCGCTTCGACACGAAGTAGTCGATGCCTGAGGCAATCTGATGATACGTCGCCCCCGTCATGCCCTTCACCGAACTTCCCTTCGTATAGTCGTACGCGAGTCCGCACAACAGGCCCGGCGTGATCTGATACTTGAAGTTCACTTCGACATTGTTCAGGGTCGCGTTGCCGCTCAGTCCCGCCGGATTCGGTCCTGACGTCAGGTCGCCGAGATCGCGAAAACTCGTATTCGAATACGTGGCGCCGAACGTCGCCGCGCCGAACAGGTACGACGCGCCCGCACCGATCACATGCAGCGATTTCGCCGACGCATACCCGGAATAGACCGGCGAGGCCATGTTGCTGCCCGGCACGCCGTTCACCGTCGCGGCGGGGCTGCCGGTGCTGCCGAAGAACGACGTGTTCGGATTGGCTACATCGAGATACCCCACACCGAGCGCCAACGGTCCGTTCACATAGCCCGCCGACACTGACCAGATGCGGTTGCGCGCGAAGTTGCCGGCCACGCCGCCGAAGCTGTACAGGCCTTCCACCGTCAACCCGCCATACGTATTGCTGGTGAACTTGATCGAGTTGTTGGCCGAGTTGGTGTTGTTGAAGTTGTCGAGGTCGCCCGGGTGCGCGGCCATATAGCCGCCCCATTGATCGCCCACCTCGAACGGGCCGAGAATATCCACGTTGGTGTCGTACTGGCGTCCGAGCGTGACCGTGCCGAACGGGCTCGACACGCCCACCCAGGCCTTCTTGCCGAATTCGAGCCCGCCCTGGCCGAACTTGCCGGTGCTGGCGTCAAAGCCGTTTTCCAGCATGAAGATCGCCTTTATGCCACCGCCCAGATCTTCCGCGCCGCGCAAGCCCCAGCGGCTTTGCTGCATCACGCCGCTCAACAGGCGAACCGCACTGTGGCCCGAGACGCTGCCGTTGCTGTTCCTGGTCGCCGCGTTGCTCGTATAGCTCAAACCTTCATCGACAATGCCGTAAAGCGTAACGGCACTTTGTGCGTGCACCACTGCCGGAAAGGTAGTGGAGAGGCAGACTGCCAGTAGCGTTTTTTTCATATGGTTGGACGCTCAAGTTGGAGAAAATGCGAAAAGTGACGGACGTGTTCGCTCCCGCGAGCCACGCGTTGCCTGTAGGCAGTTAGCCAACGGGCAGCCGGGGGAACACCGGCTGCGGGAAGAACTTGGGAGTTCGAAACGCCTAACGGCGGCCGGGGATAGGCGGTGGCCGCATGGCGCCGTGGGAAGCGGCCGCTTCATAGGCATGGCCGAATTGCAGCAGCCCCCAGTCGTCGCGGAAACGTCCGGCGATCTGCAGGCCGATCGGCAGGCCGGCGGCGCTGAAGCCGCACGGCAGCGCCAGCACCGGCGATTCGGTGGACGACAGATACCAGCAGATCCGCATCCAGTCGATATACGAGTCGTAGTGCGTGCCCATGAACTCGGTGGGCCAGCGCAGATCGGCATCGAAGGGCAGCATTTGCGTGGCGGGCAGCACGTAGAACGCGTGGTTGTCCATGAAGCGGCGCATGCGCTCGAACAGCGCCGTCTTGCGCACGAACATGTCGCCCAGATCCGCTGCGGTGAGCGAGCGGTGCAGGCGGCACTCCGCTTCGATCTCCGGCTTGAGCTGCGCGCGCGCGTTCTCGTCGAGCCGGTCGACGAGGCTGCCGATCATCCACGCGCGCTCCATGCGAAACACGTCCTCGGCGTCGCCGAGATCGGGGTCGGCGAACTCGACTTCGCAGCCCATCGACTCGAACACGGCGGCCTGCGCCTGCACGGCGCGCTGAATCTCGGGGTCGACGGCAAGCCCCGCCAGTTCGACCGACATGGCGATCCGCGTGCCGCGAAAGTCGCGGGGCAGCGGCAGCGCAAAGCGTGCGCCGGGCTCGCTGATCTCGGTCGCGGTTTCGCCCGACGGGCCGGCGATCGCGCTCAACAACAAGGCGGTGTCGGCGACGTTGCGCGCCATCGGCCCGTCCACGCCGAGCGTCGCCCAGCCGTTCGCATCCGGTGCGCGCGGCACGCGTCCCGGGGAGGGGCGCAAGCCGACCACCGCATTCCACGCGGCGGGATTGCGCAGCGACCCGCCCATGTCGCTGCCACAGGCGAGCGGATTCATGCCGCATGCCACGGAGGCCGCCGCGCCGCCGCTGCTGCCGCCTGCCGATTTGCGCAGATCCCATGGATTGCGCGTCACGCCGAACACCTCGTTGAAGGTGTGCGAACCGGCGCCGAACTCCGGCGTGTTGGACTTGCCGATCATCAGCGCGCCGGCTGCATCGCAGCGCCGCGCGATCAGCGCGCTATGCTCGGGCACGTGATGTTCGAAGAGGGCCGAGCCGAACGTGGTGCGCACGCCGCGCGTGGCGGTGAGGTCCTTCTGCGAGACCGGCAGTCCGTGCAGCGGACCTTGCCAGATGCCGCGCGACCACTGTGCGTCGATGTCGGCGGCGCGGCTGCGCAAGGCGGCCGGATCGCCGAGCGTGACGAGCGCATTGACCTGCGGGTTCACGGCCTCGATGCGTGCGAGGTGTGCGTCGAGAATGTCGACCGCGCTCACCGCCTTGCGGCGTTGCAGATCCAGCAGGTCGACGGCGGACAGATCGCAGAGTTCGCTGTGCGCGTCGGGCGAGGCAGCGGCATGAACAGGGGCGTGAAGAGTGTCTGACATGAGAATCGGGCGTAAAAAAAGAATGAATAACGCGTGAGCGCCGGCTCAGATATCCTGGCGCGTGCGGTCCACGACGAACAGCAACGCAACCAGCGAGAGCACGCCGCAGACGATCACGTACCAGGCGGGCGCAGCGGGATTGCCGGTCGATTGAAGCAGCCACGTCACGATGAACTGGGCGAAGCCGCCGAAGATCGACACGCCCGCTGCATAGGCAACCGAAAGCCCTGTTGCGCGCGTGCTGCGTGGGAACAGTTCGGGCAGCATCGCGCCGTTCGCGCCCGCGTTGATCGAGTGCAGCGCGGCGAGTGCGCACACCACCAGATAAAGCGTGCTGACCGAAGGCGCATGCGCGATCAGGTAGAAACCCGGCAGGATCAGCAGCGTGAGGAGCAGGCGCGAGATGAAGGCGACGGGTTTGCGCCCGTACCGATCGGACCAGATGCCGCCCACCGGCGACATCATCAGCATGACCGCGCCGGCGAGTATCCCGCACCAGAGCGCGGCATCCATGGGCAGATGCAGCACCTTGATCGCATACGTCGACATGTAATAGATCACGATGAAATGCGCGGACGTGCCGCCGATCACCAGCATGAATGCCACCAGCACGAGACGCCAGTCGCGCCGCATGACGGTCTTCAGCACACCTGCGGAATCATGCGCGGCGTCGGCGGGCGCGTCGCTTTCGCCGCCCAGTCGCGAACGCAGGTACAAGCCAAGTGGGGCGATCAGAATGCCCGCGAGAAACGGAATGCGCCAACCCCACGCTTCGAGCGCAGCGTGGTCCAGGTAGTGCGAGAGCAGGAAGCCGACCAGTGAACCCGCCAGCGCGGCCGCGCCCTGACTCGCGAACTGCCAGCTCGTGACGTAGCCGCGTCGCGCGGTGGATGCGCGCTCGGCGAGCAGCGTGGTGGCCACGCCGACTTCACCGCCCGCGGAGAAGCCTTGCAGCAATCGTGCGGCGACAATCGCGAGCGGCGCCGCAATGCCGATCTGCGCGTAGGTCGGCATCACGCCGATCAGGCCGGTGCCGGCCGCCATCGTCACCAGCGTGAGATTCATGGCGGCGATGCGCCCGAAGCGGTCGGCCAGCACGCCGAACAGCACGCCGCCCAAAGGCCGCGCCACAAAGCCGATGCCGAACGTGCCGACCGAGAGCAGGAGTTGCTGTTGCGACGAAGCGAGCGGGAAGAACAGCTTGCCGAGCAGCACGGCAAAAAAACTGTAGACGGTGAGGTCGAAGAATTCGAACGCGTTGCCGATGGTCGTGGCAATGATCAACCCACGGGTCGACATGCCACGCGCGGCGCTGTGATGGACATTGGGCAGCGAAGAACTGAGTGACGATGACTTCATGAACGGGATCCCTCTGGAGGTGAATCAATCCGTGATGCTTCGATAACGCCTCATGCGCGCCGCCAGCGCGTTCAGCCGGCGTGCGACGCCTTCAATGACGGCGACATGAAAAGTCTAGGGAGTTCAAAAAACGAGCTGGATTTGCTTTTTCTTATTGTGATAACGCTGGGTTATCGCACTCGCGTGCACTCGGTATGCATTCGGCGCGCAGCCGGCGGGACGGCCGTGAGCGGGCACGGCAATGGGTATTTCGGAGCATGGCCGGGGTGGGGGGCGCGGTGTACCATCGAACCCAGCCGTCAGTCGGCAGCCGTGAGCCGACGCCGATTGCGATCCCTTTCCTCTAACGGTTCAGCCGACCGCTCACGCCCGTGAAATACAACCAGTTGCGCGCTTTAGTGGCCATTGCCCAGCACGGCAGCATCCGCGCCGCGGCAAGAACGGTGTATCTGTCCCAGCCTGCGTTGACCAAGGCGATTCGCGAACTCGAACAGGAACTGGGCGTGCCGCTGGTGTCGCGCAGCGCGCGCGGCGCCCAGCTCACGCAGTTCGGCCAGGCCGTCTACGCGCGCGCCAAGCTTATTCTTGCCGAGATGCAGCATGCCAAAGACGACGTGATGCTGTTGTCGGGTCAAGCGGGCGGCACGGTCTCGTGCGCGGTCACGCCGCTCGTGTCGCTGAAGTTTCTCGCGCGCGCGATCCACACCTTCCGGCTGCGCATGCCGAAGACCCGGCTCTCGGTTCAGGAGGGTTTCCTGACGGCGGCGCTCGCGCGCCTGCGGGACGGGTCGC